>Ga0101944_10000736_pt1 | contig 87698 bp, 76 predicted proteins | sample DewCreD2012metaG_FD_75245 | JGI IMG/M metagenome (GOLD analysis project Ga0101944, IMG submission 75245) | Hot spring sediment bacterial and archeal communities from British Columbia, Canada, to study Microbial Dark Matter (Phase II) - Dewar... ... | reverse complement strand
AGGGCGAATTGAAGGAGAAGTGACGCGGCTCCAACTCAGGTATCGAAATGCCGCAGGTCGGGCAGCCGTACTTCTCCGAGAACAGCAGCGGTTCACCCTCCGTCGGCACGATTTCGACGATACCCTGGGCCAGCCGCAAGGCCGTCTCCAGAGAGTCCACCAGGCGAGCTCGATCGTCCCGGGCTAACAGCAGTCGGTCCACTACCACCGCTATGCTATGATTGCGGCGCCGGTCCAGGCGAGGCGGCCGCGACAGCTCCACCAGCTCTCCGTCCACCCGGGCGCGGACGAACCCCTGGCGTTGGACTTGGTCGAAGAGCTCTTTGAACTCCCCTTTGCGCTCCCTCACCAGAGGAGCCAGTATCTCCAGCCGCGTACCCTCAGGCAGCTCGAGCAGTCGATCGGCGATCTGCGTGGCGCTTTGACGGCCCACCGGCCGTCCGCAACGCGGGCAGTGCGGGATCCCTGCTCGTGCGTAGAGTAGCCTCAAGTAGTCGTAGATCTCGGTTACCGTACCGACCGTGGAGCGCGGGTTGTGGCCGGCTGTCTTCTGCTCGATAGAGATCGCCGGTGAAAGCCCATCGATCACGTCGACGTCGGGCTTTTCCATCAATCCCAGGAATTGCCTCGCATATGCCGAGAGCGATTCCACGTAGCGGCGCTGCCCCTCGGCATAGATAGTGTCGAAGGCTAGCGACGACTTGCCCGAGCCGGAGAGGCCCGTGATGACCGTAAGTCGGTTACGCGGAATCTCGACGTCGATGTTCCTGAGGTTGTGTTCGCGGGCACCACGAACGACTATCGCGTCCCTAGCCATAGCCTTGTAAGGTCCATACGGGCGGCGCCAGCTTCAAGTGTGCGCGTGCTGTCACGCGGCCATCGCGTGACTTAGGCGTGGCGGCGCCGGTCTCTTTCGGAATGGTTTGCGGGCCGGTCCGCTACTGACCCAGGAACCCTTTTTCGCCACCCGAGAACATGCCACACACAGATGCAGTAGTCGTCTTGACGACGGTTTCCTCGGAGGAAGAGGGAGTGACGCTAGTGCGAGCGCTGCTGGAGCGGCGGGTGGTGATCGACACGGTCACCCTGCGCGACGAGCTCGAGCGGCGCGGCGAGCTGGAGGTGGTCGGCGGGCTCGACTACCTGGGCGAGCTCGTGGACGCGGTCCCCACCGCCGCCAACCTCGAGTTCCACGCCGGGATCGTGAAGGAGAAGGCGATCCTGCGCCGGCTGATCGAGGCCGCGACCTCCATCGTGCACGAGGCGTTCGAGGCCCGCCGGCCGGCCGGCGAGCTGCTCGACGCGGCCGAGGGCCGGATCTTCCAGGTGTCGCAGCAGCGCGCCGACCAGGGCTTCACGCGCATCAAGGAGATGCTCTGGCCGACGATGGAGCGCATCGAAGAGCTCCAGCGCAGCGGCAAGAAGGTCACCGGGGTGCCGTCGGGCTTCACAGATTTGGACGAGCTGACGAGCGGCTTCCAGCCGGCCGAGCTCGTGATCGTGGCCGCGCGGCCCTCGATGGGGAAGACGGCGTTCTGCCTGAACATCGCCGCGCACGCCGCGATCGACGCGGACACGGGGGTCGCCGTCTTCTCGCTGGAGATGTCGAAGGAGTCGCTGGTGCAGCGCCTCCTGACCGCCGAGGCCCGGGTGGACGGGCAGCGGGTGCGGAAGGGGATGCTGCGCGACAACGACTACACGAACCTCGCGCGCGCGGCCGGGGTGCTGCAGAACAGCCCGATCTGGATCGACGACACCCCGGCGATCACGCTGCTCGAGATGCGCTCCAAGGCGCGGCGCCTGCGCGCGGAGCACCCGAACCTGGGGCTCATCATCGTGGACTACCTGCAGCTCATGCGCAGCCCGGAGTACTCGGAGAGCCGCGTGCAGGAGATCTCCGACATCTCGCGCTCGCTGAAGGGGCTGGCGCGCGAGCTCAAGGTGCCGGTGATCGCCCTCTCGCAGCTCTCGCGCGCCTCGGAGCAGCGCGGCGGCGAGCGCAAGCCGATCCTCTCCGACCTGCGCGATTCCGGCGCGATCGAGCAGGACGCGGACCTCGTGGTGTTCATCCACCGGCCGGAGTACTACGACCGGGAGGACGAGTCGAAGCGCGGCGTCGCGGAGATCATGCTGGCCAAGAACCGCAACGGCCCGACCGGCGACGTGACGCTGCGCTTCTACCGCGAGTTCACGCGCTTCGACAACTTCTCGCCGCGCGAGGAGCCGTACTGACCGTGCCCCGCGCCCGTTCCGTGTACCGGTGCGCCGAGTGCGGCCACGACCACCCGAAGTGGGCGGGGCGGTGCGAGGCGTGCGGCGCGTGGAACGCGGTGGCGGAGGAGCCGGTGGCGGTGCGCCCGCCGCGCCGGGGGGCCGGGCCGCGCCGCGGCGCGGGTGTCGTCGCGCGGCCGCGCCCGCTGCGCTCGATCGACGAGCGGGCGCTCGCCCGCTGGCGCACCGGGATCGACGAGCTCGACTACGTCCTCGGCGGGGGCCTCGTGCCGGGGTCGCTCGTGCTCATCGGCGGCGAGCCGGGGATCGGCAAGTCCACGCTCCTGCTGCAGGGCGCCGCCCGCCTCGAGGGCGCGGGCCGGCGGGTGCTCTACGCCTCGGGCGAGGAGTCGGTGGAGCAGCTGCGCCTGCGCGCCGACCGGCTCGTGGAGGACGCGGGCGCGGTGCACGTGCTCGGCGAGACCCGGCTCGAGGGCGTGCTGGAGGCCTCGGCCGCGCTGCCGGCCGACGTGCTCGTGATCGACTCGATCCAGACCGTCTACACCGAGTCGCTGGAGGGCGCCCCCGGCAACGTCGGGCAGGTGCGCGAGTGCGCCGGGCTCCTGATGCGCCACGCCAAGGAGACCGGGACGGCCGTGATCGTGGTGGGCCACGTCACCAAGGGCGGGGGGATCGCCGGGCCGAAGACGCTGGAGCACATCGTGGACACGGTGCTCTACTTCGAGGGCGAGGGCGCGCTCGACTACCGGCTGCTGCGCGCGACCAAGAACCGCTTCGGGTCGGTGGACGAGCTCGGCGTGTTCGCGATGACCGGCCAGGGGCTGCAGCCGGTCGTCAACCCGTCGGCGGTCTTCCTCGCCGCGCGCGGGACGGGCACGAGCGGGAGCGCGGTGACCGCGCTGATGGAGGGGACGCGGCCGGTCCTGGTCGAGATCCAGGCGCTCGCGACGCCCGCCGGCTACGGCACCCCGCAGCGCGTGGCAACGGGGATCGACCCGAAGCGGCTCGCGGTGCTGCTCGCCGTGCTCGAGCGCCGGGCGGGGCACGTCTTCTCGTCGCTCGACGTGTTCGTGCAGGTGTCGGCCGGCCTGCGCCTCGCCGAGCCGGGCGCCGACCTCGCGCTCGCGGCGGCGCTGCTCTCCAGCGTGCGCGGCGCCGCGGTCCCCGCCGACCTGCTCCTGCTCGGCGAGATCGGGCTCGGGGGCGAGATCCGCCCGGTGGCCGGCATCGAGCGGCGGCTGGGCGAGGCGAGCCGGCTGGGGTTCCGGCGCGTCGTCGCCTCGGCGCGGCTCGCGGGAAGCACGGGGGGACTGGAGCTGGTCGGGCTGCAGCACGTGAGCGAGCTGGAGCGCGCCCTTGCCGCGTGACGTCGGCGTGATCGTGGTGGCGGCGGGGAGGGGCGTGCGCGCGGGCGGCGAGGTGCCCAAGCAGTACCGGCCGGTGCGCGGCGTCCCGCTGCTGCTGCGCGCGCTGCGGCCGTTCCTCGCGCATCCCGACGTGGCGGCGGTCGTGACCGCGCTCCCGGCCGACGACGCGGCGTCGCCCCCCGAGTGGCTCGCGCCGTTCGCGGGCGAGCGGCTGCGCCTCGTGGCGGGCGGGGCGGAGCGGCAGCACTCGGTCGCGGCGGCGCTCGCCGCCCTGCCGGCCGGGTGCCGCGTGGTGCTCGTGCACGATGCCGCCCGCCCGTTCGTGCCCGTCGCCACCATCGACGCCGTGATCGCGCAGGCGCGCCGCGGCACCGCCGCGGTGGCGGCCGTGCCGGTGAGCGACACGCTGAAGGAGACGGCGCCCGACGACGCCACGCGGGTGCAGCGCACCGTGGACCGCCAGCGGCTCTGGCGGGCGCAGACGCCGCAGGGTTTCCCCCGCGACCTGCTCGAGCGGGCGCACCGCGAGGCCGCGGCGGCGGGGCTCGTCGCCACCGACGACGTCGCGCTCGCCGAGCGGATCGGCGCGCCGGTGCACGTGGTGCCCGACTCGCCGCGCAACCTCAAGGTGACGGGCCCCGACGACTTCGTGCTCGCCGAGGCGCTGGCCGGGCTCGACGCATGATCGTGCCGTTCCGCACCGGTGCCGACGCGCAGGCCGCGGTTCCCCTGGTGCGGGCGCACTTCGACCGCGGCGGGCTGATCGCGTACCCGACGGAGACGGTCTACGGCCTCGGGTCGCGCGCGGAGGCGGGGGCGCTCGCGGCGCTGGCCAGGCTCAAGGGACGCCCGCCGGGCAAGCCGTTCCTCCTGCTCGTCTCGAGCCGCACGATGGCCGAGCGGTTCGGCCTCGTGTTCACGCCGGCGGCGCGCGCGCTGGCCGACGCCTTCTGGCCCGGGCCGCTCACGCTGGTGCTGCGCGGCGGCGAGGGACGCCTGCCCGACCAGCTGCGCGGCCCCGAAGGGGGGATCGCCGTGCGGCTCACCTCCATGCCGCAGGTGGCGGAGCTGATCCGCGGGCTCGACGAACCGGTCACCTCGACCTCCGCCAACCGCCCGGGCCAGCCGACGGGCGCCGGCGTGGAGCGGATCGTCGAGGTCTTCGGCGACGCGGAGCGCGACGGCACCCTGATGATCCTCGACGGCGGCACCCTCGGCAACGTCCCGCCCTCGACGCTGGTGGACTGCACCGGGCCGGTGCCGGTGCTGGTGCGGGAGGGCGCGATCCCGCGCGCCGAGTTGCGCCGGCGGGTGGGGCGCCACGCGCCGTGAGCCGCCGGATCCTGCTCGTCTGCACCGGGAACACCTGCCGCAGCCCGATGGCGGAGGCGCTGCTGCGGTCCGAGCTCGCGCGGCGCGGCCTCGACGGAATCGAGGTCGGTTCGGCCGGGACCGGCGCCTGGGAGGGGGCGCCGGCCTCCGAGGGAGCGTACCTGGTGATGCTGGAACGCGGCGAGGACCTCTCCGCCCATCGGGCGCGGCAGCTCACGCGCGACCTCGTCGCGTCGGCGGACCTGGTGCTCACGATGTCGCGCAGCCACCTCGCCCGGGTGCGCGAGCTGGGCGCCGCCGGGCGCGCGCACCTGCTCGGCGCCTACGCAGGCGAGGGCGACGGCGTCGAGGTGCACGATCCGTTCGGCGGCGACCTCGCGGACTACCGCAGCACGCTGGCGGACCTCGAGCGGCTCGTGGCGCTCGCCGCCGACCGCGTGCAGCAGGAGCTCACCCGGTGATCACCGCGACGACGCGCCCCTTCGTGCTGCTGGGCGACCCCGTGGCGCACTCGCGCTCGCCGGCGATGCAGAACGCGGCCTTCAAGGCGCTCGGGCTCGACGCGGTGTATGCCGCGCTGCGGGTCGAGGCCGACCTCCTGGCGCCGGTGCTCCGCGCGGTCGCGCGGGCCGGGGGCGGGGGCAACGTGACGGTGCCGCACAAGTCGCGCGCGCTCGCCGCCGTGGACCTGCCGACGCCCATCGCGGAGGCGGCGGGGGCGTGCAACACCTTCTGGGGCGACGCCGGCCGGGTGGTGGGCGACAACACCGACGTGGCGGGGATCGTCGCGGCGATGGAGGCGCTGGGCTCGCCCGACGGCCCGTGGCTCCTGGTCGGCACCGGCGGCTCGGCGCGCGCGGCGGCGATCGCGGCCCGTGAGCTCGGCACGGCGATCGCCGTGAGGTCGCGCGACCCGGAGCGCGGGCTCGGCTTCCTGCAGTGGGCGGCGAGCCGCGGCGTGGCGCGCGTGGCCCCCGCGGCCTGCCGGGTGCTGGTGAACTGCTCTCCCCTCGGGCTCCGCCGCGACGACCCGCTGCCGCTTCCGCTCGACGCCTGCGACGGCGCGTCGGCAGCGCTCGACATCGTATACGGACCGCAGGAGACGCCGTGGGTGCGCGCGCTGCGGGAACGCGGGGTGCGCGCGGCCGATGGCCGCGGGGTGCTCGTCGCGCAGGGCGCGGCGGCGCTGGAGCGCTGGTTCCCGGGGCGCCGGGCGCCGCGCGAGCTGATGCGGGCCGCGGTGGATGGGCACCTTCGCTGACCTCGGGGCCGCCCTGGTGGCGTGCGAACGGTGGCTGCTGCCGCCAGCGTGCCTGCTCTGCGACACGCTCGAGCCCGCCGGACGCGAGGACCTGGTGTGCGGCCCCTGCCGGCTGGGCTGGCGGCAGGTGACCGGCGCGGGATGCACGCGCTGCGGGCGGCCCGGCCTCGAGCCGGCCTGCGTCGCCTGCCGCGACTGGCCCGACGCGCTCGCGTGGACGCGGAGCGCCGTCTGGCTCGACGGGAGCGCGCGGCGGCTGGCGCACCTGCTCAAGTACGAGGGGTGGCGCGCGGCCGCGGGGCCGATGGCGCGGGTCATGCGCCGCCTCCCCGGATTGACCCCGGGCGTAGTTTTGGTGCCGGTCCCGCTCGGGCGCTCCCGGCTCCGCGCGCGCGGCTACAACCAGGCGGCGGTCCTCGCGGCGGCGCTCGGCGCCGTCACCGGGCTGCCGGCGGAGGACGCGTGGCTCGAGCGGCGGCGCGAGACCGCGACGCAGACGCGGCTCGACCGCGGCGCGCGCCTCGCGAACGTGACGGGCGCCTTCGCGGCCTGCGGCGGGGCCGGCCGCCGGCTCGTGCTGGTGGACGACGTGCTGACGACGGGGGCCACCCTCGCCGCGGCGGCCGAGGCCCTCGTGGCCGCGGGCGCCCGCGAGGTCGGCGCCGTCACCTTCGGGCGGGCGACGGACCCGCTCGCCGACGACTCTCACCCACTTCGTGGAACGCTGCCATGGCACTGAAGGTCGGCATCAACGGCTTCGGCCGCATCGGGCGCAACGTGGTGCGCGCCGCCAAGAAGCTCGGCGTCACCGACATCGACTTCGTCGCGGTGAACGACCTCACCGACACGGCGACCCTGGCGCACCTGCTCAAGTACGACTCGGTGCACGGCCGGTTCGACGGCACCGTCGAGGCCGCGGGCGACGCGCTCGTGGTCAACGGCGACCGCATGCGCGTGCTCAGCGAGAAGGACCCGGGCCGGCTGCCGTGGAAGGAGCTGGGGGTGGACGTGGTGCTCGAGTCCACCGGCCGCTTCACCGACCGCGAGAAGGCGGCGGCGCACCTCGCGGCAGGCGCGCGCGCCGTGGTGATCTCGGCGCCGGCGAAGGGCGAGGACATCACCATCGTGTACGGGGTGAACCACGACAAGTTCGATCCCGCCCGGCACGCCGTCATCTCCAACGCCAGCTGCACCACCAACTGCCTGGTGCCGGTCGTGAAGGTGATCGTGGAGCGGTTCGGGTTCGTGAAGGGGTTCATGACCACGATCCACTCCTACACGAACGACCAGCAGATCCTCGACCTGCCGCACAAGGACCTGCGCCGCGCCCGCGCCGCCGCGATGTCCATCATCCCCACCAGCACCGGGGCCGCGAAGGCGACGTCGCTGGTGATCCCCGAGCTCAAGGGGAAGATCGACGGCGTGGCGCTGCGGGTGCCGACGCCGGACGTCTCGGTGGTCGCGCTGAGCTGCGTGGTCGAGAGGGCGACGACCGTGGCCGAGGTGAACGCGGCGTTCACCGCCGCCGCCGGCACGGGGCCGCTCGCCGGCGTGCTCGCCGTCAGCGACGAGCCGCTCGTGTCGGTGGACTACATCGGCAACCTGGCGTCGAGCACGGTGGACCTCGCCTCCACGAACGTGGTGGACGGCACCCTCGTGAATGTCACCGCCTGGTACGACAACGAGATGGGCTACTCGGCGCGCTGCGTGGACCTGCTGCGGTACATCGGGAGCCGGCGGTGAAGCGCTCGCTCGCCGCGCTCGACGCCGGCGCCCTCGACGGGCGGCGGGCGCTGGTGCGGGTGGACTTCAACTGCCCCCTCGAGGCCGGGGCGGTGAGCGACGACACCCGCATCCGCGCGTCGCTCCCCACGATCGACTACCTGCGGCGGCACGGGGCGCGCGTCATCCTCTTCTCGCACCTCGGCCGCCCCAGGGGCGGCCCCGACCCGCGGTACTCCATGACCCCCGTGGTGCGCGCGCTCGAGGAGCTGATCGGCTCCCCGGTCGCCTTCGCCGCCGACCCGCTCGCCGACGAGACGGTGGCGGCCACCCGGCGGCTCCCGCGCGGCGGCGTGATGGTCCTCGAGAACACGCGATTCCTCCCGGGGGAGGAGGCGAACGACCCCGCGCTGGCGGCGCAGTTCGCGCGCCTGGGCGACCTCTACGTGAACGACGCCTTCGGCTCGGCGCACCGCGCGCACGCGAGCACCGAGGGGGTGGCGCACCTGCTGAAGCCGGCCGTGGCCGGCTTCCTGATGGAGCGGGAGCTGCGGTACCTCGGCGAGGCGCTCGACCGCCCCAGGCGGCCGTTCGTGGCGATCCTGGGCGGCGCGAAGGTCTCGGGCAAGATCGACCTCATCGAAGCGCTGCTCCCCAAGGTGGACCGGATCCTCGTGGGGGGCGCGATGGCGTGCACCTTCTTCCGGGCGATGGGGCTCGAGACGGGCACGTCGCTCGTGGAGGCCGACCGGGTGGAGCTCGCGCGGGCGCTCCTCGGCAAGGCCGGCGACCGGCTGGTGCTGCCCCTCGACGCCGTGATCGCCGAGCGCCTCGGCGACGGGGTGCCGACGCGGGTCGTGCCGAGGGACGCGATCCCGGCCGGCTGGGCGATGTTCGACGTCGGGCCCGCCACGGTCGAGGGCTACGGTGCCGCGATCGACGGGGCCGGGACGGTGGTCTGGAACGGGCCGATGGGCGTCTTCGAGACCCCGCCGTTCGATGCGGGGACGCGCGCCATCGCCACGCGCATGGCCGCTGCCACGGCGCGCGGCGTCGTGACGGTGGTGGGGGGCGGCGACTCGGCGGCGGCGGTGGCGGAGGCGGGGCTCGAGTCGAGCATGACGCACGTCTCCACGGGGGGCGGGGCGTCGCTCGAGTTCCTCGAGGGGAAGGTCCTCCCGGGCGTCGCCGCGCTGGACGAGGCGTGAGGGGCGGGCGATGACCGCCGAGCGCACGCTGCACTTCGCGGCGAACTGGAAGATGCACCACGCCCCCGCGGCGGCGGGCGACTTCGTGCGCCGCTTCCTGGAGGTGGTGGCGCCGCGCGCGGGGCGCGTGCTCTGGTTCTTCCCGCCGGCCGTCTCGATCGCGACGGTGGCCCAGCTCACGCGCACGCGGGGCGACGTGCGCGTCGGCGCGCAGAACGTGCACTGGGAGCCGAAGGGTGCCTTCACCGGCGAGACCTCGGTCGCGATGGCGAAGGAGGTCGGCGCCAGCGGGGCGCTCGTCGGTCACTCGGAGCGGCGGCACCTCTTCGGCGAGACCGACGAGCAGTCGGCACGCAAGGTGGCGGCGCTCGTCACGGCCGGCCTCGACGCGATGCTGTGCGTCGGCGAGCGGCTCGAGGAGCGCGACGCGGGCCGCACGGCGGAGGTGGTGCTCCGGCAGCTCGACGCGGGGCTCGACCTCCTGCCACCGGGCGGGGCGGCGCGGCTCCTCCTCGCCTACGAGCCCGTGTGGGCGATCGGGACCGGCCGGACCGCGCAGCCGGAGGACGCGGCGGAGGTGCACCGGGTCCTGCGGGCGCGGCTCGAGGAGCGTCTGCCGGGGGCCCGTCCGCCGATCCTCTACGGGGGCAGCGTCACTGCCGCCAACGTCCTGAGCCTCGTGGCGCGCCCCGAGATCGACGGCGTCCTGGTGGGCGGGGCGTCGCTCGACCCCGACGGGTGGGCGGAACTGGTCGGGCTGGGGGACTGAGGTTACCTTGCGCCGGCTTCCGGGAGGGGTGTGACGTGTTCTACGTGCTGCTGGTGCTGCTGATCATCGACGCCATCCTGCTGTCCGTCGCCGTGCTCCTGCAGGCGGGTCAGGGCGGCGGGCTCGCCGCGCTCGGGGGCGGCAACACCGACTCGGTCCTGGGCGGCCGGCAGGCGGTGACGGTCCTCACGCGCGCCACCTGGTGGTGCGGCGGGATCTTCCTCGCGCTGTCGCTGCTGCTCTCGCTCGTGCGGCCCTCCGCCTCGGGCACCGACCTGCAGCGCCAGCTCCGACAGGGCGCCGCGCCGGTCCCCGCGCCGGTGCAGGGGACCCCGGCCGCGCCGGCGACGCCGGCCCCCGCGGCCCCGGCGACGCCGCAGCCCTGACCTCGTGACGGCGTCGCTCCCCGCGTACGTCCTGCTCGAAGACGGGACGTGGTTCGCCGGAACCACGTCCCGTTCGTTCGACGCGTCGTTCGGCGAGGTGGTCTTCACGACCAACCTCACCGGCTACCAGGAGACGTTCACGGACCCGAGCTACATCGGCCAGATCGTCGTGATGACGGCGCCGATGATCGGCAACTACGGCGTGAACCCCGACGACATGGAGTCGCGGCGCCCGCAGGTGCGCGGCGTCGTGGTGCGGGAGCTCGCGCGGACGATGTCCAACTGGCGCGCGACGCAGTCGCTCGACGCCTGGCTCGCCGACTACGGCGTCCCCGTGATCGAGGGCGTGGACACGCGCCGGCTCACCCGCGTGCTGCGCGAGAAGGGCGCGATGCGCGGCGTGATCGCCGTGGGCGACGCGCCGACGGAGGCGGTGCGCAAGCAGCTGCTGGAGTCTCCCTGCATGGAGGGCCAGGAGCTCGCGTCGCAGGCCGGCGCCCGCGACCGCCGCACCGCGGGCGACGGCCCGCATGTCGTGGCGTACGACTTCGGCATGAAGGAGAACATCTTCCGCATGCTGGTCGAGGCGGGCTGCCGCGTGACGGCGGTGCCCGCCGACACCCCCGCGGCGCAGGTGCGCGAGCTGCACCCCGACGGGCTCTTCCTCTCGAACGGGCCCGGCGATCCCGCGGCCATCGGATACGCCATCGAGAACATCCGGGAGCTGGCCGGCGCGGGGCTGCCGACGTTCGGCATCTGCCTGGGCCACCAGCTCCTCGGGCTGGCCTTCGGTGGGCACACCGAGAAGCTGCGCTACGGCCACCGGGGCGGGAACCAGCCGGTGAAGGATCTGCAGACGGGGCGCGTACTTATCACGACGCAGAACCACGGATTCGCCGTGCGGGGTGGCGCCGACGGGGTGCCCGGGGCCCCCGAACTCGAGGTGACGCACGTCAACCTCAACGACGGCACCGTGGAGGGACTCCGGCACAAGCGCCTGCCGGTCTTCGCCGTGCAGTACCATCCCGAGGCGGCGCCGGGGCCGCACGACGCCCTCCCGCACTTCGCGGAGTTCGTCCGCCTGGTGCAGGCCCACGCGGGGCGAATCGCTCCAAACCCTTGACACACAACAGTTAAGCCCGTACAATCGCCGGTCAACAGGTGGCCGGGATCGGCTGCCGCGTGCCCTGCCGGAGGATGAATGACGAAGGCAGATCTCGTCGAGCAGGTGACCGAGGCGATCGCACGAACCTCGGGCCCCATGATCTCCAAGAAGGACTGCGCCCGGGTCGTGGACGCCTTCCTCGAGGCGGTCAAGGGCGCCCTCGCCAACCAGCACAACATCGAGGTCCGGGGCTTCGGCACGTTCAAGATCCGCCGGCGGAAGACGCGCATGGCGCGCAACCCCCGCACTGGCGAGCCGGTGGAGGTGGCGGCGCGCCCGGTGCCGGTCTTCAAGCCCAGCAAGGAGTTGCGGGCGCTCGTGGCGCATGAGGACATCGCCAGCATCCCGGACGACGAATCCGACGATTGAGCCGCCGGCGGCCCTTGCGGCCGCCGTTCTTGTTTCGGCAAAGCCGAGCATTCGATTCCCGTTTATGATCCACCCATGAGTCCCGACGCGGTCCGGGTCCGCGTGCTCCTCTTCGCCCGCTATCGCGACGCGGTCGGGCAGGACGAACTCGAGCTGACCCTCGAGGGCGATCGCACGGCCGGCGGCGTCGTGGAGCGGATCCGGGCACTGGCCGGCGACACCGTCGTGCCCCCGGCGCCGCTCATCGCCGTCAACCGGGTCCACGTCGGGGCGGACGCGGTGCTGCGCGAGGGCGACGAGGTGGCGATCCTGCCGCCGCTCGCGGGGGGCTGAGCCGGTGCGGCACGTGAGCCACGAGCCGATCGACGTGGCGGCGGTCCTGGCGAGCGTGGCGGACGCGGCGCACGGCGCGGTGGCGAGCTTCGTCGGCCACGTGCGGGACCACCATGGCGGGCGCGCCGTCGTCCGGCTCGAATACTCGGCGTACGACGCGATGGCGGAGGCCGAGACGGCGCGGATCGTGGCCGAGGCGGAGGCGCGGTGGCCGGCGCGCGTGGCGGTGGTCCATCGTGTCGGCGCCCTGGCGATCGGCGACGTGGCGGTCGTCGTCGCGGCGGGCGCGGCGCACCGCGACGCGGCGTTCGCGGCGGCGCGGCACGCGATCGAGGAAGTGAAGCGGCGCGTGCCGATCTGGAAGAAGGAGTACTACGCCGACGGCAGCGTCGCGTGGGTGGACCCCACGGCGCCTGGCGGCACCGTCGAGGCGGCCCGATGAGCGCCGGGCGCCGGCGGCCCTGCTATCCTTCGGACGTCGCATGACCCCGCCGCCTCCCGTCCTCGACCGCCACCAGCGCCCGCTCGGCAGCCTGCGCCTCTCGGTCACCGACCGCTGCAACATGCGGTGCGGCTACTGCATGCCCGAGGACGACTACGTCTGGCTACCCCGCGCCTCGATCCTCACGTACGAGGAGATGGCGCGGCTCGCCGGCATCTTCGGCGGCCTTGGCGCGCGCACGGTGCGGATCACCGGCGGCGAGCCGCTCCTGCGGCAGGACCTGCACGTGCTGGTGCGGCGCCTCGCCGCGCTGCCGACCGTGGACGACCTCGCCCTCACGACGAACGGCCTGCTGCTCGAGGCGCAGGCCCCGGTGCTGGCGCTCGAGGGGCTGCGCCGCGTGACGGTGAGCCTCGACACGCTGCGGGCCGACCGGCTGCAGGCGTTCGCGCGCACCGCGCGGCACGCCGACATCCTCGCCGGCATCGACGCGGCGGCCCGCGCCGGGCTCGGCCTGAAGCTCAACACCGTGGTGCTCCGCGGGTTCAACGACGACGAGGTACCGGACCTGCTCGCGTTCGCGCGCGAGCGGGGCGCCGAGCTGCGGTTCATCGAGTACATGGACGTGGGCGGGGCCACCCGGTGGTCGGCGGCCGACGTCGTGACGCGGGCCGAGCTCCTCGCGCGCATCGCCGGGCGCTTCGGCCCGGTGGAGCCGCTCCCGGCGGCCGGTCGCCTCGCCGCGCCCGCCGAGCGCTTCCGGCTCACCGACGGGACGACGTTCGGGATCATCGCGTCGGTGACGGCGCCGTTCTGCGGTACCTGCGACCGCAGCCGCCTGACGGCGGATGGCCACTGGTACCTCTGCCTGTACGCCCCGCAGGGGACCGACCTGCGCGGGCCGCTGCGGGCCGGCGCCACCGACGGCGAGCTCGCCGCGCTCGTGCGCGAGACCTGGGAGGGGCGCCGCGACCGCGGCGCGGAGCAGCGGCTGGCGGCCGCCGATCGCGGCGCGCTCTACCAGCTCTCGGTGCTGCGGGCCGACCCGCGGCGCGAGATGCACACGCGAGGAGGCTGAGGTGGCGCTGCACGTCGCCCTGATCGAGCCCAGGATCCCGCCGAACACGGGCAACATCGCCCGTCTCTGCGCGGGCGCGAAGGCGCCGCTGCACCTCATCGAGCCGCTCGGCTTCGAGCTGGACGAGAAGGCCGTGCGGCGCGCGGGGCTCGACCACTGGGACGCCGTGGAGCTGTGGGTCCACCCGGACTGGTTCGCCTTCCGCGACGCGATCAGCCGCGGCCGCTGCCTGTACTTCTCGCCCGACGCGGAGCGCGACTACACGGAGGCGCCGTATCGCTGGAACAGCGTGCTCGTCTTCGGCAGCGAGACCGAGGGACTCCCGCCGCGCATCCGCGAAAAGCACCCGGATCGCTGCTTCCGCATCCCGATGCCGGGCGACGTACGCAGCCTGAACCTCGCGAACGCGGTGAGCGTGGTGCTCTACGAGGGGATGCGGCAGCTCGGCGTGACGCACGCGGCGCCCGCCGGCACGGCCGGGCCGGCGGAACCGGCCGAGGAGCCGGCGCCGGCGGCGCCATCCCCGCGCGGGGGACGGGGCCGGCGGGGGCGCGGGCGCCGCGGCGGCGCGTGAGGCGGCGGGCCGCGCCCGTCCCCGCATGCGCGAAGGCTCCCTCGCGGGAGCCTTCGTCGCATCAGGCGGCCCTCCGGCGCGTCAGTTGAGCGCGGTCGCCGCGGCGCGGCCCGGACGGGGCCTGAGCGGCGTCAGCGCGGCCTCCGACCGGAGGTACGCGTTCGGGTCGTGCTCGAGCGCGCCCGGGGGCAGGAAGTCGTAGAGCGCGCCCAGTTCCCGGCGCAGGCGCTGGTGGTAGAAGTCCGGCAGCACCCCGGTCTCGCCGTGGAAGTAGTCGCGCACCCCGCGGTCGGTGTCGAGCAGCCCGCGGATCGTGCGGTGGTACCTCAGCCGGCCCCAGCCCTCCGAGGACACGGCGCGCAGCACGTTCATCCACTTGGGGATGAACGTGGAGGTGGCGGGCACCCGGCGCGCGATCGCCCGCGGCGAGAACGAGTACGCTGTCAGGTCCACGAGGTGGTCGTAGAACTCGGTCCACGCGTAGTTCTTCGGCCGCACATTCATCGCGTGGTTGTTGTTCAGGAAGTGGTGCGGGAACGGCAGCACCCGGCCGGCGCGCTGGTACTCGAGGTTGAGGGGCGCGGCGCGGCCGAAGGCCGACAGCAGCGAGTACGCCGGGAAGGCGCCGGGGGCGAGGTCGATGAAGCGCTTCGTCAGCTCGAACGGCTCGGGCCCCTCGTCGCCGTCGAGGCCGAGGACGAAGTTCGTCTGGATGTACGGGATGTAGCGCAGGATCATGTTCACGTGCTCGGCGACCTGCTGCACCTTGTCCATGCCGGTGCGCCGGGTCCTCGACTTGTTGCCGAGGTCGTACCACGATTCCACGCCGGGCAGGATGGCGCCGAAGCCGTTGGCGGCCATCCGCTTCAGGTTCGGCTCGCCGAGCAGCGAGAGCGAGCTCTCCGCGATGTGGCGGATGCGGCGGTGCGGGTCGGCACGCTCGATCGCCTGCATGTAGTCCTCGAAGCGCACGCCGAAGTTCGGGTCGTACCACCCCACGATCGGGCGCTTGTGCTTCGTCAGGAGGAAGCGCAGGTCGTCCTCGAGCTGCCGGAAGCCGAGCGGCTGGTACTCGACCGTCGAGTCGATGCAGAAGCTGCACGTGTACGGGCACCCGAGGCTCCCGATCATCGGGACGATCTTGAGGATCGGCGCCTTGCGCAGCGTCTGCTCGACGAAGTGCCAGCGCTCCGGCAGGCTCGGCAGCGTCTCGGGGTGCCTCGGCGAGGCGACCTGGCGGCCCTCCGGGCGGTGCGGGGCGCGCTCCTCGAGGATGCCGTGGATCGTCGCCTCGTCGGCGAAGCCGACCACGTAGTCGAAGAACCGGGCGGCGTCCTCGGGGTAGCACCGGGCGTGGGGGCCGCCCAGGACGGTGACGGCGCCGCGCTGGCGGTAGAGGTTGCTCAGCGCGTACGAGAGCTGGGCCGACTGCGAGAAGGCGCTGATGAAGACCACGTCCACATCGGTCGGCAGCTCGGCCGCGAGGTCCTCGAAGCCGGTGTAGCAGACCAGCGTCACCTCGTGGCCGGCCCGCTCGCACCAGACGCCCACCACCTGCGGCATGACGCCGGCCAGGTTGGCGTGCATGACGCGGGCGTAGAGCGCGTCCGTGGGCGCGCGCGCGACGAGATCGACGATGCCGATGCGGAGCTTGCGCATAGCCGTCCTTGGTGGGGGCAGGTGAAGTGCTCCCGGGCAGTATGCGCCGCGGTGATGGAACCTACCCTGTTCCGAAGTGAAGCACAATGCGCCACGTACTTGCGCGCCGGCGCTTCGCTTGTCCTAAGCTGCGACGGGGGATAGGATTACGGTCCTTTCGGGCGCGGGAAGCGTGGCGACGCCGCCCATCGCCCGAGCACCTCAGGCAACGGTTTCCGGTCTGGCCATGTTCGACACGATCACGGTGGTGGGCGCGGGCAACGTCGGGGCGACGGCGGCGCAGCGCGTGGCCGAGAAGGAGCTGGCGCGCCGCGTGGTGCTCATCGACGTCGTCGAGGGCATCCCCGAGGGCAAGGGGCTCGACCAGTTGCAGTCCGGCCCGGTGGAGGGCTTCGACACCCGGATCGAGGGCACGCGCACGTACGACGCGGCCGCCGGGAGCGAGCTCGTCATCGTGACGGCCGGGATCGCGCGGAAGCCGGGGATGAGCCGTGACGACCTCGTGAAGACGAACGCGGGGATCGTGCGCGGCGTCGCCGCCGAGATCCGGCGGGTGGCGCCGCGATCCATCGTGATCGTGGTGTCGAACCCGCTCGACGTGATGTGCTACGTGGCGATGCGCGAGACCGGCTTCCCGCGGGAGCGGGTGATCGGGATGGCGGGGGTGCTGGACACGGCGCGCTACCGGACCTTCCTCGCGCAGGCGCTGCAGGTGTCGGTGGAGGACATCCAGGCGATGGTGCTGGGCGGCCACGGCGACACGATGGTGCCGCTCGTGTCGTACACGACGGTCTCCGGCATCCCCGTGACGCAGCTGCTGGACGCGGCGACGCTCGCGGCGATCGTGGACCGCACGCGGAACGGTGGCGCCGAGATCGTGGCGCACCTGAAGACCGGCTCGGCGTACTACGCGCCGAGCGCGGCGGCGGTGCAGATGGCCGAGGCGATCGTGAAGGACAAGAAGCGGCTCCTGCCCTGTGCCGCGTGGCTCACCGGCGAGTACGGGCTCCGCGACGTCTTCTGCGGTGTCCCGTGCAAGCTGGGCGCCGGCGGGCTCGAGCAGGTGCTCGAGGTGGCGCTGACCGCCGAGGAGCGGACGGCGCTGCATGCCTCCGCCGACGCGGTGCGGGCGACGATGGCGACCCTGGACTGAGGAGCGGACCCGATGAGCATCCTGACCGGCGAGTCGGCGCTGGCCCCCGCGGACCGGGAGACCGGGCTGCGCGGGCTGCGGCACTTCTACGATTCGCTGATCGGCAAGAAGATCATCATGGGCCTCACCGGCGTGGTGATGGTCCTGTTCGTGGTGCAGCACATGCTGGGCAACCTGGTGATCTACCAGAGCACGGCGATGCTCAACACGTACGCCTTCTTCCTGAAGAGCAAGCCGGGGCTGGTGTGGCCGGCGCGCCTCGTGCTGCTGGTCACGGTGGTGCTGCACGCGACGACCGCGTGGCAGCTCTCGCGGCGGAGCCGCCGCGCGCGGGCGGGGGCCTACGCGATGTACGAGCCGCAGGTCTCGACCCTCGCCTCGCGCACCATCCGCTGGGGCGGGGTGGGGCTGCTGCTCTTCATCGTCTTCCACATCCTGCACCTGACCACCGGCACCATCCTGCCGGGCGCGTACCAGGAGACCGACGCGGCGGGCAACGTGATCCGCGGGTTCCGGCACTGGTGGGTCTCGGCGGTGTACCTCGTGGCGATGGGGCTCCTCGTCCTGCACCTCCACCACGGGCTCTACAGCAGCCCGCGGACGCTCGGCGCGGTGCGCCCCTTCGCGCCGGTGCGGCGCGTGGCGGCCACCGTGATCGCGCTCGCGGTGGGGCTGGGGTTCGCCTCGATCCCGCTCGCCGTCCTCGCCGGGATCCTGCGGTGAGCGCCGGCCGGCCGCGCGTGACGTCCCTCTCCCGTCGCCCTGCATGGACCTGAACGCCCGCATCCCGTCCGGCCCGCTCGACCAGAAGTGGGACCGGCACCGGTTCGAGCTGAAGCTCGTGAACCCGGCCAACAAGCGGAAGCACCGCGTGATCGTCGTGGGGACCGGCCTGGCCGGTGCCTCGGCGGCCGCGAGCCTCGCCGAGCTGGGCTATCGCGTGTCGTGCTTCTGCTTCCAGGACTCGCCACGCCGGGCGCACTCGATCGCCGCGCAGGGCGGGATCAACGCCGCCAAGAACTACCAGAACGACGGCGACAGCGTCTGGCGGCTCTTCTACGACACGATCAAGGGCGGCGACTTCCGCGCGCGCGAGGCGAACGTGTACCGCCTCGCCCAGCTCAGCGTGAGGATCATCGACCAGTGCGTGGCGCAGGGGGTGCCGTTCGCGCGCGAGTACGGCGGGCTGCTGGCCAACCGCTCGTTCGGCGGCGCGCAGGTGTCGCGCACCTTCTACGCGCGCGGCCAGACGGGGCAGCAGCTCCTCCTGGGCGCGTACCAGGCGCTCGAGAAGGAGATCCGGCGGGGCGGGGTGACGATGCATCCCCGCACCGAGATGCTCGACCTCGTCGTCGTGGACGGGCGGGCCCGCGGGATCGTGGCGCGCGACCTGGTGACCGGCGCCATCACGAGCCACGTCGCCGACGCCGTCGTGCTCGCGACGGGCGGCTACGGCAACGTGTTCTACCTCAGCACCAACGCGAAGGGCTCGAACGTCACCGCCACCTGGCGCGCGCACCGGCGCGGGGCGGCGTTCGCGAACCCCTGCTTCACCCAGATCCACCCGACCTGCATCCCGCAGAGCGGCGACTACCAGTCGAAGCTCACGCTGATGTCGGAGTCGCTCCGCAACGACGGGCGGGTCTGGGTCCCGAAGCGGCCGGGCGACACGCGGCGGCCCGAGGAGATCCCCGAGGACGAGCGCGACTACTACCTGGAGCGGAAGTACCCCAGCTTCGGCAACCTCGCCCCGCGCGACATCGCGAGCCGCGCCGCCAAGGAGGTCTGCGACGAGGGCCGGGGCGTGGGCCCCGGCGGCCTCGGCGTGTACCTCGACTTCGCGGCCGCCATCGGCCGGCTCGGCGAGAAGACGATCGCGGAGCGGTACGGCAACCTCTTCGAGATGTACCAGCGCATCACGGACGAGAACCCCTACCGGACGCCGATGCGCATCTACCCGGCCGTGCACTACACGATGGGCGGCCTCTGGGTGGACTACAACCTGATGAGCACCATCCCCGGCCTCCACGTGCTGGGCGAGGCGAACTTCTCCGACCACGGCGCGAACCGCCTCGGCGCCAGCGCGCTCATGCAGGGGCTCGCCGACGGCTACTTCATCATCCCGGTCACGATCGGCGACTACCTCGCCACGCAGCCGCTCGCCCCCGTGGGCACCGACCACCCCGAGTTCCGCCGCGCCGAGGACGAGGTCCGCGCCCGCATCGGGTCGCTGATGGCCGGGAAGGGGCGCCGCACGGCCGACAGCTTCCACCGCGAGCTGGGCCGGATCATGTGGGAGGAGTGCGGGATGGCGCGGCGCGCCGAGGGGCTCCGGGAGGCGATCGGGCGGATCGCCGCCTTGCGCGAGGAGTTCTGGCGCGACATCAACGTGCCCGGCAGCGCCGACACGCTGAACCAGGCGCTCGAGAAGGCCGGCCGGGTGGCCGACTTCCTGGAGCTCGGCGAGCTCATGTGCCGCGACGCGCTGCAGCGGGAGGAGTCGTGTGGCGGCCACTTCCGCGTGGAGCACCAGACGCCGGACGGCGAGGCGCGGCGCGACGACGCACGCTTCTGCCACGTCTCGGCGTGGGAGTGGGTCGGGGAGGGGCAGCCGCAGCGGCTGCACCAGGAGCCGCTCGTGTTCGAGAACGTGCAGCTCGCCACCCGCAGCTACAAGTAACGGGAGAACGACCGGATGGCCGGCAGCGGCAGCGGGAAGACGATGCGCATCACCCTTCGTGTCTGGCGCCAGGCGGGGCCCTCGGCGCCGGGGCGCCTCGAGACGTACGACGTCCCGGAGGTGAGCCCGGACATGTCGTTCCTCGAGATGCTCGACGTGCTCAACGAGCGGCTCGCGGCGGCGGGGCAGGAGCCCGTGGCCTTCGACCACGACTGCCGCGAGGGGATCTGCGGCTCGTGCGGGGTGATGATCAACGGCGTGGCGCACGGGCCGCGCAAGGCCACCACGACCTGCCAGCTGCACATGCGCAGCTTCGGCGACGGCGACGTGATCACGGTCGAGCCGTGGCGGGCGACGCCGTTCCCGGTCATCCGCGACCTCGTGGTGGACCGCTCGGCGTTCGACCGGATCATCGCGGCCGGCGGCTACGTGTCGGTCGCGACCGGCAACGCCCCCGACGCGAACGCGATCCCGATCCCCAAGTCCGACGCCGACCGCGCCATGGACGCGGCGCAGTGCATCGGCTGCGGCGCCTGCGTCGCGGCCTGCCCGAACGCGTCCGCGTCGCTCTTCACCGCGGCCAAGGTCGCGCACCTCGGCGTGCTGCCGCAGGGCCAGCCCGAGCGCTACCGCCGGGTGCTGCACATGGCCGACCAGATGGACATCGAGGGCTTCGGCGCCTGCACGCTCTTCGGCGAGTGCCAGGAGGCGTGCCCGAAGTCGATCAGCATCGACCACATCACGCGGATGAACCGCGACTACTTCTGGGCGTCGGTGCAGCCGCCCGTCGCCGAGGCCTCCGCGGGCGCGATCTGACGCGGCTCGCGCGGGGGGCCGTCCTCGCGCTCGCGGCGCTGGCGGACCCCGGCGTCGCGGCGGCCCAGGCGCGGAGCTGGTGGCACCTCTCCGGGCAGGCGACGCCGGCCGCCCGCGCCGCGAACCCGCAGCCCGGCGGCGGCACGATCGGCGACGTGGCGCTGCTGCAGCCGGTCCTGATGGGCATGGCGGGGCTCGCGGACGACCGCCTGCGCCTCCACCTCACTCTCAACCTCGAGGGCGCCGTCATGGCAGGAGGCGACCTCGCGCCCGGCAACTACGGCGAGGGGTTCGTGGATCGCCGACACCCCCACACCTGGCTGCACGAGGCGCTCGCCGTCGTGGGCGACCCCCGCGGCACCAGCCGGCGCGCGCGGGTGGCGATGGCGCTCGGCAAGGGCTTCGTGCCCTTCGGCACCGACGACCCGATGGGCCGGCCCTTCCTGCGGTTCCCGGTCAACCACCACCTGGCACAGCTCCCGGAGCGCATCGTCGGGCTCGTCGGCGTGCGCGCGGGGCCCGTCGCGCTCGAGAGCGCGCTCTTCAACGGCGACGAGCCGCAGGGCCCCGGCACCGGTCCCGAGTGGTCGCGGTTCGGCGACTCCTGGTCCGCCCGCGCGACGGTCTTCGCGGGTCGCGGCGTCGAGCTGCAGGGCTCCCACGCGTTCGTGCGCTCGCCCGAGTACGCCGCCGGCGCCGGCAACGACCAGCGCAAGTGGAGCGCCTCGGCGCGCTGGGCAGGCGCCGCGGGCGGCACGCCCGCGTACATCCTCGGGGAATGGGCACGCACCGACGAGGCCACCGGCGCCTTCACCTGCACGAGCCTGCTCGCCGAGGGGGCCGTGACCCTCGGCCGACACGAGCTGGCGCTGCGCGTCGAGCGCACCGACCGGCCCGAGGAAGAGCGGCTCGACGACCCGTTCCGATCGCCGCGGCCGCACTTCGAGGTGAGCAACCTGGGGATCTCGCGCTGGCGCTCGGTGACGGCGGCGTGGTGGTTCACGGCGTGGCGCGGGCCGGGAAACGCGCGGGTCGTGCCGGTCGCCGAGGTGACGGTCGGCACCATGCACGACCGGGGCGGCGGCCTGTTCCGCGTGCGCGAGTGGTACGGCGGGGAGACCTTCTGGGCGCTGGGCCTTGGCGTGCGCGTCGCGGCCGGCCCCGCGATGCGGCGCATGGGGCGCTACGGGGTCCTCGCCGAGCCGCCCGCGCCGAAAGGAGCGGATGACCATGTCGGACACTGAGCGCCGTCGCGCGATCCTCCTCGCCGGCTGCGTCCTGCTCGGCGCCTGCGGTGGCGATGGTGGCACCGGCCCGCCGCCGGCCGGCGTGTCGCTCGCGAAGGCGAACGCCGACCAGCGCGGGCCGACGGGCGAGCCCCTGCCCGTGCCGTACGTGCTGCGCGTCACGAGCGGTGGCGCGCCCTCGGCCGGCCTCCGCGTGCGCTGGAGCGTGCCCGTGGGGGGCGGCAGCCTGCGGGACACGACCTCGGTGACCGATGCGCGCGGCGAAGTGCGCGCGACGCACGTGCTCGGCCCGCTCGGGGTGCAGCGGGTGGATGCCGAGGTGCTGGACGCCGCGGGCACGACGGTCCTCGGGAGCACCTCGTTCGCGGCCACGGCGCTCGACACGCTGCCCACGCAGGCCGTGAGCCAACTCGTTGGTGGCTCCTACCTGCACGACGTCTTCGTGCGCGACGGCCTCGCGTTCGTCAGCGCCTGGACGAGCGGCCTCGTCATCTACGACGTGGGCAACGGCGCCTGGGGCGGTGCGCCGAGCCGGCCGGTGGAGGTCAGCCGCCTCGTGATCCCGAGCGTCGTCGCGGCAGGCCCGGTGAACGTCCACAACGCATGGTGGTACTGGAGCGCCGGCGGCGAGAAGCGCTACGTCCTCGTCGGCGAGGAGCGTGCGGGCACCGTGGGCTCGACCTCCTCGGGCGGGATCTACGTGGTGGACGTGACCGACCTGCGGACGCCGGCGCTCGTCGCGTCGTACCGCACGCCGACGGCGGAGAACTCCGGCGTCCACAACTTCTGGGTGGACGAGGCGGCCGGCATCCTCTACGCCGCCTACTACAATGGCGGCGTGTACGCCTTCGACGTGACCGGCACCCTCGCCGGCGACCTCTCGGGGCGCCTGCTCGCGACCCGGTCCTTCGGCGCGGGCAGCACGTACACGTGGGGGGTGATGCGGACCGGCCAGTGGCTCTACGCGGCGGACATGCTCAGCGGGCTCTGGCAGCTCGACCTCGCCGGCGCCGCGACGCCGCTGCGGGTGGCCGGTGGCGGCGACAACGTCCCCGAGCGGTACACGAGCGACCTCTGGATCGCCGGCAACGGCTACGCATACACCGGCACGTGGGGCGCGCTGCCGCGGGGCGGGGCGGGGGGCCTGCGCGGCAACATGGTCAAGATCTGGCAGGTGGACTCGGGCAGCGGCGCGCTGGCGCTCGTGGACTCGGTCGCCGCGCCGGGCGCCACCAACGTGGGCGACATCGAGGTGAGCGACGACGGGCGCCTGCTCATGTTCCCGACCGAGGCGGGCAGCGGCCCGGCGACGACCTACTGGTACCGGCTGGCCGATCCCCGCCGGCCGGCGCTGCGGGCGCAGGTCACGCTGGCCAGCGGCGTGCACACCGCGACCTTCGGGCGGATCCGGGGGCGGCTGTACGCGTTCCTCACGCAGAACCCGCCCAGTCCGTCCATCCAGGTCTTCGACGTGACGGCGCTGGGGCGCTGAGCTATCGCAGCCGCACGATCGCGGCGCGGGGAACGGCGAGCGCCGCGACGGGCTGCCCGTCGGGGGTGGTGAGGCGGAGGTGCGCGTGCCGGCCACCGGGGGGCTGCTGCACGCGGGCGAAGAGACCGGAGCCGCCGCGAAGCGTGAAGCGCCGGGCGAAGGCTCGGTCGTCCGCCTCGAGCGGGACGACCGGCCACGCGCGGGGAAAGCGTCCCGGATCCTGCCGGCGCAGCGACTCGAAGGTGCGGCGGAACTCCCACGACGGGTAGCCGAGGAGCGGGGGCAGGGTGGCGCCGGGCGTGTCGTCGAGGTGGCTCGCCAGCAGCCACGTTCCGACGAGCTCGTCGAAGGGCCGGCCGGTGAGCTGCTCCACGTTGACGGCGCCGGTCGCCGAGGTCGCGACGAGACGCCGCGTCACCGTGGTCTCGTCGCCCGTGCCGGCGAAGTGGTCCGCGAGCCAGCGCACGAACAGCCACGCGGCGCCCCGTTCCTCGGGCGCGCCGGTGGACAGTCCCGGCATCACCAGCCACCAGCGGTCGGTGTCGAGCAGGAAGCCGTACGCGTTGTCCACGTTCGTGAACGCGAACTGGTTGCGGCGCGAGCCCGGGGCCGAGCCCGGTGCGTCGGGGATGCGCCGGCCGCCCAGCTCCTCCGCGAAGTGCGACAGCCCCTCGTTGAGCCACGTCGCCTCGGGGTCGCCGCCGCGCACCAGCACGTGCTGGTTGTAGCTGATCATGTGCTGCAGCTCGTGCATGAACGTGACGGGGAGCTGCTCGACGGCGAGGGACTTCGAGACCGGACAGGTGGCGCTCGCCGGGTCGGGCACGAGGCTGAAGAAGACCTCGCCCCCGTTGGAGCCGGGCTCGCCGGGGGCGAGGTCGAGGCCGCTGAAGTAGCCGAGCACGATGCCGTTGGCGCAGCCGGCGCCGCTCAGCCGGTTCACGGCCGGGGTGAGGAGCGCGATGACCACGCCGTTCGCGTCCACGTCGGAGGGGGCGCCGAAGGCGAGGGTGTCGAGGCGGTAGATCTCCCCGTCGAAGAGGCGGCCGACCTCGTCGAGTTCGGCGTCCGTGAAGCCGCCGGCTGGCGCCAGGCTGTCCACGTAGATGGCGAGCGCATCGCCCACGTACCGCGCGAACGCGACGACCGGCGTGAACGAGGCACAGTCGAGGTCGGCGCACGCGAGGAACTCGCGCCGCTCGCCCGGCGCCGGCCGGAGCGCGCGCTGCGCCGGCCGCGCGCGCGCGGCCGCGGCCGCGGCGGGGGCGACGCGCCGCTCGAGCTGGCGCAGCCTGGCATGCAGGTCGGGCGGTGCGGAGGGCTCCGGGCGAGCCAGTGTCCGCGCCGCGACCCCGGTCGGGGCGCCGGACGCGAAGAGCGCGTCGGCCCGGATGCCGCTGGCGAGCACGAGGCCGCTGCCGGAGTACGCGGCCACCACGTACTCCGCGCCGGCGGCACCGGCCGCGTCGAGGCGCAGGCAGCCGCCCGACTGGCCGAGGTCGCGGAACGTCAGTTCGCCGGGCTGCAGCGTGAGAGTGGCCGAGGCCCGGCAGGCCTCGTCCACCGCGTTGTCGGTGGGTCCCGGTTCCGTGCCGCCGCTGCAGGCCAGGGCGAGGATCCCTGACGCGAGCCACGCAGGGCGGAGACTGGATCGGCGCATCGCGCGACAGTAGACCAGTCGCGTAACGAGCGGGTGACGCGGCGGTAACTCGCTTCCCGCGCCCCGGGGCGGCGGCGGGTCGAGGTGACGGATGGCCGGGGATCGGCCAGATTTGACGGCGTCCGCTGCCCGTCCGCCCTCCCGCGCCTCCGGAGAGTCATGTCCCGTCCCGTGCCCCTCGCCGCGCTGTCGCTGTGCCTGCCGACACTGCTTGTCGCCCAGCAGTCCATGACCGGCTTCGCGCCCGCGCGGGTGGCGCGCGAACTCGCCGTGGAGTCGCTGCTCGTGTCGGTGCCCGACGCGGCCAGCCTGCAGCGGAACATGCGCGAGCTCGCCCGCGAGCCGCACGTGGCGGGCACGCCCCGCCAGCTCGAGACGGCGACCTACGTGCTGCGCGAGATGGCGCGCTGGGGGCTCGACACGAGCCGCGTCGAGTTCGAGGTGTACCTGCCGTTCCCCGACTCGTCGGTCGTGGAGCTGCGCACGCCGGTACGACGGCGACTCGGCTTGCTCGAGCCGGGGCTCGACGCCGACCCGACGACGCGCGCCGCGCGGCCCTGGCCGGCCGTGAACGGCTACTCGGCCAACGGCGACGTGACCGCGCCGGTCGTCTTCGTGAACTACGGCCTGCCGTCGGACTACGCGACGCTCGACTCGATGGGCGTCAGCGTGCGCGGCAAGGTGGCGGTGGCGCGCTACGGCCGCAGCTTCCGCGGCATCAAGGCGCGCGAGGCGGAGCGGCGCGGCGCCGTCGCGCTGCTCATCTACTCCGATCCCCAGGAGGACGGCTTCGCCCGCGGCGACGTCTATCCACGCGGGCCGATGCGCGCCGCGCAGGCGATCCAGCGCGGGAGCGTGTTCAACGGGCAGGGCGACCCCTCGACGCCGGGCTGGGGCTCGGTGCCCGGCGCGCGCCGGCTGCCGCTCGACTCGATGGCGGTGCCGCGCATACCGGTGGTGCCGATCGGGTATGCCAACGCGCAGGCGGTGCTGGAGGGGCTGGGCGGCCCCGTGGTACCGTCGGCGTGGCAGGGTGGGCTGCCGTTCGCGTATCACGTCGGTGGCGGCGACGAGGTGACGCTCCGCGTGGCGGTCTTCGGCGAGCAGTACCCGCGCGGGATGAAGCGGATCGCGAACACGCTCGGGACGATCCGCGGCGCCGAGTTCCCCGACGAGGTGATCGTCGTGGGCGGGCACCGCGATGCCTGGAGCCCGGGCGCCACCGACAACGTGAGCGGCACCATCACCGTGATGGAGGCGGCGCGCGCGTGGGCCGCCGCGGTCAGGGCGGGCCACCGCCCGCGGCGCACGCTGGTCTTCGCCACATGGGACGCGGAGGAGTGGGGCCTCGTCGGGTCGTCCGAGCATGCCGAGCACCTGGCCGACGAGCTGCGGCGGACGGTCGTGGCCTACGTGAACCTCGACGTGGCCGCCACGGGCCGGACCTTCGGCGGCTCCGCGAGCGCCTCGCTGCAGCCCTTGCTGCGCGAGGTGGCGGCGGCGGTCCGGCAGCCTGGCGACACGCTCAGCGTGCTCGCCGCCTGGAAGAAGCAGCCCGGCAACTTCAACGCCGACGAGCCGCGCATCGGCGACCTGGGGGGTGGCAGCGACTTCGCCGGGTTCTACAACCACCTCGGCATCCCGGCGATGGGCTTCGGGTTCGGCGGACCGGGCGGGGTGTACCACGCGGCCTACGACACCTGGACGTTCCTGGAGCGCTTCGCCGACCCGGGCTACGTGGCGCATGTCGCCGCGAGCCAGCTCGCGGTGGTGGTGCTGGCGCGGCTCGCCAATGCCGACGTGCTGCCGCTCGACTACGGCACGTTCGGGCGATACCTCGTGCCGCACGTGGACCGGCTCGAGGCGGAGGCGCGCAAGCTGGGGATGACGATCGGCTTCGACGACCTGCGGCAGGCCCTCCAGCGGCTGGCGGCCTCTGGCGACGCGCTGGCGCGCCGGCGCGACTCGGCGCTGGGCGCCGGCACGCCCGCGCCGGCCGCCGCCAACGCACGGCTGCGGGTGACGGAGCATGAGCTGGCGCGTCCCGCGGGGCTCGCCGGTCGCCCGTTCCAGCGGAACCTCGTCTTCGCGTCGGACCGCGACAATGGCTACGCGACGATCGCGCTGCCGGGGATCGCGGAGGCGCTGCGGGATCGTGACGAGGCGCGCGCGCGGAGGGAAGTCGAGGAGCTGGCGGCGCGCGTCCGGGCCGCCGCGACCCGGGTGGACGAGGCGGCCGCCGCGCTCGGCGGCCCGTAGGGTCCTACTCGACCACGGGGAACGCGTCGGTCACGACCGAGAACGACACCCCCGGGTCGCCGCGCCAGGAGTCCCAGGTCAGCGAGCAGCCACGCCGGAACGGCGGGTCCGGATGTCCGGGCTCGCCGATCAGCGCATGCAGCATCTCGTGCCGCACCACCATCTCGTGCCCGACCCAGTCGCGCGCGAGGTAGATCTCGCCCGACGGCTCCCAGCGGCCCACGCAGCGCCCCGACGGGCAGTCGAAGCTCGGCGCGTCCACCACGATCCAGCGGATCCGGGCGAAGTCCCCGCGCCGCCCGGCGCACGCCTCGGTCTCGGCCCACCACTGCCGGTAGACCGCGGGCGGCTGGAAGTCCGTTGACTCCGCGCCCGGATCGAAGCCGCCGCAGCCGGCCGCGAGGATAAGGAGAACGGGCACCGCTCGCACGCTGCTCATGCATGCGGTTATCGGCGGAAGACGTGCCGTCCTGAGGGGCTCGTGGACCGGTGACCGGGAACGCGGCACTCCCGGCGGTCACGCGCATGTCACGGACAGGTGTCTGTCAGGAATCAGCACGCGTGCAGGCATGGCGCGGCGGGTGATGACGGGCAATACTCGCATCCGACGCCTCGTGATCCGCCTGCCTGCCCGCTCCCCTGACGTGTTTCCCGACATGCCGATTCGCGACAGTGTTCGCCGACCCGTGCTCGCGGTACTCGGCCTTGCCTGTGCATCGCACCTCCTCGCCGCGCAGTCTGCGGCACCTCCCCGCGAGCGGATCGCGCGGCTCTCCGAGCGGCTCGCGACCGGGCCCAACATCGCCGGTTACCCCACGCAGGAGCGCCGGCTCACGCTGCTCCTGTCGGAGCTGGCGGCGACGGGGCTCGACACCTCCCGGACCGCCTTCCGGGCCTACGTCCCGCACCCGCGCTCGAGCGTGCTGGCGCGCGTCGCCCCGTTCCCGGCGGAGCTGCCGATGGTCGAGCTGCGCGTCGGCGACGACTCGGTCACGTTCGGCGGCATCTGGCCGACGATGGTCACGTACACGAAGGCTGCCGACGTGACCGCCCCGGTCGTGTACGCCAACCGCGGCACGGCCGCCGACTATCGCACGCTGGACTCGCTGCGCATCGCCCCGACCGGGGCGCTCGTGATCGCGCGCTATGGCGCCTGCGCCCCGTGGTCGCTGGTGGCGGAGGCGGAGCGGCGCGGGGCCGCCGGCCTCCTCCTCTACTCGGACCCGTCCGACGACGGGTACGTGCGCGGCGACTTTTATCCCGACGGCCGCATGCGGCACCCCGACGCGATGCGCCGGGTCACCGTGCGTGCCGACGTCGGCGACCCCTCGGCCGGTGGCGTCCTGCCGGAGGGCGAGATGCGGCTGCCCGCGATCCCCGTGGCCTCGGTGGGCTACAAGCACGCCAACCAGCTGCTGCAGCTCATGCGGGCGCCGAACGTCCCCGATGCGTGGCAGGGCGGGCTCCCCTTCCGATATCACGCGGGCCAGGGGGAGGTGCGCGCGCGCCTGATCCTCGACCGCGAGCACGGCGACAGCGGCTACAAGTGGCTGGCGAACGGGTTCGCGCTGCTGCGTGGCACGGTGCACCCGGACGAGTGGATCGTGCTCGGGGCGCACCACGACGCCCTCGGGCCGGGGGCGACGGACAACGGGAGCGGGCTCGTCGCCGCGGTCGAGGTGGCAAACCGTCTCGCGGAGGCGCGCCGGCGCGGCTGGCACCCCGCGCGCACCCTCGTGATCGCGCTCTGGGACGGATCGGAGTGGGGCCAGCTCGGCAGCGAGGCATGGCTGCGGTCACAGCCCGACTCGGTGCTGGATCGGGTGGTGGCGTACCTCGACCTCGAGCGCGTCGCCGCGGGCCCGGTGCTCACTGCCTCGGGCAGCCCGCTGCTCGAGGACGTGCTGCGCGGTGCCCTCGAGGGCCTCACGCTCCCCCACGATGGGGCTGCCCCGCTGCTCGGAGCGTGGCAGGCAGCCGGTGGCCGGCTCCTGCCCGCGCCCGGACCGTCCGACGGCGCCCTCGCGCACGAGGGCTACGGGATCCCGGTGCTGCGCGTGGCGTTCGAGGGGCTCGACGGCGTGCGGCACACCGGCTACGACACCTACCAGTACGTGGCGCGCTTCGGCGACCCCGGCTTCCTCGCGCACGACCGGGTGTCCGAGGTGCTGACCCGCGTGGTGCGACGGCTCGACGCCGACGGCGCGGCGGCCTACGCGGTTCCGGCGCTCCAGGCGGCGGTGCGCGACGTGGCCGCGCGCGACGGGCGCGAGGGCGCGCCAGGGCTCGCCACCGCCCTCGCCGCCCTCGACACGGTGCCGCCGGGGGCACGCTTGGGACTGGAGCGGCGGCTGCTGGGCGCGCCGGAACGCACGCCACTGCGCTGGAGCCGGCACCTGCTGCTCGGCACCGAGGGCACCTGCGGCGACCGGATCGTCGCGCTGCCACGGGTTGCCGACGCGGAGAGGGACGGCACCAGGCAGGCGAGGGCGGTGCAGGAGGCGGTGGCAGCGCTGCGGGGGGCTGCCGTGTCGGCGCCCCGCGCGGTGCGGGGGACTCCATGACGACGCTCCGGCGACTCGGCACGGCCGTCGCGCTGCTGCTCACGGCCGCCTGCGCGGGCGACCGGGCCAGCCCCGTGGCGCTGCGCGAGGGCACGGCGACGCTCCCGAACGGGGCCCGGCTCTGGTACGGGATCATGGGCGGCGGCCCGGACACCATCGTCGTGGTGCCAGGCGGGCCGATGATGTCGCATGCCTACCTGACCGCGGCGGTGAGGCCCCTCGCGCGGCGTCACGCGGTCGTCCTCTACGACCTGCGCGGGCGCGGGCTGTCGGACAGCGTGCCGGCCGACGCGCCGGGCGTGTCGGTCGGCACCGACGCCGCCGACCTTCTGGCGCTGCTCGACACGCTGGGGATCGGGAAGGCCGGGATCGTGGCCCACCACTACGGGTCGGCCGTGGTGCTGAGCCTGGCGCAGCGCCATGCCGACCGCCTCGGGCGGGTCGCCTTCGTCGCCCCGTACCTGCTGTCCGACTTCGCGCAGTACGACCTCGCGAGCGAACCGATGGACTCCGTGGCGGTCCAGGCGCTGGCCGCGGACTTCCGCGACGGGCTGCACGAGCGCGACCCGGACTCGTACTGCCGGCGGCACTGGCCGGTGCAGTTCGGTCCCGTGGAGGACATGCGGGCGCACGTGGTCCGGGCCCTTGCCGACAGTGCCTGTGCCGGGCGCCGGCAGCTCCCGGGTCTGCCGAGCCCGGTGACCGGCTCGATCCTCACGTCGTTCGGGCCCGCGTGGAACTGGGTGGACTCGTCGGGCGCGCTCCGCGCGCCGCTCCTCGTGCTGCAGGGCACCACCGACCCGATCTACCTGTTCTGGAGTCGGATCTACGCGGCCCGCGCCTCCGAGGGCCGGATGCTCGAGCTGCCGGGGTCGGCGACCTTCCCGTGGATCGATGCGCCGGCCGCCTTCGGCCGGGCGCTCGACCGGTTCTTCGCGGGCGAGTGGCCGCCGGGCGCTGTCCGGCCCGCGCTGGAGCTGCGGCGCCCCCCCGTGGACTCGATCCGCCCGCTCGCGCCCTGACCGGCGGTCACCAATGCGTCAAGCGATCGCCCGCGAGACGTGACGTGCCCGTTACCGGACGACGACAGGCCGGGCACGGACGCGCAGTGTATTCCCGCTCGGCGGAGCGGGTGCCGCTCCCCGTGACTGGACAGTCCGGCACGCCTCGCAGGCGTCGTGTTCCCCAGGATTCGTGGCCCATGCGACTGGTACGACTGCTGCCGCCGCTGCTGCTGCTCGCGGCACTGCCCACTGTTTCCCCGCTCATGGCGCAGGGGCAGGCCGCGCCCCCGGGCCAGGTGGTGGGCATCACGATCGACAAGTCGACCGGTCGTCCCCTCTCCGGCGTGGACGTGTCGGTCTCGGGCACCTCCTTCGTCACCAAGGCCGACCTGAACGGGCGCTATCGCTTCGCGTCGCTCGCCCCGGGCACGTACACGCTGGTCGCGCGCCTGATCGGCTTCCGGCCGGTGCGGCAGGACTCGGTGCGCGTCGTCGCCGGCCAGACGGTCACGATCAACTTCGCGATGGAGGCGGCCCCCGTCGAGCTGCAGGAGGTCGAGGTCGTGGCGCAGGAGCCGGCGAAGACCGCCTCGGCCGCCGGTCTCCTCTCCATCCAGCAGGCGGCCCCGTCGGCGTCCGACGGCATCAGCGCCGAGCAGCTCGAGCGCGCGCCCGACTCGGATGCCGGGCAGGCGGTCGCACGCATCACCGGCGTGTCGGTCGTGGACCAGAAGTACATCGTCGTGCGCGGCCTCAACGAGCGGTACAACAACACGCTGCTCAACGGCGTCGAGGTCGCCAGCCCGGAACCGCTCAAGCGGGTCGTGCCCCTCGACATCTTCCAGGCGAGCCTGCTCGAGTCGATCGTCACGACCAAGTCGGCCACGCCGGATCGGCCGGGCGACTTCGCCGGGGCCTCCGTGGACATCAAGACCCGGGAGTTCCCCGACCAGTTCCAGGCCGGGATGAAGGTGGCGCTGGAGTACAACACCCAGACCACGTTCGAGCCGACGCTGGTCGGGCCGCGCACCTTCGCCGACGAGTTCGCATTCGGCGTGGGTCGCCGCCTGCCCGACGTCGCGTTCCCGCGCACCGAGGTGTCCACGCAGGGCGAGCGCTTCGCCGAGAACGTGCGGAACGTGTGGGCGCCCACCGCCGACGCCGCCCGTCCCAACGTGTCGCTCAGCGGCAACGCCGGCGGCTCGGTGGGCGGCGGCGAGTCGTCCCGCTTCGGGTGGGTCGCGTCCCTGAACTACTCGAACGGGGTGCAGCGCCGGCAGGACCGCCTGTACCGCGTGCTCGACATCGCCCCGCCCGACCTGCCCCCGGAGCCGCAGCCCTTCCGCATCGACAACCGGTTCACGGAGGGCGAGGTCCAGGTGCAGTGGGGCGGGCTCGCCAACTTCGCCTGGCGGTTCGGCATCAACAACCAACTCACGTTCAAGAACTTCTACACGCGGGGCAGCGAGGAGGTCTACGCGCTGGTGGACGCCTTCTCGCCCGCCCAGCCGCTCCAGGGGCTGATCTGGCCGATGCGCTATGTGGAGCGCTCCGCGTTCCAGTCGCAGCTCGGCGGCCAGCACCGCTTCGGGCGCGGACTGATGCTGGAGTGGCGCGGGAGCTACTCGGCGGCGACGCGGGACGAGCCGGAGAACCGGTTCCTCTCGGCCAACCGCGGGCCCGACGGGTCGCTCATCATGAACCCGAACTCGGTCGGCTTCACGCAGCTCACCTACCGCTTCCTCGACGAGCGCACGCTCGTCGCCGGGCTCGACGCGACCCAGCCGGTGTCGTTCTGGTCGCCGCAGGACGGCATCGTCAAGGTGGGCGGGCAGTGGCGCGACCGCACGCGCGACTTCGACGGCACGCGCGTCACGTCGCAGCTCAACTTCAGCGGTGCCGACCGCAACCTGCTCGCCGACGCCGCGCGCCGCCCGCCGGAGGAGTTCTGGGCGCCGGAATACATCGGGCAGGCCTACGGCATCAACCAGGTGCAGGGCCAGGGCAACTCCTACGCCAACGACGACGTCGTCGTCGCGGGCTACGGCATGGTGGACGTCAGCGTCCTGCCGCGCCTGCGCCTCGCGGGCGGCGTGCGCCTCGAGCGCTGGTCGCTCGACCTCTACCTGCCCGGGCGCCCCGGGGCGCCGCCCTCGCCCCTCCTCGGCGGCGACAGCGTGCCGCAGTCCTTCATCCAGACGATCACCCGGCGCGAGACCAACTGGCTCCCCTCGGCGAACCTGACCTACCGGCTGAGCTCCCAGATGAACCTGCGCGCCGCGGCCTTCCAGTCCGTGGCGCGGCCGGATCCGCGCGAGCTCTCCCCGGAACTCTACCTCCCGATCGGCGGGGAGTGCCCGCTGCGCGGCAACCCCTCGCTGCAGCAGACCACGATCGGCAACGCGGACGCCAAGTGGGAGTGGTATCCGAGACCCGGCGAGGTGATCGCGGTGAGCGGCTACTACAAGCGGTTCACGCGGCCCACGGTCACGATCTTCAGCCGCAGCGTGTCGGACGGGCTCTGCGACCTGTTCTTCGCGCAGGCGCGCGAGGCGACCGTGTACGGCGCGGAGCTCGACCTGCGCCGCCGGCTCGACTTCCTCCCCGGCGTCCTCGGCTACCTCAGCGTCGGCGGCAACCTCGCGCTCGTGCGCTCCAGCGCCGTGCTCGACTCCATCGCTTTCGGCCCCAACCTGACGCAGGAGTTCACGGTGCCCTTCGCCGGCCAGTCCGACTACCTGGTCAACGCGCAGCTCGGCTTCGACACGCCGGGCGGCGCGGTCTCCGCCACGGTGCTGCTGAACGGGTTCGGGAACCGCGTCCAGAACTACGGCAACTTCTTCTTCCTGTCCCAGGGAAGCGCCAAGGACCCGGACCAGATCGAGCAGACTCGGTACACCCTCGACGCCCGGATGCGCATCGTGGTCGGGCGGGGCACGGCGCTCAACGTCGCGGCCCGCAACCTGACGGACAACCAGGTGCTCGTGACGCAGTTCGATCCGTCGCGCGGGATCGACCAGGTGATCTCGTCGTACCGCCTCGGGCCGTCGTTCGCCGTCGGGGTAGAGTATGCGTTCTAGCGCTCGGCCCGTCCTCTCCTTCCTCGCGGCCGCCGCCCTGTGGGCGTGCGGTGGCGACGCGCCCGTCGGCGCCGACCTCGAGGAGCTGTCGGCGGGCGAGCTCCGTGCCACCCCCGTCTCCATGACGGCCGTGCGCCTCACGTGGCTCCGCGCACCCGCGAGCGCCGCGGAGGTGCCCGAGTATCGCATCGAGCGGCGCGCCGACCTGACCGGCGACTTCGTCGAGATCGGCCGCACGGGGCGCGGGATCGCGAGCGACACGCTGGTCTATCTCGATGCCTCGCTCGAGGCCGACCGCGTCTACGGGTATCGCGTCACCGGGCTGTCGCCCACCGGCCTCGCCGCGCAGCCGTCGGTCGTCGCCGGCGCGCGGACCCCGCCGCTCCCGAGCATCGACGTGAGGGTGCGCACCAGCAGCCAGGCGACGTTCGCGGACCCGGACGGCTACCTGGCGACCATCACGGGACCGGACAGCGCCAGCGGCCGTGTCGGCGTGGTGCTCAGTGTCTCCGGGATCCAGCAGCCCGAGCCGGCCCGATACCTCTTCTCCCCGCTCCGGCCCGGCGCCTACAAGGTGCGAGTCAGCGATTTCGCCCCGAACTGCGGCGTTGGCGGCAACCTCGACCCTGCCTTCGAGACGAGCGTGACGGTCACCGATCAGGGCACGGAGACGCGCCGCACCGTGGACATCGTCGCGGTCTGCGAGAATCCCGCGCTCGGCAGCGTGAGGGTCGAGGTGGACGTGGTGGATGGCGCCCAGGCCGCGCCCTTCGAGGCGCGGCTGAGCAGCGCCACCGTCGTCCCGCCCGTGCTCGAGACCCTGAGCATCCCCGGCGCCGGTGGCGCCACCACCCGGCGACAGCTCGCCCCCGGCACATACCAGGTGGAGCTGCGCGGCCTGCGCGCCCCGTGCCGGGCGGTGGCGGGCGGATCGCTCACGCGAGCGGTCGTCGTCGAGGCGACGCAGCGCGACACGGTCCGCTTCGCGATCGACTGCTCGCAGCAGGACGGCGGCACCTTCGACCCAGCCGGTACCGACTGCGAGACGGGTCGCCCCGACCGGCCGGTGCGGTTCACGCTCTCGTACTCGGCGGGCACGGTCGCGCCGGGCAGCGAGGTCACGCTCGCGCTGCGCGCCGAGCGCGGCACGGGCGGCTTCAACGTGGCGGCCGCCGACCTGATCGTCGGCGGGTTCCTGGGCGGGCCGTTCGACCTCATCGCCGTCGAGCCCGGCGCCGACGTCACGCCGACCGTGAACGCGTCGGGCTTCGCGACCACCGGGCAGGTGGCCCTGTCGTTCATCAGCACGGCGAGCCAGGGCATCACCCTCCCCTCGGAGATCGCCCGCTTCCGGCTGCGGGTCCGCTCCAATGCCGCCAACCAGCGCTTCTGCACCCGATCGCAGGTCTCCGACGTCGTGAACCCGCAGGAGGAGAGCGATCCCACGGCCGCCCTCGTCGTGAGCAGCGCCGTCGAGATCGCGACCGGCGGGAGTGGGGGTGGAGGCGGGGGTGGCGGGGGCGGCGGCGGTGGACAGCCACCGGCGCAGCTCCCGCCCACGGCAGTCATCGCCGGTCCCGCCACGCTGAGCGCGCAGGTGGGGATCCCGGTGCAGCTCAGCTCGGCCGGGTCCTCGGATCCCGCCGGCGGACCGCTCACCTACCTGTGGACACTGCCGGGCAGCACGACGCCCACGTCCACCGAGGCGAGTCCGCGCGTCACGTACACCACGCCCGGCACCTTCCCGATCACCCTGGAGGTGCGCAGCTCGGCGAACCTGACCGGCACCGCCTCCAAGAACATCGTGGTGTTGCCGCAGGTCACCAACGAGCCGCCGATCGCCACCATCGACGGGCCCGCGACGCTCTCGGCGCAGCTCGGCGTGCCGCTCACCGTCACGGCGAACGGCTCGCGCGACCCCGACGGCACCATCGTCCTGTACGCGTGGACCTTCCCGGGCGGCGTGCCGAGCACCGGCACCGGCGTCGCGTCCGCGGTCACGTACAACAACCCGGGCCAGTACACGATCACGCTCACCGTCGAGGATGACCGCGGCAGCCGCACCAGCGCGTCGAAGCAGGTGGTCGTGGCGGCGCCACCCGGCGCGCAGCCCTTCGCGCTCCTGCAGCGTTTCTCGCCCGTGGCGGGCGACACCACGGTCCTCACGATCTCGCTCGACCTGCGGACCGACCTGCCCCAGACCCCGCTGCCGGAGGCGTGGCGCACGGTGCGCCTGAGCCAGTTGTCCTGGGATCCGGCGGTCATCACTGCCGAGGCGCTGCTGCCCATCGACGGGCTCAACGCCGGGCCGACCACGTTCCCCGACGCGGCATCCGGGCGCATCAACAACCTCAACGCCAGCGTGATCGTCGGCGGTCGCAGCGGCCTCGCGGACGTCTGGCGCATCCGGTTCCGCGTGCGGAACCCGACGCGCAGCACCCGCACCGTGGGCACCGGGCTCACGGTTCTCCCGACCCCTGAGGCGGGTGCTGGCATCATCACCGACTACGCGCCGTTCACGCGGCTCGAGGAGGGCGTCTTCCCGCCGGACAGCTCGCCGCCGCCACCGCCCAGCACCATTACCGTCGGCGGGACGATCACGAGGACCGGCACCGGCACGCAGAGCCTGGCGGGAATCGTCGTCACGGTGCAGCCCACCGGCGGGACGGCGGTGACCGTGACCGCCAGCGGCTCGGGCGCGAGCGTGAGCTACCTGGCGCCGAACGTCGCGCTCACGAACGGCACCGGTTCGGTCGCGCTGAGCAACCTCCCCCAGGGCTGCAGCGCGCCCTTCGCCCAGCCGTACAGCGGGGCGGTGGCCGGCGGGAGCGTGACGGTCAACCTGAACGTGGAGTGCATCGGGAGCCCACCGCCGCCCGCCACCGGCACGGTGCAGGGAACGGTGAGCCGCACCGGGACCGGCACGCAGAGCCTCGCCGGCGTGGCGGTGAGCGTGACCCCGACCGGCGGCAGCGCCGTGGCCGCGGCGGTCTCGGGGAGCGGCGCGGCGGTCTCGTACGTGGCGGCAAGCGTCCCGGTCGGAAGTGGCAGCGGCACGGTGGCGGTGTCGAACCTTCCCGCCGGCTGCACCGCCCCGACGCCGGCCCCCTATGCCGGCCTCGTGAGCGGCGGGACGGTCACGGTTGACATCTCCGTGGACTGCGCCGCCGCCCCGCCGCCCGCCGACGCGCGCTACGAGCTGCGCAGCCAGTTCGGGGCCGTGAGCGGCGGCACGGTGGACCTCACCATCACCTTCGATCCGGCGTCGTGCCTCGCGGCGTCCAACCCGGCGTGCCCGACCGACCCCGCGCTGGCCCGCCTCCAGGCCGGCGATGGCCGCACCGTCATCACGGGCACGGCCGCGAGCCGCCTCACCGGCCGCTCGGCGCTGGCCACGCCGAGTTTCGGGACGGCGATCCTCGGCAACACCCTGCCGACGACGACATGGGCCTTCGCGTCCACCTCGGCGGTCGGCAGCGCCACCGCCATCGTGGCGATCCGGTACACCATCGGTGCCGGCGCGGCGGGCAGCATCGGGACCACGACCACCGTCGTCGAGTTCGCGAACGACCAGGGCGATCCGCTTCCGCTCAACTCGAGCACGCTCCGGATCACGGAGGCCTCGACGACCCTCCCCTGAGTGGCATCGCAGGGCGCCCATCCGGCGACGCGCCGTGTCCGGGCAGGGCACGGCGCGTCGCGCATGGGGTGGCGCGTCACGGTCAGGTCTCGAAGTCGGCCGCGCAACGTCGCCCAAGTTTTACCGAATCCGGGCTGTCGCCGTGTTCCGCGGCCCCCACTTTCTCCCCGTTCCACCCACCCCCACTCACGCATCATGGAGACGGAGGAAGTATGACCAGTGTGGTCCCCAAGACCCGGGGAGCGACGACGCGCCGGTCCGCCCTCGTGGCGGCGACGGCGCTGCTCGGCCTTGCCGCGTGCAGCGGCAACGAGCCGGCAGCGCCGGCCGACGAGCCGGCCGCGTCGATCGACGGCCCGGCCCTGCGCCGCGCGGCGTTCATCATCGACGTCGACGTGAAGGCGAGGGCAGTGAAGATCACCAAGCCGGCCGCGTCGCTCCCGCGCATCCTGAGCGAGAACCGGCACGGCGGCAACATCAACTACTCGCTGCTCGGCGAGGACGCGATCCAGCTCACCGCCACCAACTTCTTCGCCTCGCAGGTCGGGGCGCTGCAGCCGAACAAGATCGAGGTCTTCTTCGACCTCGCGGTGACGAATCTCCTCCCCGGCATCACCCTCACCACCTCCACGCTCCCCACTCCCCCCGCCGGCCAGGTCGGCCTGATCCTCTTCCCGTTCAGCACGACGGTGACGACGTCGAGCGGCGGGGCGGGCGGCACGGGCGGCAGCGACGTGGTGATCGAGCTGCCGAGCCGCGGGCAGGTGGTGGCGAGCCGTGACTGGAACGGCAACGCGTCGCTGGACCGGCCGACCTTCCCGGTGGCACCGGGCGCCGGCGGCAACCCGCACAACTTCTTCAACGACGCCACCTGCCCGGCCGAGTCCTCGACCGAGGTTGCGAGCGACTGCTTCCGCTACGAGACGTACGGCAACCTCGGCGGCGGCGTCACGTCGGCCACGCGCCGCGTCGGCTTCACGGTGGATGGCGGCGTGGCGCAGTTCCGCGCCCGCATCATCGCCGCGGCCGACCTGCTCGTCGGCGCGGTGGGCACGGGCACGATCAACGTGCTCGTCTCCTCGCCGCAGCGCGGGCCGCTCGCGGGCCTGCCGATCGCCGTCTCGGGCATCACCGGTACGCAGACCACGTCGGCCGCCGGGACGGCGACCTTCACGTCGGTCGCCACGGCGGTGCGCTCGGTCTGGATCGGCGGGGTGGACCAGCTCAACCTCTCCGGCATCCTGCCCGCGGGCTGCACCCGCGTGACCCCGGTCAACGGCCAGTTCGTCAACGTGACGGCCGGCGGGACGTTCACCGTCGACTACTCGGTCGAGTGCACGCCGCTGCTCGGCACGGTGACGGCCACCATCACGCGCACCGGCGCGGGCACGCAGTCGCTCGACGGCTCCACGTTCACGATCACGCCTGCCGCCGCCGGGCTCACGCCCGTCGCCGGCCAGCTCGCCGGCCTCGGGTTCTCGCGCCAGGTCGGTGTCGGCTTCGGCACCGGCGCGGGTGAGGGTACGGTGGCGCTGTCCAACCTGCCGAATGGGTGCACGCAGGTCGCGGCCCCGGCCAGCTACACCGGGCTCACCGCCGGTGGCTCGGTGGCCGTGGCGCTCACGGTCGATTGCGTGGCCGACACCACCAGAACCCGGTACCGGTTCGTTTCCCAGTTCGGCGCGATCTCGGCCGGCACGGTGGACCTGACCCTCTCGTTCGACCCGAGCGGCTTCGATTCGCCGCTGATCCCGGGCCCCGACGCCTTCGCGGGCGGCCAGGGCATCGTGACGCTCACGGGCGGCGCGGAAGGGCGTGTCACCGGCCGGTCCGCGGTGCCGACGGCGAACTTCGGGACCGCCACGCTCGGCGGGACGCTTCCGGTGACCGCGTGGTCGGCGGTGAGCACCGTGCCGGGCGGTTTCACCGGTAACCAGCTCATCGCCGTCATCCGGTACTCGCTCGGCTCGGGCGCGCCGGGCACCATCGTGACCGCGACGACGCTGCAGGAGATCAACACGCCGACCGGCGACAACCTGCCGCTCACCGGCAACGTGGAGATCATCGAGGGCACGCTGGTCGTGCCCTGACGCAGGGCGGGGGACGGGCCCGGAGTCGGGTGCCGTCCCCCGGCAGTCCGTGATCACCGAACCTAGGGACCGGGTCGGCGCGATGCGAACGCGAACGGGGTGGGCGCGCGTCGGGCGGCCGGGTCACGACAACGATTCATCGTGGAGGATGACCATGCAGTGCAACTTCCAGCCTGGACGCACGCGGGTGCGCCGCCTCATGGCGGGCATCGCGATGGCGCTGGCCGTCGGGGCCGGTGCGTGCGGCAAGGGCGGAGACGATGTCACGGCGCCCGAGGCGCCGGCGCTCCCGGGCGACCCGGTGCAGGTGCCGGTGCTCCGCCAGAGCGCCTTCGTCTTCGACGTGGACCTGCGCTCCCGCACCGTGAAGGTGACGGGGCCGCAGCAACCGACGCTGCGCGGCGGCCAGGGTCGTGAGGCGGGCCCGGCGTACTCGATTCTCTCGACCGACGTCATCGACGTGCAGGCGTCGAACTTCTTCGCCTCGACGGTGGGGGCGATCCAGCCCAACCGCGTCCGGGTGTTCTTCGACGTCGCGATCCTGAACAAGCTGGGCAACGTCGGGCTCGTCACGCCGACCTTCCCGGTTGCCCCGAGCGGGCAGAATGGCGTGATCCTCTTCCCGTTCTCGACGAACGTCCTCCAGACGAGCGGCGGCATCGGCGCGAACGGCAACGAGCTCGTCATCGAGCTGCCGAGCCGCGGCGAGGTGCAGCCGAGCCCCGACTGGAACGGCAACGGCACGCCCGACCGGCCCGACTTCCCGGCGCTCCCGGGGGCCGGCGGCAATCCGTTCAACTTCTTCAACGACGCGTCCTGCGCCTCGGTGCCGCCGGCCGGTGGCGTGAGCGACTGCTTCCGCTACGAGACCTTCGGGCCGATCCCGGCGGGCGCGGCCTCGGCGTCGCGGCGCGTCGGCTTCGACATCGACGCGTCGGTGGGCCAGTTCCGGGCCCGCCTCATCGTCGCGGCCGACCTGGCGCCCGGCGCGGCGCCGACCGGCACGATCGCCGGCACGCTGACCTCGCCGGAGCGCGGGCCGCTCGCCGGCGTCTCCGTGCAGATCAGCGGCCTCGCCAACCCCGTGGTGACCGATGCCGCCGGCGCGTACTCGGCGACGGTGGGGATCGGTCCGCGCACGGTCACGGTGCTCACCGCCACGCTGCCCTCCGGCTGCGGCTCGGCCTTCGTGCCGGCCAACGGCCAGTCGGTCACGGTGAATGCCGGGGCGACGGTGACGCAGAACTACTCCATCACCTGCACCGTGCCCACCGGCACCGTGAACGGCACCATCACCCGCGCGGGCACCGGCACCCAGAGTCTGCTCGGGATCACGGTGCGCATCAATCCTGACGCGGGCGCCTCGCCCGACATCACGACCGGTGTCACCGGCACCGCCGGCTCGGTCGCGTACAGCGCCGCGAACGTGCCGGTCGGCACCGGCAACGGCGCGGTGACGCTCGAGAACCTCCCGTCGGACTGCGCGGTCACGTCGCCGGCGTCGGGGACGGGCACCTACACGGGCCTCGTGCTGGGCGGCACGCAGACGGTCAACTTCACCGTCACGTGCGACTCCGTAATCCCCCCGGCCGCGTACGAGCTGCGCAACCAGTTCGGCGCCGTGTCGGGCGGGACGGTGGACCTGACGATCACGTTCGACCCCACCACCTGCGATCCGGTGCGCAACGCCAACTGCCCGGCCGACCGCTCCTACGCGGCGACCGGCGGCATCACCAGCCTCAGCGGCACCGCGGCGGGCCGCATCACCGGCCGCGCGGCGCAGCCGACGGCCCTGTTCGGCTCGGCCACTCTCGGCGGCACGCTGCCGGTGACGGCGTGGAGCTCGGTGACGACGCAGCTCGGCGGCGCCATCGACGCGCAGCAGATCGTCATCATCCGCTACACGATCGGTGCGGGCGCCGCGGGGAGCATCACCACCGCGACCACCGGCATCGACTTCGCGAACGAGGATGGCGACCCGATCGTGCTGGTGCCGCTGGGCCAGCCGGGCGGGAACTTCCGGATCATCGAGGCGACGGTCGCGATCCCGTGATTGCGCGCCCGGTGACCGGCTGACGAACTGACACAGGAAGGTGCCAGCCGGGGCAGGGATGCCCCGGCCAGGGCACCGAGACACCTCTACACGACGCACAAGGAGCAGACTGCGATGCATTCGATCTTCACCGACCGCCGGCTCCCGGCGCTCGCGCTCGCCGCGATGTTCGCGGCGGCGTGCAGCGGCGAGACGGCCGTCGGCCCCTCGCCCGACGCCGCCGCCGTGCCCGCGCCGTTCCGCGTGGGCGTGGAGTACAGCTCAGCCGACGCGGCCGCGGGCAGCACCGTCGAGATCGGGGTCGGCCTCGACGGCACCCTCCCCGCGGGGCTCGGCGCCCTGCAGGGCCGCCTCCGCTACGACAGCTCGCGGCTCGAGTACCTCGGCCTCGAGGCCGACCAGGCCGGCTTCGTGATGGCCAACGCCGACGCGCAGCCCGGCGTCGTGCGCTTCAGCGCGATCCAGCTCCCGGCGCTCGACCGCTCGGCGGCCACGTTCGTCTTCCGCGTCAAGTCGGCCGACTACGTCCGCGGGCTCGCCTTCGACTTCGAGGAGGCCGCGACCACGACCGAGCGCATCTTCGCGTCGGCCGAGTCGTTCGCGCCGCGCCGCAGCCCCGACACCGTCGTGGGCGAGGTGGCGACCCCCCGCACGCTCGCGGACTTCACCGCCCGCGCCGAGGCCGCCCTCGGCCTGCCGTCGCGCCAGGGCCCCGAGATCGCCGCGCGCGCCGGCGACGCCACGATCTACGGTGACGTCAACAGCTCCGGCACGGTCACCTCGGGCGACCTCGCGCTCGTGGCGGGCGCCACGGTGGGCAACAACATCGTGGTGGACACGCTGGCCGCGCGCGACATCGCGCTCGGCGGCAACGTGCGGCCGCTCAACAGCGCCGACGGCATCACGGTCGGCTTCGGCGACCCGTGCCCCCTCGGCGTGACCTGCACGGCCACCGCGCCGTTCACGATCACCAACGCCGGCAGCATCACCTCCGCCGACCAGCTCGCGATCGCGAACTTCCTCGTGGGCAACCCGTCGCCGGGCATCAACGTGGCGATCCCGAAGACCACGACCTCCGGCAACCGGGTCATCATCTCGGGCACCCTCGACGCGGCGCGCTGCACCGCGACGCCCGCCGACTGCAACTGGACGCGCGGCAACGTGTACCAGCTCGACGGTCGCGTGGTGGTGGACGGCGGCGGCGTGCTCAACATCGAGTCCGGCACCCGCATCGAGGGCAACACCGCGATCGTGCCGTCGTCGCTGATCATCCGCCGCCAGGGGCAGATCTTCGCCCGCGGCGAGCGCACGGCCCCGATCGTCTTCACCTGCACCGCCGTCGTCAAGACGCGCGGCTGCTGGGGCGGCATCGTGGTGCTCGGCAACGCGCCGGTCAACGAGCAGGGTGCGGGCGCGGCCCCGGCCATCACCGATCCGGTGCGCAACCCGAGCGGTACGGGCAACACCCGCATCATCGAGGGCACGACCGACGAAGTCTTCGGCGGCGCCAACCCGACCGACAACTCGGGCGTGCTCCGGTTCGTGATCATCGAGTACGGCGGCTTCATCATCGGCGCCAACAACGAGCTCAACAACCTCACGCTCGGTGGCGTGGGCTCCGGCACGACGATCGAGTACGTGCAGGTGCACGGCGGCCTCGACGACGGCTACGAGCTCTTCGGCGGCAACGTGAACGCGCGCTACCTGTACATCACGGGCAACTCGGACGACGGCTTCGACTGGTCGTTCGGCTGGCAGGGCGCGGCGCAGTTCGTGATCATCCAGCAGGATTCGCTGGATGCGGAGAAGGGGTGGGAGGGGGACAACACGGAGAGCAGCGGCACCTACGGCAACACGCCGCGCACGAACGGCCCGCTCTACAACTTCACGGCCGTCGGCACGCTCTACCCGGCCAGCACCAGCGGCAACCCCGGCAACAACGTGAACGACGCCTTCCACATCCGCCGCGGCAACGGGTCTCAGGTCGCGAACTCGATCGTGATCGGCTTCCCGTTCATCCTCGACCTGGACGACGCCGCGACCTGCAGCAACGCGCCGACGGACCCCGAGGTCCGGAACTCGTACCTCGGCGGCTTCTCGAGCGCGCTCGGGAACACGGACACGGGCGACCCCGCGTGCTTCCGCGGGAGCGACGAGGCGGCGGTGCTGCAGAACGCGGCCGTGAGCAACACGATCGTGCCCGACATCGCGACGGCGCAGCTGGTGCTGCGCCGGGGCTTCGACCTCCTCGCGCCGGACTTCCGGCCCCGGGAGAATGCCCAGGGCCTGCCGACGCCCGCCGCGCCGCCGGCGGTGAACCCGGGCAGCTTCATCGTCGCCACGACGTACGTGGGCGCCGTGGAGCCCGAGGCGGGCACGACCCGCAACAACCTGCCGTGGTACGCGGGCTGGACCCGGCGGTGGCAGAACGCGACCACGCCCTGACGGGTGGTCGCCGGAGGTGCCGGCTGCCGGGCGTGAGCCCGGCTGCCGGCCAGCAGGGCGGCGGCGCGGCGGTCCCTCCGGGACCGTCGCGCTGCGCGCGCTTCCCGACCCGGAGGCGCGCCACCGAAGGCATGCAGGGCATGACACGAGGGACGACGCATGGACGGGATTGATCGGCTCGGCCGGCGGTGGCTCGCCGCCGCCGCGCTGGCGTGCGCGGCGTGCAAGGGCGAGAATCTCGCGCCCCCGCAGGACGCTGGTCCTCCGTATCTCGCCATCATCAACCGGTTCGACGCCCGGGAAGGTGCAGGGGTGGGCGAGCGGTACACCTACCGGGTGCAGGCGATCGCCGAGGGCGTGCGCTTCGACACCGTCGTCACCGCGGCGCCGCGCGACACCGTGATCCTCTCGGTGCGCCCGGCCGACTACACGGTGACCGTGGAGGGCGTGCCGACGAACTGCTTCCCGCGCTCCGGTCCCACCCAGGGCGTGCTCATCTCCGAGGGCTCGAACACCGGGATCGTCCGGTTCTTCATCGTCTGCGACCCGCCCCTCAGCGTGGAACTCGTCACCGACGGCCGCCTGAAGGATTCCGCGTACGTCTTCCGCCTCTCCGGGGCGGGCACCGACACGCTCGGGGTCGCGCGGGGCGACGAGGTGCTGGTCTTCCCGGGGATCGCCGAGGGGGACTACACCTTCGAGCTCGCGGACGTGGCTCCCAACTGCGTCGTCACCTCGACCTTCGGCGACCGCGTGCCGGTGCGGGTCCCCGCCACGGGCCGGGCGCAGCTCCTGGTGCGCATCACCTGCTCCGAGCCCGACCGACGGCCGGAGATCCTCTCCGCGGTGAGCCGGTCGGTGGACGGGGTCGCGACGCTGTTCGTCCTCGCCCGCGACCCGGACCGGGACATCGAGCGCATCGCCTGGGAACTCACCGACTGCACCGGCCGGCCGCTGGCGCCGGACGGGCGGCGGATCCGCCAGAACCTCGCGGTGTCCGGCGCCGTGGTGCGCGACACGTCGGTGATCTCGTCCGTCTTCGAGACCGGGTTCAGCGACGCCGAACTGCGCGCCCGCTGCGCGCAGGTGCTCCTCTTCGACCTCGACGGCAACAGCACCCCGCCGGTCGAGATGCGGATCCTGGCGCCGAGCGACGGTGCGCCGGTCGCGACCTTCTTCAACGCGCGGATCGTGAACCAGCAGGCGCTGGAGACGACGCTGCAGGTGGACGATCCGCAGCGCGACGAGGCGTCGGTCTTCCCCGTCATCCACGTGCGCGACGGGGTGCTCTTCGCGACCGACGGCAGGCCGGACCTCGGCGTCTACGCGCCGGCGGGCTACCGGTTCGCCTCGGACATCCCCTCGCTCCGGCTCGGGGCCGGCTCGAGGATCCAGCCCTTCGACGTGCTCGCGCTCGACGTCTACCTCTTCGACCGGACCGGCGACGTGCGCCGGGTCCGCGACACGGATTTCCGGTTCTGATGCCGCTCCCGATGCCGCACGTCGCCCACTTCTCGCGCCGCTCGGCGGTGCCGGGGCTCCTCATCGCGCTGCTGGCGGGCGCCTGCGGGGGGCGCGACCTCCTCGAGTCGCCGGCCGGCGCCGAGGTGCGCATGCACCTCGAGCTGTCCGCCCCGGCCGCGTCGGCCGGGGACACGATCGCCGTGCGCGTGGTCGCGGAGGCCGATGCGGGCAATCCGGTCGCCGCGCTGCAGGCACGCCTGCGCTTCCCGCCGCGGCGATGGCGGTACGTGGGCCAGCCGGTCACCGACCATCTCGTGATGGTGAACCATGAGGCGGCCGATGCCGGGATCCTCCGGTTCTCGGCGGTCGAGGCGCGCGGGCTCCCCCGCCCGGCGGCCGAGCTGCACTTCGTGGCCCTCGCGCCGGGCTCGCCGGCCGACTTCGTCCTCGCTCCCGAGGAGGCCGACCTGCGCGACCTCACCATTCTCGCCGGAGGTGCGGTCCGCGTCGGCGGGCCGGTGGCGGGCGCCCCGCGCGCGCCGGGGCCGGTGGCGAAGCTCGACGCCGCGGCGTGGATCGCGCTGCTCGAGCCCGGGTACGCCCGGGGGCCGATCGTCGCCGCGCTGCCCGGCGAAGGTGCCATCTACGGCGACGCGAACCTGTCGGGCACCGTCACCTCGGGCGACCTCGTGGTGGTCGCCAACGTCGCGGTCGGCAACCTGGAACTGCTCACGACCCTCAACCGCGACCTCGCGATCGCCGGGAACGTGGCCCCCGCGAACCTGCCGGGCCTCGGCGAGCCGGACGATCCCGTGCCGCCGGGCGAGGCGGCCGACGGGAGCCGCTCCATCACCGCCGCCGACCAGCTGCTGGTCTCGAACTTCCTGGTGGGCAACCTCCCTCCGGTCGTGGGCCGACCGATCCCCGGGCGAGGGACGCCGTCGAGCGGCCTGCCGCGCGTCATCCTCGACGCCGACACGCTGCGCGCGAATCGCACCTTCCGCCGGGACACCGTCTACGAGATACGCGGCTCGCTCGTCGTCGGCGACGACCCGGGCCCGACGACCATCCCGGACATCACGCTCACCATCGAGGCCGGCACCCGGCTCGAGTTCGACCCGGCGACCAACGGCCGGCTCATCGTGCGCACCGGGGCCAACCTCGTCGCCGTCGGCACGCGGCTCCAGCCGATCGTCATGAGGTGCGCGAGCACCGCGGCATTCCCCGGCTGCTGGGGCGGCGTGCACATCAACGGCTTCGCGCTGCTGAACAACTCCGAGCAGATCGGCTCGCCGCTCAAGACGGGGCGGGGGGGCACCGGCACCTACGGCGGCATCCTCAACGCCGACTCGAGCGGCGCGCTCCGCTACGTGCGCATCGAGTACGCCGGACGGCCGACCGCCACGAACGACACGCTGGGCGCCCTCCAGCTGCTCGGCGTGGGCAGCGCCACCCGGCTCGAGTACGTGCAGGTGCACGCGGCGCTCGGTGACGGCCTGTTCGTGTCGGGCGGGCGCCCGCAGCTGCGGTACGTGCTGCTGAGCGATGGCCGCGGGCCCGCCGTGCGGTGGGACGACGGGTGGGTGGGCAAGGCGCAGTTCGTGATCGTGCAGCAGGGCGCCGGGAGTGGCGATGCCTTCCTCGGCTCGAACTACGCGCCGAACCCCGTGACCGGCCCCCGCTCGGCGCCCCGGTTCAGCCACGTGACCGTCGTCGGCCCTGGGCCGGTGAACGCGCAGACGCGCACGATCAGGCTGCGCAACGGCAGCGGCGGCGTCTTCCTCAACCTGCTGGCGCAGCGCGCGTCCGGCGTGGGCTTCGACGTCGAGGGGCAGGCATCGTGCGACTTCCTGGCCGCGTACCCGGACAGCCTGGGCGTCGCGGCGGCCATCCAGTTCGAGAACGGCGCCCCCTGGGCCACGGACGATGACTGCCTCGACGAGGTCGCGTTCGGCGAGGACCCGGCCCGGCGCAACCGCGTCGCGGACCCGCAGCTCAACGGCGCCTTCGTCTCGCTGTCGCCCGACTTCCGCCCGCTCGATGGCTCCGCGCCGACCTCGGGCGACAGCCTGCCGCCCGATGACGGCTTCTTCGACCGCGCGGCCCGGTACATCGGTGCGGTCGCTCCCGCGAACCTCCAGCGGAACAACCTGCCGTGGTACGCCGGCTGGACGGTCGGCTTCTGATGCGGGGGCTAGCGCCTGGCCGGCTGCCGGTCGCGGAACTCGAAGTCGCCCTCGGGCAGCCGCTCGCGCCGGCGATCCACGGCGCCGGCGCGGAGGACGGACGGGCGCACCCGCGCCACGACCTCGCGGGCCTTCATCCAGACGCCGCTGCGCAGCTGCGGATAGCGGGGGCGCGCCTCGGGGCGCAGGCGCGCCTCGCGAACCTGCGAGCGGCGCGCGCCGTCCTTGACCTCGGTCACCTCGACATGCTCGAGGCACACGTATACGGGGTGCAGGTCGGTCTGGAGCCAGATCCAGCCCGGATCCACCGGTCCCCACGCTCCCTCGCGAACCGGATACCAGCGATCAGCCTCGAGTCGAGGGTAGGGCCACACGTACTCGGGCCTGAGGCGAGCCATGCGCGACATGCGTTGACATTCCCGAATTGTGAGGTCTGCGATGCCCCCGCGTTGGGGAGGGACATAATGCGCACCGCCGCCCGAGGGCACAACTACGAACACTCGACGATCACGTCACGAGTTCGTGACGACGGCCCGGTGGCCACCGGGAATGCCCGGATATGAGTCACACGATTCCTTTGCACTTCGAGCACCAGCGCCGTCAGTCCCCGGGTGAGGCCGAGGCGGCCCGCGCATGGGCCGAGCCCGGCCGGATCCGCCTGCGCGCCGGTCTCAGCCTGGGGTCTCCCGGCTGGCAGATCAAGGCGACCGCGTGGCGCCGCCGGCGCCACATCACGCTGAGCGTGTGCGCGGTGCAGACAGGCGTACCGGCGGCGGCGGCCGACGAGATGGAGGATGTCGGCTACGCCGCCGTGCTCGAGGGACTGAAGCCGGGGCGCTACCAGGTGCAGGTGAGTCACCTGTTCAAGCTGCGCGACACGAGCCACCCGGTGCTGACGACGTCGCCGTACCACTTCGTCGTGGAGGTCCCGTGACGCGCCGTCGCGTGGTCGTGCCTGTCCTCGCGGCGGTCGGCCTGCTCGGGCTCGCGGCGTGCGGCGTGGAGCGGGCCGTCTTCCCGGGACAGGCGGTGTCGGACGAAGCGGTCATCCTGGTCGAGCGCGGGGTCGGGGCATCCCGTCCGGGAGATCGGCTGGCCGTCGTCGTCCGCGCACGTGCAGCGGGCGGGCGTCGCGTCGCCGCGTTCGACGGCACGCTGCGCTTCGACCCCGCCGACCTGCGCTTCGTGGGCCAGGCACCGCAGGCCTCCGGCTTCAGCGTGGTGAACGGCTCGCGGGCCGGGGCGGGCACGCTCGTGCTCGCGGCCGTCGCGCCGGAGCAGTGGGGCGCGCCGCAGGCGGTGCTCGTGTTCGAGCAGGTGCGGCATGGCGGTGATGGCAGCCTCGCCTTCGCACCGGGCACCGCGTTCGACTCCGCGGCCGTGCCGGTCACGGTGCGATCCCGCGAGGCGACCCGGTCGGAGCTCCCGGCCCCGGCGGTGACCAATCCTCCGGGCGACGGCATCGCCCGCTGGGCCCGCGCGCACGCCATCCGGTCGGAGGTGGCGATCGCCGCGCGCGGGCCGTTCATGGTGTACGGCGACCTCAACGGCACCGGCTCCGTGACCTCCGGCGATCTCGTGCTCGTGGCCAATGCCTCGGTGGGCAACCTGCGGGCGCTCGGCGATGGCCTCGTGGCGGCGAACGTGGCGCCGGCCAACCTGCCGGGGCTCGGGGAGCCGGGCGACGGCCTGCCACCGGGCACCGAGCTCGACGGCCGCCGCCGCATCACGTCGGGCGACGTGCTGCTCCTCGCGAACTACCTCGTCGGCAACGGCGTGGCCGTCGTCGGCCAGCCGGTGCCGCCCGAGCGTCTCGGGCCGCGCGTCGTGGTGACGCCGACCGTGCTCGACGGCGGGGTGGCCACCACCGCCTGCACCGCGCGCATCGCGGCCGGCAGCCAGTGGCTCGACGCGGCGCAGGGGATCCCGGTGGCGGAGTGCGTGGACGGGCTCGGCCGCCCGATGGTGGCGCAGTTCTGCGCCTACGTGAAGGATGCGGCCGGGACGTGGACCGGCGAGGCGAGCACCGCCGGCGCGCCGCGCTGCGTGGCGGAGCTGCCGGGCGTGCGCCGCGGGTGGCTGTAGCGCGCGACCGCCGCTACAGCCGCGGCAGCGTGACCCCCCGCTGCGCCTGGTACTTCCCCTGCTTGTCCGCGTAGCTCGTCTCGCAGATGTCGTCCGCGTCCGCCTCGAAGAAGAGCACCTGGCAGATCCCCTCGTTCGCGTAGACGCGGGCGGGGAGGGGCGTCGTGTTGCTGATCTCGAGCGTGACGTGCCCCTCCCACTCCGGCTCGAAGGGGGTCACGTTCGTGATGATGCCGCAGCGCGCGTAGGTGCTCTTGCCGACGCAGATCGTGAGCACCTGGCGCGGGATCCGGAAGTACTCCACGCTCCGCGCGAGCGCGAAGCTGTTCGGCGGCACGATGCAGACGTCGCCCTCGAACTCCACGAAGCTCCGCTGGTCGAACGCCTTCGGGTCCACCACCGCCGAGAGCACGTTGGTGAAGATCTTGAACTCGTTCGACACCCGCATGTCGTAGCCGTACGAGGAGACCCCGTAGGAGATCACGCGGCGGCCGGCCGAGTCCGCCTGGCGCACCTGCGAGTCCACGAACGGCTCGATCATCCCGTGCTCGCGGGCCATGCGGCGGATCCAGCGGTCGGACTTGATGGACACGGAAGGGCCTCGGCATGGGGTGGCGGCGGCGGCCCGCCTCGGGGCCGGGTCGGCGGCCAATATATACGAAACGGCGCGGCGCCGACGCCCCGATTCGGGTTGCTGTCAGCGCGGCGTGACGTTACCCTTGGCGTGAAGAAACGTGAAAGTTTTCACGAAGGCTAAGTCCATGCTGGAACCATACATCCCCGTCCTGCTGCTGATCGCCTTCGTCATCTTCAACGCCGCCCTGATCCTCGGCGTCTCGCACCTGCTGTCAACGTACCGGCACACCGCCGCCAAGGCCCAGCCGTACGAGTCCGGCATGCCGTCGGTCGGCACGGCGCAGCAGCGGTTCTCGGTGAAATTCTACCTGATCGCGATGCTCTTCATCGTCTTCGACCTGGAGACGGTGTTCATGATCCCGTGGGCCGTCGCCTTCCGGCAGCTCCCGGCGCAGTCGGGGGCGCTGCTCGGCGCGATGCTCGTCTTCCTGGGGGTGCTCACCGTGGGCTTCGTGTACGTGTGGAAGCGGGGGGCGCTCGAATGGAGCTGAACGACGCCCCCGGCGGGGCCGAGGTCGCGGCGGTCTCGCCGAGCTTCGTCACCACGCGCCTCGACTTCCTCGCCAACTGGGCGCGCGCGAACTCCCTCTGGCCGATGCCCTTCGGCACCGCCTGCTGCGCCATCGAGTTCATGGCGACGGCGGCGAGCCGGTTCGACCTCGCGCGGTTCGGGATGGAGCGCATGAGCTTCTCGCCGCGCCAGGCGGACGTGCTGATCTGCGCCGGCCGGCTCCCCTTCAAGCTGGCGCCGGTCATCCGCCGCATCTACGACCAGATGCCGCAGCCGAAGTGGGTGATCTCGATGGGGGCGTGCGCGTCGTCGGGCGGGATCTTCGACAACTACGCGATGGTGCAGGGGATCGACACCGTCGTGCCGGTGGACGTGTACGTGCCCGGGTGCCCGCCGCGCCCCGAGGGGCTCATGTACGGGATCATGCTGCTGCAGAAGAAGATCCGCGGCGAGTCGCTCGCCGACGCGGCGCTGCGCACCGAGCGCGGCGTCGGCCCCGACGGGCTGTACCTGCCGCCGCCGGTGATCGACGAGCTCTCCGAGCCGTTCGGCAACTCCGTCCACCAGACCCGCTCCGCATGAGCGCCCTCTCGCCGAGCGTCGCCGGGCTGCGCGCCGCGTTCGGCGACGCGATCGGCCGGGCGCTCGTGGCCTGCGGCGACACGGTCGTCGTGCTGGACCGCGCGCGCGTGCACGACGTGCTGCGCTGGCTGCGCGACGAGCCGGGGCAGGGCTTCGACTACCTCGTGGACATCACGGCGGTGGAGTACCGCGACCCGGAGCGCCCGCTCGAGGTGGTGTGGAACCTCCGCGCGCTCGCGCGCCGTGCCGACCTCCGCCTCAAGGTCGAGCTCGACCCCGCGGGCCCCCTCGAGGTGCCGACCTGCACCGACCTCTGGAAGGGTGCCGACTGGCTCGAGCGCGAGGTGTGGGACATGTTCGGCATCCGCTTCGCGGGGCACCCCGACCTGCGCCGCATCCTCATGTGGGAGACGTACGCGGAGGGCCACCCGCTCCGGAAGGACTTCCCGCTGCGCGGCCACTTCAGCCGCGCCGAGCAGGTCCGCCAGGCGCTCGGCACGTCCATGGAGGGCCACTACGCGCTGCCGAGCGACCTCGACGTGGAGGAGTACGCGTGAGCACGCGCACGGTCGAACTCGAGCTCGCGACGCCGTCGGTGGACGCGCTGGGCCGCCCGGTGCGCGCGCCGCTTCGGGCGCGCCCGCGGATCGGCCACGGCCACTACGACGAGGACTTCGGGGCCGAGCAGATGCTCGTGAACATCGGGCCGCAGCACCCGGCGACGCACGGGGTGCTGCGCCTCCTGGTGGAGCTGGAGGGCGAGGTGGTGCGCCGGGTGGTGCCGCACATCGGCTACCTGCACTCGGGCTTCGAGAAGCTGGGCGAGTACCGCCACTACAACCAGCTCATCCCGCTCACCGACCGCACCGACTACCTGGCGCCGATGTCGAACAACGTCTGCCTGGCCCTGGCGGCGGAGAAGCTGCTGGGCATCGAGGTGACGGAGCGCTGCGCGGTGCTGCGGGTCATCGCCTGCGAGATGAGCCGGATCATCTCGCACCTCGTCTGGCTCGGCACGACGGGGATCGACCTCGGCGCGTTCACGCCGTTCCTCTGGGCGTTCCAGGAGCGCGAGCGGATCTACGACCTCCAGGAGGCGTGGACCGGCGCGCGGCTCACCACGTCGGTGACGCGCGTCGGCGGGATGATGGCGGACGTGCCCGAGGGCTGGGAGCGCGGGCTCCGCGACTTCTGCCGCGGCTTCCCCCGCACGCTCGACGAGATCGACCGGATGTTCACCCGCAACGCGATCTGGTGCGGGCGCACCCAGGGGGTCGGCGCGATCCCCGCCGCGGAGGCGGTCAACTACTCCCTCTCCGGGCCGATGCTCCGCGCCAGCGGGGTCGCGTACGACGTGCGGCGCGACCGTCCGTACCTGGGCTACGAGACCTACGACTTCGACATCCCCGTCGGCGAGCACGGCGACATCTACGACCGCTACCTCGTGCGCCTCGAGGAGATGCGCCAGTCCACCCGGATCCTCGAGCAGGCCCTCGACCGGCTGGAGCGCCTGCGGGGCGCGCCGCTCAACGTGAGCGACCCCCGGCTCATCCTCCCGCCCAAGTCGCGCGCCATGAGCGACATGGAGGCGATGATCTTCCACTTCAAGCAGGTGATGGAGGGGGTCAAGCCGCCGGCGGGGGAGGCGTACGTGGGGATCGAGAACCCCAAGGGCGAGCTGGGCTACTACCTCGTCTCCGACGGCACGGCGAAGCCGGTGCGCTGGCGCATCCGGCCCCCGTCGTTCATCAACCTGGCGGCGCTGCCCCGGCTGTGCGAGGGCGCCCTCCTTTCCGACGTCATCGCGATCAACGCGAGCGTCGACATCGTCATGGGAGAGATCGACCGATGAGCCACGGCGGCCACGCGCCCGCGGCGGGGGAGCCCGTCGCGCACGAGCCGGTCTTCACCGGGGAGGTCCGCGCGAAGCTGGAGGCGCTCTTCCCGAAGTACCCCACGAGGCAGGCCTGCCTGCTCCCGGCGCTCTGGCTGGTGCAGGAGGCGCGGGGGTGGGTCTCCGAGCCCGCGCTCGCCGAGGTGGCCGAGGTGCTGGGGCTGACGCCGGCGTACGTGAAGGGCGTCGTGACGTTCTACACGATGTACCACACGCATCCCGTCGGCCGGCACTTCATCCAGGTCTGCACCACGTCGCCCTGCGGCCTGTGCGGCGCCGACGACGTGCTGCAGGCGATCCTCGCGCACAGCGGCTGCGGCGACCTCGGGGCCACGAGCCCCGACGGGCGGTTCACGGTGGTCGAGGTCGAGTGCCTCGGCGCGTGCGGTTTCGCCACGCCGGTGCTCGTGGACGACGACTTCGTCGAGGGGGTGACGCCGGAGTCGGTGCCGGCGCTCCTCTCGCGCTACGCCTGAGGCGCCATGGGCTTCCCGCATCCGAGCCACCCGAAGGAGACGGTCGTCCTCTCGCGCCACTTCGGCGACCCCGCCGCGCGCGGCTTCCGCGGCTGGGTCGACCGCGGCGGCTACGAGGGGCTCCGGAAGGCCCTCACGATGAGCGCCGAGGAGATCGTCGCCGTCGTGAAGGAGTCGGGACTCCGCGGCCGCGGCGGCGCCGGCTTCCCCACGGGGCTCAAGTGGTCGTTCATGCCGAAGCCGTCGGGGAAGCCGCACTTCCTGGTCTGCAACGCCGACGAGTCGGAGCCCGGCACCTTCAAGGACCGCGAGATCATCCGCTGGACGCCGCACCAGCTCATCGAGGGGTGCGCCATCGGCTGCCTCGGGATCCACGCCGAGCGCTGCTACATCTACATCCGCGGCGAGTTCACGGAGCCGTGGCGGATCCTCGTGCAGGCGGTCGAGGAGGCGTACGCGAACGGCGCGCTGGGGACGGACGTCTTCGGCAGCGGGCGCCGGATCGACGTCGTGGTCCACCGCGGCGCGGGGGCGTACATCTGCGGCGAGGAGACCGCCCTCATGAACTCCATCGAGGGCAAGCGCGGCAACCCGCGGATCAAGCCGCCGTTCCCCGCGCAGGCGGGGCTCTTCGGGATGCCCACCACGATCAACAACGTGGAGACGCTCTCGGCCGTGCCGCACATCCTCGTGCGCGGGGCCGAGTGGTACAAGGGGCTCTCGCTCGCGAGCCCCAAGAGCACCGGCACGAAGCTCTTCTCGGTCTGCGGCCACGTGCAGCGCCCGGGCAACTACGAGGTCACGATGGGGACGCCGATGCGCGACCTCATCTTCGACATGTGCGGCGGGATGCGCCCGGGCCGCACCCTCAAGGCGGTGGTGCCCGGCGGGTCGTCGGTGCCGCTCATGACCGCCGACGAGGTGGAGGACTGCGCCCTCGACTATGAGGGGATCGCGGCGAAGGGCTCGATGCTCGGCTCGGGCGGGATGATCGTCATGGACGACACCGCCGACCTCGTGCGCGTGGTCTGGCGCTTCGCGAAGTTCTACGCGCACGAGAGCTGCGCGCAGTGCACGCAGTGCCGCGAGGGGACGGCGTGGACCGCGAAGGTCCTCGAGCGGATCCTGCAGGGGAAGGGGACCGCCGCCGACCTGCAGCTCCTGCAGGACCTCGCGGAGCAGATGACCGGCAAGACGATCTGCGTGCTGAGCGACTCGTGCGCCGCGCCGGTGGTGAGCGCCATCCGGAAGTTCCCGGCCGAGTTCGAGGCGTACCTCTCGGGCCGGCGCGAGCCGGTGCCCGCCTGATGCCCGACCCGGCGACCGGCGTCACGGTCACGATCGACGGCGTCGCCGTCGTGGTGCCCCCGGGGACGACGATCCTCGAGGCGGCGAAGCGCGCCGGCGTGCTCGTCCCGCACTACTGCTACCACCCGTCGCTCCCCTCGCCGGCCGTCTGCCGGATGTGCCTAGTCGAGGTGGAGAAGCTGCCGAAGCTCCAGCCGGCCTGCGTGACCACCGTCGCCGACGGGCAGGTGGTGCACGTCAACAGCGCCACGGCGAAGCAGGCGCGGCAGGGGGTCCTGGAGTTCCTGCTGATCAACCACCCGCTCGACTGCCCCATCTGCGACCAGGCGGGGGAGTGCGAGCTGCAGGACTACGTGTTCCAGGAGGGGCGCAGCGGGACGCGCTACGCCGAGTACGCGAAGCGCTACAGCCCGGTCGAGGACTTCGGGCCGGACATCCTCTACGTGCCGAACCGCTGCATCCTGTGCACCCGGTGCGTGCGCTTCATGAGCGACGTGGCGCAGGCGCCGCTGCTCAACGTGTCCGAGCGGGGCGACCGCGCGTACATCGGCATCGCGGACCAGCAGCGGCTCGACCACCCGTGGGCGGGGAACGTGGTGGACCTCTGCCCGGTCGGCTCGCTCCTGTCGAAGGACTTCCTGCACAAGGCGCGCGCGTGGGACCTCGACAAGACCGCGAGCGTCTGCCCCGGCTGCACGCAGGGGTGCAACATCAGCATCGACACGCGCGACGAGGTCGTGGTGCGCCTGCGCCCGCGCCCGAACCTCGACGTGAACCGCCACTTCATCTGCGACCACGGGCGGCACGACTACCGCTGGCTGAACCGCGGCGACCGCCTCGAGACGCCGCGGGTGCGCCGGGGCGCGGCGCTCGAGCCGGAGGGGTGGCCCGCGGCGCTCGACGCGGCGGCCGACCTGCTCCGGGGCGCCACCGGCCGGGCGGTGGTGCTGGCCTCCGGGCGCGCGTCCACGGAGGCGCTCGGGCTCGCGCGGCGGCTCGTGGACGCGCACGCCGTGACCGCCGCGATCCGCGTCCCCCTGGGCGACGAGGCCCCGCTCCCGGCGGTGCCCGGGCTCGCGCTGCGGCGCGAGCGCGTGCCGAACCTGCAGGGCGCCGAGCTGGCCGGCTACCGCGACGCGTGGGACGAGGGCATCGCCGCGCTCGACGGCGCCGGGGTGGTGCTCCTGCTCGACGTCGAGCTGACCGACGCCGAGCGCCGGGCGCTCGGCGCGAGCGGCGCGCCGGTGCTGCTCCTCGGCACGGTGGACGGCCCGGAGTGCCACCTGGCGACCGTCGCCCTGCCGGTCACGAACATGGCCGAGGAGATCGGCACCTACGTGAACCGGGACGGCCGGGTGCAGCTCTACCGCGCGGCGAAGGGCGCGCCCGGGATGGCGCAGCCGGCCTGGTGGGTGGCCGGCGAGCTGCTCGAGCGGCTCGCGCCGGGGGTCGCCGGGCCGGCCACCGCGGCCGACGCGTTCGCGCTGGTGGCGCAGGGGGTGCCGGCACTCGCGGGGCTCAGCCATGGCGCGCTGGGCTTCACGGGGCGGGTCGTGGCGCTCGAGGGCGCCGGGGCCACCGCATGACGCCGGAGCTCAAGGGGTTCCTGCTCTTCAGCGTGCTCAAGATGCTCGTCGTGTTCACGGCGATCATGGTGACGGTGGCCCTGCTGACCCTGATGGAGCGCAAGGTCTCCGCGTGGATGCAGGACCGCCACGGCCCCAACCGCGTCGGCCCCGGCGGCCTGCTGCAGCCGGTCGCCGACGGGATCAAGAACTTCATCAAGGAGGAGACGCTGCCGGGGTTCGCGCACCGGTGGCTCTTCCTGCTCGCCCCGGCGCTCGCCTTCATCCCGGCGGCGACCGTCATCGCGGTGATCCCGTGGGGGGCGCCCCTGCCGCTCGACGTGGACTTCACGCTCGGGCCGCTCGGCCGCTTCACGTACCGCGGCGCCCTGCCGCTCGCCATCGCCGACCTGCCGATCGGCTTCCTCTTCGTCGTCGCGATCACCTCGCTCGGCGTCTACGGGATCTCGGTGGCCGGGTGGTCGTCGAACAGCAAGTTCAGCCTCCTGGGCGGGCTCCGCGCGAGCGCGCAGCTCATCAGCTACGAGGTGTGCATGGGGCTGAGCCTCGTGCCGGTGCTCATGCTCTCCGGCAACGTGGCGCTGGGCGAGATCATCGGGGCCCAGCAGGCGGGGCTCTGGTACGTCGGCCCGCTCTTCCTGTCGTTCTTCGTCTTCCTCGTCTCCGGCTTCGCCGAGACGAACCGGCTCCCGTTCGACCTGCCCGAGGCCGAGTCGGAGCTCGTGGCCGGCTACCACTCCGAGTACAGCGCGATGAAGTTCTCGCTCTTCTTCATCGCCGAGTACGCCAACATCGTCACCGTGTCGGCGATGGTGACGACGCTCTTCTTCGGGGGGTGGGACATCCCCTTCACCCGGTGGGACGAGCAGGGCGGGGCGCTCCAGACGCTCGCCACGCACGTCGCCTTCCTCCTCAAGGTCCTCTTCTGGGTCTTCTTCGTGATGTGGATCCGCTGGACCCTCCCGCGGTTCCGGTACGACCAGCTCATGGCGCTCGGCTGGCGGTTCCTGATCGAGCTCGCGACCGTGTACCTGGTCGTGATGGCGGTGGCGATCCACGTGGTGGAACGGGTCCTCGGGCTCGCAGAGCCGCGGGTCGCGGCGCTCGTGTACACGGGGCTCAACGTGGCCCTGGGCTACGCGGTGTTCTTCGTGATCGACCGGGGGCTCATCATCCGCGGCAGCCGGCAGCAGGCGGAGCGGGCGGGGCGCGCCCCGGCCCGGCCGCCCCGCGTGCCGGTGGAGGTGTGAGACATGGCGATCGGCGTGAAGGTGATGCGGCGGCCGGAGCGCGACGTGAGCTACGTGCGCGCCACGCTCAAGGGTATGGCGCTCACGTTCCGGCACCTGCTGCAGCCCAAGGTGACGATGCAGTACCCCGAGGAGAAGAGCGCCGAGGGATGGCGCATCGCGCCGCGGTGGCGCGGCACGCACCGGATGCTGACCGACGAGCAGGGACGCGCGAAGTGCGTGGCGTGCGGGCTCTGCCCCACGATCTGCCCGGCCAACTGCATCAAGCTCGTGCCCGGCGAGGACGAGGAGGGGAACCGCTACCCCCTCATCTACGAGATCGACGAGTTCCGCTGCGTCTTCTGCGGCTACTGCCAGGAGGTCTGCCCCGAGGAGGCGATCCACGTGGGGGTGCACTACGAGAACGCGGAGTACGCGCGCGACCGCTTCGTGTACGACCTGGAGCGGCTCTGCGCCCAGACCCACGCGGTCTCGACCCTCTGGGACCCGGCCGACCCGCGCGGCGAGTGACGGGATGACCGAGGTCGTCTTCTGGATCTTCGCCGCCTCGGCCGTCGTGACGGCGGCGGGGTGCATCCTGCAGCGGAACCCGGTCGTGGCGGCGCTGCTGCTCGTCACCACCATGTTCTCGCTCGCGGCAATCTTCGTGCTGCTGAACGCCCAGTTCGTGGCGGCGATGCAGGTGCTCGTCTACGCGGGCGCGATCATGGTGCTCTTCCTCTTCGTGATCATGCTGCTCAACCTCGGCCGCGACCCGACCGACCGCCGGCTCGCGGTCCCCATCGGCGCCACGGTGGTCGTGGCCGGGCTGCTGGCCGCGGAGCTGCTGGCGCTCGGGCGGTACACGCCGGACCGGCTCGCCCGGGAGGCCCTCGGGGCGGCGCTGCCCGCGCCCGCGGCGGCCGCGACGACCGGCAACGTGGTGCAGGACGTGGCGCTGCCGCTCTTCACCACCTTCCTCGTCCCCTTCGAGCTCACGGCCCTGCTGCTGCTGGCCGCGGTGGTCGGCGCCGTCGTGCTCGCGAAGCGGAAGCTCTGATGCCCGCGCCGCTCCTGGGCCCCGCGCTCGCCCTCTCCGGCGTGCTCTTCTCCCTCGGCGTCGCCGGGGTGCTGCTGCGCCGCAACGCGATCATCCTGTTCATGTGCGTCGAGCTGATGCTCAACGCCGTCAACCTGGCCCTCGTGGCGTTCGCCCAGCTGCACGGGACCGCCGGCCACGTGATGGTCCTCCTGGTCATGACGGTCGCCGCCGCCGAGGCGGCGGTGGGGCTCGCGATCATCCTCGCCATCTTCCGCCACACGCAGTCGGTGGACCTCGACAACATCAACCTGCTCCACGGCTGATGCCGGCCAGCCTCCTCTGGCTCGTCATCGCCCTGCCGCTCGCGGGGTTCGTGGCGAACGGCCTGCTCGCGCTGCGGCGCCCCGGGGCGACGGGCGCGGTGACGGCGATCGGGACGGGAGCGGTCGCGGCGGCGTTCGCGGTGGCGCTCGGGCTCGTCGCGGGGCTGCGCGCCGCCGGCGGCGAGGCGACGGTGGTGCCGCTCTGGGCGTGGATGCACACCGGCGCCCTGCGCCTCGACATCGCGCTGCAGCTCGACCCGCTCACGGCCGTGATGCTGCTGGTGGTGACCGGCGTCGGCACGCTGATCCACGTGTTCAGCGTCGGGTACATGCACGACGACCCGGGGTACGCCCGCTACTTCGCCTACCTCAACCTGTTCGTCGCCTCGATGCTCGTGCTCGTGCTCGGCGCGAGCCTCCCGGTGAGCTTCATCGGCTGGGAAGGGGTCGGGCTCTGCTCGTACCTGCTCATCGGCTTCTGGCACGCCGACGAGGCCAACGCCGACGCGGGGAAGAAGGCGTTCCTCGCCAACCGCGTCGGCGACTTCGGCGTCCTCGTGGCGATGTTCCTGCTCTGGTGGCACGTCGGCACGCTCGACTACGCGGCGCTCGCCGAGCGGGCGCCGACCGCGCTCGTCGCGGGCGGGGGCACGGTGACCGCCATCACGCTGCTGCTGCTGCTCGGATGCACGGGCAAGTCGGCGCAGATCCCGCTCCACGTCTGGCTTCCGGACGCGATGGCGGGCCCGACGCCGGTGTCGGCGCTGATCCACGCGGCCACGATGGTGACCGCCGGGGTCTTCCTCGTGGTGCGGCTCGCGGCGCTCTTCGCCATGGCGCCGCTCACCGCGAGCGTCATGGCCGGGATCGGCGTCACCACGGCGCTCCTCGCGGCGCTCGTCGCGCTGCGGCAGCACGACATCAAGAAGGTGCTGGCCTACTCCACGATCTCGCAGCTCGGCTTCATGTTCCTCGCCGTGGGCGCGGGCGCCTACGTCGCCGGGCTCTTCCACGTGGTGACCCACGCGTTCTTCAAGGCGCTCCTCTTCCTCGGCGCCGGCGGCGTGATCCACGCGATGCACGCCGCCGGCCACGCGGCGCACGACCACGCCGACCCGCAGGACATGCGGCACATGGGCGGGCTGCGCACCGCGATGCCGTGGACGGCGGCGCTGATGGGGCTCGGGACGCTCGCGATCGCCGGGGTGCCGCCGCTCTCGGGGTTCTTCTCGAAGGACGAGATCCTGGCCGCCGCCTTCGGCCGCGGGAGCGACGTGCCGGTGTTCCGGCTCTACTGGGCGATGGGGCTCCTCACGGCCTTCCTCACGGCGGTGTACATGGCGCGGCTCTTCACCATGACCTTCCTGGGCACGAGCCGCGTGCCCGAGGCCGGACGGGTGCACCTGCACGACGGCCCGCCGTCCATGACGCTGCCGCTCGTGGTGCTGGGCGTGCTCGCCGCCGCGGGTGGCGTGCTGAACCTCCCCGCCTGGGCCGGGGGCCACCACGCGCTCGACACCTGGCTCGCGCCGGTCGTGGAGCGGGCCATGGCGATGCGGCCGCTCGACCTGCCGCACGGCCGCACCGAGTGGGCGCTGGTCGGCGGCGCGGTGGCCGCCGGGGTCGCGGGCCTGCTGCTCGGCTGGCGCGCGACCCGCGCGGCGCCGATCGTGCCCGCCGCGCAGGCCGCGCCCGAGACCGGCCTCTGGCGGCTGCTGCACCGCAGGTTCTACGTGGACGAACTCTACGCCGCGGTGGTGGTGCGGCCGATCGTGGCGTTCTCCCGCACTGTCCTCTGGCAGGGGCTCGACCGCGGCGCCATCGACGGCGGCGCGGTGCGCGGCCTCGCCCGGAGCTTCCAGAGCCTCGGGTGGGCCGGCAGCCGGCTGCAGACCGGCCAGCTCGGCTTCTACGTCGTCGTCTTCGTGGCCGGGGCCGTCTGGGTGCTCCGGACCGTGCTGGACTGAGCCGTGACCGACCTGCTCGCCGCCATCGGCTACGACCGCTGGATCCTCAACGTCCTCCTCGGGCTGCCGCTCGCCGGGATGGCGCTCGTGCTCCTCTCGCCCGCCGAGCGCGCGCGCTGGATCACGCTGGTCGTCGCCCTCGTCGAGTTCGTGCTCTCGCTCGGGCTCTGGTGGGCGTTCGACCCGGCGGACGGCGGGCTCCAGTTCCGCGTGGACGTGGCGTGGCTCCCGCAGCTCGGCATCCGCTACAGCGTGGGGATCGACGGGATCTCGCTCTTCATGGTCCTCCTCTCGACCGCCATGATGCCGCTGCTCGTGTTCGGCAGCTGGCGGGCGATCGACCAGAAGCGGCGCGGCTTCTACTCGCTGCTGCTCGCGCTCAAGACGGGGATGCTCGGCGTCTTCGTCGCGCTCGACCTGTTCCTGTTCTACTGCTTCTGGGAGCTGCTGCTCATCCCGATGTACTTCATGATCGGGACGTACGGCAGCGAGGGCCGGCTCTACGCGGCCACCAAGTTCTTCGTGTACACCTTCGCGGGCTCGCTCCTCATGCTCGTCGCGATCGCCGCGATGGTGTGGACGGTGGGGCAGGGCTCGGGGACGTACTCGTTCTCGTACGAGCACCTCCTGGCGCACCGCGACCTGCTGGCGCCCGCGGCGCCGTGGCTCTTCACCGCCTTCGCGCTGGCCTTCGCGGTGAAGGTGCCGCTCTTCCCGTTCCACACGTGGCTCCCCGACGCCCACGTGCAGGCGCCGACGGCCGGGAGCGTGGACCTCGCGGTGATCCTGCTGAAGATGGGGACGTACGGCTTCCTGCGGTTCGGGATCCCGCTCTTCCCGGGCTTCGCGCTGAGCCCGCCGGTGGCGGGGGTGCTCGTGGCGCTGTCGGTCACCGGCATCCTGTACGCCGCCCTCGTGGCGATGGTGCAGCCCGACCTGAAGAAGCTCGTGGCGTACTCGTCGGTGAGCCACCTGGGCTTCGTGGTCTTCGGCATCTGGGCGGCCACCGTGGAGAGCGTGCAGGGGGCGATCATCATCATGATCGCGCACGGCATGGCGACCGGCGCGCTCTTCTTCCTGATCGGGATGCTCTACGAGCGCCGCCACACGCGCCTCATCGCCGACTTCGGGGGGCTCGCGCAGGTGGCGCCGCTCCTCGCCACCTGCTTCGCGATCACTGCGTTCGCGTCGATCGGCGTGCCGGGGCTCAGCGGCTTCGTGGGCGAGTTCCTGGTGCTCCTCGGCAGCTTCGGGCGCTTCCCCGTGGCCACGGTGCTCGCCACGCTGGTCGTGATCTTCGCCGCCGCCTACCTCCTCTGGGCGATGCAGCGGGTCTTCTTCAACCGCCTGGCGAACGAGGCGAACCGGTCGGTGCCCGACCTCGAGCCGCGCGAGCTGGCGGTGATGGTGCCGCTCATCGTCGCCATGCTGTGGATCGGCCTCTACCCGAAGCCGATCCTCGAGCGCACCGAGGCGGCCAGCGCGCGCTACGTGGAGCTCGTCGCGCCCTACCTGCCGGGCGCGCCCGCGCCGGTGGCCGCGCGGCCCGCGGGGGCGCCGTGACGCGCCTCGTGGACCCGGCGGGCCTCGGGGGCGCGGTCGTGGCCCTGCTCCCCGAGCTCTTCCTCGCGGCGTGGACGCTGCTCGTGCTCGGCGTGGTGGCGTGGCGCCACCGCACCGAGGAGGACAGCTACCTCGTCGGCCGGCTGAGCCTGGCCGGCGTGGTGCTCGCCGGCCTCGCCTACGCCGCGCTCTGGCTCCAGGGCGTGCGCACCACGCCCGATTCGGCGATGGTGGTCCTCGACGACTTCCGCATCGCCGGCGCGGCGATCATCCTCCTCGTCGCCGGCCCCACGATCCTGCTGTCGCTCCGCTTCCTCGACCGGCAGCGCCTGCTCGCCCCGGAGTACTACGTCCTCGTGCTCCTGGCCACCCTCGGCATGCTGGCGATGGTGGCGGCCGCCGACCTCATGGTGCTCTTCCTCGGGCTCGAGCTGATGTCGGTCGCGGTGTACGTGCTGGCGGGCTACGACCGCTTCCGGCGCTCCTCGGCGGAGGCGGCGCTGAAGTACTTCCTCATCGGGGCGTTCGCGTCGGGGTTCCTGCTCTACGGCATCGCGCTCGTCTTCGGCGCCACCGGCACCACGAACCTGCGGCTCGTCGCCGAGCGGCTGGGGCCCGGCCCCCTCTCGCCGATGGCGGGGCTGGGGCTCGGCCTGCTGCTCGTGGGGTTCGGTTTCAAGGTCTCCGCGGTGCCGTTCCACATGTGGGCGCCGGACGTCTACGACGGCGCGCCGACGCCGGTCACCGGCTTCATGGCGGCGGGGGTCAAGGCGGCCGGCTTCGCCGCGCTCGCGCGCGTGCTGCTGGAGGCGTTCCCGGCGGCCGCCGCGGCCTGGCAGCCGGTGGTGGGGCTGCTCGCGGTGGCCACCATCGTCGGGGGCAACGTGGTGGCGCTCGCGCAGCACTCGCTCAAGCGGATGCTCGCCTACAGCTCCATCGCCCACGCGGGCTACCTGCTGGCGGCCCTCTGGGCGGGGAGCAGTGTGGGACTCACCGCGCTGCTGCTCTACCTCGGCGCCTACTGCCTCACCACGGTGGCGGCCTTCGGCATCCTCCTTTCCATCGAGCGCGTCGGCTCGCGCACGGTGCTGATCGAGGACCTCGAGGGGCTGTTCCTGGTGCGCCCCTGGGCCGCGCTCTCGATGAGCGTCTGCCTCATCTCGCTCCTCGGCTTCCCCGGGACGTACGGCTTCATCGGGAAGTGGAGCATCATCGCCGCGGTCGCGGCGGAGGGGCAGGTGCTGCTGGCGGTGGCGGTGGTGCTCGGCAGCGCGATCTCCGCGGGCTACTACCTCCCCGTGATCATGGGGATGACGATGAAGCCCACGCGCACCCCCCAGTCGCACCGGCAGGTCGCCTTCTCGCGCGCGGCGAAGGTGATCGTGGCCGGTGCCGTGATTGCCAACCTCCTGTTCGGCGTGTGGCCGGCCCCGCTGGTGGACGCGGCGCGCGACAGCGCGGCCGCGGTCATCGGCGCCGTGGGCGGCGGCGTCGCCGGACGCTGACCGGAGCCCCCCGGACCGATGCAAGTCCCCCGCTCGATCTTCCGCGAATACGACGTCCGCGGCCTCGTGGACACGCAGCTCACCCCCGCGCTCGCCGAGCGGCTCGGCCGCGCCTTCGCCACGGCGGGCCACGCCCGCCTGGGCCGTGCCCCCGTGCTGGCGGTGGGCCGCGACAACCGGCCGAGCGGCGAGGCGCTCGCCGCCGGGGTGCGCCGCGGCATCGTCGCCGCCGGCGGCACGGCCATCGACGTGGGGATGCTGCCGACGCCCGCGCTGTACTACGCGGTGCACGCGCTCGGCAGCGACGGCGGCCTCCAGGTCACCGGCTCCCACAACCCGCCGGAGTTCAACGGCTTCAAGATGGTGCTCGCCGGCGAGGCGCTGCATGGCGACGGGATCCAGGCGCTCTGGGAGACGATCACCCTCGAGCGCTGGACGACGGGGACGGGGCGCGAGACCGCCGACGGCTCGATCCTCGCCCGCTACCGCGACGCGATCGTGGAGCGGAACCCGCTCGCCCGCCCGGTCTCGGTGGTGGTGGACTGCGGCAACGGCGTGGCGAGCCTCGTCGCCGTCGAGACGCTGCGCGCGCTCGGCGCCGACGTCACGGGGATCTTCTGCGAGTCGGACGGCACCTTCCCGAACCACCACCCCGACCCGACCGTTCCCGAGAACCTGGCGGACCTCCAGGCCGAGGTGCGGCGCCGGGGCGCGGAGCTCGGGGTCGCCTTCGACGGCGACGGCGACCGGATCGGCGCGGTGGACGAGACGGGCCGCATCGTCTGGGGCGACCAGCTGCTGGTGCTCTTCGGCCGCGACGCCGTGCGCCGCCACGGCGCGGGCACGCCCGTGGTGTTCGACGTGAAGTGCTCCGAGGTGCTGCCCCAGGCGCTGACGAAGGCGGGCGCCGTGCCCGTGATGTGGCGCACCGGCCATTCGCTCATCAAGGCGAAGATGAAGGAGCTGCACGCGCCGCTCGCGGGCGAGATGAGCGGCCACATGTTCTTCGGGGGCGACTGGTTCGGCTTCGACGACGCCCTCTTCGCCGCCGCGCGCCTCCTCGGCATCGTCGCCGGCCGGCCGTTCGGGCTCGCCACGCACCTCGCCGACCTCCCCGAGACCGTCGCGACCCCCGAGATCCGCGTGGACTGCGCCGAGGAGCGCAAGTTCGCGATCGCGGCGGCCGCGGCGGAGCACTTCGCGGCGCGGTACCCGGTGAACACGATCGACGGGGTCCGCATGACCTTCCCGCACGGGTGGGGGCTCATCCGCGCCTCCAACACCCAGCCCGTCCTCGTGCTACGCTTCGAGGCCACCGATCGCGCGTCGCTCGAGGCCTACCGGTCGGAGGTGACCGGCTGGCTCGCGGCGCAGGGCGTGCGCGCCTAGGAGCGCGCCTCCGCGTGGCGGCGTCCCGCTGGCGCCAGGGCGGCGCGGCCGCCGTCGCGGTCCTCGCCCTCTTCGCCGGCCGCTGGCTGTCGGTGCTGCTCGCGACGCGGTGGTGGGCTGAGGGGGTGCACGCCGGCGCGGCGCCGTTCGTCACGGGACTCGCGCTGCTGCGGCTGGTGCTCGATGCCGGCGGCACGCTGGTCGCGAGCGCGTGGTTCATCGGCCACGCGCTCGTGGTCACGCGCGCGATCCGGTCGGTCGAGTCGCTGCAGCGCGTGGCCGACGGCGAGGTGCGCCGCCCGCTCACGCCGCGGGCGATCCTCTGGGGCGCGGTCGCCGCCGGCGGCCTGCTCGGCGTGCTGGCCGGCGGCGATGCCTCGCGGCACTGGCCGGCGGTGGCGCTCGCGTGGGCGGGTGCCGCGTTCGGCGTGCGCGAGCCGCTGCTCGGGCAGGACGCGGGGCTCTACGTGGCCCAGTTGCCGCTCTGGCTCGCGGTGCAGCGCTTCGCGCTCGCGCTGGCGCTCATCGGCCTCGCGCTCGTCCTCACGCTCTATGCGGTGATCGGCGCCGTGCGCTGGATCGACCGGCGTCCCGCCCTCAACGCGCACGCGCGGCGTCACCTCGGGTGGCTCCTCGGCGCGCTGGCGCTGGCCGTCGCGGCCGGGTTCGTGCTCGAGCCGTTCCGGCTCGTCGGCGGGGGCGGGTGGAGCCCGACGCTCCGGGCGGCCGCCGTGCTGGCCCCGGCGCTCGCCGGCATCGCCGTGGTCGCGGCGATCGCCTCCGGCTACTGGGCGGAACGCGGCCGGCACGCGCTGCTCGTGGGCGCGTGGCTCCTGCTCGGCGGCGCGGCCACGCTGCGCTGGGTCCTCACGCCGCTCGTGGGGCGCGCCCTCCACACGGTGGCGGATCCCGCGAGCCTTCGCACGCTGGAGTCCGCCGCCTACGGGTTGCAGTCGCTCGACGAGCGGCCGGCCGGCACCGTGGGCGGGATTCCGGTGCTCGGGCTCTGGTGGCCCGCCGCGCTCCGCGACGTGGGGGCGACCGACTCCTCGAGCGTGGTCGTCGCGCTGGATGCGGCGCCGGCGCCGGCCGGCAGCGGCAGCCGCGCCGCGTGGCTGCTGCTCCGGCGCGAGGCCGACGGCACGGGCGCCGTCGTCGCCGTCGCCGACGACCGGGTGGCGCGGGATGGCGCCCCGCTGTTCGTGCGCGCACCGGGCACCGACCCCCTCGTCGATCCGGTGCTGCTGTCACTGTCGCCGCATGCGGTGCGGCCCGACGCCCCGCCGCTCGATCTCGCGCGCGACGCGCGCGGCCCCGCCACCGGCGGCCTCGCGCGGCGCGTCGCGCTCGCGTGGGCACGCCAGTCCACGGCACTGCTCGCGCCGGCGGCCGGCGGTTCGCTGCGTGCGGCGTGGCACCTCGAGCCGTGGGAGCGGCTGCACGCGCTCGCGCCGTTCGCCGAGTGGGGAGGCCCCGCCATGCGGCTCGTGGACGGGCGGCTCTCGTGGGTGGCCCCGGGCTACTCGGTCGCGCCGTACTTTCCGCTCACCGCGCGGCAGCCCTGGAACGGGCGGCAGGTCGCCCTCCTGCGCGCCGACTACTGGGGTGTCATCGACGCCGAGGCGGGCACGGCGCGGGTGTACCTGCGCGCCGACGCGAGCCCCGTCGGGCGGGCGTGGGCCACCCTCGCCCCGGAGCTCGTGGAGCCCGAGGGCGGCATGCCGGCGACGCTGCGCGCGTCGCTGCCGTACCCTGCCGAGCTGCTCCGGCGCCAGGCCGCCCTCGTGGCGGCCCGGCTCGGCGCCGGCGTGCGGGTCGCGGGGGGCGAGGGCGGTGCGGCGGGCGCCGCCGCGCCCGACGTGCTCTGGCCCGGGCCCGGCGACCCGCCCTCGCTGGCCTACGCCTTCGAGGACGAGGCGCAGCGCCAGACGATCGCCCTGCTCGCGGGCGGACGCAGCGACGGGGTCGAGCGGCTGCGGCTGCTGCGCCTCGGCGCGGCGCCCGCGCTCCCCGCCGCCGCGACCCTCGCATACCGCTGGGCGCGCTTCGCCACCTTCGCGCAGCTGAAGGACTCCGTGCAGGCGGAGGGCGGGACGCTCGAGACGGGGCCGGTGCGCTTGCTGGAGGGCGGCGGGGCGGTGCAGGCGAGCGTGGCGCGGCCAGCGGGCGGGCGCGCGCGGCTCGCATGGCTCAGCCTCGCCGTGGGCGACCGGCTGGGCGCGGGCCGTACGCCCGAGGAGGCGTGGGGCAACCTGCAGGGCGTGAGCGCCCCGCTCCCGCCCGGGACCTCGGCGCCGGTGCTCGAGCAGGCGCGCGGCTGGCTGCGCACGGCGGAGCGCGCGCTGCGCGCCGGCGACCTGGCCACGTTCGGCCGCGCGTTCGAGGAGCTGAAGCGCATCCTCGGCGTCGCGGACGGCCCCTCGCGGTGAGCTTGCCGCCCATCCACGCGCCCGGTAGCTTGTGGCGCCTTTCCCGGGCCGCGCCCCCGCGGGGCGCCGGCCCTGCCCCCATGCACGAGGAGCCGACGTGAACATCCACGAGTACCAGGCGCGCGAGCTGCTGAAGGCGGCCGGCGTGCCGATGCCCGACGGCGACGTGGCGGCGACCCCGCCGATCGCGGAGGCCGTGGCACGGCGGATCGGGTGCCCGGTGGTCGTGAAGGCGCAGGTGCACGTGGGCGGCCGCGGCAAGGCGGGTGGCGTCAAGATCGCGCGCACCCCGGCGGAGGCGTCCGAGCACGCGGAGCGCATCCTCGGCATGCAGATCCGGGGGCTCACCGTCCACAAGGTGCTCGTGGTGCCCGCGGTCGAGATCGCGAGCGAGGCGTACGTCGGCATCCTGATGGACCGGGAGACGCAGCGGCCGGTGCTCATGGTGAGCGCCGCCGGCGGGATCGACATCGAGGAGGTTGCGGCGACCAGCCCCGAGAGGATCCACCGGCTGGCGATCGACCCCACCTACGGGCTGATGCCCCACCAGGCGCTCGGGCTCGCGTTCCGGCTGTTCACCGACTTCGACAAGGTGAAGGCGGCGGCGCGGATCCTGGAGCAGCTCTACGCCGCGTTCGTGGCCAACGGGTGCTCGCTCGCCGAGATCAACCCGCTCGTGACCACCCCGCAGGGCCGGGTGCTCGCGCTCGACGCCAAGATGGCGATCGACGACAACGAGCTCTTCTGGCGCACCGACCTCGAGGAGCTGCGCGACGAGTCCGAGGAGGACCCGAGCGAGGCGGCGGCGCGGCGCGCGAACCTGTCGTTCATCAAGCTCGACGGCACCGTCGGCTGCGTCGTGAACGGTGCGGGGCTCGCGATGGCGACGATGGACCTCGTGAAGTACTACGGGGGGGAGCCGGCGAACTTCCTCGACATCGGCGGCAGCTCGAACCCCGAGAAGGTGATCAACGCGCTGCGCATCATCACCGCCGACCCGCGCGTGCGGGCGATCCTCTTCAACATCTTCGGCGGGATCACCCGCACCGACGACGTGGCGAACGGCATCAAGGCGGCGCTCGAGCAGTTCCCGGTGAAGGTGCCGATCGTGGTGCGCCTCACCGGCACGAACGAGGCCGAGGCGGTCCGGATCCTCCAGGGGATCGGGATGACGGCGCTCAGCGACATGGACGAGGCGGTCAAGCAGGTCGTCGCCGTCGCCGCGGAGGCCGCGTGAGCGTCTTCCTCGACCGCACCACGCGCGCGCTGGTGCAGGGGATCACCGGCCGCGAGGGCTCGTTCCACACGAGGCAGATGCTGGAGTACGGCACGCAGGTCGTCGGCGGCGTGACGCCGGGGAAGGGCGGCCGGCGCTTCGAGGGCACGGTACCCGTCTTCGACACGGTGGCCGACGCGGTGCGCGAGACCGGCGCCACGGCGACCGTGATCTACGTGCCGCCCACGGTGGCGGCGAGCGCCATCTTCGAGGCGGCCGACGCGGGGCTCGAGCTCATCGTCTGCATCACGGAGGGGATCCCCGTGATGCACGTGAGCCGCGCGATGCCGTTCGTGCGCGCGCGCGGGGTGCGGCTCATCGGGCCCAACTGCCCGGGCCTGATCACGCCGGGGCAGGCGAAGCTCGGGATCATCCCGGGCAGCATCGTGACGCCGGGGCGCGTGGGGGTGGTCTCGCGGAGCGGCACGCTGACCTACGAGGTGGTGCACCACCTGACCCGGGCGGGGATCGGGCAGAGCACCTGCGTCGGGATCGGCGGCGACCCGATCATCGGGACCAGCTTCATCGACGTGCTGCGCGCCTTCCAGGACGACCCGGGCACCGACGCGATCGTGATGATCGGCGAGATCGGCGGCACCGACGAGCAGCAGGCGGCGGCCTTCGTGCGGGCGCACGTCACCAAGCCGGTCCTCGGCTTCATCGCCGGCCAGACGGCGCCGAAGGGGCGCCGCATGGGCCACGCCGGCGCCATCATCTCCGGCTCCTCGGGCACCGCCGAGGAGAAGCTGGCCGCCTTCGAGGCGGCCGGGATCGGCGTGCTGCGCCGGCCGGCGGAGGTGGTGCCGATGCTCCGGGCCCGGCTGGGCTGAGCGGCACTCACCTTCACCACTTCGTACCAGCGGGAGCGGACCGTGTCCTCGAATCGGACCCTTGCGATCCTCAAGCCGGACGCGATTGCCAGCGGCAAGGCCGGCGCCATCCTCGCCCACCTGCAGCAGGGGGGCTTCACGCTGCGGGCGGCCCGCCTCGTCCGCCTCACGGCGGCCGAGGCCGGGGCGTTCTACGCCGTGCACCAGGCGCGGCCGTTCTACGGCGAGCTGGTGGAGTTCATGACGAGCGGACCCTGCATGCCGCTGGTGCTGGAGCGGGCGGACGCGGTGGCGAGCCTGCGCACGGCGATCGGCGCCACCGACCCGGCCGAGGCGGCGCCGGGGACGGTCCGCAAGCTGTACGCGGAGTCGAAGGGGCGGAACGCGATCCACGCATCGGACAGCGACGAGAACGCCGCCCGCGAGATCGCCTTCTTCTTCACCGAGGGGGAGCTGGCCCGGCTCTGGGGCTGAGCCGGCGGGCGGTCGCGGCACGCGCTTGATCCTTGTGCCGCAGCAGCTTAGCTTGCGAGGCTATGCTGCAGGTCGACATCCGGTCGCTCGATCGCGGTCCGGTCGAGACGCCGGCGCGGGTCGCCCCCGACGATCCCCTCTTCGAGGGGCTCGCTTGGCGCCTCGCGGCGCCGCTCGAGGTCGAGGGCCGGCTGCAGGCGACCGCCGACGGGGAGTACTTCTGGCGGGCGCTGCTGCGCGGCACGGCCCGGGGAGAGTGCCGGCGGTGCCTCGTGCCGGTGGACATCCCGGTGGAGGTCGAGCTGCAGCTGCTGTTCTCCAGCGATCCGGAGGCGGCGGACGACCCGAGCGTCTACCCGCTGTCGCCGGCCGCGACGAAGATCGATCTGGCCCCGGCGGTGCGCGAGGAGCTGCTCCTTGCCGTGCCGCCGTGGGTCGAATGCCGGCCGGACTGTGCCGGGCTCTGTGCCCGCTGCGGGGCCGACCTGAATGCGGGGCCGTGCGCCTGCGCGCGCGCCGCGGCAGAAGCCTGAGGAGCTTATGGCCGTACCGAAGCGACGTACCTCGAAGTCCCGGAAGCGGCTCCGCCGCGGCCACCACAGCGGGGCCGGCATGCCGACGCAGGCGTGCCCGCGTTGCGGCTCCCCGAAGCTCTCGCACCGCGTCTGCGGCTCGTGCGGGTACTACGGAGGGAAGAAGCGGCTCGAGGTCGAGGACGCCTGACCGTGATCCGGGTCGCGGTCGACGCCATGGGCGGCGACCACGCGCCGAGGGCGGAGGTGGCGGGCGCCCTGGCCGCGCTCGCCGAGTGGCCCGGGACGCTGCAGATCCTCCTCGTCGGGCAGCCCGACGTCATCGAGGCTGAGCTCGCGAGGCACCCCGCCGAGGCGCGGGCCGGCGTCACGATCGTGCCGGCGAGCGAGGTGATCGGCATGGCGGAGGCGCCGCTGCAGGCGATCCGCCGCAAGCGCGACTCCAGCCTCGTCGTCGGTCTCGCGCTCCAGAAGGAGGGACGGGCCGACGCCTTCATCTCCGCCGGCAACACGGGTGCGGTGCTCGCGGGCTCGACCGTCATCCTCGGCCTCCACGACGGCGTGGCGCGGGCGACCGTCGCCCCGCTGCTCCCCACGGCGACGCGCCCCGTCCTGCTCCTCGACGCCGGCGCGAACGTGGACTGCACGGCCAAGGAGCTGGTGGGCTTCGCCTGGCTCGGCACCATCTACATGCACGACGTGCTGGGGCGCGAGCACCCGGCGGTCGGGCTCCTGAGCATCGGCGAGGAGCGGGAGAAGGGCAACGCCGCCGTGAAGGAGGCATACGCCCTCCTCGAGCAGGCGGCCGGGATCCGCTTCGTCGGCAACATCGAGGGGCGGGACATCCTGGCGCCGCGGCACCCGGACCAGGCCGCCGACATCGTGGTGTGCGACGGCTTCGTCGGGAACGTGCTGCTCAAGTTCTACGAGTCGGCCGGCCGCGTGGTCTCGCAGCTCCTGAAGCAGCTGATGCCGGAGGCGCTCGAACGCCCGGAGAGCCGCGAGGTGCTGCGGATCCTCGACTACACCACCTATGGCGGCGCCCCGCTCCTCGGCGTGCAGGGCGTGTCGATCATCTGCCACGGGTCGTCGAGCGGCAACGCGATCAAGAACGCGATCGGCGTGGCGTCGCAGTCGGTCGCGAGCCACCTGAGCGCGCACATCGGCGCGCAGTTCGCGCAGCGCGCGGAGGGCGGCGCGGCGTGATCACCCGGCCGTTCGCCCGGATCACGGGCGTGGGGATGGGCGTCCCCGCCCGCGTGGTGACGAACCACGACCTCGAGCAGGTCCTCGACACCTCGGACGAATGGATCCGCGAGCGCAGCGGGATCGCCGAGCGCCGCTGGGCGCAGCCGGGCGAGCCGCTGGTGGGCTTCTGCGAGGTGGCGTCGCGCCAGGCGCTGGCGCAGGCGGGCGCCACCGCGGGCGAGCTCGACGCGATCGTCGTCGGCACCGTGAGCGGCGACCGCCCCATGCCCAGCACGGCCTGCCAGCTGCAGGCGGTGCTCGGCGCCGGCCGGGCCGCGGCCTTCGACGTCTCCGCGGCCTGCTCGGGCTTCCTGTATGCCCTGACGGTGGCCGAGGGGCTCATCGCCTCGGGACAGGCGCGCAAGGCGCTGGTGCTGGGGGCGGAGAAGCTCACCAACGTCACCGATTTCGGCGACCGCACGACGGCGGTGCTCTTCGCCGACGGCGCGGGGGCGGTGGTCCTCGAGGCGACCGACGGCGGCGACCGGGGGATCCTGTCGTCGTTCATCCGGTCGGACGGGGCGCTGGGCCACCTGCTCTACATCCCGGGCCGGCTGCCGGCGACGGACGCCCAGGGCGCGCCGATCCCGGCCTCGCACTGCGGCTTCATCCGGATGGCGGGACGCGAGGTCTTCAAGTCGGCGGTGCTCACGATGGCCGAGGCCTGCGACGAGGCCCTCCGGCGCGCCGGCGTCGGCGGCGACGCGATCGACCTCCTCGTGCCGCACCAGGCGAACATTCGCATCATCGAGTCGACCGCGAAGCACGCGGGGATCCCGATGTCGAAGGTCTTCGTGAACGTGGATCGCTACGGCAACACCTCGGCGGCGTCGATCCCGCTCGCCCTCGCCGAGGCGGTGGCGCAGGGCCGGCTCGTGCCGGGGATGCGGGTGCTGCTCGTCGCCTTCGGGGGCGGGTTCACGTGGGGGAGCGCGCTGCTGCGGTGGTGACGGTCGTCCTCTGCCCGGGGCAGGGCACGCAGAGGGTGGGGATGGGCCGCGACCTCGCCGAGCGCTTCCCGGCGGCGCGCGAGGCCTTCGCCCGCGTGGACGAGGCGCTCGGGCTGCCGCTCAGCCGGCTGATGTGGGAGGGACCGGAGGACGAACTCACCCTCACGCACAACGCGCAGCCCGCGATCCTGGCACACACGCTGGCGGTGCTCGCCGTCGCCGGCGACCGGCTCGGGCCCCTCGGCGCGGCGGCCGGCCACAGTCTCGGCGAGTACGGCGCCTACGTGGCCGCCGGCGCGCTGCGCCCGGAGGACGCGGTGCGGCTGGTGCGGCGCCGCGGCGAGCTCATGGCCGAGGCCGGCCGCGCCCGCCCGGGGGCGATGGCGGTGGTGCTCGGCCTCGGCGTGCCCGCGGTGCAGGAGGCCTGCCTGCAGGCGAACGACGGCCGGCACCAGGTCGTGGCCGCGAACATCAACGCGCCCGACCAGGTCGTGATCTCCGGCGACCCGCCGGCGGTGGAGCGTGCGGGGGTGCGGTGCCGGGAGGCGGGAGCGAAGCGCGTGCTCCCGCTCAAGGTGTCCGGCGCCTTCCACTCGCCGCTCATGGCGCCCGCGGCCCCGGGCCTCGCCGAGGCGCTCGCCGGCGCGGCGCTGCGCGACCCCGCGTGCGCGGTCGTCGCCAACGCCACCGCGCAGCCCGTCCGCCATGCGGCCGACGCGAGGCGGCTGCTCGTGGAGCAGCTCACCGCGCCCGTGCAGTGGGTGGCGTCGGTGGAGTTCATGGCGCACGCGGTGCCCGCGGCGCGCTGGCTCGAGGTGGGCCCCGGCAACGTGCTGGCCGGGCTCGTGAAGAAGATCGCGCCGGGCACCGCCGTGCGGACGCTCGGCACCGCCGCGGAACTCGAGGCCTTCCTCGGCGCGTGACGACCATCGCGCTCGGCGGCAAGGTCGCCCTGGTGACGGGTGGCACGCGGGGCATCGGCCTCGCGATCGCGCAGCAGTTGCACGCGGCGGGCGCCGCGGTGGCCGTGCTGGGGCGCGACGCGGCGCGCGCCGCGGAGGTCGCCGCGTCGCTCGGCGGGCGGGCCGCCGGCGTGGCCGCCGACGTGGCCGACGCCGCGCAGGTGGCGCAGGCGATCGCCGCCGCCGAGCGGGCGCTCGGGCCGATCGACATCCTGGTGAACAACGCGGGGCTCACCCGCGACAACCTGCTCCTGCGCCTCGAGGAGTCGGACTGGGACGCGGTGCTCGACGCGAACCTCAAGGGCGCCTTCCACACGGTGAAGGCCGTGCTGAAGGGCATGATGAAGCGCCGCGGCGGCCGCATCATCAACGTCACGAGCATCGTCGGCCTCACCGGCAACAAGGGCCAGGCCAACTACGCGGCCAGCAAGGCGGGCCTCATCGGCTTCACCAAGTCGGTGGCGAAGGAGTACGCGAGCCGCGGCATCCTCGCGAACTGCGTCGCGCCCGGCTTCATCGCCACCGACATGACCGCCGGGTTGCCGGACGAGGTGCGCCGCGCAATGTTGGAGGCCATTCCCCTCGGCCGGCTGGGCGCGCCGGGCGACGTGGCCGGGGCGGTCGTCTTCCTCGCCAGCGACCTCGCCGCCTACATCACCGGGCAGGTGCTGGTGGTGGACGGCGGCATGGTCATGTAATCGCAGTCCCGTTCAACTCCCATCCGTGACCGGAGTACCCATGAGCAGCGACCTGCAGAGCAAGATGATCGACATCATCGTCGAGGAACTCGGCGTCGAGCGCGAGAAGGTGACGCCGGAGTCGAGCTTCATGGAGGACCTCGGCGCGGACAGCCTCGATACCGTCGAGCTCGTGATGGCCTTCGAGAAGGAGTTCGACATCGACATCCCCGACGAGGACGCGGAGAAGATGCGGACCGTCGGCGACGCCCTGAAGTACCTCACCGAGAAGACCGCCAGGTAGTGCGGCGCCGCGTCGTCGTCACCGGCCTGGGGCTCATCACCCCGGTCGGCAACACCGTCGAGGAGACCTGGGGCGCCCTGCTCGCGGGGCGCTCCGGCGCGGGCCCGATCACCCGGTTCGACCCGTCGAACCAGGGGGTGCGCTTCGCGTGCGAGGTGAAGGGCTTCGACGCGTCGCAGTACATGGACCGCAAGGAGGCGCGGCGGTACGACCTCTTCGCGCAGTACGCGCTGGGGGCCGCCGCGCAGGCGGTCGCGCAGGCGGGGCTCGAGGGCCGGGCGCCCGACGCCGACCGCGTCGGCGTGGTGATCGGCAGCGGCATCGGCGGCATGCAGACGTACGAGGACAACTGCCGCGCCTTCCTCGAGAAGGGCCCCGACCGCGTCTCGCCGTTCTTCGTCCCGATGTTCATCCCGGACATGGCGGCCGGCCTCGTGTCGATCCGCTACGGCTTCCGGGGACCGAACTTCGCCACGGTCTCGGCCTGCGCGTCGTCGGCGCACGCGATCGGGGAGGCGTACCGCATGGTCGCCGACGGCCTCGCCGACGCGATGGTGACCGGCGGCTCCGAGGCGTGCATCACGCCGCTCACGGTGGCCGCCTTCAACCAGATGAAGGCGATGTCCACCCGCAACGACGACCCGGCCACGGCGAGCCGCCCGTTCGACAAGGACCGCGACGGCTTCGTGCTCGGCGACGGCGGGGCGGTCGTGGTGCTCGAGGCGCTCGAGCACGCGGAGGCGCGGGGTGCCGCGATCCTGGCGGAGGTGTGCGGCTACGGCCTGTCGGGCGACGCGTACCACATCAGCGCCCCGGCCCCGGGCGGGGAGGGCGCGCGGCGGGCGATGCTGATGTGCCTGCGGGACGGCAACATCGACCCCGCCGACGTCGGCTACGTGAACGCGCACGGCACCTCCACGCCGCTGGGCGACGTGGCGGAGACCGAGGCCGTGAAGGCGGTCTTCGGGGAGCACGCGCGCCGGCTCGTCTTCGGCTCGACCAAGTCGATGACCGGCCACCTGCTCGGCGGCGCGGGCGCGCTGGAGTTCTGCGTGGCGCTGCTCGCCGCCACGCGCGACGAGATCCCGCCGACGATCAACCAGTTCACGCCCGACCCCCAGTGCGACCTCGACTGCGCGCCGAACACGATGGTGCGTCGCCGGGTCGGCGTCGCGCTGTCGAACGCCTTCGGCTTCGGCGGGCACAACGCGACGCTGGCGGTGAAGCGCTTCGAGGCGTAGCCGGGCACGCCGCCGGTCGCGCCGGGGGCCGGGCGCCGCGTCCAGCGCGGTCCCCGGCCCCCGGTCGCGTCACAGGGCGTCGGCGAGGAAGACGGCGTTCGTCAGGAGCCCCGTCGTGCCGAGCCAGAAGGCGCGGAAGGCGGGGTTCAGCGCGAAGAGGATCACGCGGCCGCGCCCGCTCCGGCGCGCCGAGAGCACCGCGCTCCCGGGGAGCACGCCCTGTGCCCGCGCCGGCACGTAGCCCGAGAGGCGCGGCTGCGGGCCGAGGGCCAGCACCGTGCCGCCCGGCGCGCGCGACGGCTCGAGCAGCAGCGTGTCGGTGAGGAAGACGGGGACCCGCGCGCCGAGGCCGTAGGCGAGCGGGTGCGTGGTGTCGGCGACCGCCTCCAGGATGGCGCCCGACAGCTCCTGCGCCGCCTGCCACTCCCGCGCGTCCGCGAAGCCCCGCCGCGCGGAGTCGGCCGGGAGCTTCCGCACCTGCTCCTCCGCGAGCCCCGCCTCGATCGCCCAGCGCGTGGCGCCGGCGAGCGTGACGAGCGTGCCGCCCGCCTTCACCCACGCGTCGAGCGCGCCGCGTGCCGCGGCGTCGCGGCCGCCGGGCAGCGCGCCGGCCAGGACCAGCGTGGTGTAGCGCGAGAGGTCGAGCCGCCCGAGTCGCGAGGCGTCGAGCAGCGACACCGGCAGCCCCATCCGCTCGGCGAGCAGGTGCCACACCTCGCCCGTCTCCGCCGCCGGCATCCCGTCGCCGGCCACCAGCGCCACGACGCGGGGCCGCAGCGCGACCGAGCTGGCGGCGCCAAGGTCGGGGCCGGCGAGCGCGAGGCCGGCATCGACCGCCAGGAAGCGCACCCGCTCCTCGGCCGCCACCCGGCGCACGAGCGCGTGCACCTCGCCCGCCGACGGCGCGGACGGGTCGCGCCCGGTCACCGGCACGACCACGCTGCCGCGCGGCAGCCGGCGGCGCTCGCCCGCGCTCATCACCTCGAAGGGTTCCGTGGCGAGCCAGGGGATGATCCCCGCCTGCTGGAGGCGGTGGAGCGCCCGCGGCGCGAGGTACCGGTCCCACGTGAGCACGTAGGCGTAGCCGGCCGGGCCGCCGACCACCTCGCCGGCGTCGAGCTCCGCCGCCGTCACCTCGGCGCCGGCCAGCGGCGCCGCGTCCTGCCGCAGTTCCGCCGCCGGCACGCCGAAGGCGAGCGGGAAGCTCCACGCCGAGATGTCGTAGAAGATCGAGTCCTGGAACTGCGTCACCCGCTCCATCGTGGCCTGCAGCAGCCGGCGCTGCGGCTGGCGGCCCGGCAGCACCACGGCCTCGCCGGGCCGCCAGGTGCGGCCGTCGAGGGTGACCGCGCGCGTGAGCGCGTGCGCCCGGATCCCGTGGCGGCCCAGTGCCTCCAGCAGGGCACGGGCGCGGGAGCGGTCGGGCTCGAGCGCCACCACCCAGCCGGCGGGACCGCGCGCGCCCATCGCCTCGCGGTAGAAGTCGCGCTGGTGCCGCAGGAACTTCCCGCGCATCGCCACCGCGCCCTCGAGCGTCGAGAGCGACGCCGAGAGCTGGTTGCGCACCGTGAAGCCGTAGCGCAGCTCGCCCGAGGTGGTGGGGCGCGCCAGCGCGCGCGAGCTGGCCTGCTCGAAGAGGATCCCGACGGCGCCGTTGATGTCGGGGTAGGTCGAGCCCTTCCCGTAGTAGAAGTCATCGTAGCCCTGCCGCGTGTAGTAGAGCGACCCGAGCGCGTCGAGCCGGCGGCCGTGGTACGTGGCGAGCTCCGCCGCCAGCGCCTGGACGGCGGCCGGCGTGTTGGGATTGGTGCGGCTGGGCACGCCGGGCTGGAAGAAGAAGCTCTGGTCCGACCCCATCTCGTGGAAGTCGGTCAGGAGTTGCGGGCGCCAGGCGTGGTAGAGGGCGAGGCGCGCGCGCGACTCGGGGTGCTGCGCCGGCAGCCAGTCGCGGTTGAGGTCGAACCAGTAGTGGTTGGTGCGGCCGTTCGGCCAGGGCTCGTTGTGCTCGCGGTCCTGCGGGTCGAGCGAGGCGACGGGGCCGCGCTGGCCGTTGACCCAGTCCACGAAGCGCGCCCGGCCGTCCGGGTTGAGCGACGGGTCGAGGATCACCACCGCCCGCTCGAGGATCGAGTCCACCGCGGGGCCGCGGCCGGCGGCGAGGTGGTAGAGGGTGAGCAGCGACGCCTCGGAGCCGCTCGCCTCGTTGCCGTGCACGCTGTACGCGAGGTACACCACGACCGGCATCCCGGCGAGGTCGGCGTCACCCACCGCCTCGGGCGCGTCGGTGAGGCGCCGGTTCGCGGCCTGGATCGCGTCGAGTCGGGCGTGGTTGGCGGGCGACGTGATGATCGCGTGCACCAGCGGCCGCCCCTCGTACGTCGTGCCGTGCTGCGCCACCGTGACCCGGTCGCTCAGCGCATCCACGGCGCGCAGGTAGGTCACCAGCTGGTCGGGCCGGGTGTGGCGGGTCCCGATGCGGTGGCCGATCACCTGCTCGGGGGCGGGGATCGCCGGGTCGTACGTGACGCCCGGGACCTGCAGCGGCGGGTCGATCGGCAGCCCCTGCGCGGCGGCGGCGGAAGGCATCGCGAGGGTCAGGGCGAGGGCAAGGCGGGGCAGCAGCAGGCGACGGGGCATCGGCGGTACGGGGCTCGAGAGGGTCGGGACGCGGGTCGGCCAGCGACGCCGGAAGGTAACGGCCACGGGGCGGCCACGTCGTCTGGCACCGCGGCCCGGGTCCGGTGTACCTTCTGCATGGCCTTTCTTCCGATGCCCCAAGGAGATACGGTGCCTGCAGCGCTCGACCCGGGGCGCCTTCGCGACCCCGCGCTTCGCCCCGTCGCCGAAAAGGTGCTCGAGGGCCGTCGCCTCGACCGGCAGGACGGCCTCGCCCTGTACGCCACGACCGACCTGCTGGGCCTCGGGCGCCTCGCCGGCTGGGCGAACCAGCGGCGGAACGGCGACCGGGTCTTCTTCTCGGCGAACCAGCACATCAACCCGACCAACGTCTGCATCCTGCGCAACACGTGCGTCTTCTGCTCCTTCGCGCGCATGCCGAAGGAGGAGGGGAACTACACGCGCACCCTCGAGGAGGTCTTCCACGAGGCGGAGCAGGCGCGCACGATGCCCACGCGCGAGTTCCACATCGTGGGCGGGCTGCACCCGAAGCTGCGGCTCGGCTACTACACCGACATGATCCGCGGCCTGAAGGAGCGCCACCCGCACGTGCACATCAAGGCGCTGACCGCGGTCGAGATCGCGCACCTCGCGCGGGTCGAGCGCACCAGCGTGCGCGAGGTGCTCCTGGCGCTGCGCGAGGCGGGGCTCACGAGCCTGCCGGGCGGGGGCGCCGAGGTGTTCAGCACCGCCGTCCGCGCCACGATCGCGGAGCGCAAGCTCACGGGCGCGGAGTGGATCGCGGTGCACCGCGAGGCGCACGCGCTCGGCATCCCGACCAACTGCACGATGCTCTACGGCCACGTCGAGACCGCCGCCGACCGGCTGGAGCACCTCGAGATGCTCCGCGCGCTGCAGGACGACACGGGCGGCTTCCTCACGTACATCCCGCTCGCCTACCACCCCGAGAACAACGAGCTCGGCGAGGAGCTGGGCCGGGTGGGCAGCGCCACGACGGGCTACGAGGACCTGAAGAACATCGCCGTCGGCCGGCTCTACCTCGACAACATCGCGCACGTGAAGACGCACTGGCCGATGGTGACGCCGTTCCTGTCGCAGGTGGCGCTCGCCTTCGGCTGCGACGACGTGGAGGGGACGGTCGTCTTCGAGCGCATCTACCACGAGGCCGGCGCCACGACGCAGCTCCACATGCCCTACCAGGGGCTCGTGGCGCTGATCCGCGGGGCGGGGCGGCGGCCGGTGGAACGCGACAGCCTCTACCAGGCGGTGCGGGAGGAGTTCGACGCGCCGCCGCCGGGCGAGGGCCCGCGGGCCAGGCTCGCGCTGCCCGTGGTGCACGCCGCATGAAGCTCGGCCGGATCCCCTGGATCAACGCCGACCCGGTGTACGGCGCGATCGACCGGGGTCACGTCCGCGTGCGGGCGGAGCTCGTCGCGGGCACCGCGGCCGAGCTGAACGAGCTCCTCGCCGCGGGGGAGCTCGACGTCAGCGTGGTCTCGGCGGTGGAGTACGCGCGGAACGCCGGCGCCTACCACCTGCTGCCGCAGCTCGCGATCAGCTGCGACGGGCCGGTGCACAGCGTGCTCCTCTTCTCGCGCCGGCCGGTGGCGGAGCTGGACGGCGCCCTGGTGCTCACCACCGCGTCGTCGCGCACGTCGGTGCTCCTCCTCGACCTCCTCTGCCGCCACCGCTGGCGCGTGCGGCCGCGGACCGCCGAGGTGCGCGCGGAGCCGGCCGACCTGGACCGGCTCGCGGCCCTCTCGCACGACGCGGTGCTCGTGATCGGCGACGCGGCGCTGCTGCTCCGCGCGCGCGACGCCTACCCGCACGTGACCGACCTCGGGCAGGCGTGGCACGCCTGGACCGGGCTGCCCTTCGTCTTCGCCGTGTGGGCGGCGCGGCGGCCGGCGCCCGCGGCCGGCGTGCGCGCGGTGCACGAGGCGCTTCTCGCCTCGCGCGCGTGGGGGCTCGCGCACCTCGACCTGCTCGCCGCCGACGCCGCGGCCCGCACCGGCGTGCCCGCCGCGACCTGCCGCGCGTACCTGGGCGAGCTCGACTACTCGCTCGGGCCCCGGCACCTCGAGGGGCTGGGCGCGTTCTTCCATCGCCTGCGCGCGGACGGCATCGTCCCGCCGGGCACCCTCTCGTTCATCAGCGCGGCCTGACCGCCGCCCGTGCCATGACGACGATCGACCGCACATCCGGGGAGTTCCGCGACGCCCTCGACCTGTACGAGCGGGCCAGCCTGCTCGAGCTGGGCGAGCTCGCCGACGCCGTCCGCTGGCGGCTGCACCCGGACCCGGTGGTGACCTACATCATCGACCGGAACATCAACTACACCAACGTCTGCGTCGCCGACTGCGGGTTCTGCGCGTTCTACCGCCGCCCGAAGCAGCGCGACGGCTACGTGCTGGGCTTCGAGGAGATCGGCCGGAAGATCGAGGAGTGCCGCGCCGTCGGCGGCGTGCAGATCCTGCTGCAGGGCGGGCATAACCCGTACATCCCGTTCGAGTGGTACCTCGACCTGCTGCGGCACATCAAGCGCCACCACCCGATCCACGTGCACGGGTTCTCGCCGTCGGAGGTGATCTTCTTCGCCGAGCGGTTCCGGATGACGGTGCCCGAGGTGATCCGCGAGCTGCGCGAGGCGGGCCTCGACTCGATCCCGGGCGGCGGCGGCGAGATCCTCGTGGACGCCGTGCGGCGGCGCGTCGCCCCCGGGAAGGCGATGACCGACGAGTGGCTCGGCGTGCAGGCCGAGGCGCACCGGCAGGGGATGCGCACGTCGGTCACGATGATGTACGGCATGGGCGAGAGCGCGGCCGACCGCATCGAGCACCTCTTCCGCGTGCGCGACGTGCAGCGCGAGACGGGCGGCTTCACCGCCTTCATCTGCTGGCCGCTGCAGCCGGAGGGGACGCCCGGGATGTCGCACGTCGAGAAGACCGACGCCGTCTCGTACCTGCGGACCCTCGCCACCGCGCGCGTGCTCCTCGACAACGTCCCGAGCCTGCAGTCGTCGTGGGTCACGATGGGCCACAAGATCGGCCAGATCGCGCTCCGCTTCGGGGCGAACGACTACGGCAGCCTCATGATGGAGGAGAACGTCGTCTCGGCGGCCGGCACGACGTACCGCACGACCATCGCCGAGATGGAGCGGAACATCCGCGACGCGGGCTTCACCCCGCGCCGGCGCCGGCAGGACTACACGCTGCTCGACGACGAGGCCGCGCCCGCGCTCGCCGCGGCGGCGTCCTGAGGGCCCGGCGATGGTCCGCGTCGGCATCGGGTACGACTCGCACCGCTTCGTCGAGGGCCGCCCGCTCGTGCTGGGTGGCGTCACGATCCCGTTCGGCCTGGGCCTCGCCGGCCACTCCGACGCCGATGCCATCACGCACGCGCTGATCGACGCCATCCTCGGCGCCGCCGGGATGGGCGACATCGGGACGCTGTACCCCGACAACGAGGCACGCTGGAAGGACGCGCACTCCATCGGCCTGCTGCGCGACGTGCGCGAGCGGCTCCGGGCCGCCCGGGTCGCCTTCCGCCAGGCCGACATCACCGTCATCGCCGAGCGGCCGAAGCTGCTGCCGTACCGCGCGGCGATGCAGCAGGCGCTCGCCGGCGCGCTCGAGGTCGCGCCCGAGCGCATCGGCCTGAAGGGGAAGACCAACGAGGGGATGGGCTTCATCGGACGCGGGGAGGGGGTCGCCGTGTTCGCCGTGGCGACCGTCGAGGCGCCCTGATCGAGGGGCTGCTCGACTGGCTCGCGGGCCTCCCCGCGGTGGCGGTCTACGGCGTCCTCGGTCTCCTCGCCTTCCTCGAGAACCTCCTCCCGCCGCTCCCCGCGGACCTCGCCGTCGCGCTTGGCGCCTTCCTCTCGCAGCGCGGCGTCACCCGGCCCGTCACCGTCTTCCTCGTCGTGTGGCCGGCCAACGTGGCGGGCGCCGCGGTGGTCTACGGGCTCAGCCGGCAGTGGGGCCGGCGCTTCCTGCGCTCGCGCGCCGGGCGGCGGCTCGTCTCGCCGGCGGCGCTCCGGTTCATCGAGCGGGAGTACCTCCGCTTCGGCGCGGTGGGGCTCTGGCTCGTGCGGCTGCTGCCGGCCGTGCGCGCCGCCGCCGCCCCGTTCGCGGGGCTCGCCAACTTCGGCCCGCTCCAGGCCCTCGTGCCGATCGCGCTCGCCAGCGGCGTCTGGCACGCGCTGATCATCTGGGTCGGTGCCACGGTCGGCGCCAACTGGGAGCAGATCCGCGGCCTCGTCGCCACGATCAACGGCACCCTCGCCGCCGTGGCCGTGGTCGCCCTCGCCGTCGCGGGCGCGCTCGTGTACACTCGGCTGCGTCGCCGGGCGCGGACCCGTGCCGCGGCGGACCTGGCGGCCCTCAGCGCCGCGCTCGCCACCGACGCGCAGGGCCAGGCCGACCTCGACCCCCGGGCGCTCACGCTGGCGCTGCTCGAGCTGCTCTACCGCGACTCGGCGCTGGGCGAGGTCGAGCGTGGCGAGATCGAACGCCACCTCGCCGACCGCTGGGGGCTGGCCCGGGCCACGGGGCCCGCGCCGCCGCCGGCGACCGGGGTGCGCGCGCTGCTCGACCGCCTCGGGCGCGAGCGGCGCATCGCGATGGTCGAGCGGATGTGGGAGGCCGCCTTCGCCGACGGCTCGCTGTCGCGCTACGAGTCGCTCTTCGTCGAGCGCGCCGCGGCGCTGCTCGGCGTGGACGAGGCCGCGCTCGCGGAGGTGCGCCTGCGCCTCGTGCGCCGGGAGGCGCCGTGACCGCGACCGCGGTGCGCGACGAGATCGCGCGCGACTTCCGGCTGGAGCTCTTCCGCGACCACCTCGTGCTCGAGGCGGGCAGCAGCGGCCACACCGTCGAGGGCTACCTCCGCGACGTGCAGCGCCTCGCCGAGTTCGCGCGGACGAAGGGGGTGCGGGCCCCGGGCGCGCTCACGCCGGTGCTGCTGCGCGAGTTCGTCTTCCTGCTCAAGGACCTGGGGCTGGCGCCCGCCTCCATCCGCCGCGCGATCTCCGCCCTGCGCACCTACTACGCCTTCCTCCTCGGCGAGGGGCTCGTCGTCGACGACCCGACCGAGCGGCTCGAGGGGCCGCGCCGTGGCCGCACCCTCCCGGGCACCCTCAGCGTGGACGAGGCGCTCCGCCTCGTGGCCGCCCCGCCGCTCGCGGAGCCGCTCGCCTGGCGCGACCGGGCACTCCTCGAGCTGGGCTACGGCGCGGGCCTCCGCGTGTCGGAGCTCTGCGACCTCGCGCTCACCGACCTGCTGGTGGACGAGGGGGTCGTGCGCGTCTTCGGGAAGGGCGGCAAGGAGCGCCTCGTCCCGATCGGACGACAGGTGCTCGGGACGGTCGCCGTCTACCTGCGCACCACCCGCCCGGCGCTCGACCGCGGCCGCAGCCAGGGACGCGTGCTCCTCAACGCCCGCGGCAACCCGCTCTCGCGCGTGGGGGCGTGGGGGATCGTCAGGAAGTGGGCGCGGGCAACGGGGATCACGAAGCGCGTCACGCCGCACACGCTCCGGCACTCCTTCGCCACGCACCTCCTCGAAGGGGGCGCCGACCTGCGGGCGGTGCAGGAGATGCTGGGGCACGCCGACCTCTCCACCACGCAGATCTACACGCACGTGGACCGCGAGTACCTGCGCAGCGTGCACCGGCAGTTCCACCCGCGGGCATGAGGGGCGCGACGGCACTCGGGCTGGCCCTGCTCGCCGGGTGCGCGACGTACGCCGCCGCGCCGCCGCCGGCGCTCGACCGGCCACCCGCGCCAGGCGAGCTGGACGAGGCCGCGGTGCGCGACTACCTCGACGAGACCGGGTGGACGCCCGCGCGTGGCTGGGACGACCATGCGCTCGCCGTGGCCGCTCTGGCCCTTCGGCCCGAGGTGCGCGCCGCGCGTGCCGCCGCCGCCGAGGCGCGCGCGGGCATCGCGGCCGCCGGCACGCGGCCCCGGCCCGGGCTCGACGTGGCCGTGGAGCGCGTCTTCAGCGGCGAGCCCCAGGGCCCGAGCCCCTGGCTCGCGGCCGTGGCACCGACTGCGCGGGTCGAGCTCGGCGGCAAGCGCGACGCACGCATGGCGCGCGCGGAGGCGCTCGCCGCCGCCGCCGATCTCGACCTGTCGGTGACGGGCTGGCAGGTGGTCGTGGCGGTGCGCCGCGCCGTGCTCGAGCGGGCCCAGGCGGCGCGACAGGCGGCGCTGGCCGACGACGTGATGCAGGCCGCGTCGGCGCGGGCGGACGCGGTCGAGCGGCTGGTGGCGGACGGGGCGGCGGGCCAGGAGGCGCAGAGCCGGGCACTGGAGCTCGTCGCCGACGCGCGGGCCTCGCTCGCCGAGGCGGGGCAGGCGCGGGAGGGCGCGGCGGCACGGCTCGCGGCCGCCGTCGGCCTGCGCACGGGCGCACTGCCCGGCGACGTCGCGAGCGCGCGTCCCGCCGGCTGCGCGCTCGTGGCGCTCGGCGCGGACAGCCTCGAGCGGGCCGCCCTCTCGCGCCGGCTCGAACTGGGCCGCGCGCTCGCGGCCTACCGCGTGGCCGACGAGGAGCTGCGGCTCCGCGTGGCCGAGCAGTCGCCGGACCTGGTGGTGTCGCCGGCGCTCGTCTACGACCAGGGCGCCGGCCGCTGGGCGGTGGGCGCCGGGCTGTCCGAGATCTCGCTGGCGCGGCGGCCCGGCACCGTCGCGGCGGCCGAGGCGGCACGCGAGACGGCGCGCGCGCGGGCGCTCGAGGTGCAGCGCGCCGTGCTGGCCGACCTCGATGGCGCCATCGTCGCCTGCCGCGCCGCGGCGCCGGTCGTGGAGGCGGCGGACTCGGTGCTCGCCAGGGCGGCGGCGCGCCTCGCGCTGGTGCGCGCGGCCTTCGAGCGCGGCGAGCGCGGCTCGCTCGACACGCTCGACGCCGCGCTCGCCGTCGCCCGGGCCCGCCAGCGCCGCGACTTCGCCGCCGCGCTGCTCGACGACGCGGCCCTCGGCCTGGAGACGAGCCTCGGCCTGTGGCTCGACCCGTCGGCCCGCCGCTGGCCCGACCTGCGACGGGAGCCCGGCGCTGCCCCGGAGGACACCCCATGAAAGTCGCGATCCTCGTCCTGCTCGCCCTGGCCGCCGGCTGCGCGGGCGGGGGCGGCGCCGACGACGCCGGGAGTCGCGTCGCCGCGCCGCCCCGCGTGCTCGACTCGGCGGGCGTGCGCCTCGTGGTGCTCGACTCCGCCGAGGTGCGTCGCAGCGGCATCGCCACCGCGACGGTCGAGGCGTACGCGGGCCGCGCGACGGAGCGACTCGCGGCGACCGTCGTGGCCGAGCCGGGCGCGGTGGTCACCGTCACGGCGCCGGTGGACGGTCGCGTCCGCGCGGCCGACGCGGGGTGGCCCGCGTTCGGCGCCGCGGTGGACTCCGGTGTCGCGCTGGCCACGGTGGGCGACGCGCGACCGGTCACGGCGCCGGTGGCCGGCACCGTGCTCGGCGTGCCCGCGCGCCCGGGGCTCGTGGTCGCGGCGGGATCGCCGCTGCTCGTGATCGGCGACCCGTCGCGCGTGCTCGTGCAGGTGCCGTGGGGCGACGCCGCGCCGGCGCCCGACGCGATCACCGTCGTCGCGGGGGGCGCCCGGGTCCGGGCGGCACGGCTCGGGCTCGCGCCCGAGGCCGACAGCGCGAGCGGCTGGCCGGTGCACAGCTACCGGCCGGCGCGGCCCCACGCGCTGCGGGCGGGGATGCGCATCCTGGTCGAGGCCCCCGTCGGCGCGGCGCTCGCCGGCGTGCGCCTTCCGGCGGGTGCGGTGGTGCAGTGGGAGGGTCTGACCTGGGCCTGGGTCGAGCGCGCGCCGGGCCGGTACGAGCGCGTCGCGGTCACGGGCGCCACGCCCGTCGGCGAGGCGGTCGTCGCGACCGGCGGCCCCGCCCCCGGCGCGCGCGTCGTGGTGCGCGGCGCGCAGCTCCTGCTGTCGGAGGAGTTCCGGGGCCGCGTCACCGTCGGCGAGGAGGTCGGCGACTAGCGATGCTCGGCGGCCTGATCCGCTTCTCCACCCGGCACCGGGGGGTGGTGATCGCGCTGGGGTTCGTGGTGCTCCTCTGGGGGCTCTCCACCGTGGCGCGGGCGCGGCTCGACATCTTCCCCGAGTTCGCGCCGCCGCAGGTGTCCATCCAGACGGAGGCGCCCGGCCTCGCGCCCGAGCAGGTCGAGCTGCTGGTCACCAAGCCGATCGAGGACGTCATCGTCGGCGTGCGCGACCTGCGGCTCGTGCGCAGCCAGTCCATCCAGGGGCTCTCGGTGGTCACGGCCTACCTGGGGCAGGGCGCCGACGTCTACC
>Ga0101944_10000733_pt1 | contig 87841 bp, 87 predicted proteins | sample DewCreD2012metaG_FD_75245 | JGI IMG/M metagenome (GOLD analysis project Ga0101944, IMG submission 75245) | Hot spring sediment bacterial and archeal communities from British Columbia, Canada, to study Microbial Dark Matter (Phase II) - Dewar... ... | reverse complement strand
CAGTTAACAGTTACAAAAGGTTTATCTTTTCTTTTAGATAAATTAAATATCGCTTTTGCAAAAAGTTCCTTCCCTGTTCCGGTTTCACCTTCAATTAAAACAGCACTATCACTTTGAGCAATATCAGGTAATATCGAGAAAAGCTGACGTAATTTTGCACTCTTGGCTACAATATCCTGAAACGAATATTTTTCATCCAGTTCTTTTCTCAAAATTTCTACCTGTGATTGATCCCTAAAAGTAATTGCTACCTCAAAATTATCAGAGCCTTGTTGATATAAAATATATGTTGAAAAAGATACTGGTATTAAATCACCTTTTTTATTTCTAATATGGACCAACTTATCAGATAATCTTAAAATACCATCAATGATATTTTCAAGTTTTATATCCGTTTCTAAAACCCTGAAAATGTTATGACAATTAGAACCTAATGCTATATCTGCAGAAAAACCGGTAATTCTTTCAGCAGCTTTATTGAATGAAGTAATAATACAATCTTTATTAATTGTAAATACACCATCACCAATAGAATCTAGTATTAACTTACTTTTAATAAGATTTTGCTCGGTTATTTTTCGCTCCCTTATTTCTTCCTCTAAGCTTTTATTTATAATCATTAATTTATTTGTTCTTTCGCTAACCAGCTTTTCCAGATTATTTTTGTAATTAATTCCTCTTTGACAATAAAATCTTTGATATTTTCTCCCACTAGTTTGGCATAGTTTAGATTTTCGTTAAGGACTAGTGATCTTCTGGTGTCATACCAGAGGTCAAAAATATAGAAGATAAAGATGAGAAAGGGAATAATGGTAAAAAACTGTATAAAAATCAGTTTAATTTTGAGGCGTTTTCGAGTAAACATATTTTTATTATGATTAAAACGTTGTCCATTTTCAATATTTATAATTCTAATTTTTTAAATGCACTCTCCGTTTTCTCCTATAGTATAAATTTGTTTATGATTTTGGGCAGACACGATGTATAGATTTGTATATTTTTTAAGGCTAATTATGTATATTTGTATATGTATAGATTTTAGCCTCTTATTATTTTATATTATAATGGAAGTTATGGCAGAGATTATCCCGGCTATTCTCGAAAAAGAGTTTGCTGAAATAGAAAAAAAGATCCGGTTGGTTGAGGGATTGGTATCCTGGGTGCAGATTGATATACTGGATAGTACTTTGATGAATAATGTTACTTTTAGTGACCCTGCTCCTTTTTCTTCTTTACGGACACCTCTTAAGTTGGAATTACATCTTATGGTGAAAGATCCGCTTATCTATCTTCCCGGTTTTGCCAAAGCCGGTTTCAAAAGATTTTTTGCCCATGTTGAGGGTGAACATGTAGAAGAATATATTGAAACTTGTCTAAAATATGATGTGGAGGTGGGACTTGCGATAGACGGTCCGACTCCTGTTGAAAAAATCAAAAAGTATCTTGCCGATATTGACTCTGTGTTGGTTATGGCTGTTTCTGCGGGTCAATCGGGTGGAATTTTTCGAGAAGAAACTCTAGAAAAAATTAAAAAAATCAAAGAATTTGATTTTGAAATGCCAATTAGTGTTGACGGCGCCATGAATGTCGAAAATGCCAAGAAAGTGATTGCCGCCGGAGCAACGCGGATCTGTTCAAACTCATATATTTTTGGATCAGAAAATGTGAAGGTGGCAATTGGAGAATTAAAAAGTCTTAAGTGACTCAAGCGGTTTTCATGGTTCGATTCATGAAAGTAGAATTTTATTCTTTTTATGAAAAGCAATGATCTTAAGAAACTTGCCAAACTTGTCCGCTACTACATTCTTGCTTCTACCGTAGCGGCAGGTAGCGGTCATCCGACATCCTCACTGTCAGCCACTGATTTAATGACGGTTTTAATGTTTGGAAACTTTTTTCGTTTCGATTTTGCCCATAGGGATAATTTGGCAAATGACAGGCTGATTTTTTCCAAAGGCCACGCTAGTCCTCTTTTTTACGCTCTTTATCTTGCGGCAGGAGTAATTACCCCTCACGAGATGATGACGCTTCGGAAATTTGGTAGCCGTCTTGAAGGGCATGCAACGCCGCGCTTTCCTTACACGGAGGTAGCCACAGGGAGTTTGGGACAGGGATTATCAGTGGGAGTGGGGATGGCTTTGGCACTAAAAATGAATAGTGATTTAGGATTTAAGATTTATGAAGAAGATAAAAGAAATAATCATAAATCAAAATTCATAATTCATAAATCAGCTCCTAGAGTCTACGTCCTTCTTGGCGACAGCGAGATAGCAGAAGGTGCGGTATGGGAAGCCGTTAATTTGGCATCATATTACAAACTTTCTAATTTAGTGGCCATCGTTGACGTAAATAGGCTTGGTCAAACGGGAGAGACGATGCTGGGTTGGGATACCGGAAGGTATAAAAAAAGATTTGAAGCCTTCGGCTGGGAGACAGCCATTATTGATGGTCACGACTACAAGCAAATTTTACAGTGTTATCATGCGGCAATTTTACAAAAAAAGAGCGATAAACCGATTGTTATTATTGCCAAAACAATAAAAGGCAAAGGCGTTTCTTTTCTGGAAAACAAAAATGGTTGGCACGGTAAACCTATACTAAGGGAACAGCTTGACGCGGCATTAAAAGAGCTTGGAAAAGTGGATTTGAAAATCAGAGGGAAAGTGAGTTTGCCTCAACTAGGAATAAGGAGTAATGAGTTAAGAATAGAAAATAATAAAAATATTCGTAATCCGAAATTCACAAATCATAATCATTATAAATTAGGCGATCAGGTAGCTACGCGCAAGGCCTTCGGCCTTGCGCTTGCTAGATTAGGCGAAACCTATCCTATGATTGTTTCCCTTGACGCTGAGGTGAGCAATTCTACTTACGCCGAAATTTTCAGGGAAAAATTTCCGGATCGTTTTTTTGAAATGTTTGTGGCCGAGCAAAACATGGTCGGGGCAGCGGTTGGTTTTGCCCGCCTTGGGTTTATCCCTTTTGTCTCAAGCTTTGTTGCCTTTCTTACGCGCGGATTTGACCAGATTAGAATGGCCGCTATAAGCGGGGCCAACGTCAAATTTTGCGGTTCTCATGCCGGAGTTTCAATAGGTGAGGATGGACCATCCCAGATGGGACTTGAGGATATCGCGATGTTTAGAGCCGTCCATAGTTCAGTAGTTTTATATCCGGCCGATGCGGTCGCAACAGAAAAATTAGTCGAAGAAATGGTAAAACACAAAGGTATCTGTTATCTTCGCACCACCAGGCCGGCTACACCGGTCATTTATGATAACAACGAGAAATTTCCGATAGGAGGGATAAAGATACATTATCCACAAAAAACGGCTGATGCAGGAGAAAAGGCCAGTTTAGTAAAGAAACCTGTCATTATTATTGCCGCAGGCATTACGCTTTTTGAAGCTCTCAAAGCCCAAGGAGAGCTCGGTAAAAGGGGGATTGAGGCGACAGTCGTCGACTGCTACAGTATTAAGCCTATAGGTAAGGAGAAACTGGCGAAATTAGTATCTACCTTGAAAAATAAAAGTAATGCTCCTGTACAGATTGTAACAGTGGAAGATCATTGGTATGATGGGGGATTGGGAGATGCAGTTTTAGCCGCTCTTTCAGATATTGACGGCATAATGATTCACAAATTGGCGGTTTCCAAGATGCCGCAAAGCGGTAAACCGCAGGAACTTTTGGATTTTGAAAAAATATCAGCAAGGGCAATTGTGGCCAAAGTTTTGTCAATTATATGACCAGAAAATTTTCTTCTAAAATTTTTATCGACGGCGGGGTGCCGGGGGAGACGAAAGAAGCAAAAAAACTTTTAGGTTACCTTGATGGTCAGACGACCAATCCCACATTGATAGCCAGAAATCTAAAAACTAAGATGGTTGATACAGTTTTGACTCCGGAAGTGGCTTTGGAAGAATATCGGCGGATCGTTATAGAAATGTCAAAAATTATTCCCCAAGGTTCTATCTCTATTCAGGTTTTTGCCAATAAAAAGACAAAAGCAGAGGAAATGTTAAAACAAGCTAGAAATTGTCACAAATGGATTCCTAATTCCTCAATTAAACTGCCGTGTACTTATGAGGGGTTGAAAACAGCAGAAATTGTCTGCCGTGAGTTTCCCATCAACATCACTCTGGTTTTTTCCCAGAGTCAGGCGGCCGCTGTCTATGAATCGACCAAGGAAGCAAAATATCCTGTTTTTATCTCTCCTTTTGTCGGCAGGCTTGATGACCGGCGAGAAAACGGGATGCAGCTTATCGCCAACATCATAAAAATGTATAAAAAAGGGGATGGTCATGTGGAAGTGTTGACTGCCAGCGTGCGTAACGTTGACCATATTCTTTATGCGCTTGCTTTAGGAAGCGACATAATCACAATACCATTTAAGGTTTTCAAACAATGGGCAGATTATGGTTTTAGAAAGCCAAAAAAGGATTTTATCTACAATTTGCCCCAGCTAAAAGATATTCCTTTTGAGAAAGATGTCGTTCTTGGCAAAAGATGGCAGGAATACGATCTTTATCATGATTTGACAGATAAAGGTGTCGCCGCCTTTTGGAATGATTGGAATTCGCTCTTCCAAAATTCAACCCCGGGAGTTGATTAGATTGATACAGCGCTGTTATTTTAACAAAAATATTTCCAGAAGGGTAATAATCGCAATGGTTTGTGAGACAAAAAACAACCAAATGACCTTATCTGTGAAACTGGTATTATTCCAAGCTTTTTTAAAAAGATCAGATCTTATTGCGGCTAAAAACATATTTTATTGACAAAAGCGATAGAGAGTGTTAAAGTGCTATTTTAGGCACGAAAAAACGCTCTCACAGGCTTTTTCACGTGTTTACAAACCGGTGCGACGTATTGCTTCACGCCGGTTTGTCTTTTTAATTGCCTATTTTATCTTTAAGAGATTTAAAATCCAATGCATCATGGATATGCATAAGCTTTATTCATTTTATTTCCGTCACTAATACCAATTATCAGATGAGAGAAGTTGACAGGAAAAATTTGCACGTTAGAATAAATTGAATATAAAATTTAAGGAGAAAAAATGTCTTGCGAGTCAAAGAAGATGATGTTAGGCGTGGCGGCAGATAAAAGAGATTTTACCAGCCGCGTTCTGGCAGATGAAACCGAAGTTGAGATAAAATGGACCCCGGCTCAAGCGGCTTTGGGATTGGGTTTTCGCAGAGAGTTTTGGGAAAATTTACAAGGGAGAGCTTTGCGTGCGGATGTGGGTGAAGACTTAGTTATTTTAAGAATTAGCGATCAGGCTTTGGAAGCCCAAAGTTTAGGTAAAAAGTTATGGAAGGATTTGGTGGCTGGTTTTGCGGCTGCAGGAAAAGATCAAACATGCTGGAAGAGAACTTATAATTTTTTAACTCTCGTTTTATCGGCTAGCTACCAAGGAGAAGATTTAAAGCCGATTTTGGAAGAATCAGGAAGTATAGGAGTAATTGGTTCCCGCGCTTTTAACATATCCTCTTTTTCGTCAATATACGATCATCTTATGAAAGGCGGCAGTCTTGCGGGTTTGGATTTAGAATTGGCCGATTTGCATCTGGCTGCGGCAAGTATTTATTACGGCATTTTAGGTCCGGGGACAAGAAACGAAGTTTTACCGCCGGAAATTATCGGTTCGGCGGCAACTAGATAAAATTCCGATTATTTGATTATTTTGGTTTCCAGACAAGGATTGATCTAGGCGGATTTTTTCCCACAAGACGAACCTCAATATCCTTTTTTTGCGGGACAAGCAAACGGGCTCTTTTGGCGGCTCTGCGCAGGCTGTTTTCAGTAGGAGCGATAACGGCAACGGTTTTGGCTGGTTTAGGTTTTGCTGGTTTGGTAATCTGCGGTTCTTGTTGATCAGTTAGACTGCGTTTTTGGACCGGCCCGTCAGGTCGCAAACCTTTCTTTGTGATTATTTCGTTTAAGGTTTCTTCATCAGGCGCGATGACGCCGACGACTCTGCCAGGGTTTTGGGGATGCGGTGCCTGATGACGCTCTCTAGTTAATCCGGGAAAATCAACTTCTATGATGTTTGATATTTCGTTTTCGCTCATAATGAAAATATTATATATTAACTACAAATTATTTTCCTTTCATTTCTCTCTCAATCAGTTTGCGCAGGTAGACGCTTTTTGGGATTTTTTCCCTTTTGGAGACTTTTTCTAGATATGAAGCTATTTCTGGCGTGATGAAAAAAGTAAACCGGCTGTCTGCGGCTCCTTCTACATATTTGACAAAATTATTTATTATTTCAGGCAGACTAGATAGAGTATATTTTTCACAGTCAAGATTATCGTCTTTATGATGTATAAGAAGAGACGGCGGGTTGCCTTCGGAGTAGAGGACAAGGACAGGCTTTCCTTCCTGAAGCGCCAGTGAAATTTCATACCCCACGCTGATTGAAGGAAAAGAAGTTTCTGCAATCATAAAATCTGCACTGTTTATCCATTTCTCGAGCCTGTTTTGGAATTTAATCCTTTCCTCTCTTTTTTCCGAGATGATCTGGTTTGAAGTTGATTTGATGATGTGATCAGAAATGACCTCGTATTTTTTAGATTTAAGATAATCAATGATGGCAAGATATTTGGACAAATGGTATTTTTTGCCTACAATTGAGGCGGTAAAATAGACTGTCATAACGATATTTTACCAAAATGAGCTTTCGCGATCAAAAACCGTCAAAATAAAAAAAACAAAATCGAAAAATCGGGATGTGGATGAGAAATTTTGATATGACGTTATTTAACTGGTATATTTTTTCATCGCTTTTTTGCCTTGCGTCTTTTTGGCTTTTTTGTATAATAGCCAGATATTATAGGCTCTTAGGTAAGAGAAAGGATTAATTTATCAATAGATCAATTATGATTAAAGAACAACAAAATAGATGGAACGCATGGCACTGGTCTTATTTGGGAAATCCTTATAATATGCATGAGGCGCTTTTAGCCGATAGTCAAGTAAATTTGCCGGTAAAAAATTTTTTAAGCGGTCTTTTGGGAAAAAACGGCAATTATCTTTTGGATATCGGTTCAAGCCCGTTATCCTTCACTTACATTCCGAAGGGACAAAAGGTGGTTTCCTTAGATTGGGCTTATTTAGCCTTAAATGGAAAAGAAAAAGTTTTAGCCAACGCGCTAAATTTGCCCTTTCCTTCATCTTCGTTTCCTGCGGTTTTATCAAAACAGGTATACCAATACATAGACCATCCGGACATTTTTTTAGATGAAATGGTAAGAGTGCTTAAGCCCGGCGGATTATTTATCCTTATAGATGGAGAATTTTTAAGATTATTAGAGGGCAGAAATGTTAGAACAGATAATTTAGTCAGAGAACTTAAATTAAAACCAAATGAACTATTTGAGAAATTACGTTCAAGAGGAATAGAAGATTTAGGTTTTCAGAGATTATTTACCCTGAAAACTTCTTTTTCCGAGGTGGCATTGACTGCGGTTTACGGGAAAAAAGCGGGTTAAATTTTGAAATGTTATAATGGTTTAACTATTATCTAATTTAGTTAACCATGAAAATAGTTGATGTTCAAATATCTCTTTATGAAATCGAGAAAATGGCAAAAGAAAGATTTGGTTCATTGGTTAAAGCGGTTGTTGATGTCGAAAAGAAAATTATGGTGGTAGATGGAGAACTGCACGCAGATGAAGAGGCGCTGCTTTTAAGTCGCGGATCCAAACAGGAGCATCTTTGGGGAATAAATCTTTATCCGCAATTGCCGGAAAGCGATTGGTTAGAGTTTGATTCGATGATTAACCTCCGGCCGTCATCAGGGAATTTAAGCCGCAATATTGATGATCCGAAAATAAGAGATAAAATAATTAAGATAGTTAAAAAATTAGTTAAAAGATGAGCTACCTTCACAAAAATCTTGCCGGCGGCAATTTTGACAAGCTGAATTTTGTCCAGAAAATGGCGAATATTGGCAGCGAGTTAGAACGGGTTATCCGCTGGAGGGACAAAAATTCTCTCTATGCAAAAGAAGCATTTGAAAGATGTCTTGAGTTATTGGATTTTACCATTAAAAAAGAAAAAGAATTTTGTCGTCTGAAAGAGTTGTTAAGGATCAGAGAGGGAATTGCGGATTATTTTTACGGCGAAAATCAGTATTCATTTTCTGACGATTTCTGGAAGAAATATTTTTACCACTTTAACTATGCGGCTCAAATCAGCAAATAACAGAATTTAAACTTTTACAAATTTCCCATCAAGTTTAAGATAAAAAAGATAGATTTTGAGTTTTGGAAATTTTTCCGCGATTTTGCTTTTGGCATATTTTAAATCATTTTGATGTTTTTTATAATTTCCCGTCTTGCCGTAAGCCCCGCAGTCTTCGTGATTGATAAGATAAACTTCTTTAGTATGGTGCAGTTTAACAGAAAGCTCTATTTGTCCAAGGACAAAGTTGAGATCTTTTACTCCTCCAGCCAGTGTCAACATATCAAATTGGCCTTTGATATTTTTAACTGCCCATTCATGGATTATTTTCTGAAGCCTAAAATCCATGCAGGCGACAACGATTGCTTGACATGAATGTTTAAGATGTTTGTAAGACATAAATTATATTTTAACAAAATAGCGCGTTCTAAATCTAGGTCTTATTTGAAAGCTAATTCCAGAAAATAAACGAGAAATAGATACCCCCCTTTATACTTGATTCTTAATACTTTATACTTAATACTGCTTACACCTATGGCCAAGTTTGTCCCTGATGTTAAAACGCAAAGATGGATCGTAATTTCTCCTGCGCGTCAGGCTAGACCCAGTGAGCAAAAAGAAAAAGAAAAAGGAAATCGTCTCTGCCCCTTTTGCGAAGGCAATGAACATCTTACTCCTCCTGAAGTTATGCGGATTGGGAGAGGAGAGAAAGATAAAGCGGGTTGGAAAATAAGAGTGGTACCCAATAAATTTCCAATTACCGATATTCACGAGGTTATAATTCACAGCCCGGATCATCAGAAAGACATTGGAGATTTTGATAATGCCCATAATGAACTGCTTCTTTCTACCTACCGGTCGCGTTATCAGATGCATACTTCAGACGGACAGGTGATGATTTTTTGCAATCACGGCGAACACGCAGGCGCTTCACTTGCTCATCCGCATTCTCAACTCGTGGTGATACCCCGTCAGATCAATCTTGATGCATTGGTGCGAGAACCGGTTATGAATGTTATAGAGGACAATAATTTTTTCGTTACCTACTGTCCTGATTTTTCCCAATGGCCTTATGAAGTTTGGATTGCGCCAAAAAAGAACAATAGCACTTTCGGCGAGATAGGGGATGAGGAGCTTAAAGATCTAGCTGTGATATTAAGACGCACTTTGAAAAAATTAAGCATTAAGCACTCTAATTCTAACATGGAGATGGAAAAAATGCACCTTATTTATCCTTTTGCCTATAATTTTTACATTCATCATGAAAAAAACTGGTTCATCAGGATTATCCCTCGCCTTATCCATCGGGCCGGATTTGAACTGGGTACTGGTCTTTCCGTCAATGTTGTTGATCCTGTTCAAGCCGCCCGCGAACTGATGGAAATAAGAATAGATTGATATATTAAGCTATATTGACAATTTAGATTGTAGATTATAAGATAGTTCACCTTCGGCTTAATCACTGACTTATATGGGAAAAGAACGTCAAGTAGGGTTAGAAAGACAAATTGAAAAACGAGAAAAAGACAGTAGCAAATTGCGGAGATTGGAGGTTGACGCTAGGGTCCGTGTAAAAACTCTTCTTAAACTATTTAAAGAATTGGGTATAAGAAAAGATAAGATAGTTGCAGCAAACCACAATGATAAAGGTCCGACTTTTATAGATATCTTCCCGAATGCTTCCAGCGAATTCCGTCTGCCAGTTATCCATATACAGGCGAATAAAAAAGGCAGATTGAGATATTTTGTATCTTCTCCGCAACCAGTAGACCAGACTATCATGCCGGTAGAAGACGATCCTTTTATTTTTGGACCCGCAAGAGACCTTAGTCTGCCGGTGATGGAAGGCACAAGGATAGGTTTGGTCTTCAAAACACATCTTAATCCAAAAGGAGATAAATTTGTTTATTATCTTGATGAAGAAACTGGAGCTTTTCGAATTGCACTGCCGCGTTCTAGACATTGCGGCCATGCCGTGGAAATAGGAGGAGAAAAAGTTATTGGTTTAGAATTTAGACCAAAAGTTAATGCCGAAGGAGACGCAATTTCTTCAGGAAGAGTGCTATTTTTAGGTCCTCCAGAATAACCCCCCCCACTTTTATATTTGTCCTTTTTGTTGTAGTCCCAAGAGCCATAAAACCGCCTCTTTTTTATAGCGGCGGTCGCCGCGGGAATTTATCCTTATGGCAGGCAATTTTCCCCTTTTACCCCATCTTTTTATGGTTAAAGGGGATACGCGTAGAATTTTGGCAACTTCCCGGACAGTAAGAAGATCCGGCCATTCATCTCCTAAACCCATAATAGTTGTAAGATATCAGCAAATCAGAAATCAGATGCCATCAAAAAAGATCGCGATCCTTATTCTGACAAGCTAGATATGCTCAAAAATTATTAAAAGGCAGAATTAAGAACAATATAATTCATAATGTAACATATATATTTTAAAGTTGTCAATAGACATCAAAGAAGTGCAACCACTTTGAGATGTTTTGATATATTCAAATCAACCTTCTGAAAAATAGAAAAAAGCTGTCTTTATTGGACAGCTTTTTCTATAATGAATAAAGGTAAGTTACTTAAGCGACTTAAAATTATTTTAGTTCAACTGTGGCGCCTGCTGCTTTTAATTTGGCTTGGGCTTCCTCGGCAGTTTTTTTATTGACGCTGTTTAAGACTTCTTTTGGAGCAGCTTCAACGAGTGCCTTAGCTTCCTGAAGACCCAAAGTTGGCACTAATTCGCGGACAGCCTTGATAACCGCAAGTTTATTTGCACCGGCATTAGCAAGGACGACATTAAATGTGGTTTGTTCGGGCGCCGCTTCTTCTCCTTTGTTTTCTGCGGATTGTGCCGCGGTTGCTACTGCTACCGGCGCTGCGGAAACACCGAATTTTTCTTCAAGAGCTTTAACTAAATCTGCAAGTTCAAGGACAGACATTTCCTCAACTGCTTTTAAAATTTCATCTTTGGTTAATTTTGCCATGAGTGTTTAGTTCACCGCCTTTCTTTGGAAAATTTTTAACGAAATTTTTTGATTATAATTATGGTTTCTTCAAACTGCATTTGAGCTTTATCAGCTTACAAGACGACTAACTTTTTGATTTTTTCTCTTTAATATTATTGACTGCTGTTACAAATTTTTGCAGATTCCATCTTAAAGCATAATGCAGTTTTAAAACAGGAGAATTGAGTCTAGCAACCAGTAAAGCAAGAAGAGTGTTTCTGTCAGGAAGCGAAGAGAGTCTAAGGAAATCATCGCTTGTCGCAATTTTTCCGGCAAAAAAGCCGATTTTTATCTTAGGAAGCTGAACTGATTTGATAAACTTAGCCAGTTCCTTGACAGCCGCAATCTCATCTTCATAGGCAAAAAGCGTTGCCGTCGGATTCGTCAAGTATTCTTCTAGTTGTTTAATTGTATCATCAAAAGATTGTGCTTGTGAGAGGTTGCTTTGTTTTAGCGCTATTTTTACCAGTCTATTTTTGGCGACGATGTATTCTGCCCCTACTTTTTTAAGGGCTTTTTTTAACTGTTCAATCTGCTGGTGTGTAAGTCCGCGGTATTCAGTCAAAAAAAACGCCTTGGTTTTTTCTAGTTTAGTTTTAAGATTAGCGACTGTTTCGATTTTTTTCTGTGATGGCATAAATTCTCCTTAAAAATAAAAATCCTCGCCAAAGCGAGGAGAGTATCAGTATAAGTTACCTACTAACTTTAAAGATTACTGTTTTTCCTCGGTAGGTCTTATTTTATTGCCTACTTTCTTTGGATTTTTTATTTATATCACATAAAGAGCTGTTATGCAAGAGCGGCAATTGACTTCTCTTTTGGATATATATATATTAGAAATAATCATGGAAGGAATTCAGAAAAAATCTTTCTCCGCCAAATTTACGATTTTAATCGTTATTCTTGTTATTTTAGCCGTAGCTACTATTTTTTCCGCTATCTATTTACTGGTAAAAATGAATAATTCAAAACAACAGATAAATTTTAGCATTGGCAAAGACACTGCTAGCCTTATTTTGACGATCGACCCCGCAGAGCAATTAAAAAAAGGTGAAGATACGCAAAGAAGAAATGCCGTTACTCAAGTTCGTGATGCTATACTCGCCTATTTTTCTCTCAATAATCAGGCGCCTTGGTGTGTTGGTAGCGTAGAATGCAACGCCAATCCTTCGGGAACAGGCTTGAACGATCCGCAAATGGTTTCTGCGATAGCGGAGCTTATCAAATCAGGTGAACTGAAATCAGATTTTCCCACTCGTTTTTCAAAATATTTCAGTGAGATTTTTGTTACTGCTCCCCAAACAGGATCAACCGTGATAGTTTGTTTTAAACCGGCATCAAACTCATTTCTGAAAGATTCTAATACCAAATATATTAAAACAGGTGAAACGCCTTGCACTTTGCCTGACTGTTATTGGTGTGCCAGATAATATGTAGTATTTTAAATCAGATGCTTTCTTCTGATAGTCCATTAGGAGATTGAAAGCTTCAGTTTCTTTTTCTTCAAGATTAAGTTAAATCATAGGCTATATTCATAAACTTACGATAAATTCAGAACTTCTTTAAAAAGAAAGTGTGTTTTAGAAAAAAATAACTTACCCTTTTTCCTTAATGAGCCTAATAGTTTTAGGAACTTATGTCGGGATTTATATTTAGCTTATGCTTGCGGTGAGGTTAAGTTGAGAATTTATGGTTAATTTGATAATATTGAAGCCTTAAATTTTTTAAGATATGCCGTCAGTTGAAACTTTTTCTCGAAAAGAAATGCCTTCTTCCTGCGACAATTTAAGCGTTGGCATACTGGTTTTTAATGATTTAGGACAATTGCTTCTTATTGAGAGAAAGAGATTTCCGCCGGGATTTGCTCCTCCTGCAGGTCATGTGGACGGCGATACGTTTAGGAAAGCGGCGGAAAGAGAATTGGAAGAAGAAGTAGGGTTAAAAGTAAATGATCTTGCAGAAATAGCCAGAGGAAAAAAGCACAATCCTTGCAGGAGGAGAGGGGGAAATTTTCATTATTGGAGAATTTACCACGCGACAGCAGAAGGTAGAGCCTGCGGTAGCAAAGATGAAGTAAAACAGCTAAGATGGTGCAGTAAACAAGAGATAGAAAATTTGGCAAGAAGGACCGAGGACTATCTTTGCGGGAAAATATCAGCGGAGGAATTTAGCAAGCAGCCCGGACTTGAGCCTGTATGGTATGAATGGTTTCAAAATCTAGGAATATTACCCGATCCGGCAAAAAGCCAAAGAGGGGTAATTCCTCCTTATCTTTACAGAACCGGTGCGCTTATAGCAGGAAGATATTATGGTGAGGAATTTACCAGTGTAAAAAAAGCCGCGAAAGCTTTTCAAGAAATTGGTTTGGTAGTTTATCCAAATCCAGAGCCGACTGTTACAGAGATAACAAACGATAATGATACATTTATGTTTTTGGGCGACGGGCAAGAAAAGAAGGAGCCGTATCAGATAGAATTAGGGTATCTTCGGGCGGTGAAGGCTCTGCAGGATTTGCCTATGAGTCAGCAGACTTTATATGTAGCGGTACACGGTGGTTATTTGGGAAGAAGCGCGGGGATTGAGACTGCTTATGCGATGTCTCTTGGGAAACGCATAGTTTTTTCCGAGTGGCCAAAGAGATTTTCCGATAAACTTTCGCCTAAAATACGCAAGATAATTGAGACTCACATGAGCGAATACCCCGTTATTCCTGTTGAAGAGATTCAAAGCGAATATAGAAAATTACTTGGTCAGGTTATACCCAGGCCAAAACTTACAGAAGAAGAAGAGATAGCGGTATTTTGCGCTATTTTAGCACTAGAGAAAGATCTGAAAAAATCATTCGCTTCAACATAAAAGATAATGTTTCGGCTGCCAATATTATTTTTTGTTGAAAACTAAAGCTTGAGCGCCAGTTCTTTCTCCGTTAATCTCTCTAATTTGATATCGCGAGGCAACTTCAAAACCTTTTCGGGAAAGGGCTTTGATGATTTTTTCAGGACCCAGATCAGAGCCGTCCGGACCGTAACCGCCAAGTATAAGAGTTTGTACCAAAGGAAGATAGCCAAGGATAGAGACTGCCGAAAGATGCGCTCCTTCTTGTCCGCCATATATTTCATGAGGGCCGATATTGGCGATTAAGATTTCTGTTTTATCCAGCGATCTTTGACAGCTTTCGCTTAAAAAGCCGATATCCTCATTAAAGATGCGCCCTTTATTTTCTAAAGAATTTAAGCGCATATTCAATTGGGCGTTTGATGCGCAAAGAGGATCTTTTTCTATCATAATTGCAAATTTTGCGCCTTTTATAAGGGCGGTCATAGAAAGTGGCGCTTCTCCCGCGCCCAGATCTAGTACGGTTTTGCCGATTATTTCTTTTTCACTGTCTAAAACCGCCGCGGCCGTTGCGGCAAAATGAGTAATATACCCCCGGCCTATGGAAGAATATGGTAAAGGACTTCTCATGCGTAAAAGATGAAACCCGGGTATTAGGAGACACCCTTTTTTTTCCACAGATTGGCATGATTCGTCATCGGCTAAAATCAAATTATTTACTCTTACGACTGATCGCATGGATCTTTCAGGGTTATAGGCTTTTCTTATGCCAAATTCTACAGGAATGGCTGTTTTATGAGGAGAACAAAGGACAGCGTTTTCATTTTCCATATTTACAACCTTTTCTATACCCATCAGCTGGTATAGTCGAGTTAGAGCTTCGGAAGGGTTTTGGATGTCAGAATGGCTTAATATTTCTTTCATAATAGCCATAAAAGAGAAGAAATTATATCACTATAGGATATAAAATGCAAGTGTACATTTGAAAGAGGTAGGTTAGTTGTGTTATTTTATTTTTATCTTATGGATGCAGGATTAAATTATGAGGAGATTCCTTCCGCCGTTTCAGCCGAACAAACAAAAGAGATTGTTGCTTTAGAAAGATTAGGCATGAATTTAAAAAGCCGTGTCGAAGAAGCAGTCGGCGCCCGTTTTCCTCTTGAGGCAGAGAAACAATCACAGCTTTTCCACATGCCAAGAGTTGCCGCTAATGTTTTGCAGTATATCCAAAAAGAGTTTCAGGCAAAGAACATTCCGGTTTCCGAAAAAGAAAAAAAACTGGCCGCTGTATTTGCTTGGGGACATGACGCAGGTAAATTTTTAGATAGTGAAATTATAGGTAAGATAAATGAATTAGATGAGGTTAGGATAAATGATATGTTAAACCAAATGGGTCTGACAGAGGAAGAAAAATGGATATTTGCTCAGGCTGTCTCCGCAAAAAGAAGCGATCAGGAAAGATTAAAACAGGGTGAAAGACCAGGCTATAACAGGGAATGGGATATCGCCCATAACCTTTTATCAGCTTTTTATCTTGAGGCGAGTGATTTTTTGGGTGAAGGAAGCAATTTAAAGCCGGAAACAAAAAAACTGATAATAGACATGGTCATCGCTCACCAGTTTAGCGGCTATTATCAAGATTTAGCCAGAGGTTTGAATTGGGGAGACCAATATGTAGATGCAATCAATGCCATAAAAAGATTTAAAGATGCTCCTATTAGTGATTATTGTAAACTTATGCTTAAGACGGCAAAATCTGGGGATATTATAGAGATGCTTGCGATTGGAAATATCGGGCTTGACGGCAAATTTACTCCGGGAGGGTTAGTAAAAATTCTTAATTTATCTCTAAAAGAAGGAGTTTCCATTCAGATCGCCTTAAGTGAGGCAATTTCAAGGGTTGGAAAAAGCATTAATCAAGTAATGATTGATTTGCAAGGTGCGGGTTGTGACTCCGCTATAAAAGACGGTAAGATTTTATTCAATCAGGCAAATAGTTTTCTTGATCTTTTAAGTTGCGAGGAAGTTAAATCTTTTGATGGTATTTGGATTCTTCGCCAACATATTTTGGCTTCTGCGCAAAATTTTGCAAGCGATAAAGCCTCAAAATAAGCTAAATCAACCTCCATAATCTTGTTTTAGAAGGATAGATATGTTAAATTCCCCAAATGGGGAAAGAAATTACACCGCCATCTTTAGCAGGAGAGTTAGGGAAAATAATTCTTAGTTTTGATGATCTTTCTCCCACTATGCCTAAACGGCATCTTCCAATACTTGACGCCGGAGAACCAGTGTCTTGGCGCAGTGATGATCCCAAGCGTGTTTTTACAGAGGCAGAAAAGTTATCCGGCATTTGGGTGAAAGATAAGGCGCAAGTAGGCACTACTATTGCAGCGGCGCCGCATACGATCGCCTATGCAAAACCTGATCATTTTACAAAAGTAGCAGCAAATGTGTATGAAAAGGATACGGTACTTTTACCCGAAGGCACAGAAAAGCCGCCTCTTCACTTGGTCGTTTGGTGGGCGCTTGCACAAGAAGATAATTCAGCCACCAAAAATCCGAGACGTTGCGATCTTTTGGGTTTAGCCAAATTACCCAAGGAGCAAAAAAACCAATTTTTTGAACCGATATCAGATCAAACCGCAAGAGCAGTCCGGCTTCTTAGACTTTTGCGTCATTCACCAACTGATTGGCCTAATATAGAAATATCAGGCGTATTTGGTCATTCCACCGAAGATGAAAGAAAGAGAACAGGATTAAGCAGAGGTCCTCAAAGCGTGCCGGAAGGCCATTTAAATATAATCTTTTTTCCATACAAAGAAATATATGACACAGCAAGAATAGGAGAAATTTTGCAGGAAGAGAGACTAAAGCAGATTAGTCCTTGGGATACCTTAATATTTGATACGCTAAGCATCCCGCTGCAAACAATAATCGTTGAAAGAGCAAAATTGATTCTTGAAAAGACAGGGTTTAACGTAAGCGCGGTTAGAGATTATGGACGAAGATCTGATAACAAGGCAGTCCCTTTTTTTGAAGGTTTTCGTATGGAGTTTGATGAAGAAATTGGGCTTCCCCAAGCTTTGGGTATTGTTGCCGATATAGCAGGTAATTTTGAACAGTTATATCAAAAAATTATAGATTTTTATAAGGCTTTCCATAAAGCGTGGGGCAATGAACCAAAAAGAAAAGAGATTATATCCGGCCTGATGGAATATGCTCGTGAGTTTGGTTTTGACAAAGAAAGCACAGAAAAAATTGTGAATCTTTTTGTAACAATTCAACCAACATACGGACAAATTCGAAAATGGATAAATGAAATCAATTCGCAAGGTCAAGAGGCAAAAGATAGCATCAGACGACGGTTAGAACAAAGAAAAGTAATTTATGAAAGGAGAAACAAAATAGCCAGCGCTGGTGAGACACCGGAGAGGATCATACGAGCTTATCAAAATTGGTATGGCATAACTGAAGAACAGGCAAGTTTACTCTACCGATTAATCCTTGATCGATTTAAGGATCCTTCAGAATATAAAAATATTTGGTTTACTTGGCCAAGACATATTTCGGGTACATATGTGTTTGAGCAATATTCTATGGGAGACAGCGGTCAAATTGGAGTAAAAAAATTAAGTTTAGCTCCCCGTCTTGCCACCACAAAGGGTGTGGCCGAAGATTTATTGGGATTGGTAATCAGAAGGATGATGGCTTTTTAATTTCATTCAGGCGCTTTGAATCTCCCAGATTGATTTATATTTTTCATTTGCGGAGCAAATCTCTTCGTTATTTTTCATAAATAGGCATTACTCTGCACTTATAGGGTAAAAAAATTACACAAAAATTTTTATTAGACTATTTATCATGCCATAAAAATTTTTAACAAATCCTCAAGTTGATCAAAGGTAAGTTGCTGGTGAACGTCTGTCTGTGCCAGAGTAGGTTGTGGATGGGTTTCAATCAAAAAACCATCAATAGGGTATTTTAGCGAGTCGACAATCACTTGGCGAATATTTTCTGGCGAACCCCCGATATGGGACGGGTCAATAATCATCGGTCTTCCAGTGGCTTCTTTTATCTGCATAACCATTTCAAAGTCAGGATGATTGCGATAATTATTATGATTATTTTCGTTGGGATAAAAGCCTCGATGGCAATGAATGATTTTTTCTGCAGGAAAACCAGCAGCCAAGACATGATCGTGAACACCTAGCCAATGTCTCTTGTCTGGCCAAGGAGGATTTTTAATCATAAGCCATAAATGGGGGTCACCTTTGGCTAAAGCAGCAATTTCTTTTTGGAGGCGATGGTTTTGGTTTCTTGCTCCTAACCAGATTAAGACTTTTGTTTCCGGTTGACCGTCAAGATTTTTAACTAAATTCTCCACATCTTCCGGCAACATTACTTCCGTTGCCACAATTAGTCCCAAGCGAGCTGCTTCTAACAGCCAGGGAATACCTGCTTCGCCAACTCCTTCAAAACCAGGACTGGTTCTCGGTTTCCATAAACAAGCCCTTAATCCATCCAGTCCCAATTCCTTAACTTTATAAGCGCTGGTTAAAACTTGCTTACGCGATTCGGCAGCGCAGGGACCGGCAATAATTAATCTTTCTCCTTCAGGTTTAAGCATAATAAATTTTCTTTTGGCTTTTGGCCACTAAAAAACCTCCCGAGTTTGGGAGGTTTTATTTAAAAATTTTCAGCTAAATTATTATTTTCTCACAAGCAAACCTCCCAAACCGCGGGTTTTTGCAAAATAAAAATAAAACCAACCTTGAGAAGTTTGCCAATTCATAATTTATCATCTTAGCGCAATATTTGAGGCTTGTCAATATGACTTGTCAAAATATGATCCGTAAAAATTTGAAAAGGGATGAAATAATAAATTTAATGATCTAAATAATTAAACTATTTTAAAGAAGCATGGTCTATTTTGATTCCCGGACTCATGGTGGATTTAAGGGTTATTGATTTTATTTTATTGGCGCCGATAGAATTTATTATTGCATAAAAATTTTCCTCAAGTTGTTTGTCTTTAAATGAAAGTTTGCCAATAACCTGATGAATAATGGGGAATTCCGCTTCAGTCTTCCAAGAAATTTCTCCGCCCTTTATTTTTTCTGCCACTTTTTCAGGTTCTGTTGAAATAGTACCCGCTTTAGGATTGGGCATCAATCCTTTCGGACCAAGGTATTTTGCGACTTTTGCAAGTTTAGGCAAAACCTGCGGATGGGCGACTAATGCGTCAAAGTCAATCATGCCTTTTCCTACGGTTTCAACAAACTTATCTATATTAGCGTTGTCAACGATCATTACTTTTATTTGTTTGCCGGTTCCATGCGGAAGGCGGACGGTTCCACGTAAACCTTTTTCAATAGTGTTTATATGCAATTCAACGGTTGAGTCAAATTTTGCAAGTGAAATTTGTCGTAAAAGAGGAATGGCGTCTGTTATTTTATAAAGTTTTCCATGATCAACTTTCATCAAGGCTTCTTTGTACTTCTTGCTTCTAATGTGTACTTTTTTTACTCTTTTATTTTTTTCTTTTTTTCCTGTTTTTATACCTTCTTTTTGGTCTTGTTCCACTTCTTCCGCCAATTTTGCCATCCGCTCAATTTCTTCTTCATTTTGAGCACCGACGCTTTTTACCCGTTGTCCGCCTTTCATACCAGATAGGTGGATGCGGCTAGCTGCTTCCCGCTTCTTTTTTTCCTCGCGTTTTATTTTCTGCTTTTCTCGCAGTTTTTTTTCTTCTTCACTGCCTAAAGTAGCGACACGAATTTTTCCCATATTTAATTAAGAATATTATTACTCAATTTTTACCCCCATGCTTCTTGCTGTTCCTTCTACAATTTTTACAGCGGATTGCAAGCTGTCGCAGTTTAAATCAGCCATTTTTTCTTTTGCGATTTCTTCAGCTTGGGTTTTGGTCAGCACGCCGGCTTGCTCACGGCCAGCTTTACCGGATCCTTTTTCAAGCTTGATTTTCTTTTTGATCATTTCCGCGACAGGCGGAAGTTTAGTGATGAAAGAGAAAGTTCTATCAATATAAACAGTGATAACTGCAGGAATAATTTGTCCTTTAAGTTTTTCTGTTTTTTCATTATAAGCTCTGACGAAATCCATGATAGGAAGGCCGTGTTGGCCAAGAGCTGGGCCTACGGGCGGAGCGGGAGTCGCTTCTCCTGCGGGAAGATTAAGCTTGATAACAGTTTTTATTTTTTTAGCTGGCATATTTTCACCCTTTTTTTGAAATAGGGATCATAGATAAAGCAAAAGGAGAAAAGAACGCGATGGATAAATTAGTTTTATCATCGGCTATTCTGCCTCCCTAACTATTAAAATCAGGTAAAGATATATTAACACACATTGTAAAAAAAAGGAAGAGACAAAATTCTACATTTTTAGTTATCAAGAGGATCGCCGTCAAAATAGGAAAAATATGGATCGTTTCTATACCATATTCCTGGCTTAAGGCTTCTTATTCCTTCGGGAAAATTAGACAAAATTTCCTTAAATTGGCGCAAGGGCCTAAAAGGCGCATTTTGCCCTTTCGCTTCAAGAAGTACTTCAGCTGCGGCAGCAGAACTGCGCATTTGGTACGCCTTAATTGAAAAAAGCGAGTTGCCTTCTGTTTGCCTTTTAGGAAGAAGTATACTATCTCTTAAATGCGAAGACACTGCGGCTACTATCACAAGACTTTCTACTGGATGTTCAAAAGCAAAAGGTGAAAAATCAGAAGGAACAGCCAAAGTAACATTTTGCGAGATTACTTTCATGGGATTTTCTTTTCTACGTACAAATACCATTGGCATATTTTTAGAGTGAATCATATTTTCAATTGGAAAATCAAGCTCTATAGCAAACCTCAAAAGATCATTTACTACCGTACTAGAAACGGCTCTATTTTCTATTATATTCCAAGCGGCGTAGCCTAGGTCGTTTAGAGCCGAAGAGTTGCTTCTTTGGGCTAGATAGGCTATTGCAGTACTGATGACTAAATTAGTAAGATATGCCTGATCATCCCATTCAAGTAGATTGAAACCAAATTGGATAAAATCTTCTAAAGTTCGAGATTCCTCATTTAATATATACGGTAGAAAGTTATCGTATAAATGACTCATCCCGTCTCTTTTTATCGGTAATAAATTTTCTGCTTTTTCAATAAATCTGGTCATGAGGCTTATTTTAATAAATTGATAGTTGATAGGCAAGGTCGCGCCTATGATTATAGGCTGTTTATAACTTATCCACAGCAAGACCTATAGTAATCATTGCACCAAATACTATAGGAAACTAATCAACCTCGGGAGTTGAATGGAGCGTCAGAATAAGATAAATAAAGAAAAATTAAATTAGCTGGTTTGCAATTTTCGAAGACCTATTCCCAATAAAATTATGAATAAACTGGTAGCAGAAACTATAATAAGATTTTCGGCAGTTCCAGTTCTAGGCAGATTTCCTACTGTTGGTTGAGTGGCGGCCGGCGGATTTGTGGTGGGATTGGGAGCAGATGTTGCCGCCGGAGTTGCAGTAGGAATAGGTGTGGGGGTGGGATTAGCTATTTGACAGATAGCCGCTTCGCCTGAAGTATCAGCGATGATTTTTACTGTCATAGTGCTGAAAACTCCGCTACCCGTGACGCCTGGCGCTCCATCGGCGACACTGCCAGAAAGTCGTATAGTGTCATTAGAAACACTGCTTCCTGTAACATTTGTGAAAAGTGGGCCGGGAGTAACACCGACATACTGGAGGTAATTTGTATCTATCCAGACATCTGTTTGGGCGCTGGTAAGAGTTTGTCCTTCAGTGTCGACATTGATAGTGATTGGTGCTTCCGCATCGCGCGGCAAAGTGCCAGTTGGCATAATAAGACTAAACTTGACCGCCCATACTTTTTGGGCAAAAAAATTAGGTAAAAGTAAAAGAAAACCAGCAAAAACAATTAGGATTTTTATCAGTTTTTTATCCATATATTTACTATACGCATATAATGAATTTTAATTCAAGAGAAGAATTTTATAACTTTGAAGTTTTTATTTGCGGTTTATGCGCATGTGTTTCTGCCTCATTATGATCAGCCAACGTTTTTTCTCTGGAAACATCTTGAGATCCATTTAGTCAATTACGGTCAAAGTCAAGTTTGATTGTTGTTTTGTGGAATTTCTTCTTCCGTCTTTTTCTTTTTATAAATGAAGTATCCTGCGCCAACTGCTCCTATAGCCAAAAGCAATATTAAGACGGCGATTGCAAAATTTTTAGCAGCAGTAACTTGAGCCGGAGGTTTGGGAGTAGTAGATAAATTTGTCTCACTGTTTTCTTCTATGGATGTTTCTCCTGTTGGAGATACAGTGGTTGCCGAAATTGTGCCGCTTGCTTCCGGCGTAAGATAGTTGTAGCCGGTAGGCATGATTGTTCCTGCTCCCGGAGTAGTTATTGTCTCCGGCACAGGATTATATTTGCCGTAATCTACTTTTCGTTCGCTGATAAATTGTTGGTTAATTTGGGCAAATTGGTTAGTGGTCATTATATTAGTTGTGCCATTGGGTGAACGGATTTCAATGACGTAAGGCAAAGGCGGCAGGTACTGCGAAGGAATTTTGAAATATCCGGTACTATCAGCATAGACTTGAGTAAAAGGTTTTTTGGAAGAAACAAGATAGATGGTGACGGTAGCATTTGCGAAGCGTTGTCCTGATTTGTTGTAGGCATAACCTTCAATCTGATTGAAAATAGGTTGCATAGTTACACTGTTACTTGTTGCCGCCTGTGCTTTTGGAACAAGCTTGGTAAAAAGAGCAGGTAGAAAATCTTGATGGGTCAACGGTAAGCCCGAGGCAGAAAGATCCGTTTTTACAGCCTCAAGCCTGATATCAGATTTTGGATCCGTAATTTCAGTCTCTATGGTTATGTCAAACCTGCCAAAATTGGTGGCAGTCACTTGTGTGAGATATTTTGCGCCGTTGTATACCTTTATGATAGAAAGAGGATGCGAAACTTCTCCGCTTATTTCATATTTGGCATAGACTTTGTTAAGGACGATTGAGTAATCCATAATTTTGATTGGAGCGCGATATGGAGCACCAACCGGATCTACAGGAATGTCCCGATGCTGTATGGCGCCAGCTTGCACAATGTCTTCACCCCGGTAGATATCAGAATATGCCTTAGTGTAATTAGCATTAAGAAGACTTGGAGTATTGGGAAAAGTATGGGTATCAATTCTTGGGCTTAAGGTGTATGTGCCGTCCGGGACGACAAAATTAAACATTCCGTCTTCCACGGTATACTGCGGGTTGGTAACGCCCGGCAGTGTTACGATTTTTGGACCGCCTGCGGTTTTGTCATACAAAGTTACTGCGACGCTATTTATGGGTTCTAAGCTTTTGCTGTCAAAAACTCTGCCGTAAGGATCCCAGCGCAAAGATCCGCATTCTTCGCTTGCGTTGGTAAAATAAAAAGTGTTAAGTTTAAGGCCGGGAAAATACTGCCTATTACCCATAATTTCCGGAATGATGGAAACGCCAAAGAAACGATGACCGGTGGAGGGTACCACTTTGCTTGTCCAAGTTACGGTGGGAATTTTGCCGTCATTTGTGCTTTTTACGGGCATTGGGGGAGAAACGTTTTCCAGTTCATAACTGTATTTACTTTTAAGATAGGTCAGATCATTGGTATTGCCAAAAAGAAATTCGTCAGTAGCCGATACTCCCGTGGTGCATTTATCGCCGCTATCTGTGGCGATACATTCAATGATGTAAACATCCGTTGCCGGCGGTGGAAACTGGTTGTTTTTTTTAGCGGTGAGAGTGGCTGTGTGTACGGCTGTTTTTTTTGATTCAAGACATTGCCAATTAAGATTGGGTGGGTTGCCTTCATAACCTGTAGCTCGGACAATTGGCGCTTTTAGAAAAAACAGAAGCAAAAAAAATAGCCACATCTTTTTCATACTAAATCTAGATTAGCATAAAAGAAAGCATGCTTGTCAAGTGTTGTCTCTTTTATTTATTTATCAGCGTCCTAAAAAGGGATATTGCATTCTCCCTTCATGGGATCGCAGAACTTGATTTTAATGCCTGGTGTATTGGTAGCCCTCGAAACCCATTCGGAAATCTGGACAGCTGTATAATTGCCGCTTATGTAACCATTTATGACTTTTTGATAATCAGTTGAGTAGTAAGTTGAAGGAAGAATAGAGGAAGTAGGTGTAAGCGTAAGATTGGGTGTAAAAGTTGCCGTAGGGATAGGAATTGTTGTGGGAGTCGGAGTGGGGGGAATACCGCCGCCTCCGCCGCTAGTTCGGCAGTCAGAAGGTATGGTAAACGTGACTGAACTTGACTGATTGCCGCAATTTCCCGGGCCGCGGACGATCCAACCGGTAAAAGTTAAAGATGTACCGGCAAAGTAAGGAGATCCGGTATACCGTTCGTCATAAGTGAACGGACCGTATCCTTTGTTCCAGCCGTTTATTCCAGCTATCATCTGGCCGTTTCTGTCAAGTCTTATATCTCCATCGCAGCCGTCGCTGACAAAAGTCATGTTTACATTGCAGCCTTCGGCAAGATTCCTGTCATTTTTTGGGTTGATAGAATATGTTAGATGGAAACCTCCGCTTGGATTTTGGGTAGGAGATACGTTGGGGATCGGAGTGGAAGAGGATGCGCTACCAGCACAAGCTTCATTAAATGAATTATATTCTGCACCTACACAGCTTCCGTTAAGGTAGTATTTATTGGATTTGGTATAAACTTTTTTAGGCGGTGAAGAAGACGGACAGTAAGAGTATTCAGAACAAGTATTTGAGGAGCTTCCGCAAGCCGGATCATTTTGCTCGTTGCCTACTACCCATCCATTACTATTACAACCTACAGGTCTTGACTTACCGGGATTTCCCGGCACGCACTCGTTATAGCAAAATTTATAACTTCCGTCCGGGTTTGATTTACAGTTATCTGAACAGACTTTTTCTCCCGAGGCTTTAGAAAGTGTTTTTGTTTCCCTCTGGGCAAAATATGATCCTAGAATTGTTCCTGCACTAAGCATGAGGAAGGAAAGGATAGTAAGAGCCGTAGCCATTTCTCCGCGATTATTCTTAAACAACTTAGCAATCTTAAACATTTAAGATTAATATAATGAATTTTTATAAGCGGCGTCAACAGAAAATTACGGGATTTATATTTTTTATAATTTGGTGATTTGAAGAAAATCAAGCTCAACCGGAGTTTCTCTGCCAAAGATTGAGACCAGTACTTTCACTTTGCCTTTTTCTTCGTCAATCGCGTCAATCATACCTAAGAAATCAGCAAAAGGACCGTCGATTATTTTTACCGCCTCGCCTTTGGTAAACTTGGTTTTGAATTTCGGCGCTTCAAGCTGTGAGAATTTCACAATAGTGTCTACTTCGTTTTCAGGAATGGGTGTGGGTTTATTGCCGACTCCCACAAAAGCGGTGACGCCCGGAGTGGTGCGGACAGCCAACCAGCTTTCATCATCCAGATTCATCCGTACTAAGATGTAGCCGGGGAAAATTTTTTCCTTTGTTTCCTCCTTTTTGCCGTGTCGGACAACGACGATATTTCTGGTGGGCACAATCACTTCGAAAATTTTGTCTGAAAGGTTCATTGTGCTGATACGCTGTTTCATCGCTTCAGCCGCCTTGTTTTCGTGTCCGGAGTAGGTGTGAATGACATACCATTTGCCTTTAGTGCCGCCGGCGGTTGATGGCGATTGTTTAACGGCGGGTTGTTCGCTTGCGGTTTTAGCTTGACCGGCGACTTCCTGATCACCCTGATTTTCTTTTATTTGGTTTTTATTATCGTCGGACATATTTTAAAAGATTTTTGAAAATATTTTTTTATTGGATTATATTGTCTTATTATTTTATTAATAAATCCGTTAATTTTGTAAAAAGAAAATCCAGTCCTCCTATATAAATACCTATTACCAGCGAGATGGCGACTACGATAATTGTCAGTCTAATTACTTCTTGTTTTGTCGGCCAGATAACTTTTGCAAGCTCCGATTTTACTTCACGAAAAAACACAGCCGGGCTTGAACCAAAATTTGGCCTCATTGGTGCATTTATCGCCATTTGGGAAAGTGTAGCATAGAGCGGTTGACTTGTAAAGATAAGTGGTTTATTATCATAAATTAATTAAATAATTATGGCAGCTAAAAAAACTTCTTTGAAAATAAGAAAAGCCGTCATTCCCGCCGCGGGTTTTGGCACCCGCTTTCTTCCCCAGACTAAAGCAATGCCCAAGGAAATGTTGCCTATTGTGGACAAGCCGGTTATCCAGTACGTTGTTGAAGAAATAGTCGCTTCGGGCATTACCGACATCATTATGATTACCGGTTGGCATAAAAGATCGATTGAAGACCACTTTGATTATCCTTTTGAACTGGAAAAAAGATTGGAAGAGGCAGGCAAGGAGAAAGAGCTTGCCGAGGTTCGCAGAATTGCGGAGATGGCAAACTTCATTTATGTCCGTCAAAAAGGACCGTATGGTAATGCTACGCCGGTACTTTGCGCTAAAAACGTGGTAGGCAACGAGCCTTTTGCCGTGCTTTGGGGAGATGAATTTATCAGCGCTAAACCGCCGAGACTTAAACAGATGATAGAGGTTTATGAAGAATATGGCAAGCCGGTTATTTCAGGAGTCAGGATAAAGGATAAGAAAGATCTTTCAAGATACGGAATTGCGAAAACAAAATTTATCCGTGATAATATCTATGAGATAGAAGAAATTATAGAAAAACCTGATCCTTCGTTTGCACCTTCTAATTTGGCTACTCATGGAGCGTATATCCTTCCTCCGGAAATTTTTCCGATTATTGAAAACCTTACTCCCGGCCGCGGTGGTGAACTTTGGTTGTCTGAAGCAATAGATAAGCTGTTGAAAATTGAAAAGGTTTATTGTTGCGAGATAAAAGAAGCAACCTATTATGATACTGGTAATATCTTTGAATACTTAAAAACAGTGGTTGAAATGGGTCTTAAACATCCCAATCTTAACGGGCAACTGCGAAGCTACCTTAAAGGATTAAAATTATAGATTTCATTATAATAAGATTTAAGATTGTGGATTTGCTCCGTATTGACGTCATTTAGTCGTAAATGATCTTAAATCGCCTACCAGTTTTCTTCCAGTGTCGTCTATAAGGGTGATTTTATAAACGTAGACAGTTTTTGGCTTAAGGTCGGTTAAAAGGATATGATGGTTTGTTTGGGGAGTGCTGGAGACGATTTTATTTATAAATTCAAGAGAAGAGGGTCCATAAGAAATTTGCGAGACAAAAGGGTTTTTAGTCTGAAAAGTAATCACTTCCATGGTTTCTGAAATGGCGGTTTCCTTAAGATTGGTTATCTGCATTGCTGCTAGTATTCTGTCTTCTTTGGATTTAGAAAGATTGCTGACGGTAATGTATGTCCCAAAAAAGAGAAGAAACATAAAAAACACCGGGACAAAAACAGCCGACAGTGGGGGAAAAGCGGTTTTGTTTGATTTATATTCTTTAATATTTGTTTCCTGATATTGTTTGAAGCCTTCAAGAGCTTTTTGGGTTGCCCAGATACCGTGGCATCTTGGACAACGGAGAAGACTGACATTTTTAGGGACGCTTTCTCCTTTGTATGTGGTCATAGTTTTTTGACATCGCGGACAAAGCAAACCTTCGGTTTTAAACATAGATTGATTTTTGGGAAGAACCGTAAGTCTGGCAATGCGGTTTATTTCATATTGCGGTATTCTATTTATTTCGTAAGGATCAAACCATGTGCCGCCGCATCTGCCGCAATGGTCTATTTCAAATCGACCGCCAGCGTCAGTGGTTACAGAAAGTGTTTTTAAAGTATATCCGCATGATGGACAGGTCATAATTTATTACTCAATCGTCGTATCTAATTAGGAACTAATTAAATAGTATGAAGAATATAAAAAATAGTAAAGTGATATTTTAATAATTACATTTTCCCCACAGGCCCCTTTTTGCTTCCTTAGCTTCTTTTTCTGCCGCTTCAAACTCTTTCCAGTATTTAGCGTTTGGATGGATCAATATTGCCTTCGCATAACCCTGTCTCAAGATAAACTCGTTGATAAAGACATTGTCAGAATAGACATAACGAAGATAGCGGCCATATCTATCCATATTTTCTTTGTCTTTTTCCAAAGAGACAATTTGTCCCTCAATGAGCTCTTTAAGCAGATTGGCGGCTTGAGTAGCAAAGCATTCTGATTCTTCTATTTGGAAATTTATTTCCGGTGCGTCAATGCCGATAAGGCGTATTTTTTTGCCGTCGGCAAGAATGATAGTGTCTCCATCGGTTACTTGAGACACCTTCGCCTGATCTTTTAGTATCGAAGTTGCGGGCGGATTTTTTAATTTTTGGTAAATTAAGCTCCCGATTAATAGAGCAAAGACGGCAAAAAAAATAAAAAATCTAGACCGGATTAGAAAAATCTTTATTTTTTTCATATTTTATCTTTTAAAAAATCCTTTTTTTAACTTTGTTTGTTATTCGATCATTTTATACTCTTTGATAGTTTCAAGGATTTTTTTGGAGAAAAGAAGCGCGCCTTCTTCCGATGGATGAATATGGTCTGACGGGTTGATATAAACTTCCAGCCCATCGCCGTTTGCGTCCATGGAAGAGTGGTAGGCGTCCGCCAGCGGATAGTGTTGAGATGTGGCAAAATTGATAATGTTTTGAAGGTATCCTTTGGTAATGGTAGCGCTATCCCATTTCAGCTGTGGCGGCCAGTTTAATTTTCCATCGCCGAAAGTTTTGGAGTTGGGAGCGATGGTGGCGGCAAGAATAATTTTGGTCTTTGGAGAATTAAGCTTAACCGTATCGATAATTTTGGCAATCGTCAGCCATTGCCGGTTAAGGTCATAAAATTGTCCGCTCCAATGGTTATAGGCAAAAGATTCAACGATTAAAATATCAACATTTTGCGAGAGAAGAGGAGGGTAGTCGGTATTAAGATAGCTAGTTTTATTGGTGAGCCGGAAAAGTCCGCTTTCAAGATCGGTGCCTCCCTGTCCGTAATTTAAAAGGTTAAAAGTGTAATCGGGATAATCTTTATAAAGAAGATTTCTAAGATGAATAAGTTCCTTACCCAAAGTATCGATCATAGAATCGCCAAGAAGCGCTATCGTGTAATGTGTTTTTTTAGGATTTGTGAGAATATCGCCGATATAATTTGCTGTTGGAACATTGAGGGTAAATTCATAATCATTTTTGGCAGAGAAAGCTAAAACTTTCTCAAGTTTAGGGTGAAGAGTGGGTATGGGTGTTGTAAGTATGACGCTTAATCTCTCTATTTTTTCATCAATGTCCGAAGAATTTTGACTTTTGCCTGACTTTTCATAGAACTCTATCATTCTTTTCCGCGCTTCCTCAAAATCTTGAGCTAAGATGTTTTTCATAATTTCCACTTTTTCTTTGTTTTCTGAAGAATCAGTTGTATCAGTTTTATTAGAAGCAGTATCAAGGATGGTGTTTGTAAAGTTGGTTTTTTCTGCTTTTATAAGTAGCGATTCCTTTATTTCTTCGGAAAAGAAACTTATAAAAGAAACCGCAATAAAAATTGAAATGACTCCGATAAATTTAGTCATCCTTTAACCATTTTATGGAGTTGATTTTGATAATGTCAACAAAGAAAAGAATAAAGTTTTGAATTTTGTGGCGAATGAAGTTGATAAATATAAAACCGCACGCCGCTTAAACCAAAGCTTAAAAATCGCTCTTCTTTTTCCAGAAGAACCAAATCCTAGATAAATTACGATTTCTCGCAAATTCCATCAGTCGCAATTGACTGAAGAGTTTGAGAGCAGACCTCTTCACCATTGAAGAGGTCTGCATAATTTTCTCTTAGTCCCCGGTCGCAGTTTCCCAGGGAACCCATGCTGGTTGGGACAGTATCCACCGTCCATTTATGTAGATCCACTTTTCAACGCGGATCCACCATTCAGGAAGAAGTCCGTCCCAACAGACAATTTGCCATAAGCCTGGATCATCAGAGTCAGGCTCTTTTGGAATAACAACCAACAGGTCGCCTTTTTTGTAGCTCCAGGCGGAGTTTACATACGAATACTGGCAGGGCCAGTAAATGGCAGTGCCTTCTCTTTGCGCTTGGAAATTTTGATAAGGCGTAGGTTCTTGAGCGAATGTCGACTGTGCTGAAATCATCATTGAAATCAGCAGGATAACTGTTAAAAGAAAATAGTATTTGGTTTTCATCTCCATTCTCCTTTTTTTGATTTTTTTATTACAAAAACGCCACATTTTCAGAGAGTAAGGGTATAAAAGGATTAAACAGTTTACTCTCAAAAATATGGCGTTTTTGTCGTCAAAATTAAAGGAGATTAAAATAAGCAGCGTGCGGTTGTAGAAACTTAGAGAAGAAAAAAGCAAAAGCGATAGCTTTAGAGGAAAAGCAATTTATTTCCCAAAAGCAAAAGGGCTAAGCTTTTTTCTTCAGGCGTTTCTACAACCAATTATTTACTTTTTAAGGAGCGGGTAAAGATAAAGCAATATATTACTAGACTATAGGATAATTGTCAAGAAGTAAAGTATAGACTATTCAGTTATTATTCTAATTTTTGCGTTATCAAGGTAAACCGGATAAGACATGGTGCTTTTAAGCTGTACTCTATAGAGTTTATTGCCTGAAGGAAGAGCGATTTTATCTGAATTAATCGTTTGAGATAACGGTCCGTTCATCACTACATGGCTTCCCCATAGTGGATAATTATCGGTAACGTTATAAAGCCGAGCTTCTGTTTGGCCGTTTTGAGTCGGGTTTCTAAGTGAGGCAACAAAATAGGCTTCTTTGATAGCGCCGTAATTGTCAGGATTGATGATGGTTTCTGTGGCGGTAATATCGTCCCAATCCGATTTGCTAGTTACACCAGATCCCAAAGGAATATAGTATTCTTTAGGATTTCCTGAAGTAATTTTAAGATTTATTTCATTATATTGATTGGTTCCCGCAATACCAGTTCTTAAAGCAATGTTTTGAGTTGCTTCTTTGATGGCAGAAAGACAGTCTATAGGGCAAGAGTAAGTTTCCCCCCTTGCGTTGTCTTTTGAAGGAACGGTATTTTTTACGTTTTCAGAAAGAGTTAGATGAGATGAGGCAGAAAAAAATTTGAGATCTAGAATAAAAAGGTTAATAACTATCAAAAAGATAAGCGAAGGAAATAAAAAATGTGGCAGTCGCGAATCATTCATGTTATGGCATAGATTCTTCAGGTGATGCTTTTGGAAAGAGTTTAGATTGCGGCGGTAGAGTGACTTGATTTTGTAAAGGTGTAGTTGTTGTCAGCGGAGACGTGACTGTCTTAGGTAGTATCTTTGGGAATCCTGGGCACTCATTTGGATGACTTTGGCAGTAGGCTTTACATTCAGCTTCTGTTCTACAGCCGGCTGGGCCCAAAAACTGGCCGCTGCCGGTAGCAGCAGAAGATTTTTTATTAAAGTTAAAGCCCAAACATTCATTGGGATATTTTTCGCAGTAACGACGGCATTCTTCCTCGCTGGCGCAATTTCCCGGAGTTTTTATCGGTGTTAGACTGGTTGCGGCAGAGGAAGTGGCGTTGGTGGGTTTTGCCATTTTTGGCTTTAATGGTTGTCCCAGACCGTATTTTTCGGCAAAAGCGCGGCATTTTTCCCGATTTGAAGGTTCATTGCAGAAGGCGGCACATTCAGCGCGGGAATTACAGCCTAGTTCCGTAGTCGCCGCGGCAATTACTTCGGTTTTTAAGTTGTCTTGCTCTTTTTTATTTTCTCCCAGACCGTATTTTTCGGCAAAAGCGCGGCATTTTTCTTGATTTGCTTCTTGACTGCAAAAATCTCTGCAAGTTTCTTTACTTTCACAGCCAAGTTCTGTTTTGGCTGCTTCAATCGCCGCCTGAAGCTTTGGATCGGTTTGTTTTTTTACTAAACCATGTTTTTTGGCGAAATCTCGGCATTTTTGCTGATTTTGAATTTTCGCACAGAAATTAAAGCATTCATTGGCAGAAGCACAGTTGTCAAGTTCTGCGACTGGGTAGGTTATTTTCGGTCCAGTTTCTTCTCCCAGCACATTTTCCGCCGCATTCATTACATACTTGCCGTATGACCAGCAAGCAGGCGTATTTTTGGGAATTTCACAATAAAATTTACATTCGTTGGGAGTGCTGCAATTCCCAAGTTCGGGAATAGGATAATATAAAGCAATAGAAGGAGATAGTTTTGCTGAAGCCGCTAGAAAAAGCGTCAGGATGGTTAAGACGCTTAATATTTTTTTTGAAATTATTTTTTTTAGTTCCATTTTGATTAAAAATTAAAATTTAAATTATTTATTTTGGCTAAACGGATTCTGATATGGTTCATTGTCTTTAGCTGCGGATTTAGTTGCTTGGTCAAAAGGATTTTCTTCGCTCCCAAATGGATTTTCATAAGTTGCCGATGGCGTGGCAAAAGGATTAGTAAATGTTTCTGTAGGCGTAGGTTGAATAGTTGGGATAGTGGTGGGGATAACCATTGTAGGCGCAGGCGCCTTCCCGAGAAAATCCATGATATTTGTTTCCGGTTGCATAAGAAAAAAAGCGCCGCTAAACCCTCCGGCAATTACCAAAAGAAGTAGAATAACAAAAAGAAGAGGGAATTTACTCCCACTTTCAGGCGGGTTTCCGGCAGCTATACTGGAAGGAGGCATCGGAGGCGGATTATAGGAAGTATTTTCAGTACCAGAAGTGACTACGTTTGGAGACACGCTAAAAGAGGAAGAAAAAGACGAAGGGGATTCTCCGCTTGAGGGCGGCGGCGATGAAGTTTGAGGCGGAGGTGGTGTTGGAGAAGGTGAAAACGAAGTGGAAGATTCCGGTGGACTAGGTGGTGCTTCTCCTGATGTTTTTAAAGAATCATCTTTGGGCAGATTAGAGTCCATAAATTTAAGTTAGGATAAATATCTAAAGTTGTCAAGAGAAAATAGATACCTGACTGATATTTTTACAAATTATTATTTATTATAAATCACAGATCAGCTAATTTAATTTTTTCTGATTTATCTTATCTTGATGCTCCATTCAACTCCCGAGGTTGAAGAGTTGAAGAGGTTATTCTTATTTTGCAAAAAACTTAAATAGCCAGCCAAACACGCTTCTGGTTTGTTCTTCCGCTGTGATTCTTTCTTGCAGGGTTGTGTTTTGAGCAATTAAAGCTTTTATGGTTTCCTCTACCATTGTTACATCGCCTTGATTGGCAAGTTGGTTTTGTAGCTGTTCCAATTGTTTAATCCTTAACTGATTTTGTTCAAGCTGCTGTTTTAGATTTTTAACAGCCCCATAATCTGTGCCAGTCAAAAATTTGGCTAATTTACTTTTTGACTCAAGTTTATTTAGTTGTTCTTGAATCTGCATTTGAGCCTGATTTTGTTCTTGAGCAATTTGCCTTACCTGTTCTCCAATTCCACCTGCAGTTCTCACCTGTAATAACTGTTGGACTTGCTTGGCAACCTCGCTCATGTTCTGAAGCGCATTTTCATTGCGGTTTTGCAATCCTTCTCCTTGTCCGCTGCCAAGACTTTCTTGCTCTTGGGTGTTCACTTGCAATTGAGAGTCCTCGCCTTGATTTTTAGTATTAACTTGATTGCGGTTTTGGACTTGATTACCTGTGGGTGAAGGAGATATTTGCAACTGCTTTTGATTTTGTTCTTGAATCTGCTGTCCGTTTCGAACACCCTTCTCATTGTTTTTAGCGGCAAAAACTGGTAGCGCTAAAACAAAAACTAAAAATATCGGTAAGATAAAAAATAATTTCTTCATATAGTTTATATTTTTCCTTTTATACTTTAATAAATTATATCATAAAAGTTATTATTTATTGTTACCTTTAAGCAGTAATTTAATAACCGCAACCAGTATGCGCCAATCGATAATAATATGAATAAAAGTTATCCCCAAGGCTACAAAACTAATCCAAGTGTGAACTCCCGCCCAGTCATGTTTAGTAAGTCCAAAAAGAAGAATTGCTCTTCCCGATCTTTGTCCCTCAGGAGCAAGATAGAGGATAAAGCCACTTAAGGCTGATACTCCCCAAAAAAATAACAAGCCCAAACTAACTAAACCGCGCATTTTTTGTTTTATCATATCAGCTATTATACATTTTTAGCTTAAAAATAGCTTAAAAATAAAAAATATTACTTTGTGACAATATTAATTTTTTATAATTTACATCATCTTGATACTCCATTCAACTCCCGAGGTTGAAGGGGGTGGAGGAGATGGATTTTAGGGCTGATTTGAGAGGTAATATCTTGGCGGATGTTTTTCTTTATCTACACGGACAGATCCTGCTTTTACTAGTTTCCCAAGAAGGAAAGTGATAGTTCCATGAGTATATTTGTCAAAAAATAATTTTTGAATTTCGGCAGCGGTAAGCCCCGGATTTTCTCGAATCACTTGATAAATAGAAGTTGTTGTTTCCGAAAAAGGATGGCGGTTGGCCCATGGTGAAGCTCGTCTGGCCCTTTGAAGAAGACTATTTATTTTTTCTTCGTCCTTTAATATCCTTTCGGCCTGATTTTTCCAGTGAGTAAGATCATTTGGATTTTGATTCTCAAACCTATCTATTAGATTAACCAGTTCAGTGATAAGTTCCCTTTGATCATTTGTAAGATTTATATTGGTATGAGTGGAGTCTCTGGTGGTGTACCCTTGTTGGTGGAGGGCAGAAAGAATAGCCCGTATAGTACCATGGGAGATATATCTCCCTTGTTTTTCTTTTAAAATATCAGCTATTTCAGAGACGGTAAATTGCTTTTTTGGGTTACTTCGCAAAATATCATATATGACAGCAGTTAAAGAAATGCATTTAAGATATGGTTTAGGTGGATTACTGGGTGTTTCTTGGGCTAGTTGGTGCAGGGCATAATCAACGCCCGGTACGTAGTGACTATAGTTGACTAAACCATGCCTTTGTAACTGCTCAAGATGAGAACCAATTCTTTTAGTTTCTTCACCGCAGGCTTTTGCCAAGGTAGTGGTATCAGTATCGGGTGGTTGCTTTATAATTTCCCGTAATATTTTCAGCCTTACTTCAGCAGCTCCTTTTCTAGTTTCAATTTCTGCATCTTCTATCATTATGGTGTCGGCCGGGTTTTTAGTATTGGCGGCACCAAAAAAACAATAAAGAGGAATGTCGTGTCTTTCGGAAAATTCCAAGAGTAGACCAGCTAAAGCATTGCCTGTTTTTTCCCCAAAATCAGTTTTAGTGTAACCTAAGACTATTCCGTATTCACCTTTTATTTCTTGTACCAATCCTGCTGGTTCAAAAGACTGCCGGCAATATTGGTTTGGGACGTATTTACGTACGGCCCAAGCAGGATTTTTTCCTTGAATTTCCATAAAAAGGTTGTGAAGTTCCGATTCTGAATAGATTTGACCGTATGACATGGCGGCAAAAAGGAGAGCTTTTGCCTCACTGTTGCCTATGGCAGCCAATAAGCGCGGGGTTATCTGGGGCGCAAGTTTTTTTTCTACCTGAGGTTGTTGTGAAAATTCATATCTTTCAGTCATATTTTTTGTCGGATTATACTCTATATGATGCGCTTAGTCTAATTTATTTTTGTATCCAGTTTTCTTGAGGATTAGCGAAATGTTACTGTTTGATCCAAGTATAATTATAGATAGCACCCTTTTTTCATAACAGAAAATAATGAGAAGTTTTCACATGGTTAAATTTCTTAAGATTTGGTCAAGAAGAGAGCTGAATAATACAAAACATGAATAGTTTAATAGGTAATGGTTTTTCTAAATTGCAGGGGTGGAGGGAGTCGAACCCCCGACCGCTCGTTTTGGAGACGAGTGCTCTACCAGTTGAGCTACACCCCTAAATTAATATTTATTTTACTTAATACTCTTTTATGCAAATGCATATATTATACCAGATATCAGCCTCTTCAACCCCGGGAGTTGAATGGATTGTTAGATCAATCTAAAATTAAAAGAATTTATTTGATGAATTTGAAGCTTGAACGGACTTGATTAAATGGATCTCCATAGCCAACAATCACGATTTCCATACCATTAGTCGGATGCTTTACAAAAATATCATCTCTGGGATTGCCATTCGGATCCTTGTCATGGTAAAGAGTGCCAGTTTCTCCATCCAAAGTGATTGTTTCTTTGTTTTCATTTCCAACTGGAGGTCGCGGCAAATTAGCGGCGCAGGAGGCAGCGATATAAATTTTAGGATTATCGGCATCCACATAGATGACTGATTTTTGATTAGCGGTTTTTTGTTTCATGTATGAGCTTGGATAGGAAAAAGTATAGCCACAGGTTTCGTCTGTAAAAGTAGAGATGGCTGTCTCTTTTAGATTTGTAGGTTCTTCTTTAACAGTTGGTGTAGTTTGTGTCGTTTGGATAATGGTTGGTTGAGGTAGGTTGGAAACAGTATTTAGCTTTTTACCCAAGTTTATACCAAAAAGAAGAACAGCAATAACAGCCAAAAAAGAAAGAACAATAATAGTGCCTCTGGCCATATTTAATCCAGTTTATCAGTTTCTTTATGCTCGGTATGTTTTTTGCAGCGACGGCAATATTTATTCTGAGTGAGTTTTTCCTTAATATTTAATTTATTTTTGGTAGTGATGTAATTTTGGCTTTTGCAGACATTACAGACAAAAGCGATTTTTACCCGTTGTTCTTTCTTGGCCATATCAACTTATTATACATTAATTTTTTACTACTACAAAGGATGTATTTGGAGCCTAGATCGGGAATCGAACCCGAGACCTCATTCTTACCAAGAATGCGCTCTGCCGACTGAGCTATCTAGGCTAACTTACAAATAGTCGTTATATTCTACAGAATCTTTATAAGTTACTCAATGGTCTTTCCAAATATTTATTATATTATATGATAAGGATAATTATGAAATTAAAAACATTAAAAAGGAAGTGGAAAAAATTTTCTCCTTACCGGCGGATAAAAAATTTTTTAAAGCACAAAAAAACGCTGGTTATCTTATTTATCACTCTTTTGATTTTTTTAACGATCATAATTGCTGTTTTACTTATTAATATTTTTGTTTTTCAGACCGCGCAGATGCCAGAGATTGCCCTTCAGCAGAAAGAGTCCATAGAAACGTCACCAGAAGATCAGGCCAATCTTTTTCTTTCACTTTCTCCGTCTAGCGTTGAGTTAAATCAGATTTTTGAGGTAGATGCTAAAGTAGCTCTTACAAATGAAACTCTGAAAATAACAAAAGCAGATTTTCTTCTTCTTTATGATAAAGATAAATTTGAAGTTATTGATATAACGCCGAATACTAAAGCATTTTATAAAGATGCTCTTTTTGACAGCGCTCCGGTAGCTACATACGGCGGTGTTTTTGACAATACTTACAATTATATCCATATAATTGAAGAAGCCTCTTATTCGACAAACATTCTTGCCGAAGGTAAAAAAAGTCTCGCCAAGGTTACTTTTCGTGCTAAAGAGCGTGGTAAGGGGATAATCAAGTATCCTGATGACAATCGTTATATCCAGATTTTTGTTTTGAAGCCTTATATTTCTTTTCCAACTATTACACCTACAATTAAGCCAAAGCGGAAAATCTCGGATATACCTTTGATATCTTTTATACTCGATGAGTACAAAAAAATCATTATGGCAAGGTTGATTGGAGCTTTGGATAGGTATTATCTTAGTTACAATCATTTTCCGAAGGAGGGCGACCCAAATGATGAGTCGACCAGCTGGATCAAAACACTTACAGAAAGCGGTGAATTATCAATAATATTCCAATATTTCCTGCCATCTTGGTCCAAACCTGCAAATTGCAACAGCCGGTTGCAAAGAGGATTTTGTTACTGGTCAGATGGTCGTGATAAAGCAGTAGTTTTTGTAAAGATGGATTATAAAAAGACACAAGATAAATGTGAAGTCGGCATGGCGAATTTTCTTTGGAGCCATGCGGACAATAAGATAGGTATTGTCTGTATGGAGGAAGATCACTACCAATTATCCGGCTTTAAATTTTTATAATTATAATAGTGGAAAGGAGGGTTTCTTTTAGCAAGACCTTAGGTAAAATTTAGTTGCTTTTATCAATGATGATTCCCAAAGTCCATTTCTTCACCATCTTAATCCGGCAAGTTATTAAAGATAAGTTTTGATGTTTTCTAAATGCTCTTTGTATGTTTTGGCGCAGTGGATTTTTTTATCTCGGCTATGAAGATAATAAAAACATTCTGTTTCCGCCGGGTAGACAGCCGCAATAATTGAGGCAAGGCCTGGGCTGCAAATAGGAGTGGGGGGAAGCGCTTTGATTTTATAAGTGTTATAAGGAGAATCTGTATTTTTAATATCAGTGGGCGAAATTCGCGGCCACCAATCAGATGGTGTTCCGAGAGCATATTGGATGGTGGCGTCAATTTCAAGCTTCATACCTTTATTTAATCTATTCCAAATTATTCCAGCAATTAGGGATTTATCATCATCTCCGCCGCTTTCTCGCTCGATCAAAGAGGCAATTTTGATAGCTGTATCATTTCTGACGTTTTGAGCGAGCAAATCTTTTTGAAGTTTAGCGTCAAATTTTTCATTGAAATTAGCAATAAGACGCTGGGCAAATTCACGACCAGTATAGTCTACGTTTAGTAAATAAGTATCGGGAAACATATAACCTTCTTTTGCCTCATCCAAAAATTCTTTAATTTTATCCTCATTCCAATTAAATTTTTTGCTTAACTTTTCTGCCGTTTGTTCTACTCTTAGACCCGGGACAAGAACAATCCATTTTTGATAAGGATGATTAAGAAGCGTATCGGCTAATGCTACTGTATTCATCCGGTGTGAAAGCATGTATGCGCCGGGTTCTATAGTCCCTGGAAATTTTATAATTCCAGCAAAAAAAGTAAAAAGTTTTGGCGAGCGGATAAAGTTTTCTTGCTTAAGCCTTGAAACTGTTATTTCGGGTTTTTCATCCATGGGAATGACAAAGCGAATTTTTTCATCAGAAAGTGAGGTGGGGGAAAGAAGAAAAAGAAAGTAGAAAACAGGCAAAATAATTATGATAAGAAGAATTTTTAAAATCTTCATAAAGATAAGGATCTGTATATTTTAGCATTTTTTTATAGATCAATAAGAACTTCAACCCAGAACTTTAACTAACTTCAAAACTTCAAAACTTCAACCCCGGGAGAACTTCAACCCCGGGAGTTGAATAGATTATTATAATAATCTATAAAAATAATTATTGCATTAGACGCTTAAAAAGATAAATAATGGTATTATGCCTACTCGTAGAGATATTTTTGTAAAAAACGGTATTTATCATATTTTTAATAGAACAATAGATAAAAGAGCAATTTTTATTGATAGGGGAAATGCACAGCCTTTTTTAGAAACTCTTTATTACTACCGTTCAAAGAAAGCAGATATCAGTTTTTCTCATTTTAAACAGCTGAAATCTAAGATTCAGGCTATTAAAATGGCTACTCTTGCCTATAAAAAGCATTTTATTGTAGATATTTTAAGTTACTGTCTTATGCCTACCCATTTTCATTTACTGATTAAGCAGATAGGAGATGAAAAAAATGGAATCAGAATTTTTATGGGCAACGTAATTAATTCCTTCACTCGTTATTTTAACAGAAAAATGAAGCGTAAAGGTCCTTTATTTTTGCCTAGATTTCAATCAAGATTAATAATTTCTGATGAGCAATTATTGCATGTTTCCCGTTATCAGCATCTGAATCCATATTCTTCTCGTTTAATCAAAAAGATTTCTAATCTGGGAAGCTATCCTTGGTCTTCATATGTTTATTTTGTAGAAGATAAAACGTCATTTTTAGTAAATACAAGACCCATACTGTCGTTATTGGGAAACGATAAGAAAAAATATCGTGCTTTTGTTAATGATCAGGCAGATTACCAAAGATCTCTGGAAGATTTAAAATATATAGGTAAGTGGGAATTTGATTAAATATGTTGTTAGAACAATCCATTCAACTCCCGAGGTTGAAGTGAGGTTGAAGTAGTGCCAAGGCCAGGATTCGAACCTGGGAAGGCGTGAGCCAGCAGTTTTACAGACTGCCCCGTTTGGCCGCTTCGGTACCTTGGCGGATTGTGACTTCATTTTATTTTACCAAACATCAGATGTTATTGTAAACGATATGTATTTGTAATTTAATTTTTATAATCCGAATAATGGATCAATCAACATCTAATATAGAAAAACAATCTATTTCTTCCGAGCTAGTAAATTCGCAGAAAAAATTGCCTAAACCAATCATAATAATTCTCGGTTTGATTATATCTTTAGCGATTGTCGCAGGAGCGATATATCTTTGGCAGAAATATCCACAAGATAAATTTTGCACCATGGAGGCTAAAATTTGTCCCGATGGTTCTTCTGTCGGAAGAATTCCCCCCGATTGCGAATTTGCTCCGTGTCCCTCTGTTTCTATAGAGTTAGATAAAATCTCTCCTGATTTGCAAGAAAGATTAGAAAAAAGCCAAACTGATGAAAGAATAAAAGTTGCTATTTATGTTAAAGAAAAAGAGGGAATTAATCGCCCAAGTAGACCTTCTTTTGAAGAAAAAGAAATGACGCAAAAACAAATAGATGACTTTTTAGCGCAGGTTGACAAAGAAAATATGGAAATAGTGGAGGAAACAGTTAAACCTGTGGTTATAAAATTAGAGAATATGGGCATATCTGGATAGAAACAAATAGCGGCGTCCCGATTATTTACGCGTCTTTGACGCCAGAACAAATTAAAACTATCAGTGGTATAGAGGAAATTCTTAGTATATCCTTAGGTGATATTCGGATGCAGCCAAACTCCGATTCTTCAAATAAATTTTGAGCCCTCTGTCAGAATCGAACTGACGTCAACAGTTTACAAAACTGCCGCTTTACCACTAAGCTAAGAGGGCTTTTGTGAATATCTATTTTACCCCAACAGGATTTTTGCCACAATAGTTATTATTTTGCATTATTGACAGCTTATTTTTGTTTTGCGAAACTGGAAATATAAAAAATGAATGATGTAAAAAGAATTCCAGTGATTTTGCTGGTTTTTTTCCTATTTTTCTCTGCTACGGGTAAAAATGTTTTTGCGCAAGAATCGAGTCAGATTATCGTCGAATTCAATAAACCGCCTAATGTTTCTGTGCTTTCCGAGATTAGCAAGAAAAAAGGAAACAATCTTGTTTTGTCAGGAGCCATCTCTGGTTCCAACGCCATGGTTTATACAGTCAAAAACGAAACAGTTGAAGAGGCTATAACAGCTCTTACCGCTGATCCAAATATTAAACTTGCAGTTCCCAATTTAACCTTCAAAAAACTGGCAATGCCCAATGATCCATATCTTGTGGCGACAGGAGCTCCCAATAAGCCTAGGCCGCAGTGGAATATGTATAAACTTAAGCTTGCTGGCACCAACTCGACTACCGATCCTGGCGCTTGGGATCTAACGGACGGTAATCAAAATGTAGTGATCGCTATTCTTGATGATGGAGTAAATTCTTCGCATGAGGATCTAGCTGGAAAATTTCATTCTTTAGTCAACTGCGCGAGAAGATCTGCCGATGGCAGTATACTTCCTTGCGAAGTTGTAAATTCAATGTCCTCATCATTGGATAATCATGGCACTCATGTGGCAGGACTTGCGGCTGCGGCAACAAACAACGCTAAGGGAATTGCAGGAGCAGGCTACAATTCGAAAATAATGATGATTAATGTAGCTGCTACAGACGGTCAAATTTATTTATACTCAATTTTAAACGCCCTTCAGTATGCAGGAGATCAAAACGTAAAGGTGATAAATATGAGTATTGGAACATTCGAGGAAAACATTACTCCAAATCTCAAGCAACTTATGCAAGATAAGATTGACTATGTTTGGAGTAAAGGTGCTTTGCCTGTTGCTGCGGCAGGTAATTGCGGAGGTAATTCTCTTGTAGAGGATTGTAGAATAACAGGTTCCCAAACTTATGTGCGAAACAGTAAATTTTATCCAGCGGCCTTAAAAAATGTTTTATCCGTAGCCGCGACTACGTTTGATAATAGTTTGGCTCCATATTCAGAGCATAATGATAGTTCTAAACCAAACATCGGTAATTGGATTTCAGTCTCAGCGCCCGGCGGATACTGTTCTGGAGAGAATGATAAAGAATATTGTATTTTATCTCTTTACCGGTCTTATGTTGGTAATATACATCAATATGTTTACATGGAGGGCACTTCCATGGCTTCGCCGCAGGTAGCTGGCGTGGCGGCTTTGATTTTTGCGGTTAATCCTGCTTTAACCAATGCGGATGTAAAAAGGATCATCGAAGATACCGCCAATCCTTCTATCGCAAGCGGCGCTACCAATAAAGGTGGCGTTGATGCTTTGGCGGCGATAAAGATGGCGCAGGGTGCGACAGTTATGCCGACTCTTACAGGTGCTCCTACCGCTACACCTTCACCTTCCGGTTTGCCGCTTACACCTACAATTACTCCTACTCCTTCTTCTACCCCTATTCCTAGTTTAACTCCATATCCTACCACCGGCTCAGCGAAACTGCCTAGGATTGCACCCGATCCCTATCCGACTGGTTACATCTGTCCGAATACGAATTTGTGTCCTCTGAAAACCAAAGGTGATGTGGATTGTAACGGGAGGATAGATATAAATGACATGATGAAATGGCAGGAATATTATGACCGGTTGGTTATTTCTGATCATAACGCGACTCCTTCCGGTAATCCGAATTTTTACTGCCAGCAAAATTACCGCGAGACCCATTTTATTGATATGATAGATTATGAAGTTTGGCGGAGGAATTACCCCTTTACTCAAGGAGGACAAACATCAACCAAAAAATAAAATTTATTAGTCAAATAGATTTTCGGATAAAAAATGGAAAGCATACTGAATAAAAAAATACTGATTGCTGCAATCCTGCTGTTTTTTCTTTCTGCCGGTGTAATTCTTGCGGTTAGATTTACCGGAAAAAGCGGCAGGATACCAGAGATCGGTGTGCAGGAAGGGGGAATTTCAAAGCAAGGTTTGATTGGCCAGGCTAACCTACTTTTATCTACGCCAAAAACCGATATTCAAGTGGGAGATATCATAGAAGTAACCGCCTCGGCCCAATTGACGGATGACACGCTGAAAATTTCCGGAGCGGATTTTGTAATACTTTATGAAAAAAGCAAACTTGAAGTGACTGATGTGGTGCCGAATGTAAAAAGTGTTTCTCCTAATGCTCCTTTTGATGTGGCGCCAATAGTGACTTACGGCGGAAAATATGATGATACTTTTGATTTTCTTCGTGTGGCAGAAGCGGCTTCAAAATCAGGTACTCTTTTAGCCGGCGGCACGGTAAACTTGGCAAAAATAAGATTCCGCGCCAAAGAAGCAGGCGGAGGAGTGATAAAATATCCTGATGAAGATAAATATATTGAAATAGCGGGTATAGGGACGTATGTCTCACCGACCCCGCTTCCTACTAGTATTTTAACACCTATCAAGACCAAGACTCCTACCCCATCTTCGACAAATTTTACTCCTACACCTACCAAAACTATGACGCCTACGCCAACAGCGATTAAGAGTCCTACGCCAATGATAACCAATACGCCTACGCCTGCAAACACTAAAACACCAACTCCGACTTTCACAAAAACCCCGACTCCTCCTGCTCCTACAATTGTTTTTTGTTCACAAAAACCATACGGAGATGCCAATTGTGATAATCTTATAAATGATACAGACTATGATATCTGGAAATGCAGCTTTACCGCCACTTGCCCAAAAACTTATTCAGGCTATAACGCTGATTTTAACAGTGATCGCGTAATCGACCTGAAAGACTTTGAAATCTGGAGAGCAAATAGAGAAGTAATAGAAGATGAAGTTGAGGAAGATATAGTTGATGATGCTGAAAATGCAATAATAGAGCCAGATGCAAGAGATATCATAGAAAAAAGATGATGTATTAGGAATTACTGAAATTATATGACCAATTTAACGGAGAAAATAAAAATGATCAGTATTCGGCCATTAGGCATTATAGCTATACTTTTGGGTATTACCTTAAGCTCTGTTTTCCTCTGGATTTATGTAAATCAATACCTGATCAAATCCAAAGCGTATTCGCAGGAAGTCAATCTGGCATGGAGTACACCGTCATTGAGTATTGCTTCTGGAAAAACACGCACTATCAGCCTCCAAATCAGCACCCCCAATATACCTTATAAAATATCTGGGGTGGACGTAACTATTAAAGGAGATGCCAAAATACAGTCAATCAGTTATCAGGGCACTACGCCTTCCAATTATTTTGAGGCCCCTCTTGTTTCCCAGTGGATTGACGATGTGGGGAATACCCAAAACAAGACATTTCGTCTGGTGCTTGTAGCAAAAAAAGCAGATGTTTTTTTGGCAAGAGGAGTAATTATAAATTTACAAGTAGCTATCGCAAGCAATACTTCCGGTACGTCAATAATAAAAATTGATACTGCGCCGCAAGTTGTCGGTACGCCTAGCGATCGCCAGTTTAACATAAAGACTGCTTTGCCTCTCCAGGCGACGATCAATATTATTGCGGGTTTTACTCCTACTCCACAATTAGAATGCCGCTACTACTATTGGTTTGATAATCAAAACCGCACTTGCGGCTATAGGCAGTTTTGCGGTATGTACATGTATTACGGTCTTAGAACCTTTGATAATAAAGAAGATTGTATTAAAGCTCTTAATCCTACACCTACAGCTCTACCTCTGACTCCTAACGTTACGTTGGTTCCTGGTTCTGGTTTGACTCCGGTTCCCACACTGCCAGCCGGAAAATGTGTAAAAGATAATAGCGTTGCTGGTTTATTTTATACACATTCCCTAGATAGCGTACAGAAAAACTGTTGTAGTGGTTGTGTAAGGAATTTTCCTATGCAGGGTTATTGGGTTTGCGCAAATCGAAGCGAACCTAACAGCGTTTGCAGAACCAATTGCACTCCCATAGGCCAATACATCAATAATATTGTGGGTTGTTGCAGTTTATGCGGTGCTGGAGAAATGCAACCATATAAATGTTGCGTTCCTGGTGAATCTGGATGTTATTGCGGGAACCCTTAAATCATTAGGTTATAACTGGTAAAGTTGGTAAAAAATGAAGATAAATTATGATAAAAATCATATGAAAAAAATTGTTTTGTTTCTATCTTTATTCTTGATAGCGCCGATAGGGTTCATCCTATGGGGAATTTTTGTGAAAAACCAAAGTAGGGCGCCTCAGCCGCCCCAAAGTCCGGAAATGTTCATCGGCGAGCTGACGGTTGCTACCTCCACACCAATAAATACACCTACGCCTACTTGTATACCAAACTACGGTGTTTGTTTTGCCGGACAGACATGCTGTCAAGGAATATGTGTAGGAGATGCGCCGGGAAGCATACCAGGTCATTGTATAGTGGGTGTTAGTTCTACTATTGTTCCAACTGGACCAACACAAACTCCTATTTCTACTTATACACCTACTCCTACGGTTACTCCTAAGCCGACGTCTACTCCTACTCCGCCTTTGGATAATCCTTCTGGACCAACACAAACTCCTATTTCTACTTATACACCTACTCCTACGGTTACTCCTAAGCCGACGTCTACTCCTACTCCGCCTTTGGATAATCCTTATGCGATACCAATAGGTAGCAAGCAATCTTTGACCATCAATATCGGAGAAGTTGACCCAAATGCTGTTCATGTGCGCTTTGGGATCAAACTTGAAACAGCCCATTTTAAGCCTGAAATTAAAGTAAGGCTTAAAGTGGTTGATTTATCCGCTGCTCCTACGCCAGCTCCTGCCGATACCTGCCAGACACCCGGTGCAGGTCAGTATTTTTACCGCGATATTCCGATGGTAGCTGATAACTACGGACAATATTATCCCCGAAAGGGTGCCACTTTCAAAGACAGCAAAGGGACGGTGCGCATTGATGACGAAGGTTGGGTGCCTCTTCGTGATCTTGCTCCCAACAAAGCTTATGCGCTTTTTGTGAAAGGTCCAAAGCATCGTGATATAAAGATGGTTGAGAATGTCACTTTGAAAAGCGCAAAGCCTGAAAGCCAGTATTTTAACTGGACAGCTAAACTTCTTCCAGCCGGTGATCTTCCAGATCCCAACAACGATCTTAAACAAGACTGCATAGTCAACAGTGTAGATCTTACACTTGCGGAAGACAGGATAGGCAAAACAGATAAACCCTCACTTGATATTGCCGATGTAAATTACGACAATGTAGTAAACGCCAATGATGTTTCCAAAATCGTCAAAACGCTTACTGAAAATGACGAAGATGATTATTAAACATAAAAAGAAATTATGAAAAGAGCAGATTTTTCTGAAATCATAAGAGTGGGAATTGTAATTTTAATCCTTTTGTTTCTTCTTGGTATTTTGTTCCTTTTAAGAATTAAAAGCAGTCAGAGGCTTTTTCAAATACAAAACGGTGTGGGAGGCAGATTGATGGATGCCACAGAAACAATGTTTTTTCTACCCGAGAAAAAGTCTGTAAAAGAAGGTGAGGAATTTGAACTCACCATTTTGTTTCAGGCCGATAAAAAAATTATTAACGGGGCGGACGCAGTGATTTTTTACGACCCGGAAGCCTTTGAGATTACCAATATCCAAGCTTCTGCCCAAACCGGGGAGTATTTTAAATCTTATCTTAAGAAGAAAGTAGATAAAGATAAAAAGATTATCAAGATTACCGGCTATCAACCGAAAGAATCAGGGGCATTGTCAGGAGAGAAAAGATTTGCTACTCTCAAATTGAAGGCAAAAAAGAAAGGTTTCTACACGCTTTCTTTTGATTTTGCGGCTGGGACAACTAACAGAAGCACTTTAGTTGAGAAAGAAACAGGCAAAAATTTACTTAAAAAGGTCATTGGAGCAGAGATAGAAGTAAAATGAAAAAGACGATTGCTTTAATAATAAGATCACTAATAATAGCTGTATTTATTCTGTTTACCGGAAAAGTCCAAGCTGTCCATGCCCAGTATTTCAAATTTGATATATCAGAGTTGACCCAGCCGGTTCCCGTAGGCAGCAATTTTAGCGTGAAGGTGTTTATTAATACCGCAGGAACCCCAGTTATTGCCGGTGACGCCCTTATAATTTTTGACCCAGACAAAGTAAGCATAAACAGCGCCGAGTCTGGCAATTTCTTCACTTATTTTTCCGGCACGGCTTTAGGTGGAGTAAACAATAAATATCTTGTAAGCGGCTGGGAGGAAAGCGTTGCTTCAGCCAAAACTGCTTCTTCTGACAAGCTCTTTGCCACTCTTAATCTTACTGCCAAAGTAAACGGAAGTGCAGTTTTGACCTTTGACTGTACCAGCGGGTCGGAGGCAGATTCCAACATCAACGAGGCTTCTGATTCCAAAGATATTATCAAATGCAATCAAATGTCTCCCGTTACTATCACCATGGGAACAGGCGGACCAACATCCGCGCCAACATTTACGCCTGTTCCTACCGCTTCCGCTTCCGCCACCTCTACTCCTGTGCCTCCCACTCTTACGCCAACGAAAGTTGCTGTTCCCACCATATCCGCACTTCCCAGAAGTGGCGTGATGGAGATGACTTTTGCTGCTTTAGGTATAGGAGTATTGTTTACAGTAGTTGGGATTTTACTCATATTATAATATCTTTGATTTTATGGCAAATATGCTTAATAGTTTTAAAAAAACAGGAAAAATTATCGGTCTTGGTTTTATTTTAGTGACAGGACTTTTTATGGCAATTTTTGTTGGTCAAGAGGCAAGAAGATACCTTGTCAAAGCCTCTTCTTGTCCTGCGGGAAGCGTCCGCGCGGCACAAGTGACTGGAAATAGCGCGGTGATTTCTTGGGAAACAACGGAAGAAACCCAGGGAAGAATTGAGTATGGCACAAGCGCTACAAACCTTGCTTTTTCCGCGCCGGAGGGAACGTCTGGCAAAACCCACAATGTTCCTTTGACACTGCTTACTCCCAATACGCTCTACTATTATCTAGTGGTAATTGGTAACAATAAGTGCGATTCAACAGGCAAATCATGCACTGGCAGCACGTGTGTTCCTTTTACTTTTACGACAACTGCAGTTGATTTTGGCAAAGAACTCGTGAACAAACTTCCATCTGTTACCCCCACAAAAGTCGCCACGCCCACTGCTAAACCGACTATAAAAACGGCAAGTCCTTCAGCTAATCCTCAAACCACGATAGCGCAGCCAACTAGCAGTCTTTCTGCTTTTTGTCTGAAAGTTTCGGAAAATCTGGGTAAGACAAATCAGGCGACTAACTGGGCCAACATTAAACAATACGATATTGACGCCAACAACAGAATAAACAGCGTAGATATCATCAAATGCAAACAATCTGGAAAATAGATTTGTCTTTGTCCTATAATACGGCATATTGCTATGCCGATTCCGGAAAGATTTTTTGAAGATGCAGATTTTTTTGAGTATTTTGAGTCAGAAGGTTCACCGGAAATAAAAAGCGCCAAAGAAGATTTGCTTAACCAGTGTAGCATTTATCTTTCCCCCAAGGACATTCAAAAAATTTCCCAAAGTTTTGACATAGCTTTCTATTTTCACGATAACGCTGATGACAAAAATCGTTTTCGCGGAACAGGCGAACATTTCATGACGCATCCTGCTTCTGTTGCCCGAATTATTGCAGATCTTTATGGCGACGCCACGACTGTCTGTGCGGCGCTTTTTCACGATACATTAGAAGACACAAAAATTACCAGAGGGCAAATCGAGAAATATGCAGGAGCGGAAGTTCTTTCGGCAGTTGACACATTAACCAAAGTTACCGGTTTCTCTGATGTGGCAAATGAGAGAGAAACAATTGCCAAAATATATCTGGCTTTTTTATCTGATCCTCGCGGCATACTAATTAAATTAGCAGACAGATTGCATAATATTAGGACAATTCAAGGGATTAAAGACGTTAGGAAAAAAGAAAAATTTGCCGCACAAACACTTTCAGTTTTTGTCCCTTTGGCTATAAAGGTGGGTTTGAAAGATTGGGCTGATGAGTTAACTGATTTGAGCCTTGCCGTATTGAAGCCTGATGAACTAAGACTGGCTGAAAAAATTAAAAGAGAGAAATATACGCAGTCTCTTACTTATTCACTTTTTTTGCCGGTTGAAGAAGCGATCTTGCGGGAAGTTTCTGATCCTAGCGAGGTTTTGATTGAAGTTTTGGAAGTGCCGCTTCATACTTTTGTTGCTTTTCAAAGATCAGAAAGAATTTCAACCGGCGATTTAAGACCGGTTAGGGTCGTTTGTAAAGACGAAGCCGATTTTAGAAAAGTAACTGCTTATCTTAAAAAATATAAACCAAATGCCGATTGGGTTATCTATTCTAGGGATAATCAACTGGAATGTAGATTCTGTTACGGGGATATAGAATTTTATCTGACTGCCGCAACAATAGAAGCTTTTGCAAAAAGCACTGCCTCTCTTGCCACTTTGTATCAAGTGGCTAAAACTGATGATGAGTTTTATCAGCTTCAGAGAAAATACGCCCAGATTTTGCTTGAAAGGCCGCAAATGTTGCTTTCCCAAGCGCTTGATAAAGAAGATGCGCGTCCGCAAAATTGGGTAGAAGAGGTACAAGAAGGAATGAAGCATAGATTTATAGAAATCCTGACGCCTCAGAAAGAAAGACGTGTGGTTTATGAAGGAGCTACCGCTTGGGATTTTGCTTTTAGTCTATTTAGCGAAATTGGTTTAACAGCTGAATATGCCATTATAAACGGAGAAAGACAGAATTTACAGACAGTATTAAAAGAAGGTGATCAAGTTGAGATATTTTGCAGCAGGAAGGGTTGGACTATAAGCGTGCAAACGATTGATACGGTTCAATATCCCGGCTACAAGAAAATGATCGGAAAAAATCTCAGAAGAATTTTATCTCTTTGGGAAAATTTAAAAAGAGGAATCATTGATGGCGTTCCTTCAAAATTTAAAACAACAGGAATAGGAAGTGTCGATGAGCTTGAAGAAAAAGCAAGAGAAATAATTTTGGACGCGCAAGATAGAGGTAAAAGGCGCCTGCTTGAATTTTATAGTCTAAAATGTGGAGGCGCAGATAAAGAAAATAAACCGCTAGTTGATCTTAAGAAAGGTTGGCAGGAGACAGGCGGCAGATTTCATAAAAGATTCGGAAGCTACGAGAATTTTTTACTTGATTGTGGTTTGGAACGCGTGGAAGAGGAAGCAATCGCTTCTTATGTTGAAAAAATAATTGAATACGAAAAAAAGTTACCTAATATCCGTTTGCTTGTGCCAGATAGGAGAGGGGTGATTGCTAGACTTACGGCAATTGCCGCTTTAAGCGTTAATATCGTTAATGTAGGAATTGAGCATAATCTTCCCGGTCAACCAGCTGGTCTTAGTGAAATTTCATTACTAGTAGACGTAGTTAATTACGATGAATTTAGCAAAGTCCGTGAAGTTTTAGATATCTTTGCCGCAATGATGAGAGAAAGATATACGGGAAAAGAAGAAATTGAGGAGGAGGGAAACTCTTTTTTTTCCTGCCAGGCAGATAGAAATATTGGGCCATATATTGCCGCTTTTGAAGGTTTGGGAATGAAAATATTGGGTATAAAAAGAAAAGGAGAAAACGTAGTATTTGAGATGCAACCATTTTCCAAGGAGGAACTTTTAAGATCTGCATCGCCTCGAGATTTAGAGGAGATAAAAAAACTGCTTACAAACTTAAGAAGCAAAGGATCCGCACTGGTAGGATTATATCCTTGACAAATAGAGAAGAATTTTGGTAGGATCGACTTAATCTTATGATGAAAACCAAAAATTATTGTCAATATCATTTTATACTCCCCTTTATTCTTAGAAAGTTAGGGGAGGCGTTGTGGGATTAAAGAATTAAAATATTAAATAATTCAAAAATAGCCTCCCAAAAAGAAAGGGAGGTTTTTTTATATAATTATGGGCAAAATAACAATAGAGTATGAAGGAAAATTAACTGGAGAATTGCTTAAAAGGTTAACAGGACCATGGAATGTCCAAGGGCGTGATGTGAGACCAAAAGTTGTTAACGGCGGGTCAATTATCTGCTCGAGATTAACATATAGAGCTATTTGTGAAACTCTTAGACAAAGTAATGTTTTAGTTAAAAGCATAACAGTTTACGAGTCAAACGGATCAACCAAAACAATTTTTTGGGAAGATGGAAATAAAAGAGTTGCAAGGCAAGCGCCTGATCTTCCATGGAGACTTCTTCAAGAAGTATCAAAAGGGGTGACTGGTTTAACTATTGGTTCACAGGAAGTTTTCGTTTATCAGATTCCCTCGGGCAAAAGCGAACGGGAAAAGAAAGAGGAGCGCGTTTTCTTTGATAAATTAAACCGTTTAGATCCATGCTTAAAGGAGGGATTATACAGTGTTTTGACTACCATTGTTGACGAGTTAAATCCCGCACTGTCAAATCCCGGTCTTAGGCAATGGCATTTCGTTAGTTTTCCCCCAAAAACTGCGGAATCGACTCCAGCTGTTTTGTTGCAGCCTTTAGAAAACAAAGCTCCCGGTTTATATACGGCGGCCGTTGGTTATGTCCAAACTTACCAAGAAGGTTTAGGTACTTATATTTCATTAGGAAGAAATTTGTCAGATAGAGATGCGGTTGAAAATTACATGTTGCCAATTATGCAGGGACCGCAGGATCAATTAGAAACATCTCTTTTGGAAGTAATGATGGATGGCGATATGCTTAAATCGCTGGAAAGTTTGATAAAGTAGTTATTGCTTAAGGCAATATCTTAAAACGTAGTTTCTTTTTTATTTCCACAAAGAAAAAAGGAAGAAATGAAACAACAGCAACAATTATCCAGTTGTTTATTCCCAGCTTTTCCGTCTTGAAAATAAGATTTCCAAAGTTTGTTTGGACTATAGCAACCTGAAGGATTACCGAAATGATAGCGGCGATAATAAGATAAGGATTGCTGAATATTCCAATCTTAAAGAGAGAATTTCTAGTGCTTCTATTGTTAAAAGCGTGAACTAATTGAGAAAAAGCAAGAGCGGAGAAAGTCATGGTTTGAGCGACAAAATAATTGGACATTTTTATCGATACTATAAAAAGAAAAAAAACGATTAATCCAATAAATGTACCTTCAATAAGCATATAAGCCCAGCGTGTTTTATGGATGATAGGGATAGAGAGATCGCGCGGCGGTTTAGCCATAGTGTCGAATTCCGGCCGATCCACGCCCAAAGCAAGAGCGGGTAAACCATCAGTTATTAAATTTATCCAAAGTATTTGGATAGGCATAAGAGGTAGAGGAGTGGCAAATATTACTGATGCGGCAATGACAATGACTTCCGAAAGATTGCAAGAGATAAGATAACGGATGAATTTTACTAGGTTAGCGAAAATAGTTCTGCCTTCTTTTACGGCATCAACAATTGTTGCGTAATTATCATCTGTGATGACAATATCGGCTACCTCTCTAGTAATATCGGTTCCGCTTTTGCCCATAGCCACGCCAATATGGGCGGTTTGTAGAGCAGGGGCGTCATTTACTCCATCGCCGGTCACCGCAACAAGCATGTGCGGCAGGCTTTTGATTGCCTCGACAATCTTTAATTTTCCTAAAGGTGAGATGCGGGCAAAAACATTTACCCCATTTTTTATTTCTTTTGCCAATTCTTCCTTTGCGAGAGAGTTTATTTCATCTTCGGTGAATATTTTTTCTTTCCCTTTTATGATTCCAGCCTGCAAAGCTATAGTTTTTGCTGTTTCTTTATGATCCCCAGTGATCATGATCGTCCGGATGCCGGCTGACGATGCTTTTGAAATTGCCTCTTTCACTTCTGATCTTAAAGGATCATGCATAAGCAGGATGCCTAGAAATTCAAGATTTTTTTCCGATACGGATTCATTTTCCAAGGCTTCTTTTACTTCCTTTTTATTTATTTTCCTTCGGCCGACCGCAAGAGACCGCAGACCCAAAGCGGCCATTTTTTGCGTAAAGAGAAAAAACATTTTTTTCTCCTTTGGGGTTAAACTGCATCTTTCCAGTATTACTTCAGGAGCTCCTTTGCTGTAAAGTAAATGGTCTCCGGTTTCATTAATTTTGGTTATAACGCTCATCATCTTGCGTTCAGAGGTAAATGGCACTTCATAGATCCTAGGTTCACTTTGGCGTATTTCATCTACGGGAATTTTGCCGCGGTAGGCCGCAACCAGAAGTGCCGCATCTGTGGTGTCGCCGATAGGTTCATCTTCACCTAAAGTTTTGGGAAACACGGCATTGTTGGCAAGAGCGCCTGCCGTAAGGAGCATTTCAAGATTTGGATTTTTCAACGGATTTATGATTTTTTCTTTTTCGTCAAAAAAGATTCCTTCTTTCTCAAACCCTTCCCCTTCGACTTTATACTTCTTTCCATTAGGAAGAATGATAGAAACCACATTTATTTTATTTTGAGTAAGGGTACCGGTTTTGTCCGTGGCGATTATTCTGACGGCGCCTAAAGTTTCGGTGGCAACTAATTTTTTCACGATAGTTTTTTTCTCCGCCAGTCTTTTGACGCCAAGAGAAAGAACGATCGTAACGATTGCCGGTAGCCCTTCAGGAATGGCAGCAACAGATAAAGAAATAGAGATAAGCAGGCTTTCAACAAAAGTGACATTTCTAAAAATGTTTATAAAAAACATAAGAAAAGCAATGAAACAGACTGCAAAAGTTAAAGTGCGGGCTAACTTGTCAAGTTCAATTAAAAGAGGGGTTTTGACTGGTTTTGCTTCTTTTAAAAAGGTTGCGATTTTTCCAATTTCGGTTTCCTTTCCTGTGGCCGTGACGATTGCTTTCCCCCGGCCAGCTAAAACTTTGGTCTCCTTGTAAAGCATATTAGAACGATCAGCAAGCGGTATGTTTTCACCTGATAGTTTATCGGCGTTTTTATTGGCGGCTTGCGATTCGCCCGTTAAGACGCTTTCGTCTACTCGCAGGGAAAAAGATTCTATCAGACGGGCATCAGCCGGAATTTTTTCTCCTTCTTCCAGTATAAGGATATCTCCCGGCACTATTTCTGTAATTGGAACTTTTTCAAGATTTTTTTCACGAAGTACAAGAGCGTACTGTATTTCCTTTTGCTTAAGCGATTCAAGAGTTTTTTCTGCCTGCAATTCCTGTATAAAACCAATAATTGCGTTAAGAAAAACTATTGAGAAGATAGCAATAGCATCAATATACTCTCCCACAAGAAAAGAGATAAAAGTGGCCGCGATCAGAATAATGATAAGAAAGCTTTTAAATTGGGAAAGAAATTTTATAAAAAGAGACGGTTTCTTTTTGGTAGGAAGAGTGTTGGGACCATATTGGGCAAGCCTTCTTTTAATTTCCTCTTGGGTTAAGCCGCTGGTGTCGTTGGTTGAAAATTCCCTAATTACCTCTTTTGCTGATTTTTGATGCCACATATATATTTATATTGTTCCTCCTATCGCCGAGGGAATAAGCAATGAAGAGATAAAATTGATAAATGGAGAAATGATGCTTACCACGGGAGGAGTGCCGAAAAAAGGAAAAATGAGGATGAGAAGAAAGATAATGCCGTATTTTTCCAGCTCCATCCAATCATCATAGTATTTTTCTGGAATAAGCCCGGCAACCACCTTGAATCCATCCAAAGGAGAAATGGGAAGAAGATTAAAAACAGCTAGAAGTATATTAAAGTAAATAAAAGTACTAAGAATATCAGTTAAGAAAGCGCCAAGAGAAATAATTGGCGTGTGGGCGGCAAGCTGAAGGAAAAAGCTGGTAAAAATAGCAATGATAATATTGGAAAAAGCTCCGGCAAAAGAAATAAGCGCAGTGTCCTTTTTGGGATTGCGTAAATTAAACGAGTCAAAGGGCACAGGTTTTCCCCAGCCAAAGCCGACTAAAAGAAGAAGCAGAGAGCCTGCTAAATCAAGATGCGCCAACGGATTCATGGTGAGACGGCCAGCCAGTTTAGGCGTAGGATCACCAAGTCTGTCGGCAACAGCGGCATGAGCGAACTCATGTACGCTAATTGCCATGACAAGAAGGACAGCAATGATTACAAATTCTAAAGGATTTTGGAAAAGCAGATTCAGCATCTTGAGAAATCAGATATATTTTGGTATAGTATACCACATTATGGCATACAGATGTGACCGCTGTCATAAAGGTAAGCAGTATGGGCATGCCGTTTCTCATGCCAAGCGGAGACTCCGCCGTCTTTTTAAGCCTAACCTACAGAAAATAAAAGTTTTCCTAAACGGAAAGACTGCGATCAGGGTGAAGTTTTGCACAAGTTGCATTAAAAGGCTTAAGAAAGATGGAAAAATAGGAAATTTATTTTGGAAAAAGCTATCGCCGGTTGCTCAAGTAAAGATTGCTTCATCTTCGGTAGCTTCTTTGCCGGATAAACCGCAGAAAAAAACGGCTAAAGATGTTGCCAAACCTCTGGATATTGCCTCAATCGTCGGCAAGAAAAAATAAGTTTTACCTTGCCAGCCGATATAGTTTTATAAAAAAAATTGTTAGAAGATTTTCTAATCGGTGTTTTTTTTATGAGATTTCTTAAGTCGCCAAAGTTTTTGATCCTTCTTATAGTTTTTGTTAATTTTCTAGGTTACGGGATCGTCTTTCCCATCTTGCCTATTATGGCTGAAGAGTACGGCGGCAACCCGATCATCTCCGGCATTCTAATTGCCTCCTTTTCTATCATGCAGGTTATCTCCATGCCTATTTTGGGAAGATTATCAGATCGTTACGGCAGAAGGCCGCTTCTTATTTTCTCTCTTGCCGGTACCGTGATTTCTTTTACTATCATGGGGATGACTCATTCGATTTTCTGGTTACTGATAGCGCGGATTATAGATGGGGCTTCTGGTGGAAATCTTTCGATAGCCCAAGCTTATATTGCTGATATTACGAGTCGGCAAAATCGTGCCGGCGGGATGGGAATTCTTGCCGCCGGCATTTCTTTGGGGTTTATTATGGGGCCTCTTTGGGGAGGATTTTTTTCTAAAATTTCACTCGCCGCGCCTTTTTACGCTGCTGCCATAATTACCGCTTTTTCTGTGGTTTTAACATTCTTTTTTCTGCCAGAATCGGTAGGCAAAAAAGAAATAACTTACGAAAAAAAATATTTTCATTTTGGAAGTTTCTTGCGCTCTCTTAAAAGTAATAGTTTCATCTCTTTTTACATAGTAAATCTTCTGATTTTTTGGTCGCAGTCAGCGGTGTTTACAACAATGAGTCTTTTTGGAAAGGATGTTCTTAGTCTTTCTGTGGCCGGGGTAAGTTTGCTTTTTGCTTTTGGTGGAATCATTTCGGTGTTAATACAAGGATTTTTAGTGGGGAGATTGGTGAAACTTTTTTCCGAAGAAAGAATTTTTATCGGTGGAAGCCTGCTTACAATTTTGGGTTTTGCTGTTTTGGCAAAAAGCAGCACTATTTCTTTATTTTTCTTAGGCAATACGATTTACTCAATTGGCGGAAGTTTACTTGTGCCTCTTATACAGTCATTGGTTTCAGAAAGATCTCCTCAACATGAGCAGGGAGGCAATTTAGGATTACTTCAAAGTTTTGGTTCGTTTGGTAGAATCATTGGTCCGATCGTAGCGGGATTTATTTATGAAAAATACAGCCCATTTGCTCCAGCTATTATGGGAGCGGTAATAATGACAGTCATTTTTCTTTTGAGTCTCCGGCTGTTTAAGGTGAGAAAGAATCTCTCTTAAATAAAAGTTTTTTAAGAAAGTTTTCCTATCAATTCATTATTTTTGATCTTTTCGATTTTCACAAATTTTATTTGTCCCAACCTGTTTTTTGGAGTTTTGATGAAAGCTTGAACTTGATTATCTAGAAGGACTTTTTGATAATCTTTTATTCTTTTTTGCAAAAATAAAGCGGGGAAGATTTTGCCGATATGTTTTGAAAGAAATTTATGATATTTGATTTTACTTAAATCGGCAAGCAATCTTGCTCTTTTGAGTTTAATTTCTACCGCCGGCTCTTTGAGTTTTTTTGCCATAAAGAAAGCTGCGGTGCCTTCTCTTTTAGAGAAGCGGAAAATATGAAAATTATAAATGGGGGAGACTCTCAAAAAATTAAATGTTTCTTCAAAATCATGGTCATCTTCCTCTAGAAATCCAACGATTATGTCGGTGCCGATAAATGCTAACGGATTTATTCGCGAGAGAAAATTTAATTTTTCCATAAATTCTTCACGCGTATAGCCGCGCTTCATGAGTTTTAATATTTTGTTTGAGCCGGATTGCAGGGGGATATGAAAAAAATTTACCAGCCGTTTGTCAGGCAAAACTTTTTTGTAAAAGTCAAAAAAATCATCATTGACACTCCAAGGATTGATGGAGCCAAGACCGACGCGTGGTATTTTAGTTTCATTTATTATCGCTTTGATAAGATCAGTAAATTTTTCGCCGGTATCTAGACCGTAAGCCTCGGTATTAATGGCTGTCAAAATTACTTCTTTTATGTCATTCTCATAAAATTTAATTTTTGATACCAAATTTTTAATTCTTTCTGATTTTGGCTTTCCCCGAAGATAGGGTACGATGCAATAGGTGCAAAATCTTTGACAGCCTTCTTGAATTTTAATAAGGAGGCGGCCTGAAGAAAGAAATTTATCGCTTTTCAATTGGCTGTAAGATAAAATTTTCTTGTTTTGAAAACCGGAAGTTTTTATGCTTTTATTATCAGTGAAGTTTTTATCTATATTTTCTTTATTTTTATTATCAATCATTTCATCCACTCCCTTTATTTTTAAACCCTTTTTTATCCAGGCTGTTGCCGCACAACCGGTGATTACGATTTTTGCCTTGGGGTATTTTTTTCTGATTTGGTAGATAAACTGTCGTGTTTCCCTCTCTGCTTTTTGGGTAACCGCGCAGGTGTTGATAAGGTAAATTTCCGGATTGTCTTCCGAATAATTGAAACCAAGCGATAAAAGTCGTCTGTTTATTTCTTCTTTCTCGGCGGCATTTACCCGACAGCCGAAAGCAAAAGAGGCAAAATTCTTTTTCATGCGGATATTTTACAGCAAAATATAGAAACTGGTATAATCCGATTTTCAGTATGAGGCTACAAGAAGGAGATAATCAGTTTTCGGCTGAATACGGAAGACAAGCGCCGGAATCTAAGCTAGCAACACAAGTCAAGTTGATTGCAAAAGATGCACTTGTTGTGGCGCCTGATATTGCCAGTAGGATATTTGATATGCCGATTGAGCAACTTCCACAGCCTGTTGATTTTGAAGTGATTACAGGCGAAAGATCATCTGAAGAGACAAGCGATTTTATCCGCAAACCATTCAGTTTTCCTCTGCTTACTCTTTCTTGTCTTGACGAGATAAGGTTGAACATATATTTTTCAGCTTCCGCAGGAAGAGCTTTATCGGATAGTAATCTTGAAGATTATTTTCCTAAAATGGTTGGGCAGATAAAAAATAGAGGTGAAAAAGCTCAAATCGTTGTTTCTCTTAAACAAGTTCAGGAATTTTGGAGAGAGCTTAGAGAGATTCAAAATCCAAATCTTGAAGGTGCGGGACTTATGACAAAGATGCACATCGTCATGACAATTTTTCATGAGTATATGCATAAAGTACTTTCTAAACCAAACACAATGCCGGATAACCTCAAAGCGGCTATTTTGCAACAAGTGCGACAGGTATTGATGTCTATCACCTCATTGAGATATCCGCAAAATTATTCTTTCATTAATGGTCAGGGAAAATCAATTTATCGGCAAGATCTTGTGCAGAGGTTAATAGAGATGATACCTAGGGAAAATGTTAATCTTGGAAGATACAGTTTTGTTCCTATAAACGGGATAAGGTGGCTGATAGAAGATAGTGAAATTGCTGATGGGGAGAATAAACCTACAAAATTAGTAGTAATAGGACAAGAGGTGGATGAGAGTATTACAGAAGGATTAGCTATGGAAATATTTCAAGCATTTCTTAGGGAAAAATTAAATTGGCCCACGGATACAATAGAGATAGCAAAGAAGTTATTTTTTCACTGTAAACAACTTCCATATCAGGCCCTTCTCTATTTTTGTCAAAATTCACCGGTTGAATTGATTAAAGCTATAAGAAATGGAGAATTATATCAACAAATTGTCAGTAGTTTAGAATTAAGGTTTCTTGATGATTTTGCTTCGGCTCTTATACCCACTTATCAGAAAGGTAGAGATTCAGCAGAGTTGCTGATGCAGGTTTTGGAAGCGACAAAAAATGCCCGCCTCAAATCTTATAATATCCCATAGTATTTGCAAAAAAATAATTTTTGTGCTATTTTAGACCGCATTTATGAAAAATGACTTAAATAATCTGGATTTAATTCCAAATTTTGATAATGATATTGAGGCTTGGATTGTTAACACCTTAAAGATAAAGATAATAGCCCGGCTTGATAATCTTCTTGAGGCAAAAGGACGGGAAAACGCCAGAAAGTTATTTTTGGTGCCGGTATTTACTGTGGCCGAAATAAGCAGGCGGGTTGAAGAAAAGGCTCCGGAGATGAAAACCTACTTTTTCAAAGAACTATCATGTCTTCTTGAAAAGCTAGCTAAAAATCAAGTTTTACTTTAATGGTTGAAATAAATAAAAAGCAAAGGATTGCCGGCTGGATCAGAGATAATTTTTGAAGGAGTATGGCTCGCGTAAAAGTTTTCCGCATTCCAAAGGCGGTAAATTGAAGGGCGATTTAAAAGCAGTACAATATCGCTTTCTTCCGGCGGACGCGAATTAAGGCCTTGGGCAAGGTCTCGCCTTATATACATGGCGGCTAATTCACGCGCCAGCGGCGCAGAAACTATTGCCCCCTTTGGCGCGGTACTGTTTACATAGGCAAAAGTTTCTTTATAAGAAGCCGCCCAGAAATCCCCGTCTTTTCCAGCCGGAGCAAGAAAGTTAAAATAATTAATCTGATAAGGATGATGGATAAAAAGAGTGTAAATAAGAAATATAAATACAATTGTATAAACGTATGGAGTGAATTTTTTAGAAAATAAATTCACTCCCAAGACAAATGCCAGAGAGAGCGGATAATAAATTTCGATAAAATATCGGATGTCATCAATTAGCGGCAGTCTCAAAATAGGGTACTTGAAAAGAGTATAGAAAAAAAGCAAGAGAAAAAAGAAAGAAGCCTCATTATAATCTTTTATGATTTTTTTCCCCAAGACAAAAAGACCAAAAGGAAAAAATAAAAGTATGGGGATCGGGGTTGTCACGATAAATTGCTTGAAAGCATAAGTATAGGAAAAGGGATTGATAAGAAGCAAAGTGGCATAGATATCTTTGTAGGTTGAGGCAAGCTGATTTAACCATCTAAAACAATATAAGATCCAGACGGAAAAAGGTATAACAATCAAAGACGCCAGAAAGACAATTGATTGAAAAATAATTTTTTTCCCCTTTTTAGTTTTTTTTGCGTAGGCGTAGTAATGGAAGATTATCCACAAGATAAAGACTGGAAAAAGCTGGAGAATGTTGAATTTGGTGTTGACGGCCAAAATCTCAAAAAAGATAGAAAAAAGAGCGTATTTTAATTTGCCTTTTTGAAGGTACTGGTAAAAATAATAGGCGGTAATTAGGAAAAAAGCGGCGGTTGGCACGTCTTTAATATTAGTATGCAGGTGTCCTACGAATCGAGGCATAAGAAGGAGAGTTACTGTCGAAAGCAGGGCGATTTTTTTGCCAAAAGCTTCTTTTAGGAAACGGAAAAAATAGATGACGCCTATTGATCCTGTAAGGACGACATAAAGAAGGTATGAGTTGGGAAACCATGAGGCAGGGAATACTCTTGAAAAAGCAATCGGCACGATCTCGGCAAATATTCCGTATGGAGCGTAAGTATTATAGATGGGATTCTTTGCTTCTCCCAGCCGGTATAGGCCAGCCGTAAAATGGTAAGGAAAATCCCATGTGAGCGAGTAATTTGGAGTAAGAAAAAGATAAACTGCGATTAAAGATAGAATCGGGAAATAGATGAGTATATTGCCAAGAGATATTTTTTTCATCGAGATTTTTAGTCTTAAAATCTGTACACAAATATGCTTTTTCCAATGGTAGCATTCGGCTTTCTATTCCTTAGAATATCAAGCGGAGCGGTTTTAATAAAGCCCAATTTGTAATATTCATTTGAACGGACCATCCAGTCGCCAAGAGCAAGGTTGCCGGCGCTTATTGCGACAATTCCCTTAAGTTCTTCAAGCTCCTCAAACCTTAAAGGTTGATATTTTATTCCGTAATATTCCGGATCTGCCGTGCCCAGGTAACTTAGGGTAATTGTTTCATGGTCAAGATTGTTGTTTTTTAGCCAAAAAGCTAGTCTTTTTAGATCCTGTCCCCAGTCAATTTCTGAATCAGACAGATACTTGTAGCCTTTAGGCGGAATGCCAGTTAGTTCATTGGTATAGGAAAGATCATAAGGAAAAGAAAAGAGGGAGGTGAAAAGAAGATAGAATATTGCTAGAAATATTAGAATCTGTTTTAAGACTTGGTTTTTAAAGGGTCCTGTCGCTTCGTTACCATTTTGAGGCATCGGATTAAACGGTCGCATCAAGAAGGGTATCTGGCTTGCGCCGCCCGCTTTTGCCACTTTTTTTATTTTTAATGGCGCTTTAGCAAGCTGTGAGCTTCCTAGGATAAACAAAATCAGTGATGGAAAAAGATAACGATAGACATTATTTATATGCGAAAAGAACATTAGAGAAAGAAAATAAAAGATACCAAATAAAAATGGAGCATAAGTTTTTAACGCGGTAGAAGATTTTTTAATGATAATTATTAGGGTTAATAAAATAAACATGAGCGTTGGGATGGGAGTTTTCAAAAGAAAAGAGACTGGGAAATAGAAAAACCAGTCGTTTTTGGCGCGCACTTCTCCCAGTAGATAGGCAGGTTGGCTGACAAGGTTATGGGTGTACATGATTTTCAAACCTATTTTATAATGGTAAGGCACGGGTAAATTACCAAAAAGGTTCCAGATGAAATTATTTGAAAGCGTTTTATTGGCGGAAGCAATAATTGGCACTTCATTGTAATTTAGGCTTTGATAATTATATCCGCTTGCCAAGCCAAAGATCCAAAGGAGGGAAAATGAAAATATAACTATTGTTATCTGAAGTATTAAGGTTGTTTTTAAATTTAAGATATTTTTATGCCTTATGGTTATAAGATACATTCCGACGAAGAACGGAAAGGCAAAGAAAACAAAGGTAAATTTAGTCAAAAATCCCAAGGCAAAGGTGAGGCTTAGTAAAAATCCTAAAAGAAGTCTTCTCTTTTTATTTTTACAGAATAAAAAAGTCAGAAAAAAGCTAAGAAGGATAAAAAAAGCCACCGGCAGGTCGAAAGCCAGGATGTGTCCGTGGCCGCGGATATTGGGATCAAGAGAATAAAAAATAAGAGCGAGTAAGCCCGCTTTTTCCCCATATAATTTTTGGGCAAAAAAATAAAGGATGATGCCTATTCCAAGCGTAAACAAAATATTCGGCAATCTTGTTAAAAAGATAATTTTATTTGCGTCGTTGCCTGTTTTGTAGAGAAATTTGCTGCCAACTGCGTAAAGATTAAATTCAGCCGGATTATTGTATTCGGGAATTTGATTTGGAAATTTTATATTCCTTCGGATTGGGTAGAGAAAAAAGCCGGCGATGATTTTTACCAAAGGGGGATTATCCGGATAAAGGCGGTAGTCCCTTCTGTATAAATAGTCATAAGCGGCGGCCATATTTGCCGGCTCATCATAAGTGGGAGCATCAGCAAGGGATTCGTACAGGAGGCCTGTTGTCAATAATAAGATTAAAATTATTGGCAGTGATAACTTAAATAGACGCATAATTAGGGTATCCTTCTTGAAATTGTTTCCAGCTGACCGGTTTTTTTCCCTCAAGCTGGACAAGATCAAGGATTAATCGATCACCATCTATATGTGATTTTAAAATCTTAAGTCTTTTTTCAGTCTTTTTTTCTGACTCATTTAGGAGAGAGAGGCAGTTCTGTTTGTTCTGAAAGCGTCTTAGATTTATTTTTGTCCAGACTCCTGGCCAGGGAGAGAAAGCACGAATGGCGCGGTTAACAGATATTATAATGTTGCAATTTGGCAATAATTTAAAAAGTGTATTAGTGATAAATTTATCTTGATAATCAGAAATTTTTTTGGTTTCCCCTTTTGTGGCATCAATAATTAATTCAAAAGGAATAAAGCCGTCATCGCGGGTAAGCGCCTTGCTGAAAGTAGCTTTTGACTGGTCTTGCTTTTTGGGAATTAATTTTCCGTTTATATAGTCATTTACTATTGCTGCAATCTCATAGGCTATATCTTGAAATAATTTTATATATAGACTCTCTGCTGTCTCATTGGCCAGTTGGTCAAAAGTGGGATTAGTTGATGGCGGCTTAGTTATTTTTTTATACTCTTTCTGCCATACAATATCTCCGGCATCTAAGCCTTCATCCATTTTAATGACGCTTACCCAAGGAGTTTGATCTGTAAGGATCGTATATTGTACCGGAGAAGCACCGCGAAGAAATGGCAATCTGGAAAAGTGAATGTTGAGAGTTTTATATTTGGGGAGATTAAATATTTCCCTTGGGATTATTAGTCCATAGTCAGCGACGATAGCAATATCTGGTTTTAATTTTGATATTTTGCCTGAAAGAGCGGATAATTCTCCTTTATCAATCGGGGTTAAACAGGCGATTTGGTGTTTTTTGGCAAAGGACGCAATCGGGCCGGGTTTGGTAATTATCGCTTTTAAATTAAAATTTTTTCTTAGTGACTCAACAACCGGCAGGCAATAGCTCGATGAGCCGAAAAAGATAATATTCATATTGATAAAAATCATTATATCACCAGGGTGATATACGGTGTGGTAGTGTTTTGATACGGTATTATCGGATTGACACGGGCGTAATAATCTACTAGTTTAGGCTTATCAGATAATTCTTAGTTTATAGGTTATTTTTATGTCAAGCTTAGATTTTTAGATGGTAGAGGCAGTCAGGGCCCCTTTTAGCTTTGAATGTAGATACTCTTGAGTTTATGACACCTGGTGAATTTCAAACTGGAGTTGACGAGGCGATAAGAGAACATTTGGGACTTTGTCTCGGATGCACAACCGGTAATTATCCAGTTACCATTTTTGAGGCCAATAAAGATATTTTTGAGAAATCTTAAAACTTATGATTGAAAACGAGGTGAGGTTGGCAATGTTTATTTCTGGAGGAGGAACTACCATGGAAGCGATAGGTCAAGCATGCTTGTATGGTGAGCTTAGAGGATTAGTAAAACCTGTTGTAGTAATTTCGAGCAAAGATGCTGCAGGAGGGATAGAAAAAGCAAGGAAACTTCATATTCCCGTTGAAATAATTGCAAGAAATGAATTTCGTAAAGGGGCCGCTGGTCAAGAAGAATTCGGCAGAGAAATTTTAAGAAGGCTTTCTAGGTATCGTCCCGATGTTATTACCCAAAATGGATGGTTGCCGCTTACCCCAGAAAATGTAATTTATAAATTTAGGGAAAATATTTTTAACCAACATCCAGGGCCCGTACCTGAATTCGGAGGTCAGGGAATGTATGGAAGGCGCGTTCACGCCGCCGTGATAATTTTTAATCGTCTCTCTCAAAGGAGAGATCCATACACAATGGTTATAGCCCAAAGAGTTAGTAAAGAATATGACCAAGGAAATGTAGTGCAACATGCCGTTGTTTCGATCCTGCCAACAGATACGGTAGATGATCTTCAAAAAAGAGCATTGCCTTTAGAACATGAAGTGCAAATTCAGTTGCTTAGACGTATTGCTTTGGGTGAAAATCTTAAGAATTTAACCGTTAATTACGTAAAACCGGAAGAGGAGTCGTTACTAAAAAGAGCAAAAGAAATTGGTATGGTTCTTTATCCCAGAGGATAAGCTATGACGGAGAAATTTATACCAACAAATGTTTTAGTTTGTGGAAGTGGCGCAAGAGAAGATGCTTTGGTTTGGATGCTTCGTCAATCGCAGATGGTTGGTAAAATTTATGTTGCCCCTAGAAATGGAGGAACAGAAGGATACAAAGATTGCATCAGTTACCGTAATTCATCCAGAAGCAGCAGCGTTGGCTGTAGTTAAAATATTTGCATTGTCCAATCCACAACTGTCAGAAAGATACCAAGCTTTTCAGAGGCAAAATAAAGAATTTATAATCGAGGCAGATAGAGAACTTTCTGTTTAAGAATTTATTTTATATTGTAATCTCAACTAATTTTTCTCCACCTTTGCCGTCGTCTTCTATTTCATAAAGTTTTTGTTGTTGTTCAAGCACCCGTTGGGTAAAAAGGATGCCGTTTAGATGATCGATTTCATGCTGGATAATTGTTGCCATAAAACCTGCGTATTCCTTCTTAACAATTTCTCCTTTTATATCCATAAATTTGATCCTTACCCTGTTGTGTCTTTTAAGATAGCCCCAGATATTAGGAATTGAAAGGCAACCTTCGAGTTTCCTTTCCTTTTTAAGGTTTGATTTATTATCATTTTCACGGATTATTTCAGAAAGCTCCTCTGATTTCCAGATTATCTCGGGGTTGATAAACACCTCAATTGCAGAATTTGCAGTAGGCTTCGTGATGAAGATGCGATAAGGCTCTCCAATTTGCGGCGCAGCCAATCCTACGCCCTTGGGATTGTTAGCTTCAGTAAGCGCTTTTTTCATGCGTTCAATAACAGCCAAAATCTTTTTGTCGATTTTTGTTACTGTTTTTGCCGGATTCGTTAAAATTGGATTAGGTATTCTAACTATCATTAGTTTGCAGTCAAGCCTCCGTAATCTATTTAATTTAACTCTTCAAGTGCTTTTTTAGCCTCTGCATCGTTTGGATTAAGTTTTGTTAAAATGAATTCCAAAGATTCTTTGGCTTTTTTAATATCTCCTTTTTTTTGATAAAGATAAGCAAGCATGATATAGGCTTCGCGATAATCAGGCTTAAGTTCTGTTGTTTTAATAAGCTCGCTGACTGCCTCATCTGTCTTTCCTTCTTTTTCAGCAAAGACGGCCAGATTATACCTTATTTTCGGATCTGTCGGCGAGAGTTCTTTGGCGGTAAGCAAAGCTTTTATAGCTTCTTCTTGATATTTTTTGTCAATTTCTGACAATGCGTAAAACACTCTGGTGCGTGTTTTGAAAAAATTTACGTTTTTTGGAGAAATGGCAATAGCCAAATTGCTTGCTCCGATTGCGCCTTCGGCTAATTGGGCAGCAGCGGTAGTTTCTTTTTCCTGAAAAAGAGCCACAGCTAGTTGGGCCGCAGGATAGGCGAGTTCGTCGTAATAAAAAGGTTCGTTATCGTTTAATTCAATCGCCTGCCTGATGTTAGAATAAGCAGAAGTAAGATTCTCACTTCTGGCAAGATGATAGCCGCGGGCAAAAATAGTATCGGCATACCAAAGCTTCATGATTCCAAATAAAAAATAACAAATTCCAAATAACAAAACAGCAATGACTGCTTTCTGTATATTGTTGGGTTGAGAATTATCTGATTGTTTAGTTAGATAATGTATAGTGAAAGTAATATTTTGAGCGGTGACAAAGGAAATTGCCGGAATGAGGAAAAAAAACAGTTGGACAATAACGACAGAGAAGCCGAAGAAATTAGTAATAAGGATGGAAAACCATCCCGTGAAAAGCCCTAATAATAGGATTTTTTCAGAATTTAATTTTTTGAGATTCCAAAAAATAAACATTCCAATAAAAAGCAAATAACTTACTAATCCCAAAATGCCTGTTGTTGCTGCATAATTGAGATATTCATTATGGGCTTTGTTGTAGAGAAAATCCCATTCAGAAGTCATATTATGCTCAACCGGTCTGAATTTGTAGTAAGAAAAAGCAAAAGTTTCCACTCCTGAACCAAATAACGGATAGTGGCGAATGATCTCAATTGCGCCCTTCCAGACGATCTCGCGAATTTTTCCAGATTCTGTGATGCCCACTTCGATAAGCGATGTGCCGGTGGGGACAGTATTTTCTGAAGAGACAGGATGATTGCCTTTTAATATTTGCGCAAGAGTGAATCGATTGATTTGATTAAAGGGAGAATCAAAGACAAAAACAAGAATCAAAAAGCAGGAATTGATTATCACGAAGGAACGGAGAATTTTTTTCTTAAATTTAAGAAATAAAATCAGCCAAAAGAGCAGATTACTTGCAAAAAAACCAATAAATCCTGAACGCGATTTGGTAAAAAGAAGAGCCAAGAAAAATAAAGCGATGAAGCAATATAGCATGAAAATTAAAAAAGAGTTATTATTTTCAGCTTTCACATCAGGCTTTTGATATTTGAATTTTGATATTTGAGTTTTATCTTTAGAATTGGAATATAAGTTGGGAATATAATTAACAATTAAACTTAAAAAAATTATTATTAAAACAGCTAAATATGCCGCCATCCAATTGGGTTGGCCGAGTGTAGCAAAGACGCGGTTTTGCACATCTTGCACCCAGCAGTCGACATTAAATTTTCCCGTAAAAATAAGACAGCTTGGACTTGCTCCAAAATGTTCCATAATTCCCCAGACAGAAACAATGATTCCTCCCGCAAATGCAAACTTTAGAAGTTTACCGATTTTTTCAAAGGGAAAATTGGTGGCAAAAGCATAATAAAGAATGATATAGGCAAAAGTAGATAAAAGTCCGCCATTGGAACGGCTATAATAACCCCAGATGCTGACATGCGGATCAATTGAGAGATATGTTGAAATAATTTGACTTGACAAAAAAAGCAAAAGAGGAGCATCAAGCGGCGTCCTTGCGATTTTTATCTGGCCGTTGAGAGTCATTTTTATAAGCCAAGCGCCGAAAATTAATACCGTAAAAGCATAGGTTAACATCATTTTGTTGTACTCAAAAAGCTCATAGTTAAAGGGCGTCATAATAAGAGGAGTGAAAAAAAATAGAAGAAAAAAAGAATATTCTATGACCAACTGGCCGAAATTATTTATCCTTTTTATCATAGAATTTATTTTACTGTAAAATCGTTTACAAGAGAATGATGAATTAAGAATTAAGTTTCTTGTTTTATCATCACTTTTTCTTTGGTACAATACCTTCATAAAATATGTTGAATTTTTTCTTTGGTTTTTTTTCGCATGATTTGGCAATAGATTTAGGCACCGCCAATACTCTTGTTTTCGTGCTTGGTAAAGGAATTGCCGTCAGAGAACCTTCTGTGGTAGCTCGTCATAAAAAAACTAAAAGAATATTGGCAGTAGGGAGTGAAGCAAAAAAAATGGTCGGTAAGACCCCTATGCAAATTGAGGCGTTTCGGCCGCTTAAAGACGGTGTAATAGCTGATTTTGACGCGACAGAGGCAATGCTTCATCATTATATCAACTTTGTTCATGAAAAGCCCGGGTCTTTTATTCCTAAGATTCCTCGGCCAAGAGTGATTGTTGGTATACCTTCGGGAGTGACGGAAGTAGAACGTAAAGCAGTGCAAGATGCTGCACTTTCCGCAGGGGCAAGAGAAGCTTATCTTATCGAAGAGCCGATGGCGGCGGCAATTGGAGCTAATTTACCTATTGAAGAAGCAAGGGGAAGTATGCTTGTCGATATAGGCGGAGGAACCACAGAAATTGCTGTAATTTCCTTAGGCGGCATCGTTCTTAATAAATCCTTGCGGATAGCTGGAGACGAAATGGACGAAGCGATTGTTTCCTATCTTAGGCTTAAACATTCTCTTCTTTTGGGCGAAGCTTCAGCCGAAGCGGCAAAAATTGCAATTGGCGGAGCTTATCATAGCAGAGAGGAAAAACACACTGTTGTCCGCGGGCGTGATCTTGAAAGCGGTTTGCCTAAATCCGTAAGGCTTACTTCTTCGGAAATAAGAGAAGCAATGGCGCCTGTCATAAATCAGATAATAGAAGCAATTGATGAGACAGTTGAAGAAATACCCCCGGAGCTTGTTGGTGATGTTTTAGAGCAGGGAATCACCCTTGCCGGTGGAGGAGCGCTTCTTTCCGGCATTAACAAGGCGATAGCCGAAGCGGTTAAAATGCCGGTTTGGATAGCTGATGATCCATTATCTGCGGTTGTGCGGGGTTGTGCGAAAGTGTTGGCTGATAAAAAACTCTTGGAAAAAGTAAAAGTTATTGGCGGGCTGAAATAATAAAGATAATCCGTTTAAGGTAAATAATTATCTGTAAAGTAGACGATTTTTTTATAGATACCCATCGATAGATTTTTTACTCCATTAATCAAATTATTTTTTATAGTCTGGATATTTTCAAAAGGCGAAATAAAAAAGTATTTATATGGAGTTGGAGTGGCGGCTGACGATGGCGGCGGATAATAGACAGGAGGGTTAAAAATTTCAGGGGGAGGGTTGCCTTTTGGAGGTTGCATGGGCGGAATATAAGGATTTTTTTGGGGTGTCGGCGTAACGGTTGGTTGAAAATTTGGGTTGTTAGGTTGGTTGTTGGTCGGATTAGTCGGTTGAAGAGGTAAAGGAGTAGGAGTATTGGTGGCGGAAATTGGTTGATTTGTCGTTGGGGTGACAGAATTTCCGCCGCCATTTTTCCATTGAAGATATAAATTCCAAATATCAGGATAACGTGAGGGTACCCAGCTTGAAGCCTGTTGAAAATTTGCGTTTATCTGGTAAAAAAGGACATCATTTGGAAATCTTTGGGAAAGAGGGATTGGTTGGACATTATGCGCATCAATATGATAGTCCTTTTGACAATAATATATTGTACCGTGGGCGCAATTTTTTTCCTCATAACTTCTGGGCACCTGATTGCATTGTGAAGGTAAACAATAAAGAGTATCGTAACCCGAGCATTTATTTGGATCCTTAGTTCTGACCATTTCATAACAGCATAAAGGTACATATCCTTGACAGTCCATTTTTTGGCAATATTCAAAAATAGTCGGGTCAAAAAGCTCCCTGGATTTTTGTTCCCAGGCAGCATTCCATTCGGGATATTCTCCGCATTTTGGGGCCTGTGAGCAATAGTCATATCTACCTGCGTGGCAAAGAGTAGTTAAATCATCGATGGCGAAAACAGGATTGATGAAGAAAAACAAAAAGGGAGAAAACAGCAGAAATTTAAATTTTCTAAACATATTATATTTCTTTATTATATGATAATTCATCGTTAAAAATATTTTTACTTTTTTTTATTTAAAATTACGCATTATAAAAGTTACGTATTTTAAGTTTTTTTTCAAACTTATTCCACCTTGTAATGTTTAAAATTCAATGAAATTCTATTTATTTAGGTTTTTCTCACTTTTTCTTCTAAAGCTTAAAATGAAAAGTTTCCCGTTGCTTTTATCGATTAAAAACTATAAGCTAAAATTGTGAAAAATAACACTATTTATTGGTTCTTTATTTTATCGATCATAATTTTTATTTTTGACTATTTTGGTTTTTTATCTTCGTTTAAGAATCCGGCCGAAATTTTTACCATGTCGGTAAAAGAGAAAGTTTTTGCATTAAAGTCTGGCATAAATAATTTTGGCAGTATTCTTATGCAGTATCAGAATATAAAAAAAGCTTTTGAAGAGCGGGAAAAACTTCAAAAAAAAATTGCAGAAATGGAGATTTCCCTAGAAGCTTTAAATGAAGAAAATCAGAAGCTTCGTAAACAGCTTGGAGCTCCTTTGCCTTCCTCATACCAGTTTATTCCGGCCATTGTTGCAGGAGTTGTAGAAACAATGGAAATTTCTCTTGGAGATGAGAGTGGTATTAAGGCAGGAATGACGGTAGTTGATGAAGCAACACTTATTGGGAAAATTATCAAAACTTCAAGATATCGAAGCACAGTAATATTGCCTTGGGATACACAGATAAATATTCCCGCCAAAACAAGTCGCGGTGCAAAGGGCATGGTGGTAGGTCAGGCAGGAGGGAAAATTATTCTTGATAAGGTTCTTCAGAAAGAACCTCTTTTTCTTGATGATTTGGTGATTACTTCAGGTGAGGGAGATTTTCCGCCAAACCTCTTGATTGGGAAAATTACTCATATTATAACTGATGATATTTCCGTTTATAAGACGGCGCAGATTTTACCGGCAGTAGATTATCATAAGGAAAGATTGGTATTTGTAATTTCTTCATTATGAGATTAGCAATAGGCTTTTTGATTCTTTTGGCAATAATTATCGAGGCGACTCTTTTACCTTTTCCTTTCGCGCTTCTTATTATTATTCTTATTTCCGATATTTTTGCCAAAGAGGCGGTTTATTGGGCTTTTTCAGCAGGATTGATTCTTGATATTTTTGCTTTCAGAACGTTGGGAATAAGTAGTATTTTTTTTCTAGGATTGATTTGGTCCGCCGAACGTTTCAAAAAAAAATTTCATCAGGGATGGGTTTATTACCAGTTTTTTGCTTTAACCGTTATCATCGTTTTATATAGCATAGTTATTTACCGCCATATAGATATCTTTAAAATAGTGATTGCGTTAATAACTGGGGCGTTGACTCTTTTTGTTTTGAGGAATCTGATTCCTGTTCAAAATGAACAGAAGAAATTATTCGTTTAAGAGAACAATATGGTAAGTTTCAGCCAGACGCTTGGTGCCATTTTTCCAGAAGGAATTATAAAAGCAAAAAAAAAGAGAAGTATCCTTAAAAATCTAGATAAGAAAGAAGATTCTTCTTCATTTGGCCGGATGCTTTTTTTTGTCCTGCTTCTAGTTTTTGGTTTAGGAGCAATTTTCGCTCGTTTTTTTACGATTGTTGCTATTGAAGGGGAGAGATATCAGAAGCTATCATCAGACAACCGGATTAAAGAAATCAAAATTACCGCTCCCCGCGGTATCATCTACGATCGTCATCAGACGCCTTTGGTTCGCAACATACCGATTTTTGTTTCTAAAGACAATAAGAGATTTTTTGAAGAAAAACCCGCTTCAATTTCCGAAACGCTTAAAGAAGAAGTGGGAAGGGATTATGTTTTTGGCGATCTTTTCGCTCATATCATTGGTTACGTCGGAGAAATTGGTGAGGAAGAATTAAGAAATTCCAATTATCAACCCGGAGATATTATCGGCAAGTCGGGAATAGAAAAGGAATACGACCAGATTTTACGAGGTATTGATGGTAAAGAATTGATTGAGGTTGATGCGTTGGGACAAACAGTCAGAACACTTGGAAGACTGCCTTCATCAGCAGGAAAAAAAATAAATCTTACGATAGATCTTGAACTTCAGAAATTTGCCAAAGAAGTCTTGGGTAACAAAACAGGCGCTGTTATTATTGAGAATCCTCTTGATGGATCGGTGCTGGCTTTATATTCATCGCCCTCTTTTGATCCTAACAAACTTATAAGGGGAGAAAATACGATTAGTATTTTTAACGATGAAAAACAGCCATTATTTAACCGAGCTGTCAGTGGGCAGTACCCGCCGGGTTCAACCTTCAAAATTATTTCTGCTCTTGCCGCTTTGGAAACGGGTGCGATTACCAAAGAAACAAGATTTGAAGATACCGGAATTTTAACTGTTGGTCAATTTTCTTTTGGTAACTGGTATTTTTCCCAGTATGGCAAAAAAGAAGGAATTTTGGATATAGTCGGTGCTATCAAACGTTCAAATGATATTTTCTTTTATAAACTCGGCGAAGCAATAGGAATAACAAAGCTTTCTACATGGGTAAAAAATGCAGGCTTGGTGGGAATTCCTACAGGGATAGACTTACCTGGTGAAGCCGTCGGACTAATGCCTGATCCTTTGTGGCAAAGAGAAAACAAAGGCGAGGATTGGTACTTAGGCAACACCTATCATATAGCTATTGGACAGGGAGATTTGTTGGCAACACCTTTGCAGGTAAACAGCTGGACAAATGTTATTGCCAATAACGGAAAAATTTGCCAGCCGCATCTTAAAGCATTGGATAAAAAAGAATTAGTATGTAAAGATCTTGGAATAAAAAAAGAAAATATTGCTTTAGTGAAAGAAGGGATGAGACAAGCGTGTGCAAAAGGTGGGACAGCTTCAATCTTTTCTGATTTTACTGTCGAAAGTGAAAGTTTGAAAGTTGATGAAATAGATTTTTTGAATGCTCCTGAAAGTACCCTTTCTGCTAAAAAAAGAGTAGGTATACCAGTAGCCTGTAAAACCGGTACGGCAGAGTTTGGTTCCGCCAACGGTAAAACTCACGCGTGGTTTACAGTTTTTGCCCCTTTTGTCCATCCGCAGGTATCAGTGACGGTGTTGGTGGAGGGGGGAGGAGAGGGAAGTGCTGTAGCTGCACCGATAGCTAAAAAAATATTGGAAAAATGGTTTACTATGTAAAATACTATTTTTACTGAATTTATTAATCGATTAATATCGCTAATTGATTCAGAATAGATAACATGGATGACGAGCGAAGCTACTGGTTGGGTTTTTCTGCTTTTCCGGGAATCGGGCCTTTGCGTTTTAAGCTCTTGCTTTCTTATTTCGGCAGTGCGAAAAAAGCGTGGGAAGCAGGAGAGAAGGAGCTTATAAAAATAGGACTCGGAGAAAAGCTCGTTTTTCAGTTTAATGCCTTTAGAAGAAAAATTTCACTTTCTGGATATTTTAAGGAAGTACAGGATAAAAATATAAAAATTATCACTTTAATTGACAAAAATTATCCTTTGCTTCTTTCTAAAATTCCCGACGCGCCTTATGTTATTTATGTCCGGGGAAATTTGGACTGGGACCTTCAGAATTCAATCGGTATTGTCGGCACTAGGAAAATTACAAGTTATGGTAGGGAAGTGACAAAAAAACTTACAGCGGAACTTGTGAACGCCGGATTGACGATAGTTTCCGGCATGGCTTACGGAGTGGACACAGTAGCTCATGAAACTGCCGTTGAATATGGAGGCAGGACGATTGCTGTTTTAGGCTGTGGAGTGGATATCATTCATCCTTTAAGCAACAGACAACTTTACTGGAAAATTGTGGAAAGGTATGGAGCGGTTATTTCTGAATTTCCGCCTGGAATGATAGCCTCCCGTGGCCTTTTTCCAGCTAGAAACAGAATAATCAGCGGCTTATCATTAGGCGTTCTAGTTACGGAGGGAGCTAGCGACAGCGGCGCTTTAATTACCGCAAGATACGCCGCCGAACAAGGCAGGGAAGTCTTTGCTGTTCCCGGACCGATCACATCACATTTTTCTAAAGGTCCGATGATGCTTCTAAAACAAGGAGCAAAACTGGTTACAGAAATTGAGGATATACTGGATGAAATAAAAATAGAAGGTAATGATCAGAGGTTAAAATTCAAAAAAACCGATAAGATAACAGACATTAAATTATCTAAAGAAGAAAATTTGATAATAGATATATTAAATTCTGAAAATCTGCATTTTGATGAAATTATAAGAAAAAGCGGGATTGAAGCAGCAAATCTCGGAGGTATTTTGACCGTTTTGGAAATGAAAAAGATAGTGAAAAATATAGGCGGAGGAATTTATGGATTAGAGAGATGATTATTTATCCCACGTATTTTTCTAAGTAATCTCTTTCTTTTTCGCGCATAAAATCTTCGAGACTCCCTATATTAATGCCAAAGTTGTTTATTTTCCTTTTATATTGATCTATTATTTCTTGCTGTGTCTCTTTAAGTTGTTGCCGATTATCTCTTAGAGGATATAGCTTTTTGATGCTTTGCAAAAACAGTTCCAATCCGGCACGGCGTAGTTCTTTCAATTTAGTTTTATTCTCTCCATTAGTATCTGTAATCACATCAACGCTTATTTCTTTCATAAAGGGATTTATCCAATCATAGATAAGTCTCATATAGGCGACGTGTAGCCCGATGCTTGGGTCTAAATATTTGCAATCATAAGTAAGCATATTTTCGTTAAGTTCGCCGAGAAGCTTTCGTCTGCTGTCTTTTTCAGTTCTTCTTACTGCTTCTTCATATGGGGTGTGATACTGTACTCTTAAAAAACCAAAAGGCGAAGCTAGCACTTCAGAAAGAAGATCCATATTGTTGGTCATGAAATTTGCCATTTCTGTAAGTTCTTCCCAATCCGCTAAGGGATGATAAGGAATAAACCCTTGTAGAACATTGATTCCTAAGTCATGTATTTTTCTGGCAGCCTCAAGATTGGTATAAGGAGTGATTGCCGGACCTTTATTATACTTTTTAAGTTGTGAGTGGCTATATGATTCCGCACCCATCCAGACTACCGATAGACCCGCTCTTTTTGCTCTTTCAAGAAATGCATCATATAGTTTCTGTTTTTGCTGATCCGGAGAAATAACGTGATCAGCGCGCATATTCAAACCAAAAGTCAATTCAGGGTGAGCGTTTTTTATCTCTATCAACCCATCAACGACCGTCTGGAAAGGATAAATGTCATTTCCGAGCGGTTCTTCATCGGCGAATTCAAAATATTCAGTGTATCCGTATCTAATCAGTTCAGAGATTTGTTTTAATACATCTTCCGGTTCGAACCGTTTCCATTTTCCGGGTTTTTCATCGCCTGTTCTTAAGCAATAACTGCATGCACCCCAGAAACATCCTTTTGATGTTTCCACTCTTGGGTAATGAAAAAATACCGTACCTTTTTGAGGAATATTTCCCTGATAGGGATAACTTTCTGGGTAGGTGCCAAAAAGAATTTTTGGAGAAGAGAAATTGTCGCCGTAAGAGGCAGCCATTACCTCTTTTGCAAAGGCGTCTTCTCCCCAGCCGGTTACGATTGTGATAGGCAAACCTTGATGTTTTTTAAGAAATCTTTCAGGCAAAAAAGAGGGCAGACTGTGGCCTAAAATTATTTTTGGCAATTTTTCCGCTTCAAATTGAGCTAGAGCACCAAGGACAGCGTCAAGAGTTTCAAGAGTTCCTTGAGGAGCAGAAATAGCAAGAATATCAGGATTATTATTTTTTACATAGTCAATTATATTTTCTGCTTTTCCCGCGCGCACAAGCGTCATTTCATGAAGTTTCGGCTGAGATCTTTCTAAGGCTCCTGCTAAGACGAATAATTGCAAAGGATAAAACTCATGACTAAATTTAGTGGTTAAAGCAACCTCGAATATCCTTAAAGGACGCGCCACTCTTCCATTTGTTTCGCGCGGTTCTCCAATAGGATTTGTTGAGATTAACTCAAACTCTTTCATATTAGACTATTGAAAACAGTAATGATATATAATTTTTTTTCCTAAATCAAGTAAATTGACAGTTTATATTCTTTTAAAAACAGCAAAAACTTGCCTTTTGCAGGTATAATTAAGTTTAATATGGTTGAGAGATTAAATTCAGAAAAATTAGAAGAAGAATTTCTTGACGTGGTGGATGATAGCGATACGGTAGTTGGTAAAGTTTTAAGATCGGAAATAGATTGTGAAAACTTTAGAAAAGTTAGATCTGTTGCCGGTTTTATAATAAACAGCAAAAATCAGGTGTGGATACCCCGCAGATCTCCCAGTAAAAGACTTTTCCCGCAATGTTTGGATATGAGTTTTGCCGGATACGTAAAAAGCGGTGAAGATTATGATGATGCTGCCAAACGTGAAATGCAAGAAGAATTACATATGGATCCGGAAAATACAAATCTTATACGAATTGGTAAATTATCACCGGGTAAAGAAGGCGTTTCCTCATTTATCGGAGTTTATTTATTAAGAAGCGACCAGTGGCCGTCTTATAACACTAGTGATTTTTCAGGGGCAAGCTGGATGAGTCTGAGAGAACTTATTGGAACAATAATGGATGGAGAAAAGGCTAAATCTGACCTTTTAATATTAGCAAGATTTTTATTGTCTAATCTATAACTTTTTGTACTGGTATTGATAAAAGTGGTCTAGATGCCATGACTCTTTCCAGTTATTATCGCCTTCTAGGAAATCTATTTTTTCACAACCTAAATTTATAGCATCTTCAACCACTAGAAGATTTGAGTAAACTCCTATTCCTGAATATTTAGAAATATTAGCTCCGGCATTGAGGGCATAATAAGTTTTCTTATAAACTAGTCCAAACTCAACCGCTTCAACACAGCCTTTTATTATTGTTGAAATTAAACGGAATTGGTATCTTCCGGCGTTATTTATAAGAGTTCTGAAAACATTTTTTCGTCGGTTATCTTCAAAAGCGCTATGTTCCAGAGGTTCATCAGGAAACTGTTCACGAAATCTTTTGATGCTTAGGCGAAAAAGTTCTTCTATATGAGATTTTTCGTTGATAACGGTTTGCGGTTTAAGCTTGAGGATTTTTTTCCTGTCTCTTTTAAGGTTATAACGCTTTTTCTTTTTTAGTTTTTTAAGATAATTTTCCAGCGTGTCAGTGTGAGAGATGTCCAAAAAATATTTCTGTTCTTCTTCATTGCTTACTCCCGGAAATTCCTTAAGGAATGAATATTCTTTTTTAGGACGGATACAAGCAAGTTCAAGAGGCTTAGGAGCGATAACAAGAAGAAGGGGGATAAGTTCGTCGTTTTTGCTGAAAAAAACATTGTCTTCTGGCCAATTACTGCCGTACCAGACGTATTTTTGCCCGTCGGAAGCCAAAGCGTCATCGCCGCCACCAGCATTTGGAGGATCGCTGTTAAACCATAAAGGCAAAAGGGCAATATTTTCTTCTCTCGTTCCTTTTCCTCTGACCAAAGAGATAAAGTACGGGTCAAATTTATAACCTTCCCAAAAAGCTTGCCTTACTTCCCAAAGGTCAAAGACAGAATCGCAAGGAGAAAATTCCTCCCAAAGATTTTTTATCGATGAAAAATCAGTGTATACTTTTAAATTTAATTTCCGGGAAAGATCAAGGTATCCATTTTGTTCGATAAATTTATCCCAAGGTGCAATTTTTAGGAGTTGTACCGGATAAGGAAAAGGAAGAAGAGTTTTAGTTAGAAAATTTTCAGCAAAATAATTTTTGGCAGGCATGTTTTGCAGGATATTGCGGTGCTCCAAATTTGAATAATAATTTTTCCATAAAATAATTTTTAATCTTAAAGATAAGAATAAATAAATTAAAAATTTTGTCAAGATATTAATTTTGGTTATATCAATAGATAGATTGTTATAAAAATCTAAAATAAAAATATAATCTGTCGATTTTTTTAGAAAATTTTGTTTATTTTTTAATTTTCCACTTGACAGAAAAGATAAAATATTTTGTGATCTATAAATAAGAATATGATTAATAATTTAATCATTGTTGAATCGCCGACCAAAGCGCGGACCCTTTCTCGTTTTTTAGGGAAGGGTTATCAGATTGAGGCGACGATGGGTCATGTGAGGGATTTGCCGGAAAATAAATTAGGAATAGAAATTAGAGTTAAAAATCAACAGGAAGAATACGAATTCATACCAGAATACCAGATAATTTCTGACAGAAAGAAAAAGGTATCGGAATTAAAAAAGACAGCCGCAAACGCTTCTTCTATAATTTTGGCAACCGATCCAGACCGAGAGGGAGAAGCAATCGCCTATCACGTGAAAAGCGTTATAGGATCAAATTCAAAAACAAAAAGAATTGTTTTTCATGAAATTACAGAGTCAGCAATTAAAAATGCTTTGCAAAATCCCAGAGATATAGACCTTAAACTTGTTGACGCTCAACAAGCAAGAAGAGTTTTAGACAGGCTAGTTGGTTATAAGCTTTCTCCGCTTTTATGGAATAAACTTTCGATGCGTTGGCTTTCGGCAGGACGCGTGCAAACAGTAGCGGTTAGGCTTATTGTTGAACGAGAAAGGGAAATACAGGCATTTAAGCCGCAAGAATACTGGATAATAGATGCGAAGCTGCAGAAAAAAGAAAAAACAGAAAGAAAAAACGATTTTATTGCTAGACTAGTTCAAATTGGAGATAAAAAAGTAGAGATTAAAAACAAAGACGAGGCCGATAAAATCATTGATTATCTTCAAACATCTTCCTATAAAGTTGAGAATGTTGAAACAAAAGAAGGTAAACGTTATCCGCCTCCTCCTTTTATCACTTCGACTATGCAGCAGGTTGCCGCCAATAAGTTTGGCTGGAGCGCCAAAAAGACAATGCGCGCGGCACAAGGATTATACGAGGAGGGTTTGATTACCTATCATCGTACTGACTCGACGAATCTTTCTTATGACGCTATTAAAATGGCAAGAGACTACATTAAAACTTTATATGGAGACAGTTATCTTCCTTCTTCTCCCAAAATCTACAAAACTAAATCTAAAGTGGCGCAAGAAGCGCATGAAGCTATCAGGCCGACAAACATAAAAATATTAGGAAATTATGATCTGAAGAGATTAAAGGCAAATTTCCAGCAAGAATTTTCATTAAAAAAATTTAATGAAAGTTTAGGTCGGGACGCAGAACTTCTTTATAGTCTTATCTGGAAAAGGTTTGTCGCTTCGCAGATGAATGAAGCTATTTTTGACCAGACTGTTGTTACGATCAAGGCGGAAAACAATAATGTAGTTTCAGCTTCAGCGGCTCCTTGTGTTTTAAAGGCTTCTGGCGAAACGATGAAATTCGACGGTTGGATGACTTTATATGGAGATGCGGATGATAAAAAATCTGATCAGATTAACGAAACGAACAGTCTTCCGCCGCTTTGTACCGGTGAAATTTTGACTTTACTGCAGCTTTTGCCACAGCAGAAATTTACTGAGCCGCCAGCAAGATACACAGAAGCTTCACTTATTAAAACTCTTGAGGAAAAAGGCATCGGTCGGCCATCAACCTATGCTCCAATTATTTCAACAATCCAAGATAGAAAATATGTAGAAAAAGTAGAGAGGAAATTTCAACCGACCACCTTGGGTTTTACGGTTGTTGATTTTCTTGTTAAATATTTCCCGGAAATTTTTGATATCCTTTTTACCGCTAAGATGGAGGATGAACTAGATGAAATAGCCAATGGTGCTTTTTCTTGGCAGAAGGTGATGAATGATTTTTATAAGCCTTTTCATAATAAACTAGATCATGTTTCGCGTGAAGCAGAAAAAGTAAAGATTGATCTTGGGAAAACAGATGAAAAATGTCCCAACTGCGGAGCAAATTTAATAGTCAAATTATCAAAATACGGCAAATTTCTTGCCTGTCCAAATTTTCCCAAATGCAAATACACGAAAAATATCGTCGAGACAATAGGTATTCCATGTCCACGTTGCGGAGGAGAGGTAATTCTTCGGAAGACAAAAAGAGGCAAGCAATTTTACGGATGCAGTAATTATCCAAAATGTGATTTTGCCGCTTGGAAGAAAGACGAGATAAGGTAACAAATGCAAAAGGCAGATGCTAATTTTCAGTTAAATTTTAGTTTTAAGCTTAGAACTTAAAATTTGGCTTGATATTTGAGCTTTGGACCTTGTCGTTATATACTGTTTTTAATGAGGTTGCGACTGCCATATTTTATTGTTTGCCTTTTTTTGTTCTTGTTTTTTTTACCTTTCTATTCCTTTGCCCAGAGTCCTACAGTTACTCCGATTCCCACCTGTAGTGAGGATTTTTGGAAAAAGGTAGCCGGCGTGCCGGATAATATAGGCGCATTCATTAACGGTTTGTTTATTCAGGATATTCCGGAAAGTCTAAAGCGCATAAATCAATCAAAGTTGCCTTATGGAATATTCCGTGGAGGAGAAAACAATAATAATATTTGTCAGGAGTCTAACGCAAAAAGCGCTGTTGATATAGCCAAAGATTATCAATTGGCAAGGGCTAACAGGTTTAATGATGGTAATATATCGGTAACGGCTAATTTGAGTTTTTTTGATCTTCTTTGGGCAAATACCATTGGGGGAATTTTTAATAAGGGTAATAAAGAAGCAGATAACTTTCTTCGTCAGGGTTTGCCAAAGGAAGCGGCGGAAAACATTTTGACGGCAAAAGAGTACTCACCTTCGTCAAATGATCTAGCCGGAGAAAAAGACGCTCGGGTGCTGGGAATTTTCGGGTCGAAAGGTCAAGAAATGGCAGCAGCTTTGCCAGCTTTACAGTGTGCTAATTTGCCCTATGGAGTGGGGAATTGTGCAGTAACCGGTTATCCTTCTTTCAGCGAGACGCCGTCTATAGTTTCTCCTTCGGTTTCTCCGTCTGTGATTTTGCCATCGCCGGGAAACGTTACGCCAACGGGAGGAAGCGTAGGGATTTGTCCTTTGGGAGTAGGCGATTGTTCTGTCGAGAACCTTAAAAAACCGGAGTATTTTGGCAGCGAAGAGAAAGCAAGATTAGCCAGTCAAATTTGCGCCGCAGAATCAAACAGCAACCCTTTAATTATTAACGACGGCTGTTTGGAAGGAAAATCGCGCGATTATAGCATAGGTCTTTTTCAGATAAATCTGCTTGCCCATTGTCCTGAAGGTATAGAGGATAATTGGAATAAAGACAAAGATAAAGATGGAATGCCAGATAGATCATGCCGGATAATTGATGAGGATAAATTTAAAATTTGCAAAGATAAATATTTGAAAGCCGATGAAAATATAAAAAAGGCCAAAGAGTTATCCGGCGACGGTACCAACTGGAGCGGTAATTGGTCTACTGCCGCAGGATGTCGCATACCATAAGAAATATGGATAAAAACAGACAAATCTTGATTTTATTCGTAGCGATAGTGATTTTGTCTCTGGTTGCCGTGCTTTTTCTTTTTTCCGGCGGAAAGAAAGAAGATGGTAAAAAAATGATTTCCGTTAGTCCGACAAAGATTATTTATCCTACTTCTTGGCAAACTCCAAAAGAAGATAAGACTCCGACTCCCACTTTGTATATTCCCAAAGGTAGGATAAAAATTGACAGTGTTTTAGTAAATGATATTTATGAGAAGCCTATTTTGATAAATGATGAAAAAGATGTAAAATTTGCCGCCAATGAAAATTATGAGTTTGTTTATCAGCCGAAATATCATAAATTCATCATTACTATTTTAGGAAAACCTTTTCTGTCTTTAATAAGCCAAGCCAGTGAAGATTTTGTAAAGGTCTTAGGTGTAGAAAAGGCGGAAGCCTGTAAATTCAATGTTGATATTGGCACGGTGGCTTTTGCCAATCCCGAATATGCGGGTAGGCGATATACCTTAAGTTTTTGCAAAAAATAAATTGCAATTTGACAAGCTTAGGTTATATAATCCAATTTAGATATGGACGAGGTATATTTACCTGATAAAGGCGAAAAAAGAAATCTTTTTCCCTTAATTTTGATAGTCTTAATTATTATAGTGATTATTGTTTCCGTTATTTTTTTGATGAGAGGGAATAAAAAAATCGTTTCTCCTATTCCGCCCAAGCCGTCATTTGAAGTGATTTTTTATACACCCAGTCCGCTTCCCGCTACTCCCACTTCTACCCCTTCAGCTACTCCTAAAAGCGTTAAAAAGTCGCCAAGTTTTACTCCCGCCGCTAAAGAAACGCCAAAAGCAAGCTTAAGCCCAACGCTTAAAGCTACCCCAAGTCCTACAATAACCGTAAAGCCGACGTAATTGAAAGTTTACTGCCGCCGCAGATATAATTTATTAAAATGGAATTTCTGATAAGTATCGATCATCTGCTATTTTCTACCATTAACAACCTGCCGCATACGCCATTTCTTGATGGTTTTTTTTCCTTTTTTTCCGGCATTGGCAGTTTCGGGTTGATTTGGATAGCGCTAGGGATATTTTTAGCGATATGGGAGGAAATTAAAGATAAACGGGAATTATTGGCTCTTAGCATAGGAATATTGCTTTCAGTCATTATGGTAGAAGTAATTCTGAAAAATCTTATCGAGAGGCTTAGGCCAGAGTTTAGCGTGCCGGCAATAGTCCTTGATAGGAATTCTCATTCTTTCTCTTTTCCTTCAGGGCATGCAACTCTTGCTTTTGTTTGCGCTTATATTCTTTCGGCTGGCCACCGGAAATACCGTCCGCTTTTTTATCTTTTAGCTTTTCTTATAAGCTTTTCCCGGATTTATCTTGGTAGCCATTACCCCTTGGATGTGGTCGCTGGATTTTTTCTCGGACTTTTGATAGGATGGTTTTCCGTACAATTGAAAAAATACCTATGATGCGTTTGAACGCCAGACAGCTCCGTTTGCAAGAGCCTGATCCTTTACTCGTAAAAAATCTTAAAAGACATCCTATTTTTCTTATTCTTGATAATGTGCTTGATACATATAATGTAGGGGCAATTTTCAGATTGGCTGATGCTGTTGCGGCAGAGAAAGTTTTTCTTTGTGGAGAGACGGAAACTCCGCCAAATCCCAAAATTAAAAAAGCCTCGGTGAGCACATGGAAATGGGTTAACTGGGAATATTCAACTACCGCTTTGGATGCGATTAACAAATTAAAAATTGAATCTGCCCTCCAACAGGATTTGGCAGGGGCAAAAGTCAAAATTATAGCGGTGGAACAACACGAAAAAAGTATTCCTTTGGCAAAATTTAGACCAGAATTCCCCTTAGCTCTTGTGGTTGGTAATGAAACGTATGGCGTTTCAAAAGAAGTGTTAAATACCGCAGACGCGATTGTGGAATTGCCGATGTACGGCATCAATAAATCTCTTAACGTAATGGTGACCGCTGGAATAGTCCTTTATCGTATTATTGAGCACTTAGATATTTAATAATTAAATTATTGACAGCCGAAGAGTGAATCAGTTAATCTTATAACTGACATGAATTTTTTTCCTGCCCGGAAAATCCTTTTATTTGCCGGGATTTTCTTAATTGTCTTTTTTTATCAATTGGCATTGCCTAAAAGTTTATCCGCAGCGGCTGCACCCACGGCTACTCCCACCGTAACGCCGACTAACGTGCCGACTCCACCTGCTCAGGCTCCGCCTCCTTCCACAGTGAACTGGGAATTTAGTCAGGAAGTAACTAATGTAGGAAAAAGTTCAGACAGGGCTCGGCAATTTCTCTGGTGGGTGTTTAATAAGCCGCCAGTTCATACAGCGCCTATTTTGGCTGAAATCTGGGCTTTTTCAAGAAATATAGTCTACGTTTTTGTAATCTTAGTTATTGTTGCTTTTGGTATGGGGCTGATACTCTCACAGAGGCAAGGTCCTTTGGGCCCTGTTTTCTCCGGTATAAGCTCGCCTTTATCAGGAATTAATAATCCAGCGTCAGTGCTTATTAAAATTGCCGCTATTCTTCTTTATATCACTTTTTCATATGTTATCGTTTTAGGACTTATACAAGGTAGTGAAATAGTGATGCAGTTTTTTATCCATAATGTCGGCGGGAAGGATCTTTTTAACGTGGTTTTTTCCGGTTCGGGCAATATAGAAGCTAACTACACTTCTTTTATCGGTTACATAGACAATAATCCCTATAATCGCGAGTCAGCAATGACAGCTCTTTTTATGATTAATCTTACTTCGTTTACTTATTACGTCATGGGCATTATTATAATCCTTAGGACAATCATTCTATGGCTTCTTTTGGTGATATCGCCCTTTTTAGCCCTTCTTATGCCTTTTGTTTTCATAAGGAATATTGGCTGGATCTGGATCGGCGTTTTTTTCCAGTGGCTTTTTTACGGCCCCTTAATGGCAATGTTTCTTTCTGCTCTTACTAGAATTTGGGTGGCAGGTATACCTTATCCTTTTGATTTTTCAAGAGTTGACAGGCCAGACGGACAGATTTATAGGACAGCCATAAATATACTTTATGGTGGCCCAGCGCAACTTCTTTCACCCACTAATTCCGCCAACTATGTGGATACCTTCGCTGAATATATAATTTCACTGGTAATGATTTGGGCAACTATGCTTTTGCCGTGGCTACTGCTTAGAATTTTTCGTGATTATTGCTGTGATATTATGGCTAAAGGCAATGCTACTTTGGCTTCTATATTTGATCGGATGCGGCAATATCCAATTCCTCCGCCACCTGCTCCCAGCGCTCCTTCTCCAGCTTCAACCGTTGGAATGGCTGTAGAGCTTCCTTTTAGGCAAAAAATCGAAGAAAAAGTCAGTGAAGTAGAAAAGACTAAAATTGAAAACATCAGAGAAATTTCCAACGTCAGTTCAGTAGAACTAGCAAGATCCATAGAAATGGCTATTTCTTCTCTTTCAGACGTCTCACGTATGGAGTTAAATCAGAAAGATCGAAGTACAGTAGAGAGAAATTTGGAGAAAATTGCTTCGGCAGCCAACCTTGTTTCTCCTGCAGAAAGAGAATTCTATACCAGAATTAAAAATGAATTACAATCACGCGCTTCTTCCGGAGATAAGATAGCCTCCACGATTCTCGCGGCTTCTTCAGGTAGAAATGATATTCTTGCAAAACAGGTAGAGATAATCAGTGCAGAAAGACCAACAGTAACAGCTCCGGTAGTTTCTGTTCCAACTTCTGTTTCTGCCATGCCTGTGGTTATGTCTACCAAACAACTCGCTGAAATTCTCAAGCAGACTAATTTAGTTAGAAATATCGCCACACAGGTAAATATTTCAGATGAACAGGTAAAGAAAGTGCTTCAGACTATTTGTACTATGAACATTGTGAACATGACGACTATCAAAGAGACGGCAGAAAAAACCGGCACTCCAGAAAAAACAGTACAAGAAATAGTTGCCGCCTCCCAGATGGCTATCAATCTTGGTCAGACTCCTTTAGTTTCTGCCACAACAATTCTTTCCCAACCGGAGAAAATTAAAGAAATTACAGAGAAAACCCAGGTTTCTGAAGATAAAGTGAGGGAAATTCTTCAGAAGATGCCGACTTTGGATATTTCCAATGATAAGATAGTTTCTGAAACAGCCAAATCTACCTCTACTTCCGAAAATCAGGTAAGGGAGGTTGTTATCGCAGCAAGAACAATTGCTGCTCCCGCGGCCATTCCTAAACCGGGAGTTGTAAAACCGGCAAAATCTGTTTCCATCGGCGGCAAAGAAGTGATAACTCAAGTGTCTGTTGATGACTATGAAGAGGTAAAGAAAATGTGGCTTAAGCATTACCATGAAGCTCCAGTACCTTTATCTTTTGGTATTAAAAACAGAAAAGAATGGCTTCTTTCTGAAGAGCATAAACTTACCAATATTTCACATCTTTTAGAGAGTACAGATCCAGCAAAGCGTCGTGAAGGTTTTGAAAAAGTTTCTTCAATTCTTCCCTTTATGCTGTTGGGAGGATTTACTGACGCAGAGATTTTAACTTACGTAAAAGCCAAACTTGAGGCAGCCAAGCAAACAAAGACAGAAATTGAAGCTGTTGAAAAAGCTAAAGAAGAGGTTAAAAGCCAGATGAAAGAAGAAGAAACCTTGCTTGAGGTTCCTTCTGTCAAACAGAAAGAAGAAAAGAAGATGGAAATGGTAAGAGAGCAAAAGATTGATGCTACAAAGGAGAGGTCAAAAAATAATCAATCTTGACAGAAATTTTTCTATTGCCGATAATAAATCCATCCTATGGGTAAACTTGTAAAGTTCCCTTTATATTTAGGTCTAGGAATATTTGTCTTGACAATTCTTATCTCTGCTGTGAAATTGGGAGAGAAAAAAAATTTAACTTCTACCCAAAGTCGTGCTGGCTTTTCATCTTCTACGCTGACAATGAGATTTATAGCCCCTGATACGGTAAATATTTCTTTTAACTCTGATAAGAGTATCAGCGGAGTAGATGTAGTTATTGAATACGAAAAAGATAAAATTGACATTTTACCCTCTACACTTACGCCCGGTTCTTCCTTTATCACAACCGGTGGAGTGGTAGACGAGGCGAATTCTACTTTTTCCTTTTCAGCTCTTTCCAAGGAGGTTGATAACAAAGCCGGTATCGTTGCTAATTTTAAAGTCGTTTCGAAAAATAAGACCACTAATCAAGTGAAAACAACATTGAGGTTTAAAACTGGGGAGGGAAAAACTAAAATGGTTGATCAGGTAACCGGCAATGATATTTTAGGCGATGCAAATGGTATAGAATTTAACTTGTGATTTAGTCTATTGACGGAAGCTGTATGGTTTTGCTATACTTAATTTAGTTAATTATTGAATTGAAACGAAGAAGGAATAAACCGCTTCCTGCGGTTTTTTTGTCTGAAGCAGTTGGCACCTTGACAATCAAAAAGTGGTAGGAATTTCGAACGAGAGTTTAATTTTTCGTCCGCCTATTTTACCGTTTGCCTTAGTAGATTTCTACTTTGGCTTACGGAGCGAATTTTGACGGACTGTGAAAACTGAACTTCGTTCAATTTTTTTGAGAGTTTGATCCTGGCTCAGGATGAACGCTGGCGGCGTGCCTTAGGCATGCAAGTCGAACGAGTCGCCGCAAGGCGGCTAGTGGCAGACGGGTGAGTAATGGTAAGGAATCTACCCCAAAGTGGAGGACATCTCGTCGAAAGACGGGGTAATCCTGCATAATACTGCAAGGTTAAAGGGCGTAACTGCCCGCTTTGGGAGGAGCCTTACTCCTATCAGCTAGTTGGTAGGGTAATGGCCTACCAAGGCTATGACGGGTAGCTGGTGTGAGAGCATGACCAGCCACAATGGCACTGAGATACGGGCCATACACCTACGGGTGGCAGCAACCAGGAATAGTCGACAATGGACGAAAGTCTGATCGCGCGACGCCGCGTGAGGGATGAAGCCCTTCGGGGTGTAAACCTCTTTTGCCTCGCTATCGAGGCGGGGCGAATAAGCACCTACTAACTACGTGCCAGCAGTCGCGGTAATACGTAGGGTGCAAGCGTTATCCGGATTTACTGGGCGTAAAGTGTCGCGTAGGCGGTTTACTGCATCTTACTTCAAATATCTCGACTTAATCGGGATTCGGGTAAGAGATGGGTAGGCTTTGAGACTCGGTGGAGTTTCCGGAACTTCCGGTGTAGCAGTGAAATGCGTTGATATCGGAAGGAACACCAAGAGCGAAGGCAGGAAACTAA
>Ga0101944_10000732_pt1 | contig 87980 bp, 77 predicted proteins | sample DewCreD2012metaG_FD_75245 | JGI IMG/M metagenome (GOLD analysis project Ga0101944, IMG submission 75245) | Hot spring sediment bacterial and archeal communities from British Columbia, Canada, to study Microbial Dark Matter (Phase II) - Dewar... ... | reverse complement strand
CCGAATAAGTGGTTTGCGAGATGCTACCCGATGAAACACTGGCTGGAGAAACCAAAAAATCTCCCAAAACATTCAATTTGGCACTGGGACTGGTGGTGCCGATGCCGATGTTGGTTCCGGTGTTGGCAAGCAACGACGATGCCGTCCACGTTCCGCCAGTATAATAGAGCGTTTGATAGTTCGTTCCAGAAGGCATTGATCCGCCAGTGGCGGCTTGCCAAGTGCCCACTCCGTTGGCATCGACAGTGAGCACATAACCGGCAGTTGTCGAGGTCCCCAGTTGAAAACCGGTCATTTTTACAGTGCCGTTGACATCCAGTTTGGATCCCGGATTCGTCGTCCCGATGCCGACATTGCCGCTTGAATTGACATACAACCCTGTCCCACCTTCTGCTCCTCTAAGTTGAGCAGTGCCAGCAACATCCAATTTACTATTAGGACCAGTCGTTCCAATACCGACATTGCCACTTATTGTTTTTAAAATTAACCCGTTCGTGAAATCAGATCCTGTCCAATATTGAAAACCCAGATCGTCATATGAACTAATAAATCCTTTGCCTCCCCAATACAGCCAATAGTAGGGAGATATTTCCAATGTTCCATTCACCATCAATTTATTTGTCGGATTCGTCGTCCCGATGCCAACGTTGCCTGAAGCATCAATCACAAAAGGAGTAGTATCATTTTCGCCTGTTTCATCGTTGACTCGAAAAGATAACCCCGTGCCCAAATTGGTTATCATCGCTCCAATTCCGTTGCCATTTTGTGCTACCTTCAAAGCTGTTCCTATTCCTCCACCTGCACCATAAATGATAGACATAGCATCAGCACTACCTGAAGTTGGGTTATAGTTAATATTTACAGCATCTGTCCCGGCAAGAATATTGTCAATATCAATTCGACCATCACTGATTTGATTCTTAACATTAAAAGCTGATGGCACACTGCCGATTTCCTTACGCGGAAGAAGCGTTTCCCATGTTGGTGTTGTCCCACTACCTCCTACTTGAACTTCCAGATAAAGTGTCTGATTGAAATCTAAACTTGAAAGTGAAGAAATATCTCCAGCCAGAACACTAAACAAACCGCCGGAAACCGCCACTCTTTGATCGGTACCACTACCATTGCAAGTACTGCCATTATCTGGACTGTAGCAACGAGTTTCTGTCCAAAGCACACTTGAACAATTTGAATCAGAACAGATTCTCAAACGAAGATTATAACTCCCATCGGCCACCGCATAACCACTGCTATCAAAAAGTTTTCCCTGATAATTGAATTTTGAATTGATAGCCGCTTGAGAGATGTAAAAAAAACCAACAACTAAAAAAGAAAAAACAGCCGTTAAACCTAAAAGCGACCAAGTAAAAATACTGATTTTTCTTTGCTGAAATTTTCTGTTCATCAGAAGTTTTCCTGTTTATTTTTTTCTTTTTCTGATTGAATTTTTTCCTATTTTTTTTGCCCTTAACCCGCTTTTATTCTACCAATAAAAAAATGGCCTGTAAAGCCCATTATTATTTATTTATTTAAAGCTAAAATAGTAATTGTTTCTTTGATTTAAAACCCTTGAGATTGAACAATTTTTCCAGTTATTCTTTTTATTTTTATTTCTTTCCACTGGATTAAACTTTCTTTTTTGAACATAATCGAGCCTTTTTCCACTTCTTATTGTCAGCGAAAACACTTATTTGTTTGAATATTATTTTGATAAGTTAATTTTTTTATTTTTATTTCCCTTATTATCACTCTTTTTCTCTAACCTAATCCGAAGGCTGAAATTATTTTTGAAGAAAATGAAAATGAAAAGTAAAATAAACAACAATACAAATACCAGTGACATCTCTTTCCAAGGAATCGCCCAAAATGTCATCTCTCTTTCAATTAATCCATTTCCTAAATCAGGATCGAACTTCAATTTGACAAGATATCTTCCTGCTAAATATTTTCTATTCCAAACAACATCAAACCCTCGCACCGAATCACGAAGCACATTGGCCGGTTCAATTTTTAAAGTTTCTAAATTTTTTCCAAACATATCAAAAATCGCAATTTCTCCTTGCGGTCTAAGTCTTACTGTTCCATTGTTACGAAAAACTAAATTAAATTTGACCGGACCTTTTTCATACCACTCCCTGTCTCTGCTGAAAGATTCAAGCGAACCATCTTCTTTGGTCGGACCGCCAACTTTAATAAAAAGCAAAGCTCCAACTCGAGATTTGATATTAATAGCAGGCGACGTCTCTTTGTTGGCTGGACGATCACTTTCACTAATGGCTCTGCTAACTAAAATACTGGCATAGTGATCACCAGAATCAGCATTTTCAGGAACATTAACTTCAAACTCAAAAAATTGTCTCTCTCCATGTTTAACTGTGAACTCGGTAAGTTCCGGCTTTACCCAATCCTTTGCTCCATATCTGCCAGATTCTTTTCCCTTTAAAGCTATTGAATTTCCTGGAATTTGAGCACCTTCAAAATCTTCGACTTCAATTTGGTATTTTTGTTCATGCCCCTCTCGATTTGTCACTTGAATAACTCTTTTAGCTGACTCACCCGGTTGCAACTCAAAACTGAATGCGGTCGGTCCTAAATCAAAAAGTCCTTCTTCCGGAACATCTTTTTGCATTTCAATATAGGCAGAAAAAGCCGGCTCATAGAAACCAAAAAACAATAGAAGTATTATAAAAAAATTTTTTATCATCAAAAAAAATTAAAATTCAATTTAAACCTATGGATTGGTTGTTGCTGTAATTGTTACGTCTACATCATAAGTTCCTGTTGGTTGCAACACCGAAGAACCAACTTCCGCTCCAAATTGAATAATTTCAGTATCACCGGAAGAGCTGGTTTCTGTCGATCTACTAACTACCGTAAAACCGCCACTGTTGGTTACATTGTGCCACTTGGCCGCATAAGTATCAGTTCCAGCTGTTCCCCATTTGGTACTATCATAAGTGGTGCTGGTACTTTTAAGTCTTGCGCCCCATTCACTGGCTGTTGATGCTACAGACCATGTTTCCGGAGTTCCGGCTACTGCCGGGGTATAAGCAGCAATTTGATCACCATCAGCATTCTCTAGGTAAGGAGTTGCTGAAGTATAGGTTAAAGAATAACCTGTTGAGTTGTTGGTTTTCACCGTACAACTCGATTCATTTGTTGTCAAAGCTGACTGACCAGTACCGGTAATTCCACCCATATTAACTACTGATGTACAGCTGTTGGTAATTGTAGCAGATATTGGAAGATTAACATCGACAACACTGTCGGCATCAGCAGCGAAAGTATAATTCATTAGACGGTTATAAGACAGAGTTACCAAGAGAAAGGAACCAAACAAGCAAACAAGAAAAACAAAAAGCAATCTCCCCCTGACTTTAAAGCCTTTTTTAATCATAATTTTGTTTACAACTTTTTATTTTAATATTTTTTAATTTCTGAAAAATTCTATAACCATGGATATCATAAATCAAACAAAAAAAAATGTCAACGTTCCATTCAAAAGCTTCAAGCGATCGATTATTTGACTCAAAAAGAAATAACTGTAATCATCACATCAGTATCATAAGTTCCCGTCGGCTGAATTTTTTCAGCACCAACCTCCGCCCCAAACTGAATGATCTCCGTGTCGCCAGTCAGGGCAGTTTCATTAGGGCGACTAACAACCGTGAATCCGCCATCATTAGAAACACTATGCCAATAAACGTCGGCATTATTGTAATCTTCTGAAAGAGATGCAGTCCCCCAACGACTACTATTGTAAGTGGTGCTTCCATTTTTCTTTAGTCTCGCTCCCCATTCACTACTTGACGGATCAACATCCCAATATTCGGGAGTACCAAAATTAAGCGGTGTATAAGAATTGATTTTATCCGCAGTAGAGTTTTCCAAATAATCGGTATCGCTATCAAAAATCAAACTATAACCAATTGGACTGTCAGTAACAACTGTACAAGAAGCTTCATTTGATCCGAGACTTGATTTTCCTGTTCCAATAATAGTTCCCATGTTAACTGTCGCCGGACAGTTCAACGCAATTCGATATTCAGAGACCATCACTTGATAGCCTGCTCGATTCAAATAATTATCACTCGAAGAATCACCGGTTGCCACTTCACCGCCTGTATCATTAATGAAATAAGAATCTGATGAATGAGCATCACCGTAGAAGTTGATACTATCAGCCCTGACTTCATAGCTGTCACTTTGCATTGCTGCCTCCGACCATGAAGAAAAATAGAAAATAAAAATAGTCAGAAACCAAAAAATCCCTGCCAAAGAAAAAGCTTTTGCCCAATCTCCTGAGACAAAAAACGATTTCATTCCAATTATTTCATTGTTATTTTTTTTGAACCGAAATTTCAAAGGCATATTTTTTCTCTATTTTTTTCAATCCTTTTGCTAAAAGCCAAGTTGCCAGCATAATCAACAAAAACCAATGTAAAGGAAAAACAATGAATTTTTTGGTTTGTTTGATAATCTCATCTTGATCATCTAAGCGAGCGTTGATTTCAGCTTGATAAAGACCAATCGGATAATTTCTACGCCAAACAATTTCAAAATTTTCCTCACTTCCCGGCAAAACCGTCCGAGTTTTGAATGGCAGCTGCGCCACCTTAATTCCCAAAAAATTGGTAATCGACATTTCTCCTTGCGCCTCAAAATGAACATTGCCCTCGTTGCGTAGCTTAGCATCAAAAAACACCGGACCGGTAAGAAAGAAAAATTTTTGAGGATTAAATAAAAAATAACCGACTATTTCATTATTAGTTCCCCCGATTTTTCCCCAGAGTGGAATTTTTATTTGACTGATTAATTTTACATTTCCGCTCTGATTATCTTTTTGTTGGTTAGCTTTTACCACTAGGGCTAAATAATGTCCACCCAAATCAGTTTCCGCCGGAATGGCTATCCTGACTTTTACAGTAGCTCTCTCTCCGCTTTTTAAAGTAAAATTATCGTTATCAACCGTCACCCAATCTGAATCCAAAACAGATAAACTTTCATTTTTGTAATCTTCTTTTTGAATGGAAAAATTTTCTTCCCTACCCAAACGATTAGCCACAATTAAATCAAATTCTTTTATTTGACCGGGATTTAGCTGAAAATCCACCTTGGCTGGATGAACAATAAAACGATCTTCAATCTTATCCTCGGTTTTTTCAATCGAAAAAGCTCGTACCGAAGTTGCCCAAAAAGCCACTATCAAAAAAAGAACTATTTTTTTATTATTTGAAATTTTGAAATTCATTGATATTTGATAATTGAATTTGATAATTTTTTGTATTTTCTAAGATACTAAGTACTATATACATTTATTCTAATACTTAAAACTGATTCAAAAATTATTTTCTTTACAAACTTTAAATTATCATAACGTTGAAGCAGTAGCTGTAATAACTGCATTATAATCACCCGGCATTTGATTGTGGTTGACACCTACTTCGGCTTTGAAATGGACTGTAATATCTGCCCCTTCACTAGGTGTGCCCCCGGTTCCTTCCGCCACTTTTATTTTACTACTGCCAGAAAACCCCTCATATTTGGTTCCGCCGAAATATTTTGCCAAACTGTAATCGCCAGAAACAGAAAAACCAAATTCACTATCATTATTATCCACCGACCAAACTTCTGGAACACCGTCGGTATTTTCGGTATAGTCGGCAAAATAATTTCCGCCATCTGTCATAGCTGGAATAGTGCTGGCCGCTAATTCCAATTGCCAATCACTTCCAGAATTAACTTTGACATTCCAAACAGCCGAGCCAGTCGATAAACCAGTTCCCAAAATATCACTCAATTTAACATCAGCAGGCAAAGAAATACTTATTACATCCAAAACAGAAACTGAAACATTAATCGAATCGGAATCTTCACCCGCCACCAACACTTCAAAACTTTCCACTATTGCAGACAAAACCACAACTAAAAGAAATGCCCATAACACCGTTAGCACTTTCAATTCACCAATAATAATTTTTGATTTTCCAGAAAATGATTTTCGGCTTTGTTTTTTCATCATCTTGTCCCAAGCATAACGATTTTATAATTTTTTGGCAAGAGAAAAATTTTTATGTGTTACACGTTTTCAAATTTAGTCCTTCAAAAATTCATTTCGAATTTCAAATTTAGCCTTTAAAATTTTCCTGTTTTACGTCTCATATTTCAAGTTTCACGCTACAAATTCTAAAATTATCCTCCAATTCACAGTTTCCTGCTAATTCACCTTTTGGCAATCTTTTTCCGGAGCTGGACACAAGACATTGACAGTACCTAATTGATCCGTGCGAAAAATTTCCGCTCCAACCGATTTGATTCGATTTAAAGTTTCTTCGGCGGGATGGCCATAAGAATTATTTTTTCCGCTAGAAATCACGGCATAATAGGGCGAAACCAGTTCCAAAAATTTTTGACTGCTTGAATTTTTGCTTCCATGATGAGAAACTTTAAGCCAATCAACATCAATTTCGTCTCCATCTTCAATCATATCCCACTCAGTTTCTTGCTCGGCATCGCCAGCCAACAAAAAAGAATTTTTTCCAAAATCCAACCTGACCGCCACCGATTGGCTATTTTTTTCTTGATCATTTCCATTAATCCAAAAATCCGGATTAAGCACTTTCATCTTAAAAAAATTTCCCAATTCGATTAAATTTCCTGAGATAACTTTTTGTTTTCTGATTTTTCGTTTTTGAATTTTTTCTTCAAGCGCTTTTAACGCATCATTTTCGGGCCAACTGCCATTATACAGAAATAGACCAACCTCATAGTTGTCAAGCAAATCAATCAACCCGAAATAGTGATCTTTGTCCGGATGAGTAAGAATTACCACATCAATTTTTTTATCACTGCCTAAAATTTTTCCCACTTCAGCCAGTAGTTTTTTGCCATTTGGTCCGCCATCAATCAGAATTTGATGTTGACCGAAATAGTCTATCAATGTTGCATCGCCTTGACCAACATCCAAAAAACTGACTACTAATCCGTTCTGAGCTAATTTATTCGAAGCAAAAGCAAGATTCAACAACAAAAAAGCCGCTGAAAAAAAGATTAACCCCCATAATATTTTTTTATCGTTCCAAAACACAACTGTTTAGATTTTAGATATAATACTTAGATAACTTGATAAGATTTGCTTGTTAATTGGCATAATAATTGATATTGCTATCCTAAACAAGACGAAATCTTATCATCTTTTTTATGTAAAGACTAGTCCTATTTGTCTATTTCTTTATTTTATATTATTATTATATTCATCCTTAGCGTTTTACTAAACGAGAAAAAAGAGAAACCTAATTCTTTACCGATTTTTTGAATAAGATTAATTAAATTTAAATGCTAAAAATTATGAAAAATTCCAAACAATGGCAGGAAAGTTTTAAAAAAGTAAAAAAATTTTTTTCTTTTTTATTATTCTTTTCTCTTTTCTTTTTGTCCACAAAAAATTCTTTAGCCGTTGTCAATCCTGAAAATTTACAAGGTGATCCTTTGTCAGATCGACAGCATTTTTTATGGCAAATTATTGGTAACTTACAGTCTCCCGATGATTCAAATTGTCCTTCCGTGGCAGAAAATGCTCTTTTAGCCGCTGGAGTGCCAGCTGGTCAAGTAACTGAAGCAAAACAAAATATTTGCGCTAGTTTAACTAATATAAAAAGCGGAATACAAAACGGCATGAACAGCGGAAATGAAAAAATTGAAACCAATCTTTTTTCTTTTGACAATTGGCATCAAGTAAAAAACCTTTATTTTCAACATAGCTCAAACGGGATTGTAAATGGAAAAATTGTTTTCACTCAAACAATAGATTTTATGAGTTATGATTTTATGGTTTTTATGACTAATTTTGCCAATAAAATGGACGCTCGCAAAGGTTTTATCAGTTTGGACGCCGACTTGGTTGGCGGTTTAGCCGGTTATGGAGCGGTTCTAACAATGTATAATGTTCCCGATATGGATGATCCTGTCATTCTGGTAAATGACGAAGAAGATACTGGAGAAGTGGTCAGTGGTTTGGTTTATGATCGAGCAAATAAAATTATCACCTTTAATGCGGCACACTTTTCATCTTTTGAAGCAAAGGATCGCAAAGATTTAGACAAAAATCCTTCAATTGACAAGGTTAAATATCGAAAATATAAAAAAGATGGGCAGTGGAAACTCAAAGTAACCTTGTGGGGTAAAAACTTTAATTCTAAAACAAAAGTTTATTTTGGAAAAACAAAAGCTGAATCAGTAAAAAAAATCAGCAGTAAGAAATTAACAGCTACCTTTTCTTGGTCGGATTTACAAAGTCAAAACAGCAAATCTCGCCTTCTGATAAAAGTACGCAATAACAGCAACGAAAAAGTATCTTCCGACAACCGTAAGTCTTTAGAGAAAATAAAACTAAAAAACAACTAAATAAACCCACTCTAATTTCTATCAGATTTTAATAGAGAGATTGAAAACAGAGTCTCGTTTTTGTGGTGCTTTGAAATTAATTTTTGTCAATAAAAACCGCTTCGCCCCTACTTCCCGTGGCACTTCTTCCACTTCTTCCACTGCAGCAAATGCCACAGGGATTTAGGATGCTGGAAAATTTATCCAGTCGATTATTCCCGCATGCTCGTCTGCGAGGACGCGCGATACCGTTATTCATTCCGGCATTTATTTATCGTGCTTTAGTCCTCGTAGACGAGTAGGCGAATTTCGCTTTTAAATGTTCCTACGGATATTTTACTTGTTTGTCAGTTTCTTGTCAACTTTTTTGGAAGTGGATAACTTTTCCCAGTCCCTTACCGCTTCCCATACCCAAGTATGGCTTCTCTTGAAGCCATACAGTTCCTTGAGCATTTTGGCAGCGGTGCGCGTATCAAAACCCTGTTTATAGAGGCGCACCGCTTTTTCTTTCATCTCATTTATTTGCTTTTGTTTGAATACCGATAGAGGCATATATGTGTTGCTATTAGCTACCTGTATCATACTCTTCTGTCAACTTTTGTCAACTTGCGTAGTGTGGATAAGGCACCTTGCCCTTGAACTGCTGGGCGAAATAGTTGGCTTGCCGCTCGAGATTCTCCGCTGTTACGGATCCGTCGTCTTTGTTCTGATTCTGGACGAAAGTCATGAATCCCTGGAGCGCTTTGCCGAATCCCGGGTCGGTTTGTTTCTCGGCGAACCTATCTTTATTATCCCCAAGGAACAGCCGCGCCCGCTCTTCCAATTCTTTGCCGCGCATCATCGTGTAGATGGTCGTGCTTTGCACCGACGAGTGTCCGAGAATATTCATTACGTCCGATGTCGATCCCCCGCTCTTGATGATGTGATGGCCGCGATGATGCCGGAAGCTGTGGGCGTTCATATATGGCATTTCGGCTTTGTTGCAATATCGTCTCAGCATTTCTCCCAGCCCCTTGATGGAAAATCTTTGTCCGTATTTCGAACTGGTGGCCGATACGAAGAGAGCTTCCGGTTCGTCAAACTTCACCTGTTTTTCCAGATGCTTTCTTTTTTCAAGCCAGCGCAGCAGATAGTCATTGGTGCTTTTGGTCCAGAATATTTCCCGAAATGGCCTGCGTGATTTGGCTTTTTCCGTCCGGATAATGGCTCTCATTTCAGTAAGATCAAGGTCGTCTTTGTCGATAGAGCATATTTCTCCGTTACGCGCTCCGGTGTCCCACAGCATACCGATGATCGCCAAATTTCTGATGTGGCGCGGATCGTTGGAGTCTTTCGGAATGACCGAGATAAGCTGCTCGAATTGTTCGTCGCTTGCCACGCGCGGAAGTTTCATTACTTTGTCCGGAATCGGGATCAGTTCCTCGTCGATCACTTTGTATCCCTGCAGGCGATAAAATTCGAAGAACTTGCGGAGCGCCATGCACTTTCCGACGAAGCTGTTTCTATCCCAGCCGAGATCCGCCATGCCGTTCAAATATTCCATGACGTCGCTCAGCGTGATGTTTTCGATTTCGGGATTGCGCAGGAACAGGCAGAAGTTTCTGAGTTCGCGGTCGTAACCGCGAACGGTGTTCTTTTTGACTTTGAATTGTCTCCAATTGGAGAATTGATAGATAGCGTCTTTTGTTAGCATATAACACGTGAACCCACCGGAATGCGACCGGCGATGGATTCGGTTCGTTTTTCTCCGTAGTCCGAAATCGGCAATCAAAAAGCGGAGCGCTTTAAGCACATATTTCCTTACGATCGCGTCAATCTTCTTTTGACTTTTTTCGAGTATAGAATCCATCGCATCACACCCTCAGATCCATGATCATCGGCTCCCTTTCGGGAAGCAATGAGGTGAGTGTTTTTTATATTAATGTGTTTACGAAAGACCTTTCGACAATGGTCTTCCGCTATGCCAAGCGAAACATTACCCCTTCGCGCCAAAGAAGTCAAACGCGATTGGTATAGCGCTTTCAGTTTATAAAAAGCGTTGTATATTTTCGGTAAAAATTCTCCGAAAGAGGCTTTAATGCGGGGAAAGAAAAAAGATATTCGGTATCAAGTCGAAAAAAATGTTCATAATCAAATCAAGGGATTAAAGTTATCCCCAGTAAGAATCATGCAAAAAGCCCGGCTAAAAACCGAGCTTTTTCAAGATTTATCTCCGATTATTTTCCTCCAAACGGCTGACCCGAGTCTCCTTTGTTGGAAAAGTAAAAGGAGAACGCCATGCCGGCGAGGAGCAAAAATTGATCGCCGGAAATTTTTCCGATAAAAAGCGCGCCGACCGTGGCAAGCGCCATCAGAATAAAAACGATCTTGCTTGCCGATTTCAAAACTTCCATATTCATTTTAGTGTTTGTTTTATAATTGCCAATCCTTCTTCGATTTTTTTAATCCCCTCTTCGACCACAGAGGAAATTGTTGATTGCTTGTTTGACGTTTGACCGTTGGCCAAAGCAACCAGTTCATTGATAATTTTCTTATCATGCGACGGACAATTCGGTTTTTTCGAATAAATTTCGTAATGACCGATGATGTGATTGCGATCGATCGGAATTTGCCAGTGCTGGCAAATATCGCATATCAATAATGCGCTTGCCTGTTTCATCGCGTCGGTCCATTTGTCCTCCGGTTTGCCTTCATGTTCGATGCCGATCGTATAGAGATTCGGATTGACATTCGTTTTGATAAGTTTCGAGCTTGGCGCATCCACTCTTCCCGCATGCCAAGCCGCATCTTCTTCTTTCACATACTGATGGATTTCTCCGTTCTTTCCGATTCCATAGTGCGCGCTTACCTGCGAAGCGGGATTGGCAAACCACGCATCGGTGCCGGACAAAGTGCCGTCCATGATATGAATGACGACGATTTCCGGTTTGTGACCCTTCCGTCCGGTCCAGAAATTAGGGGAGCCTTTCCAAATTTTTTGAATAGTGTTCATTTTTGTTATTTTTTAATGGTTATTGATAAATTAAGGATGGCCGCAATCAATCCGCCGATCGAAGCGGTGGCGACAATCCAGAAAAATTTTTTGAGCCAGTCGACATCAGTGCCGACTTTGGTCAACTTCGTTTCGATATGCGGCAAGTGATTATTCTTTATCTCTTCGACATTTTTCTCCAGATTATCCAGCCGCTTATCCTGCATGTGATTTTGATAGTTTTGTTTTTCCATAAATTTAACGGGCCGTCTGTCTCATTTGCCGCAAATCCGATCCTTGTATTTCCCTACTCGGAAACATCCGACCCATTGTTGCCGGTGAGTTATTTGCGCCTTCCGTATTTTTCTTTTCATCTTCGGAAAGTTTGTTATATGCAGACTTTTGAAGTCGCAAGATATCCTGCATCTGGAAAGTCACTGACGATCGGAGTCTCTGCGCTTCCTGCGGATCGTCTTGGGCGAGATAAGGCAAGATATCCGGCAACAGTTTTTCCGCCTGGGCGTTCCAGCTGTCGATTATGTTCATGGCCGTTTGGCTGTCGTTGGCTTCCAGCGCCCGCTTGGCCTGCTCTCTAGCCGTGTTATAACCGACTACCGTTTCATCTCTCAAATTCCACGCTTGATTCCGTTTCTCTCCACCGGCGGATCGATAGAATCTTTGCGCCGTAGTTTCCAAAATTTTGGCCGGGTCGATCGCTTCCCGTCCGAACCCTCCGAATAAACCGTTGATGCCGTAGGCCAGTTTCATCGGCGACACGCCAAGCGCCCGGCCGACCACTACCGCCGCATAAGGCGTTTTTTCGTCATATTGTTCCGTCGGCGCAACCTGTTCAAGACGCCGCGGCACTATTTGCCTGCCAGTAAAAAATGATTTATTGGTAGACAGTTCGGCCGGCGTACGCAGGATCGGAGGCAATGCTCCGGAGAGAAACTGCGAAGTTGACAGTTCTCCGTCGCGGGTAAACGGAATGGGCGCCAGCTGGCTCATCCATTCGAGAGCCAGCTTGGCAAAATTGCTCGGTTCGCCTTTTCGAACATACTCGAGAGTATATTCGAGCGGATTGTAAAAAATCTGCCCGACGTCGCCTTTCGGAATAAGCACCATCTTCGGTATGCGATTGCCTTCCTGATCCTTGTCTTCGCCGACTATAATCGGGAAATAAGTGTCTTTGATCCAACTAGGTACGTCTTCGTATAAATCCGGATAATTCAATGAGTTCCAGAAATAAGTTGTTATTCCCGGCGTGACAATCAACGCCGCGGCCTTGGCGGAAGATTTGACCGGACTTTCCTTGAAAACGCGGGCAGTATTCAGAAGAGCCTGCCAGCGGGCGTTTACGAACGGCACCCACATATTGATAATCCGCATTTCCTGACCGGATTTGGCAAAATCGATGGTAGAATTCCGGGCCTCATAGGCCGCTTCCAATGTCGAAGCTCCTTTTTTAAGAGACCGCGTATAAACACCAAGGCGGGGCGCCAACTCTATGGCTTCGGCAAAATTGCTTATAAGATTGAACGGATTTATGACGGCTTTGGTTCTTTTCCACCAGTTCGGTTCGAATAATTGCTTTTTCACACCGCTGATTTCTCTGGCCCCCTGAATGAAACCTCCGAATCCTCCGCCGTTTCGGGCAAATTCATCGATCAGTTTCGAGTCCCAGCCGAAAGCTCCTTTCAAACCTTCGGCAAATCCCCTGACCCAATCAGCCGCATTGAAACCGTATTTCGAAGTCATGATAGTCATCTGCGCGTCGCGCACGGCATTGGAAAGCGAAAACGGAATATATAGCGTGGTCGCTCCCTTCCGGAACGCGGCGGAAGTAAATTTTACAAAATTGCCCAATATCCCCGCCTCCACTTCATTCATCTGATGCATCGCCCAGGAAAGTTCTTCCGGTACGATCCATTTGGTATTTTTTCCGTCGGCGAATACACTGATCGATCCCCAGCCTTTCGGAGCGCGTTCGCTTTTTTCCAGCGGCTTTATGAATTCTTTGGCTTCCGGCATCACTTCCCTTATGTTTATCAATTTCTGAGCGACTTCGTTTCGCTTGATGAGATTGACTGCGTTGGATAACTTGTCGATTATCGATTCGAACGGATCGCGGATAACTTTTTCCGTTCCTTCCAATTCATGGATTATTCCCTGCTTGCTGACGGAAAATATTTCCATGCCTTTCGGCATCCTGTCCAGAGCCGCCTGATCCGGCAATTCATCGATCACATGAAACGGCATCCAATGTCTGTTTTTCTCGATAACAGAATCGTAGACTTTTTGGGAAATAATTCCCGATTCCGTGGCGGGTTTGAGAATGGTTTCATCCGCCCATTTTTGAATCGCCTGTTCGGCCGCTTCGAATTTGCTGAAAATTTCCGGACCGACTTTCGCCTTAAGCTCTTCCACCGCCAGTATTCTTTTGTTGCGCCCGGCGGTTTTGGAAAAGCGAGCATTCTTTCTTGATCCGATCTGGATCGGGAACTGAAGCGTTCCGTGCTGACTTGGATGAATCGGATTTCTTTCTTGCCGACCGCCACCAGATCCCAGCACCCGAAAAGATCCTGGGGCTGAAATTTGGCGCGGCGCGCTTTTTCGATCCAATAGCCTTCCCGCGCGATGATCTCCTGCGCTTTATGCTCGATCAGTTTTCCTTTTTGTGTTCGATTCATAATTATTTGCGACGACGAATTTTGTTTATTTGTTCCGTCCGTAGCGGCAAAAAACCGCCGTTTTCGGATTAGAGCGCGGATGACAACGATCTCTCGCTGCGAGGCATATCCGGCACATCCAACCGTACACTGACCCGGGCCTTGCTTCTGCGACCGACAAGATTCATGACCGAGCGGATCGCTTTTATCGCGCGTCCGTCTTTCCCGATCACGATTCCGGCATCGCTTTGGTCAAGCTTCACCGAAAGCAACACTCCCATCTCATCGACATGCCTTGAAACCTCAATCTTTTCCGGATAGGTAACGATGGCACGAAGGATTTCCTCCAATAAACTTTGATCCTGTTCCATAGATTTTGATTTTTCTTTATTATTTTTTATCTTTTCGCTGCCTGTCGACCGCAGGCAAAGATACGGCTTGGCCGCATCTGAAGAATCGGGACATTCCGTTCCGAACGCCTCAGGCGTTGCCAATATTTTCATCACTTTTCTTTATCGCTCTCATTATTTCCATCGCCACCTGCGGAACAATCGCGTTGCCAAGAGCCTTCAGTCTTTCTATCCGATGCCTTGATTTGGTAAGTTCAAATCCGTCCAATTCTGCGGGTAGCCCATCATCCACTCCACAAAGTTTGGTTGCAACTTCAAGCCAGCTTCTTTCCCAACTTCTTCGTTCAAAACCTTTCCACCTTTTCGGTTCGGACGGCTTCCGGGATTTCCCGCTCTTGGCGTGGGAAGCATTGCGACTGCTTCTTCCGGTGAGGGCATTCTTCCTCTGCGAAATCTTTCTGAACGGATGCTCTGCGTCGCTCTTGGTGTTCCCAATATTTTTATGAGATTGTCTACTCCGATTTGCTTGCTGTTTCTTCCCCGGCTTTTGTAATCTGCCTGAGTCGGCGTCGGAATCATCGCCAATACATCTTTCACTTTCACACCGAATCTCACTCCTTTTCGATTTACTCTGCTCCATCGTCCGTTTTTCAATTCCGCGTTCTTTACCGGAGAGCCTTCCTTTTCGCTTACCCTCGGTGTCGGAAGCAACGCATTTATCGCTTCCTGAACTTGTTCTCCCATATTGTGTTTTCCCCTGTCTCTCATGGCCGCTCGACTGTCTTGTGCCTTCGGCGTTCCCAAAAGCGTCGGCCACAAGCGAGTTTTTCTCAAATCGCTCGCCCCTCCCGCCAAAAGTTGTTCGTAAAGATTGCCGGGCGGAACCGTGTTGCGCCCTGACTTGTTTCTGTTTGCCTGACGCTTCAGATAGCTTTCCGGATTTTTTCTTTCTATCGGCCGTATCGCCGACGGCGTGAGCAACAAACCAGATTCGGTCTCTTCGGTGCGGGGCGTTGACGGATACAGCTGGAATAATAAACGGCTGGACTTCGTAACCGGAAGCTTCCAGGTCAAGACACACTTGCTCGAATACCATTCCGTTTTGCATAGTAAGCAATCCGCGCACATTTTCAGCGATGACCCAGCGCGGTTTTGTAAGGCGGATGACTCGAAGCATTTCCGGCCAGAGATAGCGGTCGTCATCGGTTCCCCGTCTTTTTCCGGCTTGCGAGAAGGGCTGGCAAGGGAAACCTCCGGTGACGAGGTCAATACATCCTTCAAAGTCATGGAATGCTTGCTTCCCGATTTTTGCTGAGTGGACTTTCTTTTTCCTTTCTGCGCGTCCGTTACTGTCGGAGTCGGAATCGTGTCCTTTTCCGAATAGCCGTTCAGACGGATCTTCAAATAATTGTCTATGCCGACTTGTTTGCTGTTTCTTCCCCGGCTTTTGTAATCCGTCCTGGTTGGAGTAGGCAACAGTTTTGATTTCTTTGATGTCCCCATATATTTTTAAATTTGGAAATCTTAGTTTTAATAATCTCTGGCAGTAAGAATCGTTGTCGCAAAAAATATGTTCCGATTTCGGCCAAATTTCTTCGACTGCCAGAGCGAAGCCGCCGATGCCTGAAAATAAATCAAGGTGTCTCATATGTTTTTCTTTTTATTTTCGCGAAATACTGAATGATTCCTTCAGCTTCTTGAGCGCCTCAACCATTGCGCTCATCGCGTTCGCTTCATTTTCGGTTTTCATTTTTCTGCCATTGCCGTACTGCAAAGCAATTCTTTCCAGATTTCCGTAAAAGCCGTATTCACGGGAACTGGCTTTGATAAAATCTCTAACCACTTCTTTGCACAGCGCCGCCCCAAGACTCGGACTCATTTCTTTCTTGTTTTGTAAAAACCACACAAGCTCAAGCTCAAGCTGAAATTCGGTCAGGTGCTGCAAGGCATGCTTCAGCAACTGGCCATCCTTATTTTTCACCAGAACCGGTTTGGTTTTTCTGATCGCTTGGCATAACTGGCCGAACTTCCAGAAAAAATATCTGGATGAAATTATTTTTTTATTTTGGCCAAGCTTGCTTGTCCGATAGGACTTCTTTGTAAACCCGGTTTCTTTTGTAGCCCGAAAATTTTTCGCGCGAAGATTTTTCGGGGGTTGTGGATAACCCTTCGATACCTCGCCTGATTTTTCCGCCCCCGAACTATTTTCGGGGGTAGTCTGCTCAGGGTTTTTCAGGCTGAGACGATAGAAAATTTTTCCGCCGCACTTCATGCGCTTTTGTGGCGAATCCAAGAGCTCGCCCGCTTCGTCGTGAGCCTGAATGATTCTCAACTCGTCCACCAATCGCTTAAGCGAATTTTGAATGGCCCTGTCGCTTCGATTTATCTTTTTCATCAACTGGCCTTGGCTTATCCAATCTTTTTCTTTGCGCCTTTTGGTTTCCGGATCCTCGATCCATCCAAGCGTCTGATCGGCAACGACAAGAAGAATCCTCAATTCCACATCGCTCAAAAGAGGCATCCATTTGCGAATGATAAGATGCGGTATTTGAGTCGTATTGGGAATTATCGATTGTATTTCACATTCCATATTTTTTGACGAAAGGGAAACAGCCCTCTGTTCCCGCACTGACTTTTTACGGTCAGCAAACGCCTGAGAGCTGTTAAAAATAAATCGGGAAATGAGCTCTAATGTCTTCTTCCGCTTCTTCCTGCTCGTACAAATTGTCGGGATCGGGATCGACCTGCCCGAGACCCTTGCATTTTTTGCAGTAAATATTTTCTCCGTCACATTCCTCGCACTGGCGCTTTTCACCGTCGATAATGTATCGGCGTATTTTTTCTTCCCGCAATTCTTCGGGAAGCTCATCCCACTCAAGTTTGAATGCGTATTTCATATCAATAGTTGGCTACTATCGTGCAAGGCTCTCCGGTTTGTTTTTCTTTTTGCTCGCACAATTTCACGAAATCGATGAAACTTTTTTTGATTATGTCGATCCGTTTTTTCCTCACTTCCCTGTAGAGTTTTCTCTCCCGCTCTTCGACCAGTTCGAGAGTGCGGGGCAATCGCTCGCGTAAAACTTCAGCCGGAATTTTTGCTTCTCCTTTTTTGGAGAAAACTTCCTGAAAGAGGTAATGTGTCGCGTAAGGATCGCCTCGATACGCTTCCCGGAGATACCCCACGTGCCCGTGCACTGCGGAAAATCCGGTGAACTGCTCCTGTATTTGTTTGGGCGTCTGGTTTTTCCAGCGCGCGTAAATGTCTATTCCCATAATGTTTAATCGTCGGCAGGTTTCCGGATCCGATTCAAGCTTTCCGACTGAATCGAAGTCCGGACACCTGGTTCAATTTTCTTTTTATCCTCGGCCCGGTTCGACTTCCGAAGCCGTATTTCGTCCGACAGGTACTCAATCTGGATTCGATAACCCATTTTCCATCGGTAGCGATCCGTCAGCCATTTTCCCTCAAGGATCACCGCCGGAATTCCGTACCTGCGGTAGGTGACTTTGCGAGTCGGTTTGAGCTCCTTCACCGAAGGATGCTCAAGACCGCCTCTGCCTGGACTTGCCAGAACGGACTCCAGTATCCGCTCTGCCTTTCCGCGATAATTTGCCCGAGCGATATGAAGAGAATCATCATGTCCAGCATCGCCAGAAAAGTTATGATTTGCGTGATGGAGACCAATGTTTTCTTCGCGTGCTCGTAAGTTATTGCTGTCATGCGTTTGTTTGATCGCGAGCCGTGCAATATGCGCCGGCCGGGATCTTATTTAAGTCGCTTTTTGATTTGATCGATCAAAGCTTTCCGGATTTGATCGAAGGCGTAACCCGCCGTTTCGCTTTGGGTCTCTTCGTCGGATAATTCCGTCGTGAGCTTTCCCATCAGTTCGCCGACTTCATCGGAGATATTCTCCTCGAGATTCTCGGCAAGCAATTCGGCTTTCGCCCTGATGCGGTCGCGCATCGTTTTTCCAAGCACTTCGCCGCGTATGCTTTTTTTGACTTTGGTTAAATTTTTCATACTTGTTGTTTGTCAACTTTTGTAAACTTATGGCGGACTCTGGCGCCGCGTGCCTCGACCTGTCAACGAGCAGATTTTAATTTTTCGGGCGACGGGTTTTCGGCATAGAAAAAACCCAGTCTTTCGACTGGGTTTTGCTTTATTCTTCGAGCAAAGCAACTTATTTTTCAGCTCCTACTTCCCACAACACTTCTTATATTTCTTTCCGCTACCGCATGGGCAAGGATCATTGCGGCCGATTTTGTCTTGATTGACAATTGGTTGGACTTTTTCTTCTTTTTTCGATGAAACTTGATTGCCATCTGTCGCTCCATTTAGCGCTTCAAACTGACCGGATTCTTCTCCGCCGCTATATTGCAAATTTTTGGCTTTTTCGTCGCTTTCGGATGCTGAAAAATTCAACCGAACACTAAATAATCCTTTAATTACTGTTTCATTAATATTGGCTAAAAGTTTTTGAAAAAGACCAAAGGCTTGACGTTTATATTCAATCAATGGATCTCGCTGGCCATAACCTTGAAGTCCGATGCTATCCCTCAAATAATCAATTTCATCCAAATGATCCATCCAAAAACTATCTAGTGTCCTTAAATAAATTGCCCGCTCAACTTCGCGCATCAAAGAGGGACCAAATTCTTTTTCTCGAGCCAAATAACGTGTTTTAAGAAACTGAGAAATCTGATTTACCATTTCCGCCTTTTTCTCTGCGCTGTTAGCATAATTTTTTGCCATTTTTATTTCCAACAGTTTCCGATGGAGACCTTCAATAGTTGTTCCGGTTAATGCCTTAACTTCTTCAGCCAATTCCTCGGTATTCCAAGCGTTCTCATCCATTTCAAAAGTTCCTGCCGCCACAATATTTTCCGCCTCATCAACAATCATTTCTTCAATTTCGCTCTTAAGTTGATTTTTTGTCAAAATATCTTTTCTTTTTTTATAAATAACTTCCCGTTGTTTGTTCAAAACATCATCATACTCCAAAACATGTTTTCGAATATCAAAATTAAATCCTTCAATCCGTCCCTGCGCTGATTCAATTGAACGGGAAATTATTTTGTTTTCAATCGGTTGATCTTCAGGCAAGCCAAGTTTATCCATCAAATTTTTTAATTTTTCTCCGCCAAATCTCCTCATCAATTCATCTTCCAGCGAAATATAAAACTGAGTAATACCCGGATCGCCTTGCCGACCACTACGACCTCGAAGCTGATCGTCAATTCGTCGAGCTTCATGTCGTTCAGTTCCAATGATATACAACCCGCCTAATTCTTTCACTCCTTCTCCTAATTTAATGTCCGTTCCTCGACCAGCCATATTGGTTGCAATAGTAACCGAGCCTCGCTGGCCAGCTAAAGCAATAATCTGAGCCTCCCGTTGATGATTTTTAGCATTCAGAACTTCATGACGAATTCCCTCCTTTTCCAAAAATTTCGAAAGTTGTTCCGATTTTTCAATCGCTATCGTCCCCACCAATACCGGTTGGCCGGTTAAATTAAGTTCTTTAATTTTTTTAACAATCGCTTGAAATTTTCCCAATTCTGTCTTATAAACCACATCCGGCAAATCTTTTCTAATCATTGGACGATGAGTGGGAACCTGAACAACTTCCAATTTGTAAACTCGAAAAAACTCTTCTGCCGAAGTCACTGCCGTACCGGTCATTCCTGCCAATTTTTCATACATTCTAAAATAATTCTGGAAAGTAATCGAAGCCAATGTTCTTGATTCTTTTTGAACTTTAACTCCCTCTTTCGCTTCAATCGCCTGATGCAGTCCCTCACTATATCGTCGACCGGGCATTAATCGACCGGTAAAGTCGTCCACAATAATTACCTCGCCATCTTTAACCACATAATCTCGATCTTTTTTGAAAATAATATTGGCCTTCAATGCCTGCTCCAAATGATGAACATAGGAAACTTTGCCGCTTTCATAGATATTGCCGATTCCCAACCATTTTTCCATCTTGGCGATTCCTTCAGCAGTAATCATTACCGACTTCATTTTTTCATCCACATTATAGTCTTCATTTTCCTTCAATCGAGGCACCAATCTGGCAAACTGATCATACATTTTAGTCGATTCACTATCTGGCGCAGAAATAATCAAGGGGGTGCGCGCCTCATCGATCAAAATTGAATCAACTTCATCAACAATCGCAAAATGAAGTGGTCTTTGAACCATTCGATCTAAGCTTGGCGCCATATTATCACGCAAATAATCAAAACCAAACTCGTTATTGGTCCCATAAGTCACATCAGCCAAATAAGCCTCATTACGACTAATTATTTTAAGATTTTCCAGTTGTTTTTCCGCCGGTAAAACACCTTCAATCAAAACGCTTTCATCCGAACTGTCTTTTGTTGGTTGATACAAATAAGAAATGTCATGATTGATGCAAGCGGTTGAAAGTCCCAAAAAATAATAAATCGCTCCCATCCAAGCCGCATCCCGACGAGAAAGATAGTCATTGACGGTCACCACATGAACACCTTTGCCACTTAAAGCATTGAGATAAACGGCCGGAACCGCAGTCAATGTTTTTCCTTCACCGGTTTTCATTTCGGTAATTTTGCCTTCATGCAAAGCCACTGCTCCAATCAGCTGAACATCAAAAAGTCGTTCGCCACTGACCCGCTTACCGGCTTCTCGAGCCAAAGCAAAGGCTTCTGGCAAAACATCATTGGTCGTCTCCCCTGCTCTAATCCGCTCTTTTAATTGATTGGTTTTTTCTTTTATCTCGCTATCGGAAAGCTTGGAAACCAAAGGTTCTAATGCGTTGATTTTTTCAACAATTTTACTAATCCGATTAACTTCTTTTTTGGCTGAACCTCCAAAAATCTTTTCTAAAATACCCATATTTGTTTATTAAAATGTAAATTTACTTGACGATAATTGTTTCTAAATTAATTTGCAATACTTTTTTTATATCTCATATTCTGAGCCATATGGCTTTTAATTCATAAAATCATAATCTATTAACTCCTTAATAGCTTAATCCAACCCGCCATCTTTAGCAAGAACTGGTTGCACTTTGATAAAAATCGCTCTACACTTAAAATGAAATTAAGCCATTATGAACTTAAGCACAAACTTTATGAATCGAATTGAAAGAATAAATGACGAGCTTAGAGATCTTCTTGCTGAAATCTTCGCTCGAAATCTTAATTTTAAAAAAGGAATCTTTGTCAGTGTCATTAAAGTTGACACTTCAAAAGATTTGAGATACTCTAAAGCGCTGCTCAGTGTCTATCCTAGCAATGAGCAAAATTATACCCAAAAAACTTTAGAAAAAGAGGCCTCAAAAATCCGCAAGCTTCTTGCTTCTAAATTGAAAATTAAATTTATTCCCAAGATTGATTACTTATTTTCTGACAACCAAGAAAGAGTAGCTGAAATTGAAGAACTTTTTAGAAAAATTAAACAAGAAAATGGAGAAACTAGCTAGCGAATTAGAAAAATTAAAAGTCATTTTAGAGGAAATTAATTTTCCTCTTTTAGTTGTTCATCCTCATCCCGACGGTGACGCCTTGGGAGCCGCTTTTGCGCTGAGAGAATTCCTAAAATCACATCAAATCAAATCTTTGATTTATGCTCCAGATCGGCCAATTAGCTTTCTGGCCGGAGTTTTTCCTTTTTCAAAAATCGACAACAAATATGACTTAAAAAAACATGATGCCATTTTTTTCATTGATCGAGGTGATATCTGGACAAAATTGGGTTTTGATCAGGAGGTAAAAAAACTTGACCGACCAATGAAGATTGTCAACATTGACCATCATCCAAAAACTGAAATTAGTGGCGCATTAAATTTGCTTGACTCAACCGCATCAGCCACTTGTGAAATTGTTTTTCGGCTATTTGAATTTTTCAAATATTCTTTTGACCATCGAATTGCTCAGTTTCTGCTTAATGGAATTTATACGGACACGGGAGGTTTTCGTCACAATAATACATCACCGGAAACTATGGAAATTTCTGCCCAACTTCTCAAAAAAGGGGCGCTCATTTCAAAAATTAATTCAGCACTTTCTTCTGGTCGATCAATTAGTACTCTCAAACTTTGGGCAATCGCCCTGCAAAGAGCTAAAATCAACCCTCGAACCGGAATGGTAGTTTCCTTCATAACAAAAAAAGATATCAAAGAGTGCGGAGCCAGCGAGGATGAAATATCTTCAATCAGCGAAATATTAAGCACTATTGCTGAATCAAAATTTTCGCTGATTCTTTCAGAAAAAGATCAAAACAAAATCAAAGCTAGTCTTCGAAGTGAAGAATATACCGGCGTTGATGTTTCTGAAATTGCCCGACTTTTTAAAGGTGGAGGCCACAAACTGGCTAGCGGTTTTGAAATAAAAGGAAATCTTAAACAAGTTGGCGATACATGGTTAATTGAATGATTCGAAAATAATCTAACCTTCATTGATAGATTTTTTACTAAAGTTGAATTTTTTACCTTTTCTATTATTAAAGCCAAAGAAAAATAACAGCCAACAACCAATCAACGCTCCAATAAAGTCGAGTAACACATCATAAACTCGACTTGAACGACCAGGAACAAAAGCTTGATGAACCTCGTCGGAAATCGCAAAACAAAAAACTGCCAGCAAAGAAAGCAAGGAAGCTTTCTTTTTACTTAGTTTTTGGGCAAAAAAGAAACATCGAAAAAAAAGGAAAAATAAAACCGCATAAACCATCAGGTGGGCGGTTTTTCTAAGTAACAACTCAAGCCAAATTTCACTGACACCGCTCTTTAAATCTGAAATCGAAGAAAGACAAAAAATCAAAGCCATCCAAAGAATTGCCGGAAGATGGAAATACAAAAAATTATTCAACAATTGATTATTTTTTTGTCGCTTAATAAGCATTTATTCGAATCACTAAGAGTTGAATCGCTTCAAATTTTTTGATTTTTTTCAGTTTGTTCAATGAGATCTTTGGTGATTCGATAAAGCGCATAAAGTGGCAGCCAAAGCCACAAAAGTCGTTCAATAAAAAATTCTAAAAAATCATTCACTATCTTCTTATTAAAATTTATTAAACTAAATTCTAAATTTAAACTTAATTTATTTCATAAATCACATCTTTTTTTTCAACCATAATCTTCCAATGATTCTTTTCAGCTATGGCTTTCAGATTTTGATTGGGATTAAAAGCGATTGGTCTATCCACTAACTCTAAAAAAGATGCATCTGATTCGGTGTCTCCCATACCGAAAGATCCTTTCAGAGAAAGATTGTTCTCTGTCACAAACTGCTTCACCACCGCTCCTTTATTCATAGTCGGCTCAAAAATTGCCCTTCCTGTATAGAAGCCATTCTTATCCACCTCGTAAACACTACCATAAAAAGCATCAAAATCAAAGATTTGAGCGTATTCTTTAACAATTTCAAAAGGAGAACCGGAAATTGTCAACAACAAATAATTTTCCTTCTTAAGTTTTTTAATCATATCCCGAGCCAAAATATAGATTCTTTTGGCGTTGAAACTAGCCACCTGCTTAGCCGCATCAATCACTTTTGTTTGACTACAACCTCGAATATATTTCCCATAAAGTTCGACTAGTTTAATTCGATATTGGTCATAAGTTCCTTCATTATTAAGCCAAGCGCCATAAGCGCCTACCAGCTCGGTTTTTACCGTCGAACTAAAAATTTTTTCATAAACCAACTCTTCAATCAATTCAAAATGAAGATTTTTTCTGAAAATCGTACCGTCGATATCGAATACTGCCAGCTTATTTTTTCCCTGTTTCATTAAAATTTTTAATTCAAGTGAAAACTTTTAAACTTATTTGACTTACTTGAATTTTCTCCGCTAAAAAAACTCCGCCATTTCTTACTTTGGATCGCTAACAATTGTTCATCCTCTTTTTGGCTGATTTTAATGTAAATTGAGGTTAACATTAAAACCGATGCTACTTGAAGCCATTGAGAAGAAGCCAACCAAATATCGCCAATCATCCAACCAAAAAAAGCTCCAAAAACCGCTAAAGCCGCTAAGGAAAAAATACCATCAGCCAAAATCTTGTGAAAAGAAATCATCTCACACCTCCTTTCATTTTTATTTTTTATAATTAATCGGGCAGTCAATTAACTGTCGCCTGTTTTTTTCGTTTTTAGTATAACTCGGATATCCAATCAAAACAAGTGCCGGATATTTTTCTAGCCAATCTCTCAAAATAAATTCGAAAATCAATTTGGTCACAAATACCGCAGTCATCATTGAAACCAAAATTCCCAAGATTAAAATCAAAGCAAAACCCTTAATAAAACCGCTGCTCATCGTCATCAAAATTAAAGCAGTTAAAATAGTGGAAATGTTCCCGTCCCAAATTGAAGGCCAAGCTCTTCTGAATCCTTCTTCTAAAGCAAGGCGCAGACTTCGACCATAACCAATCTCTTCTTTCATTCTTTCAAAAATAAGCACATTGGCATCCACTGCCATCCCAACTGAAAGCACAAAACCGGCAATGCCGGAGAGCGTTAGGGTAATTGAAAAAGGAGTTAAGGATGAAATTTTGAAAATTGCCACCATCAAAGTTGAATAAAAAACCAAAGCAATCACTGCTACCAATCCAGCTAACCGATAATAACTAACCATAAAAGCGCCAATCATAATCAAACCGATGATTCCGGCTTTGATACTTTTATTCAGCGAATCTTTTCCCAATGAAGCCTCAACACTTTGTTGGCTGATCAACTTAATCGGCACCGGAAGAGCGCCGGCATTCAACCGACCCGCCAGTTCCTTTGCCTCTTGAACGGTAAACTTACCATTAATCACAGCTTTACCGTCTCGAATCACATCCTGAACTATTGGCGCGCTAATAATATTTCCATCCAAATAAATCGCCACCGGCTTGCCAACATTTCTTTCAGTAATATTTTTAAATAATTCCTTGCCTTCATCATTAAATTCCAAGCTAACCTCCGGCCGAGAAGTTTGTTGATTAAAAGTTAGCTGACTACTCTTCAACTGTCGGCCGGAAAGTCCAGTGGAAACAAACTCCGGCTGATTAAATTGTTGTTTTATGTAGGCGATGAACTGTTCCGGATCAGTAGTTTTTATTAAAATATGTTCCGCTCTAATTTCTTTGTCATCACCTTCACCCCGTTCTTCTATTTTTTTGATAATATGAAAACCAAATTGAGTTTTCACTAACTCCGGATAAACTTGTCCATTAGCCAAATCAGAACTAAACGCTACCGCATCGAATTCCGGCACCATCATTCCTTTTTTAAAAAATCCCAAATCGCCGCCTTTGTCCTTGGAACCTTCATCCTCCGAATTATTTTTAGCCAATTCTTCAAAATTTTCTCCATTTTTCGCTTTTTCTAAAAGTTCATTCGCCTTGGCTTCTTTAGCGGAATTTTCTTTTTCAATTTCAACCAATTGTTTGTCTACCAATTGCTGCTGCTCAGGAGTTAATTCCTGATCAGAATTTTTTTCTTTTTGTTCTTTGAATTCCAAAAAAGGAGTTTCCTTGATCATCTTCTTAGCATCTTCGATATCTTTTACTCCGGCCAGTTCAACAATTAATCGATAGCTACCTCCGGTTTGAGCAGTTTGAACAACCGGCTCGGCCACTCCATAGGCATTTACTCGACGTTCAATAACATCCTGAATTCCACTAAGAGCATCTTTTTCTTCTCCCGGTTTGATACTTGACATATCTGCTTCATAGACCAAATGCACCCCGCCTTGAAGATCTAATCCCAAATTTATTTTTAATTTTTCCAACGGTTTGTCCAACCAACTGATTCCTGTTTTTTCCGGATTGGCAATCAAAAAGGCTGCTCCGAAAACCAAAGCAACCCCCAGTACTTTTAAACTAATTTTATTTCTAATATTCATAAAAATCTTGTTTTCTTTTTATCCGAAAAAATCGACGCTTTTAGGCTTTCGGTTTTTCAGTTTCCGATGCTTCAACCTTTGGCGTCACAGTTTCTGACACTTCAGTCTTTGGCGCTCCAGTCGATTTTTCCTCCTGAGATTTTTTTGAAGGAATTTTGACTTTCCGTTTATTGCCACTAACAATTCCTTTTTTCAAAAATAAATTCCAAGCCGTATCAGAACAACTAGCCCCTTTAGAAATCCAATATTTTATTCGCTCATCTTTTAATACCGATTTTTTTTGGTGTGGATCATAACTTCCAAGAATTTCCACTGTTTTCCCTTTGATCGGACTGGTTTTTTCAGCCAAAACGACCTTGTACTGAGCATAATTTTTCTTTCCCACTCGGGAAAATCTGATAGTAAGCATGAAATTATTTAAACTTAAAATTAGCTTAAATTAGAAATTATCTACTTGGTGGATTCTAAGTCAAATCAAGAAAAATGTCAATAAAAAGAACATTTATGATTTAGACAGCAACAATTAGCTATGAATGCGAATCTGCCTAAACTACAAATTTTCAAATATTTTTTAACTATTAAAGCAATTGTTTAAAGCAAAAATTCCTTTAGCTAAAAAGAAAATACTGATCCAGCCCTAATTAGTAAAGCATAATTGCGCTTTCTAAACTAAAGATATTTCTTTCCCCGCTCTTTAAGTTCTTCAACCACTCGTTTTGCTTCCTGAGACCGAGATTTGGGACAAACCAAAAGTGCATCCTCAGTATCAATAATTACCATATCATCCAAACCAATTGTGGCAATTAATTTACCGTCTCTACCATAAATAATGCAACCAGAAGTATCAAGAGTTATCCGTTCTCCTCGAACTAAATTTCTTTTCTCATCGGTTTTAGTCATCAAATTTTCGTGCAAAGTATCCCAAGCGCCAATATCTTTCCAGTCAAATTCACCCTGAATAATTAATACCTTTTCCGGATTCATTTTTTCCATAATGGCATAATCGATTGAAATTTTTTCCATTTCTTGATAAAGCTTTTCCACTTCGGCCACATTTTGTTCTTCAAGACATTTTTTAATCGCCATCAATTTTTCAAAAAGTTCCGGAGCATATTTTTCATAAGCATCAAGAAAACTCTTCGGCGTCCACATATAATAATTGGCATGCCAAAGATAACCACCTTCTTCCAAATATTTTTGAGCTGTTTTAAAATCCGGTTTTTCAGTATGTCCCAAAAACTGAAAAAATTCTATTCCATTTTTTTCCATCACTCGTTTCCCCACTTTTGTATAACCCAGAGCCGTATTCGGATTGGTTGGATAAATCGAAATGTCTAACAATTTTCCTGTTTCGTTAATCACTTCTTCTGCCTGTTTGATCGAATTGATGAATCGATCCACTCGACCAATATAATGATCTGAAGGAATGAAAGCCATGGGTTCATTTTCATCAATCAATGACATTTTTAAGGCTGCATATCCCATCGCCGGAGCCGTATCGCGTCGCGCCGGTTCAATGATAATATTTTCCTCGGGAAAATCAGGAAGCACATCTTTCAAAGCACCGACCAATTCCTTGGTGATTGCAATAAATATTTTTTCCGCAGGGAAATCACCAAAACGATCTAGTGTTTCTTCTAACATTGTTTTCTCGGAAATCAACTTACAAAATTGTTTCGGTCGATTTTCTCTGCTCATTGGCCAAAGCCTTGTTCCTCCTCCTCCTGCCAAAATAACAATTCTCATTAAATTTAGGCATTAACAAATTATCACCTTCAATAAAAATTTATTAATAAAATTTTTTCCAGAACTAAAATTATTTCTGATCCATTGCTTGATTAGCTAACGCATCCGCTTCTGAATTTTTTTCTCTCTCGATGTGTTGAAATTTCACTTCGCCAAAATCCAGCATCAAATTCCAAATTTCAATAAAATATTTCTGAATCCTTGGCTCCTTTAGCTTATATTGATGATTAAGTTGTTTAACCATCAACTCCGAATCACTTAAACACAAAAGTCGAGCCTGTTTTGATCGATTTTTACCCAAAAGTTGTTTGGTTTTTTTCAAAGCAAAAATCAATGCCTCATATTCCGCCTCATTATTGGTTCTGTCATTCCCAATAAAAGAACTTAATTTTTCTTTTCGCCCTTCAAATTCAATCACCGCCCCCACTCCGGAAACACCCGGATTACCGCGTGAACCGCCATCGGTATGAATCAATACATTCATAAAATTTCCAATTAATTTCTTAAGATCGTCTATGTTTTATTTTAAAGTAAATTATACAGAATCATTTCAAAGGAACATAAATCAATTTTGTCCGAAAACCACAGATTTCCTTTGGTATTTTTTTTGTTGACCTACTAGAGTCATAAAGACCAATAGCAATCACTTCTTTTAGAGACTTGTTATAACCGATTGGTTCTTTAATAATCTTTCCATAAGCATAATTATCTAATTTTATCAATACTGCTTCATTGGCTTTCAAAGCTTTTCTGGCTTTTTCTTCTTTCAACTCAGCATCATCCATCGATGAATAACTATTACCGGGACCACAGACCAGCTCAAATTCCCGGTCAGTTCCTAAATTTAAATTAAAATTATTTTTAATAATAAATAAAATAAACAACAAAAAAACAAGGATAAAAAATAAAATTTTCCATCGAACACTGGCATCAGTTTGTTTGATCTTTTCAAATTGAAAATCAGCTTCAGGATCTTCAAAAACAATCATAATTATAAAAAACTAACTAAACCAGAGAAATCAATTTGTTATAAAGGTTATCAAATTCCTCTTTTGAATAGTATTCAATTTGAATTTGTCCTCCGACTCTGCCTTTCTTCACCTTAACTTTGGTTTTCAACACCTCTTCCAATTGATTCTCCCAATTTTTAATTTGGGGATCATCAGCCTTCACTCTTCTGATATGAGAAGCCACCGAAATTTCCTTGACTTTACTTTCTACTTGGCGAACAGAAAGATTTTCCTTGATAATCAGATCAAACATTGCCCGTTGTTTTTCTTGATTTTCTATCGCTAAAATAGCTCGAGCATGTCCTTCGCTAATTTTTCCTTCGGCAATTGCTCGCTGGATTTCAATCGGTAAGCTAAGAAGTCTCATCAAATTAGCCACCGCGCTGCGACTTTTACCCATCTTTTTGGCAATTTCTTCCTGTTTTAAACCAAACTCATCTTGCATCCGTTTAAACGCTCGCGCTTCTTCAATCGGATTAAGATTGTGCCGTTGAATATTTTCCACAATAGCCATTTCAAGTTTTTCATCATTTCTTGCCTCTTTAACAATGGCCGGCACTTTTTTCAATCCAGCAATTTTACTGGCCTCCAATCGACGCTCACCAGCGATCAATTCAAAACCACCTCCGGATTTTTTGGTCACCACTAAAGGCTGAATAATTCCATAGTTTTTAATCGATTGTGCTAAATCAGCCAGCTTTTCTTTATCAAAATGCTTTCTTGGTTGATAAGGATTAGAAGCAATTTTATCTACTTCAATCAAATTAATTCCTTCACTAAAAACTTTCTCGACTTGAGACTGAGAAACTTTTTGGAAATCATTTCCACTAGCAATTTCACTATTAATAGCTCCGAAATAATTTATTTCGCCCTCGGGAAAATCTTTATTTTTTTTAGGTATTAATGAAGAAAGTCCTCTTCCCAAACCTCGCTTTTGAATCATCTTTTGTTTTTAATTCTTAACATTTCCTCGCTCGATTACTTCACTGGCCAATTGCCGATAGGCCCGAGCTCCTTTATTAAAAGCATCAAAATTAAAAATCGATTTCCCAAAACTAGGCGCTTCCGCCAAGCGAACACTGCGCGGAACAACACTATCAAAGACATGATTGGGAAAATAATTTTTCACTTCATTTACCACTTGGCGAGAAAGACGATTGCGTCGATCATACATTGTCAAAAGGATGCCACCGATTTTTAGTGAAGGTTGCAGATTGGCCCTGACCAGTTCAATAGTATTAAGCAGCTGCCCCAAACCTTCCAAAGCAAAATATTCAGTCTGTACCGGAACAATTACTTCTTGAGCAGCCACCAAACCGTTAATTGTCAGCAAGCCCAGGCTTGGAGGTGAATCAATAATAATAAAATCATAATCATTTCTTAAAGTTCTTAATACTTCGTAGAGTTGAAACTCTCTATTTTCCACTCCAGAAAGTTCAATTGAAGCACCGGCCAACTCTTGATCGGATGGAATAACATCCAACAAAGTATTTTCTATTTTTACGATTGCTTCTCTAGGATCTTCTTTCAATACCAAAGAATGATAGAGACTTTTTTGTAAATTTTGAGTATCCAAGCCCAAACCGCTGGAAGCATTACCTTGAGGATCTAAATCAACTAGAAGTACCCGCTTTTTGAAAAGCGATAAAGAACTAGCCAAATTTATAGCTGAAGTAGTTTTTCCTACCCCTCCCTTTTGATTGACCAATGCAATAATTCTTGCCATTTATTTAGATCATTTCAATTAGTTATTCATCAACCAAAGCAAAAAATTCTCTTTTTGCAAATCTTATTTGTATTAAATTCCCAACAGCGTTATCATTATATCAGAAAAATTCTCAAAGGGGAAATGCGCCATCAAGATTCAGTTTGACCAAATAATTTTAAATTCCAAATCTAAATTAAAATTTCAAACTTAATCTTTAAAACTACTTTCATCTTCAATACTATATCGCATGTTCGGCACTGTATGTTCTATTATAATCTATGAATCCAATAAACTTTTCTTATGATTCCAAACATTATTTTTCGAAACGACGACTTTGCTATTATTGAAAAACCGGCCGGCCTAACTGTTCATCCGGGAGCTGGAAAACATGAACAAACATTAGTAGATTGGCTCAAAAAAAAAATTCCTCAAATTGAAAAAGTAGGTGAAGATCCAACTAGACCAGGAATTGTTCATCGACTTGACAAGGAAACTTCCGGACTAATGATTATAGCCTTGTCTCAACCAGCTTTTCTTTTTTTTAAAAAAGCTTTCCAAGAGAGAAAAATCGAAAAAACTTATTTAGCTTGGGTTTGGGGAATAGTCAAAAAAGAATCGGGCACCATTGAGAACTTTATTGGTCGCTCAAAGTCCAATCCGCTCAAACGATCATGGGGAAAAAACGAAGATCAAATTTCTAACCCCAAAAAGGCCATCACTGATTATCAAATAATCAAAATTGATAAGGAACGCACTTTGATTTCGGCTCATCCGAGAACCGGTCGGATGCACCAAATTCGAGTTCATTTTCATTCCATTGGCCATCCAATTATCGGAGACAAAAAATATTTCAACAAGAAAGTACGCCAAAAAAACACCCTGTTCGATCGCCAACTACTTCATGCTTGGAAAATCAGTTTTCGCTATTCTGACGGCTCGGTTTTTGAATTCGAGAGCCAACCGCCTAAAGATTTTAATCTTCCCTCTTGACCAAAACCAAAATCTGGTGTAATTTTGACGAAGTCGTTTATTCGCTTAAATCAGTCATATGAATCAGAAATTAGCCGATTTTAATCGCTCGCTTCTAAGAAAAAAACTCCCGACCGTCAATGTTGGGGATATTGTTAGAATTCACAAGAAAATTAAAGAGGGAGGCAAAGAACGTGTTCAGGTTTTCAAAGGCTTGGTTATTGCCATCAAAGGTGGCCAAAGCTCCAGCCGAACTATCACTGTTCGTCGAGAATCCCAAGGAGTCGGAGTAGAAATGATCATCCCTCTTAACCTTCCTTCAATCGAAAAAATCGATATTCTCCGCCACAGCAAAGTTCGCCGAGCTAAACTCTATTATATGAGGAATAGAACCGGAAAATCAGCTAAAATGAAAATCAAAGAAATGACCGAAGCGGAAAAAAATGAAATTGAGGAAATTTTCAATCCTAAATCGGAAGTTAAACCTGAAGAAAAAACTGAAATTGAAAAAACAAAAAAGGAAACTAAATAAACTAACCTCTTTTGACAACGTGGATGACCATTCTTTAGAAATATCAATTCAAAATATTTAAGGTTGGTTTTTCAAAAATTGATTATTTAATTTGCCATCGGGGATATGGTGGAATTGGTATACACACACGTTTGAGGGGCGTGGGTCGCAAGACCGTGAGGGTTCGAGTCCCTCTATCCCCACCATTTTTTTATCTTATTACAAAAAAGCCCCATAGCAAATTAGCTGGTGGCTTTTTAAAATTCTAAAAATTTAAAAGATAACTATTGGCCGATTGATAAAAGTTCCACTTCAAAAATCAATTTAGCATTAGGTGGAATTACGCCCCCGACTCCATTTTCTCCATAACCAAGACTAGCCGGAATAGTTAATAATCGCTTTTCACCCACCTTCATATCCAACAATCCTTGATCCCAACCCTCAATCACTTGACCAGCTCCCAATTGAAAGGAAAATGGTTCGTTTCGATCAACGCTAGAATCAAACTTAGTTCCATCTTCCAGTTTGCCGGTATAATGAACTGAAATAGTATCTCCCTTTTTTGTCTTCTGCTCACCACGACCCTCTTTTAAAATTTTGATCTCAACTTGTTCCATTGGTTTGTTATTATTTGAATTGTTGTCAGCCATATTGTCAGAAGCTCTATTAGCTAGCTGATTTGATTCTGTAGGTGATGTCTTGCCAACTTTAGTAACTGTCGGAGTGAGAAAGCCACCTTTGGTTAACAAATATCCCGAAACCAAAACTCCAGCCAAAACTAAAATAATTATTTTCTTGTTCATAATTTTAATTTATTTCAAAACACTATTAAAAGATAACATAAACTCTATCGCTCGTCCATCTAATTTTTCCTTGACAAAATAAAAATGAAATGATATACTTCGTTTTTATGTTAATACTAATTCTTTTTCACTTAGTATCTAAACATAAAATGGTAATTAATTATGTTGGATACTATGGACTATCAAACAAACCTGCGTCGGTCACGCACTGATTCCGGCTGGAAAAATAAATTCCGAACCAATCAGTATTCTGGACGAAAGTTCACAAAAAGAAAAAAATTTGGCGTTACTATCGATATCAATCGATTCATCAACAAAGCCGAAGTGACTAGCCCGACTGAAACATTCATTCCGCAGTATTCATTTAATGAACTGCAAATTCATGAAGCGCTCAAAAGAGCCATCGCTCGACGCGGATTTAGTGCACCCACTTCAATTCAAGAAAAAACCATTGCAGCTATTTTAGCTGGTCAAGATGTAATTGGATTGGCCAACACCGGCACCGGAAAAACTGCCGCTTTTTTGATTCCAATGATTCACAAAATTCTCATTAATCCACAAGAACGAGTTCTTGTTGTAGTTCCCACTCGAGAATTGGCCATTCAGATTCAAGAAGAATTTTTTGCTCTTGCACAAAGACTAAATATTTTTTCCGTGGTAATTGTTGGCGGTGCCAGCATTAGAAGACAAATCGCCGGTCTTCGTGCCCGTCACAATATGGTAATCGGCACTCCCGGTCGACTAAAAGACCTGATTTCCCGAAAGGCGATCGATCTTTCTTACTTTAATAATGTTGTCTTAGACGAAGCTGATCGAATGTTGGATATGGGATTTATTAATGACGTAAAATTGCTTTTGTCATTGGTCGCTGAAAAACGACAGACTTTAATGTTCTCGGCAACTTTTTCTCAAGAAATTGAAAATTTAGTAAAAAACTTCCTAAAAAATCCTCACCGTGTTTCCATCAAAACCAGGGAAACACCAAAACAGATTGAGCAAAACATTGTGCGAGTCGCTCCGGGTAAAGATAAAATTGACACTTTGCATGATTTGCTAATAGCAACCAAATTCGAAAAAGCTTTAATTTTCACTCGAACCAAATATGGAGCCGACAAACTTTCTCAAAATCTCTATCAACGAGGATTCAAATCAGAATCAATTCACGGCGATAAACCACACAACAAAAGACAAAAGGCTCTTAAAATGTTCAAAGAACAAATGATTGATATTCTCGTTGCCACTGATGTGGCCGCTCGAGGATTGGACATTCCCAATGTCAGTCATGTCATTAATTTCGATCTTCCAGCCACTTATGAAGACTACATTCATCGAATTGGACGTACCGGCCGAGCGAACAAATGTGGCACCGCACTGACTTTCGTTAACTGAAAATATTAATCGATCAAAAAAGACTCACTATCCAATGAGTCTTTTTGTTTAGAAAAAATAACTACAAACTAAATTTTATTTCGAAAATATTTTCCCACTACTCGACCGATAACCGAACCAAAGATAACCCCTGCTGCCACCTCCGAGAACCAGTGAATACTCTATGAAACACCCAGCTCAATATAAAAAAGCTTTTTTTACTAATTCGGAAAAAAATTTCTGTTTCATAATTTTAATCTTGATTTTATCATAAAAAAACAATCTACCCAACCAAAATCAAAAAACAAGCACCTGAAAACAGCCTACCAAGGCTGTTTTCAGTTTCTAATTTCTTTTGAATATTTTCTATTTCTCACCAAGAACTTCATCAATAATACCATATTCCTTTGCTTCTTTAGCTGACATGAAATAATCTCGCTCCGAATCAGTCTCTATTTTTTTTATCTTTTGTCCGGTATGTTTAGCTAAAATGGCATTTAATTTCTCTTTGGTTCGCAAAATATGCTTGGCATGAATATCAATGTCTGTCGCTTGACCCTCGACTCCACCCATCACTTGATGAATCATTATCTCGCCATTGGGAAGTGCCATCCGTTTGCCTTTCTTTCCGGCTGCCAGTAAAATCGCCGCTGCGCTGGCCGCTACTCCGACACAAATCGTACTGACATCAGATTTTACATGATTCATAGTGTCATAAATTGCCAAAGCTGCCGTCACACTACCACCAGGTGAATTAATGTAAAGCTTAATGTCTTCTTTATTTCCTTGCGAATCCAAAAAAAGCAATTGAGCAATGACCGAATTGGCCACTTGATCGTTAATTGGAAAACCCAAAAAAATGATTCGCTCCTTGAGCAATCGGGAATAAATATCATAAATTCGTTCACCAAATTGTGTTTTTTCAATCACGGTAGGAATAAGAATTGATTCAATTTCAGACATAAAACAAAAATTAAAAAATTATGTCAACAACTTGATAATTAAATTATTTGACGCTTAACAATAAATCAAAAACTTTTTCTTGAGTTAAACGATACTTATTTTCATTATATAACGCTTTAAGGTCCAAGTTTTTTTCCACATCACCAAAAGTTTTAAAGTACTGGATCATCTGATTCATTCGTTCTTCAATTTCCTCGGAACTCGGATTGATATTTTCTTCTTTGGCCAATTGTTCCAAAAACAAAGCCGCTCGCACCCGATTAAGAGCCTCTTTTTTTCGCCAACCAGCTTTTAATTCATCTTCAGATTTTCCAATTTTCTCAAAATAATCCTTTTTTGAAATGCCCATAGAAGTTGCACGATCTTCAATCTCGTGAATCATTCGATGAACTTCTTCATCAATTAAGATATCGGGAATTTCTCCTTTAAATCCTTCAACGACCGCTTCAATCATCTCCACTTCTCTTTTTCTTCTAAGATCATTCTTATGCTCTTCAATAATTCCTTCTTTAATATTCTTCTTCAGTTCCTCAAGACTTTTAAATTTTCCAATTCCTCGAGCAAAATCATCATCAATTTTTGGCAATTCTCTTTCCTGAACCAAACCAACTTTAACCTCGAAAGTTGCTTTTTTCCCGGCCAAATTGCGACTATGATAATCTTCGGGAAATTTAAGTTCAAATTTTTTTTCAGCTCCCGCTGAAAGACCAACCAATTGATCCTCAAATCCGGGAATAAATCTTTTTTCACCCAGTACCAGTTGATGCTTTTTAGCAGTCCCACCTTCAATTGGCACATTATCGATCAATACAACAAAATCAATTTCCAACTGATCTCCAATTTTTGCCGTCCGACTAACCGTTTTCAGTTTTGCTCGCTGACTAGCTAAAAAATCAAGTTCTCGTTGAATTTCTTCTTCTTCCACCTTGAAGTTATCTTTTTGATATTTAGCATTAATCTTGGCAGCCGTTTTACGCCAATCACCTAAGAAAAATTCTCCTAATTCGGCCACTTCAGCTTCAAATTCCAAATCATTCCCCCAGGCGATTTTTTTGATTTGTACTTTAGGCTGGCCAATAGCTTTAATTGAATTATCAAGGATGGCATCAACATAATGTTTTTTTACCGCTCGTTCCGCACCCTCAGCCAAAAGTCTTTCCCTCCCCAAGGTTCTTTCCATCACCTCGAAAGGAATCTTTCCTTCTCGAAAACCATTTAATTTAACTTCTTTCGAAAGTTCTTTCGCCACTTTTTTTATCAACTGAAAAAAATCATCCCAATTCAAAACAATTGATATTTTCCTCTTACTTCTTTCCAATTTTTCAATCACCACTTTTGGCTCAGACATACTTTTGACAAATTATTATTTAACTGAAAATTTATCCTTATATAATTTAATACTTTTATTGATGGCAACAATCGCCGCTTCCTTTCCTTCAAAACCGCTAACTTCAACTTTTTTGCCATCAATTTGTTTATAGGTCTCAAAGAAGTGCTTGTATTCTTTTAAATTATGTTTGTTTAAATCTTTAACATCTTTAACCATGTCCCAACGTGGATCACTAACTGGAACGGCAATAATTTTATCGTCTCCATCACCACTGTCAATCATACGCATTACCGCCACCGGTCGGACTTCAACCAAAATACCGGAACTTAACGGATAAGTCGAAAGCACAATCACGTCCAAGGCATCACCGTCTTCCCAAAGAGTCTGAGGCGCAAAACCATAATCAAAAGGATAGTCTTGAGCTGAGCGCATTGCCCGATCCAACTTAATCAAACCGGTTTTCTTATCAATTTCATACTTGTTTTTGCTTCCTCGAGGAATTTCAATGATAACATTGAACTGTTCAGGAGCTTGATCCCCTAGTTCCAAATCATGCCACAAATTCATTTTATTTTATTATTAATAATTAAAAAATCTCAAATATTAATCAATAGCTGATTATTCCTTTTCAGCTTTTATTTCTTGCATATCTCCTTCTGACTCAGTCACCACTGTTTCCGTTTTTTTCTTTTCCTTCTTTTTAGATTGCTCGTCATTTTTTGAAAATTCTTCTTCTGTTATTTCCGTTTTTTCCATTGATTCATCTTCGTTCTCAATCATTTTTACGTCAATTCGCCAACCAGTCAGTTTAGCGGCTAATCTAACATTTTGCCCTCTTCTGCCAATCGCTAATGAAAGTTGTTCCTTGGGAACAAAAGCAATTGCTTCTTTTTTTTCAGAATTAATTTGAACACCAGTTACTTTGGCAGGAGAAAGTGCTCCGGCAATCATTTTTTCCACATCATCACTCCACTGGATAATATCAATTTTTTCACCGCCAATCTCATCAATCACCGATTGGACTCGAGTGCCTTTTTGTCCTACGCAAGAACCAATCGGATCGACACCTTCTTCATTGGAAATTACTGCAATCTTTGAACGACTGCCTGCCTCCCTGGCAATTGATTTAATTTCCACCGTTTTAGTGAATATTTCCGGTACTTCTAGTTCAAATAGTTTTCTTAACAGTTCAGGATGACTGCGGCTTAGCAAAATTCCAGGGCCCTTGGTGTCGGACTCAACTTTTTCAATATAAACCTTAATTCTTTGTCCTATTCGATATTTCTCAGTCGGAACTTGTTGTGAAGGAAAAAGCACTCCAACCGATTTTCCCAAATCAATATAGACATTTCGGCCCTCAACTCGTTGAACCGTTCCACTGATTATTTCTCCTTCTTTGCCTTTATATTCGTCATACATCGCATCCCGCTCTGCTTCTCGAAGTCGCTGAATAATAACTTGCTTGGCGGTTTGAGAAGCCACTCTTCCATAATCCTCATGTGCCTCAAGTGGAATTTCTAAAAAATCTCCGGATTGAATTCCTTGGTCAATTTTCATCGCATCCTCCAAAAGAACATCTCTTTCGGGATTGAAACGTGGCAAATGACTATCATCGCCTTCCAAAGCACTGGGCTTTACTTTCTCAATCAAATCGGCGCTTCTGACCGCTTTCTCAATATTTTCTTTTGATAAACTGATTTTTTCTTCATCAATTCCTTCAAAATTTCGGCTAGTCTCATCAACGACTTCCTTTAGTTGCTTGAAGCTTACTTCACCGGTTTTTTCATCCATCTTAGCCACTATAATCTGACCTTTTTTCCCATAATCTTTTTTGTAGGCAGCGGCCAATGCCGCCTCGATAGTTTCAACTACCCGCTCTTTTTCTAAACCTTTCTCTTCACAAATTTGAGCAATTGCGCTACCAAACTGACCGAGAGCTGAAGCATCTTTGATAATTTTTCCTTTTTTCATATTAATTGTTTATAAACTTATCACTGAATTATTAAAAACCGGCCAAAAAATTTTTGTTTTACAAATCCTGCAAACTTCACAAAATATCATTTTCCTTCTAAAAATAAATCCCGAAAAACTTCCGGGATAAATCAGTTTAACTTCTTTACAATCATTTAACACTTAGAATTATATCATTTTAGTCAGCTTTGGTCAAGCATTATATATTATCAGCATTGCCTTAAAACATAAAATATAAATTCCTTTTACCAAATTCGACTAAATCTTTCCCAAAAGACATTGTTGTTAGAAATCCCAAAAATCCTATTGCTCATCCTTTATGAAAGTCAAAAAGAGAGCCGGCACTACAAACAAAGTTAAGAAAGAAGAAAATAAGAGACCGAAAATTACTGCGCTGCCCAAAGCGGCCCAGGTTTCATTGGACAAAGTGATTGGAATAATACCCAAAATTGTGCAAATCGAAGTGATAAAAATTGCTTCCAATCGCGCTTTGCCGGCATCAATCACTGCTTCAAAAAAAGGAATGTCGCTTTTTAAATTCAAATTGATTTTATCAATCAAAATGATTGCGTTTTTTACCACAATTCCAAAAAGAGCTAAGATTCCAATCAGCCCCGGAAAACTTAAATTTACCCTCAAAAGCGCCATTCCAAAGAACACTCCTATTAGCGCCAATGGCAAAGTAACTAAAACGATTATCGCTTTGCGGAAAGAATTAAATTGAATAATTAAAGTTGAAATTATCAATGCTCCCGCAATCACCATAGCGCGAATAATTGAAAGCACCGACTCGGCATTTTGTTCATTTTCTCCACCATAAGTCACTGAATAACCGTCTGGCAACTGATAGTCAGCCATTTTTTTCTGAAATTCTGCCAAAATCTGGTTGGAATTTTTACGTCCATCGGTTCCGGCGGAAAGCAAAACCGCTCTTTTTTGATCAATTCTCATAATACTGTCCACCGCCGGTTTTAATTCTATTTTGGCTATTTCTCCCAAAGCAACTGATTGACCCGTTGGACTAACCAGTGGCAAATTCTTTAAATCTTCCAACGTGGCAACTTTATCCTCCGCAAAAGTTGCGCGCACCTCAAATTCTTTATTATCCTTAATAACCGTGCTGACTTTCACTCCGGAAATTACTGTCCGTATAGTCGATCCTACCAAACTGGCATTCAGATTATATAATTCCATCTTTTTTCGATCCAAAGTAAAAGTATAGTCAGCAGGAGCCTCTTTCAAAGAAATGTCCGCATCCACTACCCCTTCGATAGAAGCTAACATTGGTTGCAACTCTTTAGCGACTTTCTCTAGAATCTGTAAATCATCTCCTATAATTTGCGCCTCAAAAGCCGCTCCGCTTGGCGGTCCGCCACTCTGCGACTCCACAATAATTTTTGCCTCATTAATTTCCGCCAAATCTTGCCGGATTTTTTCTGCCAAAGCATAAGAAGTGATGTTTCTCTCTTTTTTGTCTTTTAATTTCAAAACGATTCCTCCTAAATGAGAAACATTATTACTGACTGACCGACCGCTAGAACGAACAGACGCTCCCTGCCGACCCACTACAGTGGAAAAATTAGCAATCTCCGGATAATGCAATAACTTTTCTTCAATTTTTAAAGCAATTTGATTGGTATCGTCCAGTTTCCTGCCAATTGGCATCTCAAAAGTAATATAGATATTTTCTTGGTCGGAAGCGGGAAAAAATTCAGTTTGAACAATACCAGTTACCGGCAAGGCAACCGCCAACAAAAAAACACCCAAAGATCCAAAAAGCAAAGTCAACCGACGTTTTTTAGTTCCCAAAATTTGACGAGCATATTTTTCATAGACGGGCACCGCTCGATCAAAATGAATAACTCCATGAATCAATCGGCTCAAAAAATCAGTTTCCTCATATTGGCCTTGCTTTCGCAATTTTTCTTTAATCAACGCCTCATCTTTCCATTCTTTGCGGGATAATTCCTCATTGAAAATCAATTTTTGACGACCATTTTTTCTTTCATACCAAATCAACGCCACCAAAACTACCACCCCAATTAAACCAAAAAGTCCATAACCCCACCAAGTCTTTTGCCATAAGAAAAACCCCGACAAAGTCAATAATCCAGCCAGATAAAGAAAAAATAAACGACGAGTCAATCGGACTCTTTCTAAAACCGCTGCCAAAGGATGATTGATCATTAAGGCAATCAATAAAGAAGAAATCAGTGTGACGGAAACAGTAATGGGAATTGATTTAATAAATTCTCCAATAATTCCAGTGGATAGAAGTAAGGGTAAAAAAGCCCAAGTAGTCGCCAAAGTAGTTGACAACAAAACCACCTTAAAATCATTCAAGACCAACAAAACCGCTTCTTCTGGAGTAAATTTTCCTGTTCGTAAATATTGTTTGGTTGCGCTCACCACCACAATAGCATCATCTACCAAAAGACCCAACGATAAAAGCAAGGAAAAAAGTGACAAAAAATTTAGAGAAGTTCCCGTTAAAAGCATTACACCAAAAGTAGCAAAAAATACCAAAGGAATGGCCAAACCGGCCACAATGGCTTCTTTTAATCCAACAATCAAAAACAGAATTCCAAAAACCAACGCCAAAGTCAACAAAAAATCATGAGTTAGCTGGTCAAAATCCCGTCGAATATATTTTGAATAATCGACTGAAGTGTCATATTTCAAATCGGGAGAAAATTCTTTGGTTTTTTCTTCAATAACTTTTTTCGCTTCATCTACCGTGGAAATAACGGAACTGCCGGTTCTTTTCACTACATCAATTGTCACTGCCGGTTGAGCTGGCGAACCATTTATAGAAGCTCTTGAATAAACGGTTTTTTTAATGGCTTTTTCTTGAACAGTCGCCACATCTTTTAAATATATCAAAGCTCCTTCTGCTGTGTGTTTGATTGGCACTTTTTCCAACTCCCAACTTTCAAAAAAACGACCATCCACTCGCACTGAATAATTATATTTTTCTCCTTCAAAATTTCCAGCCGGCATTGCCAAGTTATTGGCAGCTACCGCCTGATTGGCCTGATTAACAGAAATCCCTAAGCTGGAAAGTTTTTCCGGAAGATAGGAAATAATGAACTCTTTTTCGTCTCCACCGGAAATATTGACTTGGCGCACTCCGGGTATTTTTTCTAACTCGTCCTGAATTTTTTCAGCATAACTTCGCAAAGTTAAACCATCAAATGGCCCCGACAAAGAAACTGTCAACACCGGACGATCATCAAAGGAGATTTCCGCCACCGTTGGCGTCTTTACATCTTCCGGCAAATTATTTACTCCATCAATTTTATCTTTCAAATTGCGAATGGCCTCCGTCTGATTTTCATTGGTATTAAATTCAACAGAGATTAAAGCCAAAGAATTAGCTGAAGTAGAAGTTATTTTTTTCACTCCCTGCACCGAAGATATGGCTGTTTCCAACTTTTTAGTCACCAATTCCTCTACGTCTGTCGTCGCCGCTCCCGGAAAAACAGCGCTCACCATAGCATAAGGGATTTTTACTTCCGGATTAGATTCGCGAGGCAACCGAAAAAAAGAAAAAATTCCCCAACCAGAAAGTAGAATGATTAACAAAATAACTACTCGAAAATTAACTACAAAAAAATTTAACCAGGTTTTTCTTAAAGCAGGACGAAATTCCAACTTGTCCAAATAACGCTGATCAGAAGAAGAAGTTTGCTTATTTGCTTCCATAAATCAATTCTTATCAGTTATTTTCATTCCATCTTGAACTTGTTTATTGCCTTCAACAATTATAGCCGCTTGTTCGGCTAAATCAGCTTCTATTAAAACCGTTTCTCCGCTGATTTTTTCTATTTTTATTTCTTTTTTCTTAGCTTGTCCATTTTCCGCAAGAAAGATAAAACTTTCATTCTGCCCTATCGTCACTGCCGACAAAGGCACATAAAATTGGCCATCTTTTTCCGCCTTTTTCTGAATTTTCAGATAAATAGTGACCACACTTCCCAAAGGAAAAACATCTTTTGCCAATAAATCCGCTTCTATTTTAAATTTTTTGCTTGACAAATCAGCTTCTGAACTGACCAAAGAAATTTCTGCCAAAATCTTTTTTTCATCGCCTAATTCTACTTCAACCTGATCTCCTTTTTTAACTAAACCAATCAAATCTTCATCAATAAAAAATTGTACTTGGGTCTTTCCTAGTTGATTAATCTTGGCAATGGTTTGTCCCATCGTAACAGTGTCACCAACAGAAACCATTTTTTCCACTATCGTTCCATCCAAAGGAGCTGTCAACAATCCATCATTGATTAAATTTTGCAAAGTCGCTTGCGCTGCTTGATATTGAAGCTTGGCAATCTTTTTTGCGGTTTCATTGACGATACTGTCGTCTTCCTGATATTTCTTTTTCGCCAAACTATAATTTTTTTTCGCTTGTTTAACCAGAAATTCTTGTTGGCGAATTTGATTTGATAAAAAATTATTTTCTCCGGGAGACAAATTTCCCGAAGAATCAATTTTGGCCAAAATTTCACCGCCGCTCACCTGATCTCCCACAACAAAATTCAACCAAGCTACTTGCCCCGATGTTTTGGCTTTTACTAATGTTTCTTTTTCGCTTTTCAAAAGACCAGGATAAGAAAAATTCAAAACAGTTTCCCGACTGGAACCGGCTAAACGAGTCTCCACCGAGATTGGCTTTTTTTCAACCAGAGCAGGTGTGCTTTCCGTTTTTCCTCGAAAAGTCAATCCTCCCACTACAACTAAAACCAAAAGAAAAAATAAAAAAACCGCTTTTTTCATCGTTATAAGTTAAAAAATAATCCGTTGCTCCTTCTTGCAAAAAATATTCGCTTATTTTTTCAGACTTCTCATTCTAGCTTTACTTTTCTTTTTTGGCAAGCATTTGTATCAAATGAGTATATAGGCGACAAGCGGCCATTTAGATAGAAATCCGGTAATTCAAAACTAATGAAACCAATAATGGTTTATTGTTAAATTCAAAAATTTAACCCACGAAAATGTTAAACACGCCATCTTATCTTGTCAGTAAATCGATCAAAAAAAGCTTAACCATCAAAAATTAACCACTAATAATGCCCCCAAATAAATCCCTAACTCAATTTGAACCACTAAACCGGAACTCAAAAGAAGATAACTAACCAGTTTTTTTTCGGGAAAATTAGCTTCCGGATCCTTAGAATGTTTTGAAAAAGTTAGCGCAATCAAAAAATTAACCAGCCAAATTGCCAAACTACCAATTGGAGCTAAAAACAATTGAAAATATTCGTCACGAAAATTAAAAGACATCGCATCAATTCCCAGAAATGAATTATAGTGCAAAATCACCACCCGATCAGATGGCGGAAGAAATATTCTTATCAAAACGAGACCGACTAAATTCAAAAACAGGCCCCCCAATGCGAGAGCCCAAAAAAGAAAATCAACTTTTTTTTTAATCAGTTCTTTTTTGGTATTCACCTGGTTCTCTTAATTTCTCTTAACATTTGAGGAACTTTGTTGACTACAATTTCATGGGGTGATTCAAAAAGTTCCATAATAAATTTATCAAACATATCCACTCGATATTTAAACTCTGAAAAAGTCATAATGGAATAGTTAACCTCTCGACCCATTTCCGCTTCTAGTTCTTCCAAAAGATGACGCAACTTGGCTCGAGAAAGATTGTCAACAACAATCAATAAATCGGTTTTAACCTTGGTTTGATTTAAAAAAACGCCACTGACCAAACCCAACTTCACATCACCTAGAGTCTTTATTTTTTCCAAACTGGTAAATTGAGGATGAACGTTTGACCTAATAACCAAATTTTTTAGCTCGCTAACAAACGGAAATTCTTTGTTTAAAATATAGAAATTTTTTTTGTTCCGATTACGACTAGACAAAAATTGACACGAAACTAGATTTTTCAACACTGGTCCAGTGCTTTTAGCTGGAATCTTATTGCGATTAATCACCTCCGAAGCAGTATATTCTTTTTTATCGTTAAGAATAAAAAATTTAATAATTCTCCAACGAATTTGAGATCCAAACAATGTTTCAAGCTGATTTTTCATTTTCAATAGTTTATTGATTTACATTACTATTTGTTATCCATTCAATCAAATTCAATCTTGATAAATTGCCTTGATTTGACGTAAAGTTGCTTTTTTTCGGAAAAAGTCAAAAACCACAGTTATCAAATCAACTCTCCATTTTTCTTCCAACAAATCGTTCTTCCTTAAATAAAGATTAACCGATTTGAATATTTTTTTCAATTTTTCACTCGTCAAGTTCATCTCCGGAACAGTCCATTGGGGATTGCCCCGTAGTGATTTGACCTCTACAAAAATCAAAATCCCCTCCGGACTGCGAGCAATAATATCCAATTCACCAATTCGATATCCTCGTCGATTAAAAAAGTTGGTCTCCAAAATTTGATAACCCAAACTAATCAAATAATTGGCCGCTAATTGCTCACCCGCCCTGCCAATCTCAACTCTTTTCAAAAAATATTACGCTGTTAGAAATTAAAATCCAAACCCTGCGAAATTACAAAACTATCCGACACTCAAAGCCATTCCTTCAATCTTTTATCATTCCAAATTTACTAACTGACAGATCTCTTGTTTTGCTATCCTAAATTTGATTCAGAATCTTGCTCTTCAATAATCTTCCTGATTTCCAAATCGAGCCCGAAATGAAAAATAAATAATTTCTGCTCTACCCCAGTTTCTCGAAACCCGCTGCCAAATTGAAAAGTCCTTGCTCATCCCACCAACGAGTCATCAGATGAAGACCGAAAGGTAAGTTCTTGCCATTTTCCATTTTGGTTCCAATTGGAATTGAAATTGCTGGAACCATTGCCACATTGGCTGAAACCGTGTAAATATCGGACAAATACATTTCCAATGGATCACTGCTTTTTTCTCCGATTCTAAAAGCCACAGTCGGTGAAGTTGGAGAAACAATTGCATCCACTTTTTCAAAAGCCGAAAGAAAATCAGCCTTAATCAGTTCTCGAACTTTCTGAGCTTTCTTATAATAAGCATCTTTATAACCGGCAGAAAGAGCATAAGTGCCCAAAATTATCCGCCGCTTGACTTCACTGCCAAATCCCAATTTTCGACTCAAAAAGTAAACCTCGGAAATATTTCTACTTTTTGATTCTTTCTGAGTCGTATCACTCAGGCCATATTTTATCCCATCAAAACGAGCCAAGTTTGAACTTACTTCACAAGGCATCATCAAATAGTAAACCGCCATAGCATATTTCAAAAATGGCATCTTTAATTGAACAATTTCCGCGCCTGCTTTTTCGGCCAATTCGATTTTTTTTCTAATCGTTTTTTCAATTTGATCGTCTAATCCTTTGCCAAAAAATTCATCGACTACTCCAATTTTTTTTCCGCTCAAATCATCATTAAGATTAATCGCAAAACTATAGCCGTCAGCTTCTTTTTGGGTAACCGTGTTATCTTTTTCGTCTTCTCCATAAATAGCATCAAAAACCAAAGCCGAATCTTCAACTGTTTGAGTTAGCGGACCGATTTGATCAAAACTGGAAGCCATCGCCACCAGCCCAAAACGAGACACCCGCCCATAAGTCGGTTTCATCCCTACCAAACCACAAAGACTAGCCGGCTGACGAATCGAACCACCAGTGTCACTCCCCAATGCCCATGTTGCCACTCCTGAAGCAACTGCGGCTGCACTTCCACCCGATGAACCACCAGCAACTCGCTCTAAATCAATTGGATTTTTAGTTGGACCAAAAGCTGAATTTTCCGTTGACGATCCCATTGCAAATTCATCTAAATTGGTTTTACCTAAAATTATTGCTCCCGCTTTTTTTATTTTTTTAACAACAGTCGCATCATAAACCGCCTTATAATTAGAAAGAATTCGACTGGAACAAGTCGTTTTCTTTCCCGCCACACATAAGTTATCTTTAATGGCCATCGGAATTCCTTCCAACAATCCAATCTTTTCACCTCTATTTATTTTCTCATCAACACTTTTCGCTTGCTCTAGCGCTTCGCTTTTATAAACTTCTAAAAAAGCATTGATTTCCTTATTATTTTTAGCAATTTTATCCAAAGAATCAGCCACCAGTTGCTGAGAGCTGATTTCTTTATTTTTCAATTTTTGATGAAGTTCTTTAATCATAAATTAAAACTAAAGCACTTGCTTAACGCTTAGATATCCTTTCTTTTTGTTGGGAAATTCGGCTTGAATTTTTTCTGCTTGATCTTCAATTACCATTGAAACATTATCCGATCGAACTTGATTGATTCCCAACTGATAATGATCAACCACTTCAGCTTCACCAACTTCTAACTGGCTAATGTCCTGAAAATATTCCAAAATTGAACTGAGTTGTAAAGCAAAAGATTTTTCCTCCTCAGCAGTTAATTCAATTCGAGCCAAATCAGCCACTTTTTTTACTTCATCTTTTTTGAGCATACTTTGATAAGCTAAAATTATTTTATCATTTTTAAAAACTCTTCCTCGGAAAGCAATTTGATTCCCAGTTCTTTCGCTTTGGTCAATTTGCTTCCCGGGTCGGCGCCAAAGACCAAATAGTCGGTATTACCACTAACCGAAGAAGCTACTTTCCCGCCACCTTTCCTTATTAAATCTTTTGCTTCGTCTCTTGTCAAATTTTTAAGTGTTCCAGTTAGCACAAAAGTTTTTTGTTTTAAAAATTCTGATCGTTCCTGAGACATTGTCGAGCTTTCTAGAAAAGTCACTCCCTCTCTGGTCATTTTGTTCAACATTTTTCGATTTGACTCTTGTTTAAACCAGTCAATTAGACTTTTAGCTGTCCGCTCTCCAATACCCTTGATTGATGATAGATCTTCAAAAGAAAAAAGGCTAAAAAACTTTTCCAATTCAGCCGGATTTTTTGGTTGATAATTTTTGCCAATTAAAAAATCCCTAATCAAAATTGCGCCCTCTTCTCCTAAATGTCTAATCCCCAGAGAAAAAATAAATTTCTCCAATAAAATTTTTTTCCTTGATGCTATCGCCTCAATCAAATTATCAGCCGACTTTTCAGCAAATCTCTCCAAATTAATCAAGTCGCTTTTTTTAAGCGAAAAAATATCCGCCGCGTTGTTTATCAAGCCCAAATCAAGCAATTGTCCAACAATTTTCTCTCCCAAACCGTCAATATTAAAACCCTTCTTGGAAACAAAATGCTCTAACTTTCGCCTTTCCACTTCTCGACAATTTCGACTAGCGCAATAATAAGCCACACTGGCACTTTTATCTTTATCTAAAATATTCTCCTTTCTCACCGGTCCACCACAAATTGGACAATTTTTAGGCATTGAAAAAACTCTTTCATTTCCGGTTCTCATTTTTTTAACCACTTCAACCACTTCGGGAATCACATCACCCGCTTTATGAATCACCACTGTATCACCAACCCGAATATCCTTTCGTTTGATCTCATCCTCATTATGAAGTGTCGCTCGACTAACCAACGAACCGGCAACCTTGATCGGTTTTAAAATTGCCACCGGAGTAAGCGCCCCCGTTCGACCAACCTGAACGGAAATATCTTCAATTAAGGTAACTGCTTTTTCCGGCTGAAATTTCCAGGCAATGGCAAAACGTGGGGATTTACCGGTATAACCTAACTTTTTTTGAATTTCTTTTGAATTAACTTTAATCACTAAACCATCAACTCCATATTGTTCCTGATTTTTTATCTTTTCCCATTTTTTATAAACTTTTTTAACAGCTATCAAATCCTGACAAATCTGATAATTTTGATTCACTTTAAAACCCAACCTTTCTAAAAATTTCAATTCCTCAAGATGGGTTTTGAGATTCTGACCGACCAGCTCATCGATATCATAAATAAATGAATCAAGTTTTCTTTCTTCGGCAACTTTGGGGTCGAGTTGTCGAATCGAGCCGGCGGCCGCATTTCTTGAATTGGCAAATTCAGCCAAATTTTTTTCCCGACGTTGAGAATTGATTCGTTTCAATTCTTGAGCCGAAAGCCAACATTCGCCCACCACAGTCAAATCCACCGGTTGATTCAAACGAAGTGGCACACTTTGGATTGTTTTGATATTAGCAGTCACGTTTTCTCCAATTTTTCCGTCCCCTCGCGTCGCGCCTTGAACCAATATTCCCTGCTGATAATCAAGTATTATTTTTAGACCATCAATCTTTAATTCGGTTATATAAGAAAGATCATTTTCAGTAATTTTTTTATCGATTTTTTTTAGAATCTTTAAATTCCTTTCCTGCCAATCAACAATATCTTCAAAGGAGAATGCATCATCCAATGACCACTGTCGCTTTTTGTGAACAACTTTTTCAAATTTATCCAAAGGCTTGCCGCCAATCCGCACCGTGGGAGAATCAATTGTCTTCAAATCCGGATATTGACTTTCTAACTGTCTAAGCTCATTCATCAATCCGGTATAAAAATCATCAGTCACTTTCGGATCATTCAACACATGATAACGATAACGGTAATCGTCAATAGTCGCTCTTAATTTTTGAATCCGCTGTTTTATTTTTTCCATTTTTGATGTATAATGAAATCAATTAACTAATAAATAAAAACACCCAAGAGTATTCATTATGATTTTACCAGAAAAAAGACTAATTTAAAAATAATTTAAAAATATGAAAATCAAAATTAATCAAGATCTCTGTGTCGGTTGCGGACGTTGCACTGAGCTTTGCCCTAAAAGCTTCAAATTGGGAGAAAACGGCAAATCTGAAGTAATTAGCGACGAAGACCTGAATTGCGCTATGGAAGCTGCTGACAATTGTCCAGTGGGTGCTATAGAAGTGGAAGAGTAGGAATTCTTTTCCAAGACTATTTACAACAAAAAATCCGGCTAAGCCGGATTTTTTGTTAGAATTTCACTTTAGAAAAATAAAGCAAGAATAATCTAAAAATCAAAACAATAATTTGCAACCAAAATCATTTCTCCAAAAAATTCTTATTTATTAGAAACCAGAAACTGAAAATTTTAAATCATTTCAAAACACATACTACTAACCACTCTACGGTGCTACTTCATACCACGGACACTTTTTCTCAGCTTTACAGTTAACAGGAGGACTATAGAAACCAGTGCAAGTCCAGACCCAATTATTACCATTTTGAGTAACTGAAGATGCTGTATTACTAGCGCCACAAAGATTGGTTTCAGGTTTAGAACAAGTTACTTGCCCATTAGCAGTCCCACAAGCACTTGGAATTACTGCAAGCCGGTTAGCGGTACAGCTAACACTGCTTCCACCATTTTGGCCTTGGCAAGTCCAAGTGGTGGAAGAACCTTGGGCAGGAAAAGCGGGGCTGGCAGGAGAAGCTGTGCCCGAGCTACAGAAAGCGCCGGAAAAAGTGGTAGCGTCAGGCATATAGGTGGTAGCAGCTGGACCACAAGAACCGTTGACAGGAGGAGGAACGCTTATTGTAAAATTTCTTTGGCCAGTTGTTTGCCCAGCACTATTCCAACACTCTAAATAATAGGTTTTTGAGCTTGTAAGATTTCCCGTTGATGAGGAACTGCTGACACTTGATTTCCAACCATCCCAACTACCATCAGAAGATGATCCCCAACAAGAAGTGGCATTGGTAACATTCCAGCGCAAAGTGGTTGAGGTATTGTAAGGTATGAAGTAAGAATCAGCAAAAAAAGAAAGGGTTGGCGCTGGAACACAAGAACTTCCATTCCAACCATAGCCGGCATTGCACGTATACTGACATTTTGTTGCTGTATCCGAAACTTCATAAGTCCAGTAAGTCGTATCGTTAGTTAAGCCAGTACTCTCTTCTGCATCAAAAGCTGAAGCATTGGAAGGAATGGAACCTTGGCAGGAATAGTTTAATACCGTCACTGTCGTATATTGTGAAGCAGAACTACAACTATTAGCACAACCCAAACGATAAGTTGTCGTTGAAGATGGACTTACTGTTGCTGTTCCGCTGGTTCCACCTGCAAGATAATAATTATCTGATTGACGATATAAACCGCAACTGGTCACATTACTGGTTGACCATGAAATCACCGAAGAATAACCCTGATTGATAGTAGCTGGATTAGCAGTAAGACTGATACCAATAGTGGGACAACTTTGTCTGGTTGCGGTACAATTAACACTGCTGCCTCCATTCTGACCTAAACATGTCCAAGTAGTGGAAGAATCTGGAGCAGGAAAAGCGGGGCTGGCAGGAGAAACCGTGCCCGAATTACAGAAAGCGCCGGAAAAAGTGGTAGCGTCAGACATATAGGTGGTAGCAGCTGGACCACAAGAACCGTTGACGGGAGCTGGCGGAGTATAATATTCGCATTTAGTAGTGGAAGAACAATTTGTAGAGCTGGTTCCAACATAATGCCACATTCCATTGGAAGTCAAACCAGTATCATCGCCTGTACACATAGTTGAACCGGAAGGAATAGTGCCTGAACAAGAGTAGGAAGGAGGAGAACATTTAATTGTCCTAGGACTATTAGTTAATTCAGGATTAGCATTTCCTCTACCAGTGTTTATAGCATAAACATGCAAAGTATGATTCGCATTATTTTTTAATGAATCAGGAACAGTAATGGAAAAACCATGATTACCAGATATTCTGTACTCTCTATTAACATCGTCTCTATACTCATTGGCTCTATATTGACCTACATATGAACTGCCATCATAAAGATGTACATAAATTGAAGAGCTAGGATCACTTGGATCAAAAGCCCAACCTTTTAAAGAAGTGCAATCAGCCAATTCGAAGTTGCCAATTGGATTGTCAGGAACATTAAAACTAATTGTTCCTTCCACTCTAGATTGATATTGACCATGGGTATAGTTCAACTTAACAGTAATGGTATAATTACCCGCAGAAGAAGGTGCTTTGAATGTTGTATAACCGCTGGTCGTACTACTATAAATTTCTCCGCATGTCCCTTGAAAACAAGCCTCAGCTACAGAAGTAATTGAATTGTTACAAGGCACATTTTTAAGACCAGAAGCAGAAACAGTAATAGTCTCACCGGGAGAATAAGTATTTTTGTCTGTGGAAAAAGTCGCCTCGGCGCTTAAACCGGGATAAGCATTGTTGTAACAATAGTTGTTATAATCAGAACAAAAGTAATCACCTCCCACCGCACAATTACTTTCAGTAGTATACCAAGCTGTACACCATCCGTTATACCATGTTTTACATTTATAACCATAAGCATCTCCACCAGTAGCATTACTGCAAGGATAAATACTCGTTGCTCTTGTTACTATCTGTAAAGTTTTACTTCCCGCATGAGCAGAATGAGAAGACGCCAAACTGGCCAGAACAACAAAGAAAAAGAAAAGAGAAATTGGAGGCAAAGAAGAATTGCTTTTTCTTTTTTTCCAAACCACTAACAAGGCAATTACAAAACTGAAGATAATCAGTAGAAAAATTCCAATGACAATCTTTTGTCGGTTAGTAATTTGTTTTTTTTCCGGAATGGTTGTTGGTGTTTTTCCCGCTTTGGGTCTGAAATTTAGTTGCCAAGTGTCCAAAACTTCACCTTGGTCATTTTTAACTTGAAAAACTCCTTGGACAACTGGACAATCTCGTTCGATGGGAATGGAAAAAATCTCCCCGTCATAGTCTTTATCAATATTGAAAGAATACTGGAAATCTTCGGCGCAAATCTCTCCTTTTTCATCGTTCAAATGGGCAAAAACAGTGACTTTGAAATTTTGGTCTTTTGTCATTTGACGAGAATCGGGGAAATTGTCCGCCGGTCCAGTCCAATCCAGTTGCACTTTGGCTTGTTCTCCTTTTTGGTAACTTTCTTTGTCCAGTTTCAGATTGCTGATGGTCATTGTTTCTCCGGATAGAACGAGATGAATGTTAACTTGATTGGAAATGACTTTTTGATTTTGATCTTTTAATTGAAACAGCAAATCATAAGCTTGTGGTTTTTCAATTTTTGGCAAGGCAAAAGTAGCTGTTGTTTTTTCTTCTTTTTCTTGAAAGCTTAGAGTTTCTTTTGAATTGGAAGCTAGATCAATTCCATTGCCATTAAGAACGGAACGGCGAAAGAGCTGGTAGGTTAAATCGGCAACAATAGGTTTATCAAAGTGGCTAGTATAATCACAAGTTAAATTAACCACCTCATCCGGTTTAAAAGAAACACCTTCTCGCAAAGTATATTTTTTTTCTTCCGTTCCAATTTGTAAAAAACAGTTGTCTATTGAAATATACTGGTTGTCACCTTGCAATTTTATTTCTCCTAAGTAAGTGATTCCCCGAGGAGAGCCGGAAGTGTTTTTGCCTACCAGCCAAAGACGAAAATCGCCTGAATGAAAATCAGGGATGTTGTATTCAATCTGGCGAGAAATGACGTCTCCTTGTCCCAAAGAAATTCTTTCCGGATAATATTTTTCTTCTATAGCAAGATAGTTGTCTTGGTCAATTTTTTTTTCTAGTTGCAGACCATAAAGTAAATTGCCTTCCGGTTTACCGGGATTTTCCATTTCAAAAAAAACTTTGATTTGATGGTTGTTTTGTTCAGCAATATGAGCATTGTTAAATCCTACTCTTGATACAACTGCGCTTTCATCTATTTGTCCTTCTTTTAGAGCTTTCTCTAGCGGGATAGTATCAGATCCATCCTCCCCTTTTGCCCCCAGCCAAGAGAAAAAGAACAAACTAAGAAGGAAGAGTGTTTGGGCAATTTTTTTGAAGCTAGTTTTTTTGTTCATTTTTCTTTTTTGAAAAAATAAAAAATAATTGTTTTAGTTTTTTCTATTTTCTAATCAACACAAATAAGACGGTGTTACCTTCTTTGAAACGGACATTAACTTGGCTGTTAGGTTTGAGATCAGCCATTTGAGCTGGTTTAGCTATTTCTTCACCAGCATTAATAGAGAGATAATCCAATTTAGAGCAATCACTATTGGGACAATCGAAAGTTTTTTGTGCTCCTTCAATTTCTACCATAATTTTTGATTTTTTTTCATCAAAAGAAATGAATTTGCCAATAACTTCTGATTGTTTCACTTCCGGATTAGCCGCTTCCTTTTCATAGACAATGGGAGCTGATTCAGTAGCGGGAGAAGGAGTTGGTTTTTCCTCTTTTTGAACTGGATTGGTTGGAGCAGATGGAGTGTTATTGGCAGTTGGATTGTTTTTGGGTTTTTTAATTGTTAAGAAAACAAAAGCAGAGATAATTGAAAGAATTAAAACTACTAGGACAATAAAGAGTGTTTTTGTTTTTTGATTCTCTTCCATAGGTTTGGTTTAAAAATTTAGTTTTGAATTTTGTTTCATATTAACATAAATTGTTTTTTACATCAATTCCAACAAACTCTCTCCGGTCATTTCTTTCGGTTTCTCGATGCCTAATATTCCCAAAATGGTAGGCGCAATGTCAGCAATCATTCCCCTAGCTTCTGTCATTTCAGAATAATCATGAATCTCAACACTTTGATTATTATTTTTTATCAACCAAAATGGCACCGGATTGGAAGAGTGTTCGGTGTCTTTTTCGCCAGTTCGAAGATTGACCATTTCTTCCACATTTCCATGATCAGCGGTAACAAGCAATGTTCCATTTGCCTTGAAAACTTCTTTAGTCAAACGCTCTAACTGTTTATCAACAAACTCAACCGCTTTGACCGCAGCGGAATAATTTCCTGTGTGCCCGACCATGTCAGGATTGGCATAATTAACTAGTAAGAAATCATACTTTCCCGAAGCAATTGCCAAAAGCAATTTATCTGTCACCTCCTCGGCGCTCATCTCCGGAAGTTGGTCATAAGATTTAACTTTTTTCGAAGGTACCAAAATTCGATCTTCACCTTCATAAACTTTCTCGCTTCCTCCATTGAAAAAATAAGTTACATGAGCGTGTTTTTCAGTCTCAGCAATTCGCAATTGTTTCATTCGATGCTCGGCAAAAATTTTGCTCAAACATAAATCGCTTTTTTTCGCATCAAAAATCACTTCAACCGGCAAACCATCCTCATAGCGTGTAAAGGTTACCATTCTTATTTTCGGACGTTCAACCTTAACCTGCCCATCATCACTGGCAGTAAATACCTTGGTAATTTGTTTGGCTCGATCGCTCCGATAATTGAAAAAAATAACCAAATCATCTGGCTTTAAAATTGCTGAATATGATCCATTTTCGTCAACAAAAACCGTTGGTTCAAAAAACTCATCCGTAATTCCCTTTTTATACTGATTTTCAATTGCCTTTTGAGGACTTGATTCTTTTATTCCTTCACCAAAAGCCATCGCTCGGTAAGCTTTTTCCGTTCGATCCCAATTTTTATTACGGTCCATGGCATAATAACGTCCCATCATTGAAACAATAGAAAAAGCCTCATCTCCCTCAATTTTTTTCTCCAACATTTCAAGATATTTCTCCGCGCTCTTGGCCGGCACATCCCGGCCGTCGGTAATCAAATGAAAAAAAACTTTTTTCATTTTTTTCTTTTTCAAAACATCAATCAAAGCAAACAAATGATCAATGTCCGAATGAACCGCTCCATCGCTCAAAAGCCCCAAAACATGGACCGCTGAAGATTGCTGTTGAATTAAATTTAAATTTTTTTGCAAAATTTCATTTTTAAAAAAACTACCATTTTCAATCGCCATAGAAATCATCGGCAAATCCTGATAAAAAATCCGACCGGTACCCATTGTTTGATGACCGACTTCGCTGTTACCACAAACACCCCAGGGTAAACCAACTGAAAGCCCGCTAGCCTGCAACAATAATTTTGGATAATAACTGTTAAATTTTTCAATAGTTGGAAGTTTCGCACCGGCCAGAGCGTTACCACGTTTCTCTGGCCATTCACCCCAACCATCAAGCACCGTCAATACAATCGGCCCCTTTCTTTTTATAGCATTTTTCTTCATCTGATTTTTTTTATTTTTTTCACCACTTCACTGATTAGAAAATCCGGAGTCGATGCCCCGGCGGCTAAACCAACTCTATCTATTTTAGAAAACCAATCAACTTTTAACTCATCGGCGGTCTCAATATGAAAAGTTTTAACTCCCATTTTTTCTCCAATTTGAGCCAATTTAGTTGTATTGCTGGAATTTTTTCCACCCACTACAATCAAAAGCTCACAATTTTTTGCTAAATTAGCCACCTCCAATTGTTTGTTTGAAGTATCGGAGCAAATTGTGTTAAAAACAACCAGTTGTTTGCTAAAATCCAAAAGCTGACAAAGCAGTTTTTTGAATCCTTCGACTTTCTGAGTTGTTTGGCTTAAAAGGCCAATTTTTTTTCCAAATAAACTTTTCGGTACCGGATCATTCGGACCAATAACCAAAGCTTGATAATCAATCTGAGAATTAACAGCTTTAACTTCGGCATGATCTGAATCACCAAAAACAACTACCTGACATTTCTCCTTTTTATGCAAATTTATTGCTATCTTTTGGGCCTGTTTAACAAAAGGACAGGTGGCGTCAATAATTTTAACTTTCTTTCTTTTTAGTCTTGTCACAATTTCTTTCGGCACACCATGACTGCGAATAATGAATTTTGCGCCTTGAGGAATTTTTTTGTCATCATCAACAACCAAGAGTCCAAGCTTTTCAAGTCTGGCAATCATTTGAGGATTGTGGATTATCGGACCCAAACTATAAACTGGAGTTCCATTTTCTTTTAACGCTTTGCTAGTAATTTCAATCGCTCGCCTCACTCCAAAACAAAATCCTGCGTTTTTTGCTTTCAAAATTTTAACCTTTTCCCTAGACATAGACAATAATTTTAAAATCAACAACTGCTATCAAAAACATTCCCCTTGAAATTATTTTTGTCCAACCTCGATTAAAACATTTTCCGAAAAATCACCGAAACCGATTCCGTCTTTAGCCATCCGCCACTGAAAGTTATATTGTCCCGGAGTGTTGGGAGCCGTGATTTCAAAAATAAAATCTTTCGTCTCTTTTTGTTTAATTTTATCATTATTTTCCAATTCAACTTTTTCAATCGACCAAACCTTGTTGGCATGAGGATTTTCAGCTAATAATTCATAATTAGCCGACTTTCTCCAGACATATAGACTGTTATTTCTCATCGTCACCTTTACTTGGTATTTCTCTCCGACCTTCATTTTGGTCGGGACATCTTGAGAGACAAATTGGCTATACTCTGGCAAACGACCGGTCCGCGAAATGATTTCTCGAATCGCTTCCTCATCCCCACAAGAATACTTTTTGCTAGCTGAATAGAATATTTTATCCGAACCATAACAACCATTGCCCGAACCATCAAGCACCGCTTGAAGCGGAAGCAAAAAACCGACTCCTCGCCAAAGAAAAAAATCATAAGCCTTTCCCAAAAAGTTCCGTCGCTCTTCATCATTCATCCGAACAAATCGGTTCATATCATCATTGGCTTCATTGTTCCAATCCAAATAAACCAAAACATTATTAGCCTTTGATTTATATTTTTGGTTCCACATCAAAGCCCAACAATAGTTATACTTCTCTAAAAAATATGACCAGCAAGCACTTCCTTCTTCAATGTATCCGTCTGACTCTCTTTGACCAACCCCACCGGTAATATAGTCAAACTGGCGCAAATATTGTTCATCATCGATAGTATTGGTTTGCGCTCCGATTGCCACATCCTTATTTTTTGCCCTGGCATAAGCCCGAATTTCGTCAACCACTTTACCGGCCAATGGTTCACTTTTCCAATTAGGATCCTGATAATAAATTTGTCCAAAAATAATGTCTTTAACTCCCAAATCAATCGCCCGATGAGTAATATATTTAATATATTTCAAATATTCATCACTGCCAAAATAGGGCCGGCAAGTGTTCTCGCCCCAAACACCTTTAGTGCCATCTTTACACATCTTTTCAAAATCAAAATTCCGATTTTCATCCGGAAAATAATACTCCGATTTGTAATTAATCGATTCAGCCACAAACAAACTATAAATAAAAGTTTTACCGGTTCGATTGCGAATAGCATTCATTCGTTCCAAAATCAGATCAAAATTTGGCGGTTGGTTCCAAGTTTCAATCGAGCGATGCAAAAATTGGCAATTTGACCGACCCAACATTGAAACAATTTCCGAAAAATCACCTCCAAAACCGGTTAAAATACCATCAGCCACGCAACCTTTAGTTTTCATAGTATCCATCATCGAATCAGATACCAAACTCTTGGTTTCCGATTGACCAATCAATTTGGTGCTCAATCCGGTTCCATCGAAATCGAAAAAATTCCAAACACCAAAAAGATCTAATACCATTAAAATGGTAATCAAATAACAAAAAATCAAAAGCGCCACCAATTTTCGATCAGGCTTTTTTGTTTCATCAATATTTGTTTCCTCAATTTTATTTTCTCCTGTTTCCATATTGGTATCTTAACTCAAATCAACCCCCCCGTCCAGATTCCAGTGGTTAGCGACTCAACAAAATTAAACTTAGGTTTTACCTACCACAGAATTTTGTAATATCCAAACAAACAAATATCGAGTTCTATCCCTTTTGTACTCTTAAACTTGCCAGCACGTCTTTCACAACTTGTCGATCATTCCAATCAATCCTTTTCGTTTTGCTAATGGCCATTGTTTCTTCTGCTCCCTTGCCGGTAATCAAAATCCAATCACCCGCTTGCGCCAAGTTAATCGCTTTTTCAATCGCCTTTTTTCGATCTAAAATTCGCCAACAATTTTTTCCCTCAATTTTCTCTTTTGTTATTTGAAATTCGTTAGTTGAAATTTTACCGTTCACCAAGCCTTCAAACACTTGATCAATAATCTCCCTGGGATTTTCATCATAAGGATCTTCATTGGTCACAATAGCAAAATCAGCCACCGTCGCCACCGCCTGCCCCATCAGCGGTCGCTTGCCTTGATCTCTTCTTCCACAAGCGCCAAAAACCCAAATGATTTTTTCACTCGGTTTTTTCATTGACAAAATTAGCTCTCCAACTTTTTTCATTGAATCGGGCGTAACAGCATAATCAATCAAAATATTCAAATTCAATTCGTTTTCCACTCGATCCAGTCTGCCGGAAACTTTTTCAACTTCGCTCAAGGCTTTATTGATAACAGCCCAATCAATATCTTGGGAACGTCCCACGCAAATTGCCGCCAAAGCGTTTTCCACATTAAATCGGCCCAAGAGTTTCAAATTAAATTGAATACCCCCAACTTTAAACTTGGAAAAATCTTTTCCCTGTTCCAACTCTTCCGCCTTGATGAATTTCAAATTTGGAATTTGAAATTTTAAATTTAAATCTTTTCCAACCGCATATCCCCAACGCTCTTCAACATCACAATCCAAAAACTTCTCCGCTCCTTCCATTTCCAGATTTACCACTGCTACCTTTGCTTTTTTAAACAATTTCAACTTCGCTTTGAGATATTCCTCCATGGTTTGATGATAGTCCAAATGTTCCGGAGTGAGATTAGTAATTACAGCCACTTCGAAATCAATTCCCCAAAGTCTACTTTGATCCAAAGCATGAGAAGAAACCTCCAGCACCGCATACTGACATTGAGCTTTTACCGCTTGAAAAAGAAACCGTTGAACTGCCGGGCCAGAAAGAGTGGTAAATTTGGTAGTGTTTATCCGCTCATCATTACCCAGTTTGAAATTAATAGTTGAACTGACAGCCACCTTGTTTCCCGCCATTTCCAAAATTCTACCGATTAGCTGAACTGTAGTGGTTTTGCCATTAGTGCCGGTCACTCCGATTACTTTCAATTTTCGAGCCGGAAAACCAAACCAAAAAGCCGCTCCAATCGAGCAAAAAAGATGATAAACATTTTTAATTTTTTGCCAAAATCTTTTCACGGAAAATTTTAAGTTTTAAATTCCACGTTTGAATTAGAATAGGAAATTTACTTTTAATTTAAAATCAAAAATTGTTAATTTAAAATTGTTCTCACATATTATGCGCCCAACCCAACATCGAAAGCAACCGATAGATCACACCTCGATTTTCTCCTTTTTCCAAAAATGACGTAACCTCTTGAGCAAACCTAGAAAAATCTTCCAATTGATTTTTGATTTTTTCTTCCAAAGGAGCATTTTCTTCAGTTTCAAGCAATTCCAATTTTTCATCTAAATCATCGATTTTTTTCAAACAAGCAGTCAAGAATGCTCGATCATTAGAAGAAATTCCAGAAAGCCAAAAACCAAATCCGCCTCCAACCTGCGCCATTCTTTCAACGGCTAATTTTTTTTCTGATTCAAATTCTTCCGCCAAATAGCGAATCTCATTTTCCACTCCATCTAATCGCTGCTTCTCAGCTAAAAATTTTTTATCCTCATCTTGCAATTCAGTCAAATCATCTTCCTGATCTTCAGAATTACTATTAGTTTTCTTGGTCTCATTCACTTTACTCAAATCATTTTTGTCAATGCCATCCTCCACTAAATTGCAAGCCTTGGCAAAATTTCCTTTGTTGTTTTTTTCAAAAGTGTTGTCCAAAAGATCAATCGTCTTGCTCCAATAATCAAATTGAGGTTTTCCGCCTTGAGGCAAAAGACAATCAATTCCATAATTCCGACTACTGGTGATAACATTTTCTTTTACATAAACATTTCCATAGTTAGGATTAAGTCCATAAAATTGAGCAGCAATTCCACTGGAACCGTTCCTCGAAATTTTGTTTCGTTTAATCGCCAAATTGCTCTCACCCAAAATCACTTCAATTCCCGACTCTCCATTGCCATAAACTGAATTTTCCCAAATCGTGCCATCGACTTTGGAACGAATGTCAATTCCTTCTTCATCATTATCATAAATTTCATTGCCAAAAATTGAAACCTTGTTACCCGCTTGAATATACATTCCCTTGCCTTTACCGCCATGAATCTTGCAATTGGAAACCGTCAAAGAACCATTGCCCACTTCAATGTCGATTCCGATTCGGCCAAAATCAATCACTGAGCTATTGACAATTTTAACTTTTGACTCGGCTTTGACCACAATTCCACCTCTTCGAACTGTCACATTGTCAAGCGTTGTGTCGTTGCCCATTGTCACAATTCCGTCAATAATCGTTTTGGAGCTGGACTGACCATAAAGCTTGACCGATTTTCTCAAGGTGACATTGGTGAAATATTCTCCGTCCTTAATATAAATTTTATTGCCTTTAACTGCCTGATTTATTGCATCTTCAATTTTTTTAAATGGCTTATCAACGCTACCATTGCCGTCATCGTCGGCACCACTGTCAACATAAAAATCATAGCTACCAGCCAAAACCGCTCGAACGGGTAAAACAGCAAAACAAAAAACCACTCCCAACCAAAAAGCCGGGCCTAACATTATAAACAACCATCTTTTTTTAGTTTGAAAAAAATTCAAGCTAGTAGCAAAAATTTTAATCCATCCGCCAACATTCTAACATAAATCGCTTTTTCTTAACAATGCCATTTCTAACAACAATGAATTCAAAAAATATATCGTAATATCATTTAAACAAATAAAAACCCTCAGCCAATATGATCGATGCCGAGGGTTTTTGGATTTTACCGGTAGATTACATCCTCTTTGTCCTGTTGCCAGAACAAATGCATTTTGAAGAACTTTCGGAAGAGGATGTGTTCCGCCAAAAATTTTTCTTTGATCATAAACTTCCTTCTGCCGAAATAAGCTAGGAGAAAGTCTAAATCATTTTTACTGCAAGAAACCGGTTTTACTTCCTTATCCCCAACAACCCTTTCCACCCCCCGAGAATCCACTTCCTTCTTTATTTCGAAGAATCTTGAAATGGATTCCTTGTTGCTAAAGACCAGCACCCCCCTTTTGCAAGCGAGGAGCGCCCACTTTTTTTCTTTAAATTCATTAGAATACTTCATCCTTACAACCCAAAATTCTTCCATTCTCTCCTCCTTTTTTTAATTATATTATTTTAACGAACATCCCCCATCACCCCGTTGGCAACGGAAACTTAATGCTAAACAAATTAAGAGTTTTCGTCAAGACTTGATTTGGTTTTTTAAGCAAAAACCATCCTTATAAGTCAAAAATAAAAAACATTGACTTTCGTCAATGAGCAAAAAACTAATTCAAATTTAGAAAATATTTTGAAACGATTGTTCTTAATTTGATTTAAAATACAGAGAAAAGAATAGCCATCAAAAAATATTACAAACACAACTTGCCACCGGTCCAATCTCTTTTAACAGAATGTCGAGCCGCTTGACCAATTTTTTTTCTCAAATCGGCATCCTCTATCAATCTTTCCAATATTTTCTCCCATTCGGCCGAATCTTCAACGCAAAATCCAGTTTGACCATTTTTAATCACCCGACAAAAAGAATCAGTGGCCGTAGCTACAGTCGGCACACCCAAAATTCCCGCCTCCAAAAACTTAATCGCCGACTTAGCTTGACAAAAAGGATTATCAATTTCCAACGGGGCCAAATTAATATCACATTGCAAAATCAATTCAGGCAATTTGGCCAAAGGAACACTGCCAAGTTGTTCTATTTGTTTTTCCACAACCAAAAATTTGTTCTCTAATTGCAACGGTCCCACTATTCTTAAAACTAAATTTTTTCTTTTTTTCAGCAAAGTCAAAATTACATCGGAAATTGAAGCAAAATCAGCATCATGGCTGGCAGAGCCGGAAAAATAGCCTAATCTCACTTTGCCATCTTGCAATTGAATTATTTTCTTCTTTCTCAAGGCTTTCTCCGCCCAAACCACTTGTTTGGCACTTAAGGTGTTATAAGAAACAATAACTTCCTTATCCGGATATTTTTCCTTAATTTTTTCCGCCAAATAATTCGTGGAAACTAAACATCTTTTTACTTGCTTATCCTCTAAAATTTCCCGGCCGATCCCGTTGCGATACCAACCCTTTTCTTCTTCACTCATTCTTGAAAAATAAGCCATAAAAGGAAGATAATCGGGATTAAACACCAAATCATCCGTCTCAAAAATAATCTCCTTTTTTTGCTGTTTGATTTTTTCCACCACCCGAGCAATTTGCGAACTATAAATCACCCTTTGAAAAATGAATATTTTGAATTTATCAACCAAAAAAAATAATAAAGGATTATTTTGGTCAACTATTTTAACTTTCAATCCGCACCGACGAATTTTTTCCGCTTGATTCTCACAACGATAAAAACGCGAACCTCCTGGGCAACCAGAAACAAACAGCACATCGCCTTGACGCAAAAACAAAAATAAAAATAAAGCTTTTCCGTTCCAATAAAAATAGTCTGTTATCCTTTTTGCCAAGCCTTTCCACCCGGAACGGTGATAAACCTTGACCGCCATTTTAACTAATCTCATCTTTATCAAAAGCTATCAGTATATATTTTGATTAACAAAAAAATTTATTCCAATATTTTTTAAGAAATTTTACTGGAGAAAAAATCGCAAAAAAAATCCTGCTTTTATTTCGCTTAAAAAAAGAAGACACTCTGGCCATAAAAATATCAATATAATCAATTCTTACATACTTTTCTAAACTTTCCAGACCGCCATCTCTGTTATTTATTTTTTCCAAAACCGAATTAGGGAAATTTTTCAAAAAATTTTTCGTAAGAATTTTTTTATACTTTTCCTGATGATTAAGAAAAATTTGACGATGCAACCTCAAATTTTTTTCCAAATTTTGACCACAATTATCATTGCGGGACTTCTTTTTTATGCGATAAAAGAAACACACTTTAGGCAATTGAAAAACTAGATCTCCCTTATTCAAAAAGGAAAGCCAAAAATCCCAATCCTCCAAACCTTCTCGCATGTTTTCATTATAACCGGCTGTTTCTTCATAATCACATCGACGAAAAACAGCTGAACAGAAAATCATATTTCGAAAAAAAAGTTTTTCATAAGCATAGGTTTCCAAATCCCAAAAACCTTTTTTTTCTCCAAAATATTCCGCCTGACAATAAACCAGCTTCACCTTCGGATTTCTTTCAAAAACAGAAATTGCTTCTTTGAGATAGTCATCAGAAATTAGGTCATCGGAATCAAAAGGCAAAATATATTCGCCTTTACTTTCTCTGATTCCTCTATTGCGAGCAGTCGATGGACCAGAATTTTTTTGTTTGATATATTTAAACCTTCTATCGTTTTCAATAATTTTCCTAACAACTTCTTCTGTTCTATCAGTAGAGCCATCATCCACAATAATACATTCCCAATTTGGATAAATTTGTTTTTTTACCGAATTAATCGCCTCCTCTATAAAATCAGCATGATTATAAGTCGGCATAATGATTGAAACCAATGGATATGACAAACCGACTTCTTTGCGCGCCCTCAAATTTTCTCTTTCACAATTTTCTGTCTCAATCGAACTGATGCCATCGGTAACATAATTATCAACCACTTCCTCAAAAGCCACTACTTTAGCGTCGCCTAATAAAAAAGCTTTCATACAAAAAAGATAATCCGCCACGATTCGATAACTTTCGTCATACAAACCGTATTTTTGATGCAAGTCTTTTTTATAATACAAAGCAGGATGTTGCATTGGATTTTGGGCTAAATCCTTGGGAAAAGTTTGCAAAAGATAGCTCTTTTTTATATCTCGATCCCAAATTCTCAACTTTCCCTGAACCGCATCAGCATCAGCATTTTTTTTCAAACAATCATTTGCTTTCTCTAGAGCTCTTTTTTCCAACCAATCTCCCGAACCAACCACATTTAAAAACTTCCCCTTGGCCATTTTCACCCCTTTATTCATCGCTTCATAAATTCCGTTGTCTTTTTCACTAATCCAGCGTAACCGACCGGCAAATTTTGGTTCATATTGTTTGATTATTTCCACTGTCCCATCGGTTGACGCGCCATCGACAATCACCACTTCATAATCAGAAAAAGTTTGCGCCAAAATAGAATCCAAAGTTCTGGGCAATTTTTTTTCCGAATTATAGGTGCAAATAATGATTGAAAAAGTCATAGTTAGCCTTAAAAATTTATTTAATCAGTTAGTATTGCTCTTTTTTCCAAAAACCATTGATAAGTTCTTTTCAGTCCCTCTTCCAGCTCTATTGTATGATGCCAACCTAATTGATGCAATTTTGTGACGTCCAATAGCTTTCTAGGCGTGCCGTCAGGCTTGGTTGGATCATTAACTATTTTTCCTTCAAAACCAACCACTTTACTAATCAAATGAGCTAAATCTCCAATACTAACATCTTCTCCCGTTCCAATATTTATAATTTCACTTTCAGCATAATTATTCATCAAAAAAACACAGGCTTCCGCCAAATCGTCAACGTGCAAAAACTCTCTTCTAGGCAGACCAGTTCCCCACATAATCACTTCCTTTTCTCCTTTTATTTTAGCCTCATGAAATTTTCTCAAAAGAGCTGGCAGAACATGCGCTGTTTCCAAATCAAAATTATCATTGGGGCCATACAAATTGGTTGGCATTACCGAAATAAATTTCGTCCCATATTGGCGATTGTAAGCCTGACACATCTTAATGCCCGCAATCTTGGCAATCGCATAAGCCTCATTGGTTTTTTCCAATGGACCACTTAGCAAATATTCTTCTTTAATTGGTTGATCGCAATCACGCGGATAAATGCAAGAACTGCCCAAAAACAACAATTTTTTTACTCCAACCAAATAAGCGTTGTGGATTACATTGTTTTGAACCTGCAAATTCTGAAAAATGAAATCGGCCGGACGAGTATTATTAGCCCAAATCCCTCCTACTTTGGCCGCCGCCAAAAAAACATATTCCGGTTTTTCTTGTTGAAAAAAGTTAGCCGTTCCAACCGGATCCAATAAATCTAATTCTTTGCGACTTTTCAAGATCAGATTTTCAAAGCCTTGTTTGTGCAGATTGCGAACCAAAGCCGAACCAACCAAGCCAAGATGTCCCGCCACATAAATTTTTGAATTTTTTTGCATAGATAAATATAAACTAAAACTATTTTGAAAAATTAAAAAATCGCTACTAAAATCCTTTTTCTTTCTTTTCTTTTTTATTGATTAAAAACATCCAAACAAGCGATTAAATCCAAATTTGTTATATTTCAAAACACACCACAAAGCCCGCACTCCGTCCTTCCAACCAATTTTTTTTCCTTCTTCATAAGTTCGGCCATAATAGGAAATCCCAGTCTCATAAATTCGAATATTTTTTGTTCGCGCCAGCTCTCCCACTTTAGCGGTAATTTCCGGCTCAAAACCAAATCTTTTTTCTTCAATGTCAATTTGATCCAAAATTTCTTTGCGAAAAACCTTATAGCAAGTTTCCATATCGGTTAAATTCAAATCAGAAAAAGCGTTGGAAAGAAAAGTCAAAAATTTGTTCATCATCGTATGCCAAAAATACAAAATCCGATGGGTTTCTCCACCGGCAAATCGAGAACCAAAAACCACATCGGCTTTGCCATCTAAAATCGGCTTGAGCAATTTGGGATATTCATTGGGATCATATTCCAGATCGGCATCTTGAATAATCACAATGTCGCCAGTAGCATTTTTAAAACCGGTACTTAATGCTCCGCCTTTGCCTTGATTGATTTGGTGATGAAAAACTTTAATTTCCTTATCTTTAATATTTTTCAACACTTCATATGTTTTATCGCGAGAACAATCATCTACCACCACAATTTCTTTTTCGGTTATACTTTCCGGCAATTTAACTTTCTGAACTATATCCAAAATTTCTTTGATAGTTTTTTCTTCATTATAAACCGGAATAACAATGGATAACTTCATAAACTTAATTAAAAAAATTATTTTAATTTCTTCCCTCGTAACCAATACCACAATTTTCTTGCCGGTTGGCGTAAAGGACAATTCAAAAAACTATACCACTGCTTTTTGAGAAAAATAATAAATTTATTAACGAAAAAAAATAGTCTAAAATTCTTTGACACCTTTTTTATTGAAAATAATTCTTTTGCATCTGTCGTTTTTCCACAATCCAATAATAAATTATTTATAGTAAAATAAAGTTCACTAACAGGAATTTTTGAAGAAAAATTTTTATCTAAAAATTCTTTCTCCCAAAGCAATAGTTTTTTGAGTTTCATTTTATTCAGATTCTCTCCATCATTGTCAGAAATATTCAATAAACTTTTTCTCCAAAAAGCATGAGTTTTGTTAGTAGAAAAAACCCCTTTCTCTTTTGCTAATAAAAGATAAGTGGCATCGTCACTCCCACAAGCTCTCAAAAAACTAACATACCCACCAATTTCCAGCAAAGATTTTTTCTTTAAAACAAATTCGCTTGTTGACTGAATCCTTTTTCTCACCAATCTTTCATAAAGAAAAGAAAGCCAATCTTCAAATTCCGGTAACTCATCATTTTCACAAAATATTTGCCCGTTTTCATCTACTCTTTTTAATTTCGCTCTGAAAACATTTCCATTGGGATATCTTCCAATCAAATTATTCATTTCTTCCAAAAAATTTTCTGCTAAAAAATCATCATCGCCCAACAGACAAACATACTCACCACTAGCAAAACTTAATGCCTTATTCCACGCTTTTGAGGGATCGTTTGCTCCGAGATTTTTTTCTCCTTTATAATATTTTATTCTTCTATCATTAAATCTGCTAACAAGAATATCAACATTTTCTTTTGAACAGTCATTGTATAAAATAAGTTCCCAATCAACAAAAATCTGTTTTAAAACAGATGAAATTGCTTTTTCCAAAAAAGCTGTTTTAATAATTGGAATAACAATAGAAAACCTAGGCAAAGTTTATGTAAATTAATTCTTAGTTTTCTTTAAAAAACAAATCAAACTTCTTTAATAAATTCCACAATTTTTTCTTTCTCTTTTTCCCATTTCTCCCTTCCTTTTTTCATAAATTCATAAGCATTTTTCTGGATCTTTTCTCTTTGAGAAAAATCTAATGGTTGAGGATTCTGCCAATCAAACAACAAACCAGTTTTTCCATTTTCAATATATTCATTCATTGTCGGTTGATTGTTTGCCACCACCAATTTTCCCATCGCCATGGCTTCCAAAAAAGACATTCCAATCCCCTCATATTCTCTCGGCGCCACATAAATCGCTTTTTCTCTGATTAGCTCCAACATCTCTTCTCTTGTGTCAAACCAATCGGAAAAAGTGATTTGAAATTTTTCAATATCTTCTTGACTCGGTTTTAAAAATTGCTGATTCGGATCTACCGCTTGGTGCAAATGAATCTTTATTTTTTCTTTTCCAAATAATTTTTTTACCACTTCAAAATTGATAAAACTCAATCTTTGCCAAAAAAAAGCCTCTTCCGCTTTTCCCGGATAAAAGTCTTTTACTTCGGGAAAATATTGAACATAAAGCGACTGAAAACCCCAACTTTTTAGTTTTTGATGAAGCGCGCGAGAAAAATTAACTATTTTCAAGCTACTATACTTTGACCAAAAATCCAACTCCAATCGGCCAGATTGATCATACATTGGAAAATAAAGAATGTTTTCGTTTTTTATTTGCGCCACCGTTTCCGGACTAGGCAAAATTTGCCAAAAAATCACTGCCAAATAATCTTCATCAATAAACGACAAATCCGGCGCCGGCCGACCTTGCCAACTTTCATCCAAAACCACTTCTACTTCAAAAAATTCTTTCAGATAATCTAGCATAAAAGAGGATGACTTGGTTTTGTGATGATAGGAATGATCAACAAAAACAATTTTTTTTGATTTTAGATTGATTTTTCTCTTGGTTTTCAAATTTTTTGTTGGCAATTTATTGCAAAAAATTTTTTGGACTAACTTTGCCAATTTAAAAGAAAAAAACAACCCTTTCCTTCTCAGACTTCCTGCAGGAAAAAACCATTTGAACATTTTTTGCAAAAACAAAGCAACTCTCCATTCCCGAGAACGATATATTTTTTCCAGTTCAGTTTGGGTTTGAGAGAGTTTAGTTTGGGTTTGAGAGAGTTTAGTTTGGGTTTGAGAAAGTTCAGTTTGGGTTTGGGATAATTGATTATTTGCATTAGTTAGTTCGTTTTGCGATGATCTTAAATTGTTTTCTAATTCTATCAATTTACCCTTTTCTTTTTTTAGATTAACATTCAAGACATTCAAACAATCTAATAATTCTTTTTCAAATATTTTTTTATATCTTTTTTCCTTGCTTTCAGGCAGGGTTAGAACATCAAAATAATAAATATTATTCTTATCAATCTGATCTATTAAAAATTTAATATCCTCTTGTTTAGCAAAATTAACAATTTTTATCGGTAAGCCAAAATTATCGTAAAATAAGCCTTTTTTATATCCTTTTGAAAACAAAAATTCAAAAACTTCTAGTGGTTGAAAATTATTTTTCTGATAAAAATCCGGATCAAATTCAAAATAAATTAACGGCTGACTTTCCGACAAAAAATTATTCCCACTTTTAAGAACAGAAACTTCAAAACCATCTGTATCAATTTTTAATAAATTGGTTTTATAAAACAATTTATGTTTCTCAATAATTTCATCTAATGTTTTCAACTTCAGAACTTCTCCGTCTTTGTTTTCTTTTTCTTCAATTCTGGCAGTTCCTGCCTCTTTGATCAAAATTCCTTTGTTTTTTTCTTTTTCCCCACAAAAAGAATCTTCTATTTCAAAATTGCTATCTCTTGCTCCTTTTGTATTTTCCTTTAAAAAATTCAGATACTCTTCTTCTCCCTCCACGCATAAAAAATTGCCACTTGTTTCATCAGAAACTAAAACAACCGTATCTCCAATATTAGCTCCGACATCAACAAAAAAAAGTTCGCCATCAATCTCCTTTACTTGTTTAGCAATTCTGGGCAATGCTCGATCATATAAAAGAAAATTTTTATAATACTCTGGAAGCATATGATCATCATTCATTTTCAGATTTCTTTTTCCAATTTTCTCTATTTTCATAAAAATTTAAAACCAATTATGTTGAATATTTATCATGCCAAAATTTTTATCATTTGAAACAACCATAAAAAACTTTAATTTGGGGTTGTAGTCATAAGCCTTTTGAACACTTTCCCCATATAAAGCGGAACTTATATAATACCTATCGCCTCTTAATGGAATATTTTTATAATTTATTTGAAAAAAATCAAAATTCCCAAATTTTTCAATTTCAATCTTATCGCCAAAAGTATTCACTCCAAAAGCATAATGTCCTTGTTGATTAAATATGGCTATCCCAAAATTCAGCTTTTTCACATTCTGATTTTTCCTAAAATAAACCCTGATTGACATATCATCTCCAGTCTGAAAAACATTTTTCACTTTACCATCTTTATCCAAAAACTCCACTTTGGTAATTTCTGCCACTTTCGTTCTTTTCTTTTTTTCTTCCAATTGTTTTCCTTTCATTTTCTTTAATTCTTTTTCGGCGCGAGCAGTCTTTTCTCTTTCCTCTTCCAAGAGTCTTTTTTCTTCATCGCTCATATTGTCATAGATATAAGCGTTCACTACTTCCTCCGCTTTGCCAATTTTCTTCACTTTTCCATTGCGCAAAAGCATTGCCCGATCACAATAACGTTCCACCACCGAAACATCATGGGTCACAATGATGACCGTCCGACCCAAATCTTTGTATTTATTAAATTCTTCAATGCATTTTGCTTGAAAATTGGAATCGCCCACCGCCAATACTTCATCCATCAAAAGAATATCCCGATTGGCGTGAATTGACACGGAAAAAGCCAGCCTGACCTGCATTCCCGAAGAATAGTTCTTCAATTTTTGATCAATAAAACGTTCTAGTTCGGAAAATTTGACAATTGATTCAAATTTTTGATCAATTTCTTTTTTGGAAAGCCCCAAAACAGTGGCATTGAGATAAATATTGTCCCGACCGGAAAGCTCCGGATTAAAACCAATACCCAATTCCAAAAAGGGAGAAATTCGACCGTTAATTTCAATTTTCCCTTGATCCGGCTGATAAATTCCCGCCAAAATTTTAAGCAATGTCGATTTTCCCGATCCGTTGCGTCCAACAATTCCAAAAAATTCACCTTTTTTCACTTCAAAAGAAATATTGTCCAAAGCCTTGAACTCTTCATAACTTTTTTTCTTGAAAGCCGAAATTGCCGCCGACCGCAAAGAAGTCACTTTTTCGTGAGGAATTTTGAATGTTTTGGAAAGATTGGAAACTTTGATAGCGAGCATAGGGTTAAATTTTGAAATAAGAAATAAGAATTTTGAATCAAATTCTAATTGACTAATTTTTTAATTTTGAAATAATTTTCCCAAATATTAGCGTTAATTCCTGAGCTTCCCTATAAAGAATTCGAGCATTTTCTTGTTGACTGTTATCCGCGATTGAAATCATATGCAACCAATGCTTACTTTCTTGAATTTCTTTCTTGCAAATATGAATTTTGTTTTTAAAATCTTTTCTTGAACTCGCGCCATTAGCTTCCATATAGTTTGCACCCACACTAGTAACACTTCTCACCAATTGAGATATAAGAGGTTTAGTAATAGTGTTTTGAACTATTCTTTTACAAAAAACAATTATTGATTCTCCAAACTTGGAAGTTCTTCTTTCCAGATTATAATTTTTCTTTTTCCCTCCGACATTTGCCGTCGCTTCAATCATTCAACTTTCAGTTTAAAAAATTAGAAACTTTTAAAAATTATTTCGAAATTCAAAATTCTTACTTCAAAATTAATCTCAAATCTCTTCTGCCACATTGGTGATGGATTTTCGATAAGAAAAAATACTCACCGAAAAAACTGCTAAAACCGCCAATATAAAACCGCCAGTTTGCCAAGTCTCGGGAAAATGATTGTTTATCAATGCTTCTTTGACAAAATGAATAATAAACGCCATTGGATTAAAAAGCAAAATTCGCTGAATATAGGCCGGCATCATACTTAGTGAATAGAAAACCGGAGTGGCGTAGAACAGCATAGTAGTGATCACTTCCCAAATCATTGAGAGATCCCGAAACTTCACATACCACGAAGCGGTAAACAACGCAAAAGAAAGAACCAAAATATAGGTTAAGACCGAAAATAGCCCGAACAAACCAATCGCTGATAAACTTGGTAAAAATTGCTTGTAACTAAAAAAGACGATAATTACAATCAAGTTCATCAGAAAAATCAACGCACTGTTGAGCGTCGAGGCCAAAATAATCGTCCAACGTGGCACATAAATCTTGGTCACCAATTGCGCTTTGGAAAGCAGTGAGCTCATTCCGGCAGAAGTGCCTTCGGAAAAAAAGTTAAAAAGAATAATCGCCACTAAAAGTTGGAGTGAATAATATTCATTACCCGATCCCTTAGAATTGAAAATCGAAGAAAAAACGAAATTCAAAATGGCAAACATCAAAAGCGGTTTGAGCAACGCCCAAACATAACCCAAAATACTGCCTTGGTAGCGCAGTTTGAAATCGGTTTTGGCCAAAATCCAAATCAATTCTTTATAATTTTCGTGAGACTGAATCATATAGTTTAGCGCCAAGACGAATTAGTTTATTTATCGCAAAATACCGTTATTTAAATTTGTCATTAGAAAATTAGAAGTTTATTGGAAATTCAAAATTCTAAATTAGAAATTTTTTTTCTCAGGTATTCATAATATTCTTCATTATTAGCATTTTCAGTAGTATATTTTTTAATGGTTGTTTCATAGGCTTTTTCTCCCAGCCTTTGACGAAGCTCCGGACTATCGATCAATTGTTGAAGTTTTGTTTCCCACTCGGTTTCGTTTTTGGCGACAAAACCGTCCACGCCATCTTCAATCGCTTCAATAAATGTGTCGGTCGCGCTAGCCACCGTTGGAACTTTCACCAAACCAGCGGAGAAAAACTTCAGCTCGCTCTTAGCCTGACAAAATGGATTGTCGATTTCCAACGGCACTAAGTTAATGTCCACTCTGGCAATATGTTCAAAATGTTTTTTTCTCTCCACAAAAGGAATTCGCTCAATCTGCTGACCAAACTTTTGGCTCAGCTCATCGTTAATATCCAATGGCCCGGCTAAACACAACCGCACGTTGGAATTGTTTTCCAAAATTCGCATCAAAGGACGGCGAATGGTGTCAAAATCCTTGTTGTGGCTGAAGGTTCCGGAAAAATATCCTAACCGCACCTTGTCATCGTAAGAATTTGAAATTTGAAATTTGTTATTTAAAATTTCTTTTCCCCACTTCACATCTTCTTTTGACAATTTATTCTTGACTAAAAAAACTTTTTTACCCTCTTCTTCCAGCTTTCTTTTTAGAAAATTAGTAGAAGTGGTGCAAACCTTTACATAATTATCACGCAAAATTTCCCCGCCCACTCCGTTTTGATAAAGTTTTTTTTCCAATGAATTCATTTTTTGATAATAGTCCATGTGCTGAATAAATTTTGGATCATAAACCAAATCATCAGTTTCAAAAATAATTTCTTTGTTTTGTTTTTTGATTTCCTTCACCAGTTGTTTGATTTTGGCGGTGACCAGCGTTCGTTGGAAAATGAACACTTTAAATCTTTTCACCAAAGGCAAAAGAAATGGCCGATCCTGCATTACTATTGAAGTCTTGATGCCGTTGAGATTAAGCTCTTCGGCATAATGATGGGCTCGATAGCGAGTGCTGTCTCCCGCTCCAGCTGCCACAATTAGCACATCTCCAGCTTTCACCGGCAAAAAAAATCTTTTCAGTCCACCAAAAATTAGCGCCAGGCCTTGTCGCCAACCGTTATCTCTGATCGCACTGATTGATTTGCCGATTCGAATTAAGAGCATAAATTTAAATTTTGAAATAAGAAGTAAGAATTTTGAACCAAATTCTAACTGACTAATTTTTTAATTTTGCAGAAAATCATTTCAAAATTTGAAATTTAAAATTTGAAATTTTTAATTTAAAATTCTATTTGTATATCATCTCTTCTATTGTCGCGCTATATTTTTCAAACCATTGATTGATTTCCTTGTTGCTAACTTTCTTATTTTTTTGAATTATTTTTCTTTTTCTTAACATTGCTTTCAAATTCCAAATAACACTAACCCAACCTTTCAAAACAATTATAAAAGGTGAAAAAATTCCGGCCTTTTCCTTGAGTTTATGACTTGGTCCCTGTTTGATCCGAATGCTATTAATCAACCTTAAATAGCGCATCGGAGTGATTGCCAATGCATACAGCATAAACCGAAAAGGATAGTTTTTCAAGATAACAAAAAATCGATTTCGATTAACTTGAAAAGCTTTAAAGGGCGAATAAGAAATTGCTGTAGCGCTGTGAATGTGTTTGATAGTCGCTTGAGGACAACTAATCGCTTTCCAACCCGCTAACCTCAATCTCCAAGCCAAATCCAGATCTTCATAGTAAGCAAAAAAGATTTCATCAAAAATCTCGCCATTTTCCATCACCTCCTCCAAGGCCGATCTACGATAAAGCGCCGCTCCAGCGCAAACACCAAAAATTTCCTCCTGTTGATCATATTGTCCGCTATCCATTTGCTTATTTCCCCGACTAACTCCGCCCCCATCTCGATGAATCAATATTCCAACACTATCAACCAAATTTTCCTGATAAAAATATTTCATCTTCGGTGCCACCGCTCCGGCTGAAGGATTTTTTTCAGCCACCTCAACCAATTTTTGAAGAAAAAATTTATCCGCCTTCGTGTCATTGTTGATGGTGACAAGGTATTTGATTTTTTGATTTTCCAACGCTTTTCGAATTCCAGCATTGGTACCACCGGCAAAACCGGTATTTTTTTTCAACTTAATCAAATGAACTTCAGGATATTCTTTTTCAACGAATTCAGCCGAACCATCTATTGAACCGTTGTCTACTAAAAAAACCTCAAAATTTTTGAAAGTTTGAGCCCGCAATGAATCCAAACAATTTTTGAGCATCGGCTTGCCGTTCCAATTGACGATCACCACCGCAGTATCATTCATAATATTTTTCGAAATAAAATGTGGTTTAAACTTTAGAATTCAAGATTAAATCCAAATATCGCTTCCCGATTTTTTCCGATTCAAACTCTTTCACTTTTTCCTGATTGTTGATTTTCATTTTTTTTCGCAGTTCGTCATCACCAAAAATTTTTTTAATTCTCTCAGCCAACGCCACCGGATCTTTGATCGGTACTAAAAATCCGTTTTCACCTTCTTCAATCAAGTCAACCTGTCCGCCATTGTTGGTCGCCACAATCGGCAATCCCACCTGCATCGCTTCTTGTAAAACAATCCCAAACCCTTCATGCAAAGAGCTTAAAACATAGACATCGGCGACTGAAAGATATTGAAACTTTTTTTCATTATCGACATTGCCTAAAAAACTGACTCGATTTTCAAGCGCCAATTTTCGGCTTTGTTCCTTGAGATTTTGTTCTTCCGATCCGGTGCCGATGATTAGCAATTTCACTTTTTCATCACTAATCAGAGCCAACGCTTCCAATAAATATTGATAGCCCTTTCGAGTCACTAATCTACCCACCGAGACCAAATACTTTGCATCCACCTCCAAACCAAGCGCGCTTCGTTCTTCTTTTTTGAAAATAAACGGCCGATAGGGATGAGGAATAATTTCAACCTCTTTTTTTATTTGATAATATTTAATCAGATTATTTTTGTTTTCAGTAGACTCGGTGACCGCTACCGAAGAAAATTCCACTAAAAATTTTATCACCTTTCTCAATAACCAGTGCCGATGAGGTGACATTTTTTTGGTTGGATCATAAATATCACCGCCGTGCATCACCAACAAATTCCTAAGGCCAAAAAAAAGACCCAAAAGAAATCCCAATGGACCAGTCGGCAAAACAAAATGAGTATTAATAAATTCATATCGATTTTTGCGACAAAGTGCCCAACCTTTGAAAAAACCAAAAAAAAGATAACTAGCCATGGAAATCGGGTTAGCTTCCGCCCATTTCTTGCGACCTAAAGCCGGCACCCGAAAAACATTAATGCCTTCGACCACTTCAAATTTTTTCAATTCAGCAAAACGACTGGTCAAATAGTCCACCTGATAGCCTGCTTGCAAAAAACTTTTGGCCAGTTCTTTGGCTACCACGCCACCACCCCCACCCAACGGCGGAAATTCATAATTGAGAATCAGAATTTTTTTATCTTTCTTTTCCATTGATCTTGTTATTCAATTTTTCAAGCACCTTTTTTGCTTCAACCAAACCGCAACTGTGCCGGCAAATAGAAGTAGCAATACCGCCCATTTAAACCATTTTTTTCCCTTTACAGCTTGATATTCTTTCCCTAAAACCTTTTCTTGATCTTGATTGAAATCGACCAAATTTTCCTCAGCCGACTTTGCCAATCCCTCTTTTAACAACAAAAAATCTTTTGACTGATAACTTTCCGCTAATTGATTCCTGAATGTTGACAACTGTTTACTGTTTGATGTTTTTTTGTTGTTTTCCGTTGTTTCTTTTTTATCTTCTTTCTTGTTCCCATTACTATTTTTATTGTTTTCAATATCCAAACTCTCCTTGGACATCAAAGCCAATTCGACATCATCAGTTGGTTCGGTGGTTGTGATCTCCTCGGTTGACTTTTCTTCGTCAGCTTGATTATACAACATTTTTATTGATAAGTCTTCTTTGTCACCAGAAGATAAATAGGTGATTCTCTGACCTTTTTCAATTTCACCTTCAATTGAAACATCAGTCGTTTGGTCACCATCGGTACTGAAGCCAAAAATATGGTATTCGCCACTACCGGTTCCAGTCAATTCAAGCCGATAGTCTCCTTTTTTCGGTTTTTGAATTTCCACAATTTTATAGCCATCGGTTTGGCCGTCATCATAAAAATAGGCATTGGCAATCTCACTGGAATTTCGATTGATTTTTTTGCCATCGGGATCAACCACCGTCACCTCAATCGGACAAGCAAAAGCAAATACCAGCCGTCGTTTTTCCGCTAAGGCATATTCGTTGGAGACATCACCCAATTCCAGAAAGTTGTGCACCTTTTCAATTGCCAAAGTCGGCAAATCGCTGTGACCGGCACCGGAGATTTGTTCCTTGGTCGCTCCGGGCAAGAAAAACACTGCGCTGCTCTCATTCAATACTGTTCCATCACCTTTTTTTTCTTCTTTTTTCAGTGGAAATGGATTGGGTTTGCCATCTAACCAAAGTTTATCTGATTTTTCTCCGTCATAATCATCGACCAACACTTCTTTGGCCGTTTCAACTTCCGTCCCTTCAATCATCAAAATATTATTGCTGTCAAAACTATAATCGCTGTCAAAAATTTTATTCAAAAGCTTTTCAATATATTCGTTCTGATGATGCATTTCATAAAAAGGAACCGGATCAGTCTCGCCGTTTTTTCTGACAAAATCATAACGGGGCATCAATTGGCCAACCGCCGGCACTTTTTCATGAATCAAATCATAAAAATCTTTACCTTTATTTTCCTTTTTAACAGAAAGAAATTTTAAATAATATTCTAATATTTTCCAATCATCCGGAATAAGTCCTCCTTCCCAAACCGAATAGGCCTTGCTCGAACCCAAGACCGGCGTGCCAAGCATCACCAATTTGCGAATATCATTTTGATAGGTTTGGTCATAAAGATAATCCAAAGAAACCAATCCGCCCATCGAGTGCGCCACAATGTCAAACTGCCGATCAAAAGAAATTTCTTTAATTTGTTTCAAAATTGGTTTCAAAAAATTCTCCACTGTCTGATGATTGTCTTTTCGCCAATCATAGAAAACAATCCAAAGATCCCGATTCAACTTATATCCTTTGTCTTCGAAAGATTTTATCAACTCGTCATAATAGTGTGTAGTGGGAGCAAAATCCCATTTGTCATTTAGAATGGAATTTTCCATCATTGTCTCCCAATTCCAACTGCCACCAATTCCGGGAAGAATAATCACCGGTCGATATTCGGAACCGCATTTGATCCGATCGGAAACATCAACATTGCCCACCACCAATTCCCCCTTTCCGTCAGGATTGCTTTCATAATTGGGTCCGGACGGTCGCATCCAACAATTGCTTTTGGCAATCACTTTTTTTTCCGCCGATGACCGTAGCGCTGTAGTTTGATTTCGGGCAAAAGTGGAATTGACAATTGCGCTGTCTTCCGCCAAATTATCAAAAATATTTATCGCCGAATAATTATCCAAAAATTCGCTGCTAATAACATCCAATTTCCCGCCCTTGACTTCTAGTGCCGCCAATGGGATGCAATCATCAGCTAAAGCTGACTGCCAAAAAGAATTTTGAGCCAAACACTGATTGCCACCGCCCCTGATAAATTTAGTATTGACAATTCGATTTTCTTTGCCAAAAAGCGAGATTGAAAAATTAATTTCTTTGTTGTCTTGAGACTTTCCTTCAAAGACTACCGGATGGTCTTTGTTGCCGACTGCTTCAAAATCGCCTTCAACAATCAGTCTGGTCTCTTCTCCCAAAATAATTTTCACCCCCGCTTCAATTTTCAAATCAGAATGAAAAATCAATTCCTTGTTGATAATCGATATTGGCGCATTGTCGAGCGTCCAAACAACTGGATCATTAAACTCTATTTGTTTACTAATTGCCAAAGCATCTCTTTTCAAAAATGCCGAATAATCAATCGGGAAAAACAACAAAGCCAATAACAGAATTGGGCTGATGATTTTTTTAAATTTTTTCATAAAAAAATAGAGGAATTAAATCCCTCCATTTTCCCTCCGTTTTTTTTAGAATGTAGATTTATATCATACCATTTTTAAAAAAGCAAGGATGTTCAAAATTTATTTATTGAAGCAGCACTTACTGCTATAAAATATAGAAACCCAATAAAATTTACCAAAGAAATAAGAAGAGATAATAATAAAGATAGAGTGATAAATCTTATGCTTCTTTGTTTTTTTGTCAAAAATAAGATAAGAATAAAAATAAAAGGAACAATAGCCAAACTATAATAGGCAAAATCAAAAAATATTTCAGAATACCTATTTAAACCAATATTTAAAAAATACAAAACAAAATAACCTCCAAAATTTATTGTCAAAATAATAAAGCTAGCAATTCCATAAAACCACCAAAAGGCATTCTCTTTTTTTCTCAAGGAAAAATATAAAATAGCAAAAATCGGCAAGTAAACCGCCAAGACTTTCAAAAATTCTAGCCAATGAAAAACAATCCAACTCATATAATTTTATTAACTATTAACAATTTCAAATCCAAGGTTTTAAAATTAATTATTCAAAATTAATTTAAAATTTAAAATTTAAAATTTTTTCTTACCCCACAAACCCTGATTTTACAAACATTATCCTTTTTACTTTATAAACTCATCTTACCTTCTCTCACTTTTTTTCGCAAACAAAAAACTCTCCCGAAGGAGAGTTTTTTTATATAAAGAAAAGGAGTTTCCTATTTCAAAGTCACCACTGCGCCGGCCTCTTCCAATTTCTTTTTCAATTCTTCCGCTTCCGCTTTTGGCGCTTTTTCCTTGATCACTTTTGGAGCTCCATCCACCAAATCTTTGGCTTCTTTGAGCCCTTTGCCAGTGACTTCTTTGACTACTTTAATAACTCCGATTTTAGCTTCTCCGGCACTAGTCAATTCAACATCAAATTCGGTTTTTTCCTCTGCAGCAGTTGCTTCACCGTCTCCACTTGCTGGAGCAGCAGCCATCATCATTGGAGCAGCCGCGCTCACTCCGAATTTTTCTTCCAACACTTTGACCAATTCGGCCAAATCCAAGACACTCATTTTTTCAATTTCTTCCACGATTCCCTTGAATTTTTCAGGAACCACTACTTCCTTTTTTTCATCTTCCATAGAGATTTTAAATTAATGGTTTATAAAAAATAAACTAAAATAAATTAAATCAACTCTTCTTTTCTTTAATAGCGTTAAGCGCTAAAACCAAACCCCTCAAATTGCCGGACAAAACCCGAACAAAGCTGGTCACCGGCGCTTGAATGGTTCCCACCAAAATTCCCAACATTTCTTCTTTTGAAGGCAACTTGGCCAATTCCCTCACTTTTTCCGCACTAATAAATTTGCGCTCTAAAGTTCCCCCGAGAATTTTCAATTTATCATTTTCCTTGGCAAATTTAGCCAACGTCTTGGCAGAAGAAACTTCATCTTTTCCTCCAAAGACCACTGCCACTTGGCCTTCCATTTCTTTCACTTTTACTCCATCGATTCCCGCTTTTTCGAAAGCTAGACTCGCTAAAGTTTTTTTAATCACCTTTAAGCTAGCTTTTTCTGATCGAAGTCTGCGTCGCAAATCAGAAATTTCTTTAACAGAAATCCCTTTGTAGTTGCAAAGCAATAGAGTCTTGCTTCCTTCAATGTTCCGGCTAAGCTCTTCGACTAACGCTTCTTTTTTTTGTCGATTATTCATAAGTTTTTAGAATAAAAAAATCCGCTTCCGCGGATAAAACAAAGGCCTATTTATTAACCTTTGTCTCTCCTCGCCGGGACTTATTTTTTTGCCCGGTGTCTGCGGAAAGAAAAATACTACTGATAGATTTTTATCTCACCTTCAATCTGACTGCTCCGAGAAATCTAACACTTTTAGCTTTAATTGTCAAGCAAATTTTTCTTTTTTACGAATTTCGGCAATAATCCGATCGGTTTCACTTAGTAAATAATTAAGATCTTGCTCATTGACAATTTTGAAATCAGCCTTAGCGCCAATAGCTGGAATATTGATTTCGGTTTCCACTTTTTCCAATTCCTGAAATTTTTCTAAACTGACCGCATCATCGGTTTTTTCCATTCGCTTGCTGGAACGTTGATGACGAATTTTTTGATCCGCCGTCACATAAATCACATAACTGCCGGCAAAACTTTTGACAAAATGATAGTCTTCCCAAAAACGCAAGCCATTAACCGCAATTAAGCCAGTACTCTCATCAATTCGCTTGCGAAGTGCCCGAGACAAAATATCATTACCGAATCTTTTGCGGAATTCCAAAGCCAACCATTGCTGATCTTGACGAGAAAATTTTTCAAAATAAATGCTTAACGTTTCTTTGAGCGGGTCAGCAAAACGCAAAGACAGCGCTTTGTGATTTTTTCGCAAATAATCAGCCACCGTATCTTTGCCTGATCCGTTTTCCCCCACCAAACCAATCACGATTCTCTTCATCTTGTTTTTTATTCTTATATGTTATTAACAAGTCTTGCCAAAAGTTTTTTGTCTTTCAATCCATTTTTTTCAATCAACTTTGACGAAACCACCAAAAAATCTTAACTCAAAAAACCGTTCTTGACAAGCACTAACCTGATTCTTTCCCAATCGGCCAATGCCAACCTTTCAGCTCGAAGCGACGAATCAATTTCCGCCTGTTTAAAAACCTCCAGCCAAAAATTTTTATCTTGTTTCGGAAATCCTGATAAAAAATTATTGAGCAAAGTTTTTCGCCGACTGGCAAAACCGATTCTCACTAGTCGAAAAAAGTCGGACCGCTCTTTTAATGTCAAATGCAAAAGTTCGGTTGGCTTTTTCATCTTAATCTTCAAAATAGCTGAATCAACCGCCGGTACCGGAAAAAATGATTCTCGACTAATGATTCCCGCTAATTCCGGCCGACCATAATAGTCAATCGAAATAGACATAATGCTGGCTCGCCCATCTTTTTTGCAAATACGCTCCGCTACCTCCTTTTGAACCAAAAGCACCATCAGTTCGGGCCGCAACACATCATTTTCCAAAAAAAGTCTTAAAATTCTACCGGTAATATAATAAGGAATATTGGCAACGAGCTTATATTTAGAAAAATCATTAGCTTTCAAAATCTCAACCAAATTAACTTCAAGCACATCGCCAACCACCATCACTGAGTTTTTCAAATGTGATTTCAATCGGTTTGCCAACTGCTCATCCTTTTCAATCATCAATAATTTTTTTGACTTCAAAGCCAAAAGCACTGAAAGGTTGCCCGTTCCCGGTCCGATTTCAAAAACATTATCTTTAGCAGAAATTTCCGCTACCGAACAAATCAAATCCAACGCCTTTTGATCCAACAAAAAATTTTGCCCCAAAGATTTTTTGGGGATCGGCATTGAATTATTGAATTGTTGATTATTTTCTCTCAAGTTTCAGCCAAATTATATTTAACCACTCACATCTCTTATAAATTTCTTCGAAGCTTATTCCTCAATCGCTTCATAGAATATTAAGGCCCTGCCAAAAGCCTCCACCACTCGACTGGCTTCTTCTTTGCTGATTTTAAAACTTTCATCAGCAACAATTGCATTTTTGATGGCATCCGCTTCTTTAACGGCCTCCAAATTGGCCAACTGCGACTGATTCATACCTGCCAAACGTTGAGTCAAGTTGTTTCCGCTATGTTGGATTATCTTTAATACTTCATCCAGCATCATAGCCGACTCAAGCACCGCCGCTTTCCATTTTGCCTCATCTGTTCCGTCAAGCCATTCTAAAACTTTTTCCCAACGACGTTGAAATTTTCCTTTTTCAATATTGGGAAATTCCTGTCCTGAAGCTAAAATAACAAAATATATTCGACCAATTCGATAGAGAACCAGTGCAATGGTCACCAGCATAATGATTAAATAGAATCCCAAAAAAAACTTCAATGTCTGAAAAATCACTGATTTTCCCAAAAAAATATTCAATTGTGTCAAACTTTCCAACATAAAAATAGAAATAATATAAAAACAATAAAGCAGAACCACTCGGTTATCCTCCTTTTAAATTATATCACAATTTTACTTTCATCACAATATTCAACCGGAACCAAGCACTAAACGACTGAAAGTCTCCTCGATTGACTTTAGCTTCCCAATTTGCTAAATTAACTGGTGATAATATCTTTTGACAATTCTTTGAAATTCCTCATTAAAGTAGTCATGGCCATTATTGCCAATGGGCTGGCCATTTGGACCGCTTCACAACTTATTCCCGATATCAAATTCCAAGATGGTTTTTTGAATCTCTTTTCGGCAGGATTGGTTTTAGGAATCGTCAATGTCTTTATTCGACCAATCTTGAAAATTATTTCCTTCCCCTTCATTCTGCTTTCTCTTGGACTTTTTTCGATATTGATCAATATCAGTCTGCTTTATTTGGTTGATTATCTTTTGCCTTCTTTGACTGTTGGAAGTTTCTCTGCCGCTTTTTGGGGATCATTGGTCATCAGCTTTGTTAATTACTTTCTTTCATTCTTCAGAAAATAACTATGAATATCCTTATAAAAATACTGCCTTTCAGCCAGCTAGCAATTTCGATTCTGTTGATTATTTCAGTCTTGCTCCAAAATCGAGGCAGTGGTCTTTCAGCCGCTTTCGGAGGTGATTTCGGAGGTTTCTACACTAAACGCGGTCTTGAGAAATTTCTTTTCGTCTTTAGTGCTATTCTTGGTTTTCTCTTTATAGTCAACTCTCTGGCAATGATCGTCACCGCAGCCAAGAACTAAGTCTTAACCCTATTTAATGAAAATTGATTTTCTAAAATCAGAAAAAAATATCGATAAAAAAATCTTCTCTCTCAAAGAAAAAATCTATCTTTCACTGGCAGCCTTTCTGTTTTTAGGAGCCCTTTTCACTTGGCTCGGCTATTATTATTACAATTCAACTGAGATTAAACCTGACTTTGGCGGTCAATATGTCGAAGGGGTGATTGGCAATCCGATGTTCATTAATCCCATTCTTTCCCAATCAAATGAAATTGATCAAACTATTTGTCATTTGGTATTTTCCTCACTGTTTACTTATGATAACCAAGCTCAAATCAAAAATGATTTGGCTGAAAGCTATGAAATTTCCGAAGACAACACCCTCTACACCGTCAAAATCAGAACTGATGCCAAATGGCATGATGAAGTTCCTTTGACCGCCAAAGATGTTGTCTTTACTGTCAATCTAATTAAAGATCCAGCCTACAAAAGTTCCTTGCGTGGTGATTGGCAAAAAATTTCAGTCACTGCCGTTGACGACTACACTGTCACCTTCAAACTCGAAGAACCATTCGCTCCATTTTTAAACAAACTCACTTTCGGCATTCTTCCAAGTCATGTTTTTGAAGGAATTTCAGGTGACGACTTTCTCTCCAGCAAATTTAATCTTAATCCTGTCGGCTCCGGTCCATTCGTCTTTTTGGAAATGAAAAAAGATCAAAACGACAGTATAAACGCCGCCACGTTGGTTGCCAATAAAAAATATTATGGTCAAGTTCCTTATCTGGAAAAAATCACCTTCAATTTTTATGACTCAAATGAAGCAGTATTGGAAGCCTACGAACGAAAAGAAATTATGGGATTTAGTTTGGTTAATTATCAAGAAGCTGAAAATCTAAAAAATCTCAAATCAACCAATCTAAAAAGCATCCACTTGCCTCGCTATTTTGCCGCTTTCTATAATCAAAATAAATCCAAAGCCTTAGCTGACAAAAGAGTTCGAGAAGCTTTGAATTTGGCTACCAATCGAGATGAAATTATCAAGCAAATTTTTAGTGGCTTTGCCCAAAAAGTCAATTCTCCGATTATTGACAATTTTGGTCAATTCAAATCTCAAATAGAAGCCACTCCATTTAACCAAGAAAAAGCCAAGAATTTATTGGATGAAGCCGGTTGGAAAGTTCCAGAGAATGGAACAATCAGAAAAAAGGAAGGTGAAGAATTAAGCCTAACAATTATTACTACCAGCTGGCCGGATTTCGTTAAAACTGCCGAGCTTATTAAAAAACAATGGGAGCAAATTGGAGCAAAAGTTGAGGTTTCCGCTTTAACAGTGGCTGATTTTCAACAAAATTTTCTAAAAACCAGAGAGTATCAAATTGTTCTTTTCGGTCATGAATATTTCTATAATGACCCCGATCCTTTTCTTGGCTGGCATTCAAACTGGAAAAAATCTGGTTCCAATATGGCTCAATTCGACGATCAAAAAGCCGACAACCTCTTGGATGAAGCTCGTAAATCTCAGTCATTTGAAGATCGAAGTAAAAAATATGCCGAATTTGAAAAAATTATTGCCGAAAACTATCCGGCTGATTTTCTTTTTTCTCTTGATTATGTTTATCTTCAAAGTTCAAAAGTTAAAGGTAATGAAACTCAAGCAGTCGTTAATCCCTCTTATCGAATGGTTGATATTGATAATTGGTATTTTAAAACCAAACGGGTAAAAAAATAATTGTCCACCAATCGTTTGTTATTTGAGAAATAAGTCAAGTTTTTAATTTTTTTCAAATAAATCCCTTTTTCAGCAAATATTCTTTTTAAAAATTGCCTTATTTAACCGACTGCAAATACCAGTCAAAAAATGTCTAATTTGCTAAAATACCAAAATGGACAAATCAAATTTGCGTGAGGTAATCATGAATTACCCGAACCAATTGGAAATTGGAAGAAACTTTGCCAAGAAAGTCAAACCCAAAACACCAAAGAAGATCGACAATCTAATTGTCTGCGGAATGGGTGGCTCGGCTTTGCCCGGAGATTTGCTTCGCGAATACCTTGAATTTCAACCAACTAAAAAAACTGCTTTTCCAGTTATTGTGGAAAAAGGTTATCACCTTCCGGCTGTCGCTGGGAAAAAATCACTCATTTTCATCTCCTCTTATAGTGGAAATACCGAGGAAACTGTTTCCTGTCTGAAAGAAGCTATCAATAAAAAATATTCCATAGTCGTTTTTTGCGCCGGAGGAAAAATTGAAGAAATTGCCAAAAAAAATCATCTCCCAATAGTCAAATATTCGATCAATTTTCCCCACTTTCAACCTCGTTATGCTCTTACTTACGCTTTTGCGGCTATGCATCAAGTCTTGACAAATATAGGTTTATCTGATAGGATACCAGGATTCCCAAAAATAGATCCTCGCTCAATGGAAGTTTATGGCGAAGAACTTTCCCTGCTAACCAAAGGCAGAACTCCGATTATCTACGCCACTGAAAGATATAAGTTTATCGCTCAGAATTGGAAAATCAAAATCAACGAAAATTCTAAAACCCCGGCTTTTTGGAATTATTTTCCGGAACTCAATCATAATGAAATGGTTGGTTTCTCTCTGGCGCAAGGTAAATTTACGGTTTTCTTTTTGAAAGATGAAAAAACGGAAAAGGTTGATGAAATCAACAACAAACGTTTGGATATCACCAAAAAACTCTACGAGCAAAAAGGAATCAAAACGGCAATCGTACCCATTAAAGGAAAAACTTTCTTGGAAAAAATCCTCAACACTTTAGTTCTGGGTGATTGGCTTTCCTATTATCTGGCTTTGCAATACGATCAAGACCCTACCCCAGTGGAAATGGTAGAAAATTTTAAGAAAAAACTTGCCCACAAATAATAAAAAACTTAAATAATTTTCCATATCTCTAATATCTTCCAAAGCTAATCCGTCAGATTGGTTTTGGGTTTAATTTAATTTTATCTTTATGAAAGAACAGACTGCTATCAAAGCAGAAGACAAAAAACGTCCGATTCAAATCGGAAACAATCGAAAATACTTAGGTAAAAACCTAAGAATCATCCCACTCGGTGGACTAGAAGAAATTGGTCGCAATATGACCATCTTTGAGTATGGCAATGACATTGTTATTGTTGATTGCGGACTAATGTTTCCCGAGGAAGAAATGATGGGAATCGACTACATTATTCCCAACATTGAATATTTGGAAAAAAACAAACACAAAATTCGAGGAATGATTATTACTCATGGTCATTTTGATCATATTGGGGCAATTCCTCACATTGCACACCGAATTGGCAATCCACCAATCTATGCTACCGAACTGACCAAGGCACTGATTGTGAGACGTCAAGAAGATTTCAAAGATCAATCACCTCTCAATGTTCGAGTGGTTCGCAAAATTGACCGGATTGCTCTCGGTGTCTTCAAGATTGAATTCTTTCATGTCAACCATTCTATCCCCGACTCAGTCGGCGTGGTACTTCGTACTCCGGTCGGCACCATTATCCACACCGGAGATTTCAAATTTGACCATTCTCCAATCGGCGATGTTCCGGCTGATATTTCAAAAATTGCGCGCTTGGGATCAGAAGGAATTCTCGCTTTGATGTCTGACAGCACTGATTCTCAATCAGAAGGTTATAGTGTGAGTGAATCAAAAATTCGAGAAAACTTGGAAAAGATTTTTGTCTCTGCTAAAGGCCGGGTTATTACCGCTACTTTTTCTTCATTGGTCAGCAGAATTCAGCAAATTGCCGAAATTGCCGATAAATATGGACGGAAATTGGTGATTGAAGGTTATTCAATGAAAAACACCGTGGAAATCGCCAAAGAACTAGGCTATATCAATGCTAAAAAATCAACTTTTATTGACGTTAAAGAAATAAATAACTATCCGGACAGCAAAATTGCCGTGCTCTGCACCGGCGCCCAAGGTGAAGGTAATGCCGTTTTAATGCGCATTGTCAACGGTGAACATCGTTATATCCAAATTCATCATGGTGATACTGTTATTTTTTCATCTTCGGTTATTCCGGGCAACGAAAGAACAGTTCAAGGAATGAAAGATACCCTTTATAAAAAAGGAGCAGAAGTGATTCATTACAAAATGATGGATATTCATTCCGGAGGACATGCACGCCAAGAAGATCTCAAAATGATGATAAACTTAGTTCGACCAAAATATCTCATTCCAATTCACGGTACCTACTATATGCTCAAACTTCATGCCAATCTAGCCACTATGGTTGGAATGGATGAAAAAAACACTCTAGTGGGAGAAAATGGCCGAGTTATTGAATTTGACTATCGAGGTAACGGCAAAGTAACCTCCGAAAAGGTGCCATCTTCTTATGTAATGGTTGATGGATTAGGCGTTGGTGATATTGGCAATGTAGTGCTTCGCGATCGCCAACTTTTGGCCAAGGATGGAATGTTTACTATCGTAACTGTCATTGACAAAAAAACCAAAAAGGTCATCGGGGAACCGCAAGTCACTTCTCGAGGTTTCATCTACGTCAAAGAAAATTTTGACTTGGTCAATGCAACTAAGAAGCGAGTCAAGGCAATTGTCGCCAAATCAACTTCCAAAGACGCTCTTCCCAATTGGGACTACATCAAGAACAATATTCGCGACGATTTGGGACAGTTTCTTTTTCAAAAGACTCAGCGCCGACCAATGGTTTTGCCGGTAATTATTGAAGTCTAAGATTTTCAAATAGCACAAAACCCGCTCAAAGCGGGTTTTTTGTTTGTCTAATAAGTCAACAAATTTTACTAATTCAAAATCAACCAATTAAATTCAATCTTACTTTCAAGAGCCGGTGAATCAATTTTTACCTTGAAACTTTCCCCTTCAATAATATCCGCTTCATCATAGAAAAAATTTTTGCCTTGGTTTGAACCTTTGGGTGTAATATAAAGTTTCATCCCAACAGTTGCTTCCGAAGTTAAAATTGTCGTTTCAAGTTCACCGGCATTAATCACCCCTGTTCCCGCCGATTTCGAACCAACCTTTATCTCCTCCGTCGCCACTTCTTCCGCTTGAAGTTTTTTCACTTTCAAATCTCCATTTAAGGTAAAGAGATAGTCTCCAGATAATTGGAATAAAATTGATAATTGGTCGTTAAATGTTTCAAG
>Ga0101944_10000731_pt1 | contig 88117 bp, 84 predicted proteins | sample DewCreD2012metaG_FD_75245 | JGI IMG/M metagenome (GOLD analysis project Ga0101944, IMG submission 75245) | Hot spring sediment bacterial and archeal communities from British Columbia, Canada, to study Microbial Dark Matter (Phase II) - Dewar... ... | reverse complement strand
TGTCCATGAAGCCTCCAGATTGGTGATTTGTTTGTGGAAAATCAAGTTTACCAATTTTTGAGGCTTCTCTCTTTCCTCTTGTCCGAACTCATGTCTGATCTTCAGACGCAAATAACCTTATATAGGTTATTCCTGTCGCTTTAGTCTGAATTGTGGCAGCAAACGGGCGAAAAGCATGCCGAACTGGATGGCGGAAACCCGTATATTTTTTTATGATCTATGCCAGGGATTGACCGTGTTTGATTACCCATTCAACCGCTTGCGCAAACACGCGCGCCATTTGTTCAAGGTTGACCTCTTCAACTGCAATGCGGTAAGACTCCGCCCCCATAACCTGCAGGCGTTGTGGATCGCGCAGGGCGGATTCCATGGCGCGCTGCAGGGCATCCAGGTCGCCGGGGGGGATCAGCCAACCATTTGGCGGGCGCACCAATTCTCCCTGCGTGCCATCGGCTTCTGCCACCATCACCGGCAACCCCCAGCCCAACGCCTGCTGCACCGCCAGCCCGCCAGTGCCGGGCAGCACAAACAGGTGCGCCTGGCGGTATTCCGCTTCCAGTTCTGCCCCGCGAAGTGCACCGCTGAACCGCGCACGCGAATAGACCTCTTGCGCCAGTCGTTCAAGTTCTGCGCGCGCCGGACCATCACCTACAATTGTCAACTCCGGCTGCAGGTCTTGAGGCAGCGCCGCGCAAGCGCGCAACAGCAGGTCGATCCGCTTACGCTCCTGCAGCCTTCCGACGAACAGCACCTTCAGCCGTTCGCCCTCCGGCGGGATGGTGCGTTCGGGCAGGGGATGCGTGGGTTTTTCGGCTGCCGCGTTTGGCGCAACGAACACCTTCTCCGAAGCGATCCCCGCCGCGCGGTATTGTTCCGCGCCCGCCTGAGAATAAGCAATCAGGGCGTCGAATTGCCTCAGGAATCGGCGCCATAAAATGGCTGTCATTCCGCACCTGGCAGCGCCAGGCGCGCCCAGCCCCCAGCCGATCACCTTGCCGCCGCGCCGGCGCATCCAGGATACCGCGGCGTACGAAGTGAGGTAGCGCGGATTGGCTTCGAGGATCAACACCTGCGGCTGCCAGCTCTGCAGCCAGCGCAGCAACCCTTCCTGCCAACACAGGTAAAACCTGCCGCGCAACAGGTGGAGATTGCGCGCCGGGTATACTTCTGCCCCTTTCAGCCGGTCGCAAGGGTAAATCGATTCCTCGCGCATAGGCTTCCCGGCAAACACGCTCAATCCGGTTTGACTACCGTTGCTCCATTGGCGCGCCAGCAGCTCAAAAAAAGGCGCGCGGTAATCGGGCAGCACACGCTGCTGTATGCCAACTTTTATAAATGTATCCCTCTCTGGCAGCGTCATCCAAGGTCTCCACGCTTGATTAAACCATCATCCGCACCCGCGAGCCGGAGATTGTTTTTTCAACCTCAATCCGATTCGGGAAGGCGTCTTTCAGGTCTTCGAGGTGAGTGATCACAAGGATGCGGGCGAAATCGGGCTTGACCAGATTGATCGCTTCAATCAGGCGCTGCCTGCCTTCGGCGTCCTGGCTGCCAAACCCTTCATCCACCACCAGGGTTTGCAGCCGCGCGCCTGCTCGCTGCGCCAACACCTGCGATAACGCCAGGCGGATCGCAAAATTAACCCGGAATGCCTCGCCGCCAGAGTACATCTCATATTCTCGGGAAGTCCCGCTCGAATCGCGGATCAGGATATCCAGGGTTTCCTTCTTGTCGTCCCGGTTTTTGTCTTTGAAATCGCGCTGGGTCTGGAAACTGACCGACATTGTCCCCCCGCTCAAGCGATCCAGCAGCTCATTCGCCTGGTTTTCGATTTCCGGCAGCGCCTGCTCGATTAATAACGCTGGAACGCCGTCTTTGCTGAAGGCGCGCTCCAAAACCTTCAAGCGCGCAATCAGGCGGGTCAACTCGCTGCGCCGTTCGTTCAGTTTCACCTGGCGTTCACGCAGCGTCCCCAGGATGTGAATACTTTGCTGCTGCATCCCAATTTGGGTGCGCAGGTTGTTTTCACTGCTCATCAGGCTGTTGACTTCGCGTTCCAGGGCGTTCGCGTCAGGCAGCCCTTGTGAGCTCGCGCGATATTCGCTTTCTGCCTGGTGATATTCTTTATTTTTCTGTGCCAGGCGCTCTGTTTCTTGCTGCAGTTCAGCAGCAAGTTGTTGAATCTGGCGCTCCAACGGCGCAAGGGAGGCGCGCGCCGCTTCGAGCTGGCGCATCGGTTCTTCCGCTGCGCGTGCCTGTTGTTCAGCGCGGCGGGCGGCATCGTGCGCGGCGGCGTCATACCCCAGGGTTTTCAACTCGCGGTCAATCTCTGAAAGTTCCTTACGCGCTTCCAGAGCAAATTCGCCGCGATTGATCTCCTGCTCCACGCTTTCTAACTGCCGCTGCCCGCTGGCTTGCCACTGTTCGATCCCCTGCACAACTCGCGCGCGCTCGGTCTCCCAGCGGTCGAGCTGGCGGGTTGCCTGGCGCAGGTCTTCTTCAGCGCGGGTCAGACGGTTGCGCTCCGCTTCTAACTGCTGGCGCCTGGCTTCGCCCTCTTGCATCTGTTTTTTATTCGAACGGTAGCGGTCGCCCATCGCCTTGCCTTCGGTTTCCAACTCGATAATCAGGCGGCTGCGTTCCTGAAGGCTTAATGGCTGACCGCACAACGGACAATCCGCGCCTTCTGCCGCCTGCAGCCGGTCGATGCGATCCTTCAAGGTCTGCATTTCCGCGGTTAAGCGGTTATTTTCAGCCGACCATTCGGCTGCCTGTTGAACCAGAAAACGCAGTTCTTCCTCCAGTTTCGCGCGCTGATCAAGGCACGCCTGCGCCTGCGCCACTTCTTCTTCGTATTGCTTGATTTGAGCTTCGATCTGCGCCTGACGCGCCGATTCGCTTTCCACCTGCCTCTGCATCTCCAGCAACCCCTGGCGAACCTGGCGCAAGCGCGATTCTTCTGAGGCAATACGCTGCAGCGGCGCCAGCCGCCGGGCTTCGACTTGGTGGAAATTTACAGCAATTTCCTCCCATTGGGCTAAGGTTGCGCGAAGATCGCGCCAGCGGCAGTATGCCTCCTCGATCTCCACAGCAGCAGCCAAACGGCTGCGGTACAAAGCTTCTTCCTCGCGCAGGCTGGCAAGTTGATCTTCCATGCGGGTACAACGCGCGCGCAGCTCTGCTGCCTGCCCACCCAGCATATCCACTACCCGCTTTCGGTCTGCCAGCGCGGCGATCAACTGGCGCAGGTAGTTTAGCTCGTTTTCTTTGGATTGGCGCAGAGCGCTCGCCTGGCGCAGTTGTTCTTCCATCTCGCGCAGCCGCGCCCGGCGGCTCTCTTCCTGGCTTAATTCCTCCTGGATGTCCTCCAGTTGGGTGTCGATTCCCTTCAATTCCAGTTCGCAAACTTTACGGCGATTGGCAGCTTCTTCTTTGTACGTTTCCCAAACTTCTAAGCCCAGGATATTGCTTAGAATGCGCTTGCGTTCGCTGGCTTTTTGCTGGGCAAACTGGTCTGCCTTGCCCTGCAAAAAAAACGAGGCATTGATGAACGTTTCGTAATCCATGCGCAACACCGATTGGATGCGCGCTTCAGTCTCACGGATCGATTTTTCGGTCATCACTTTCCAGGTTTTCTCTGGCGTCAGCACGGTGAACTCTAGCAGGGTCGCCTTCCCGCGCGGCTTGCTGCGTTGGATGCGATAGAAATTATCCTCATAGGAAAACTCAAATATTACCTCCGCCGCTTCGGCAAAACTGTTAATCAGCGCATCGTCCCGGCGGCGTGCCTGCCCGAACAAAGCCCAGGTAATCGCATCCAATAGCGATGATTTGCCTGCCCCATTCGACCCCGAGATACACGCCAGGTCAAATGAGGAAAAATCGACCTCAACCGGGTCGAGGTAAGAGAGAAAGCCCTTAAGATACAGCCTGATCGGAATCATGGATTCTGCTCACCCATACTTTATCTACCCGTCTGCCATCCATATCCATCACTTCAAAGCGCAGCCCCTGCCATTCGAAATACTGACCTGAAGTTGGGATTGAGCCCAACACGGTCATCATCATGCCTCCCAGCGTCTGATAGCCCACCCGCTCCTCGTCGGGCAATTCATCGATATGCAGATGTTCCTTCATTTCGTCAATCGGCATCAGACCATCCACCAGCCACGAACCATCCTCGCGGATGATTAACTGTGGCTCCAGCGGCTCGCCCTGTACCGGGATATCGCCCACAATCGTTTTCAGCATGTCGTAGAGGGTTACCATCCCCAGCAGCCCGCCAAACTCATCGATCACCAACGCCAGGTTGCCCGGCGAGACCTTGATTTTGTCCAACAGGTCGAGGGCGGGCATACTTTCTGGCACAAACAGGGGTGTCTGCATCAACTCCTGAAGATTGACCTCGGTGCAGCCCTGGGCTTTGACCAGCAGGTCTTTAGCAGAGAGGATACCGACCACGTTATCCAGGCTGCCGTGCGCTAGCGGGAAATAATTATGCTGGCTTGATATGACGATATTCAAATTGACAGCATACGGTTCGTCCAGGTCAAGCCACTCGATCTCGGTGCGAGGTGTCATCAAGTCGTCCACCCGCCGGTCGCTCAACCGAAACACCCCCTTGATCATCACCTGTTCCGCCTCTTCAAACACACCCACCTGCGCGCCTTGTTCCATCAGGCTGCTGACGTCCTCATCCGTCACCGCTGGTTCTTGCGGGGTAGAAATACGGAACATTTTCAACACCAGGTCGGTAGAGACGCTCAAGAGCTTTACGGCTGGCGCGGTAATGGTGGAAAGGAATCCCAACAGACCAACGTATTGCAGCGCCAGGCGTTCAGGATTTGCCATCGCCAGACGCTTAGGCACCAGTTCCCCCAAAACAAGCGAAAAATAGGTGATCAGCAGCACGATCACCACCAGCGCAATGCCCTTGCTGTTGGGCGCCAGCAGAGTGACCTTTACCAGTGCAGCCTGCAGGTAATTCGCCAGGGTGGCGCCGCCCACCGCACCACTCAGGATTCCCACCAGCGTGATGCCCACCTGCACCGTGCTAAGCATACGATTGGGGGTTTCCATCATCTCTAAAGCCCGCAGGGCGCGTTTGTCGCCTTCCTCCGCCCGCTGCTGTAAACGCGGTTTACGCGCCGAAAGCAGGGCAATCTCGGAGAGAGAAAATATCCCATTCACCAGGATCAGCGACGCGATCAGGATAATTTCGAATCCTACCTGCCACTCCATATTGTCCAATCCTTTTCAGACCAGGCTGTTCTTCGACAGCGATTCTTTCCCACCCATAGCTGCGCCAATCACATCTCTCGCAATCTTTTGCAATTCCTGACTTTCATCCAAGGAGGTATTGAGCGACTTCCAGTACACATCCAGCAGGTCAATCGGCGCATACGTGCTCACCCCATGATCGGCTGGCAGGCGCAGCCGCGCTTCACGCTGCGGACGGCGCACCAGATGAAACTCAAAGGCATCGGCTGCCTGGCGGCGTAAAGCGGCTTCATCTAGCAGCGCTTCCCAGTCATACGGATATTCCACCGTCAGGCGCAGCATGGCGTCTTTGATTTCATTGGCTGCGGGCAGGGCGGCGCTCACTTGGCTGCGCATCCCCTCCGGGGCAGTCACCCGCACATAGCGGTCGATGAACCGCCGTCCATCCAGCCGCCGCCATTCCACCCGAGTCTTTCCACGTTCGATATCGGCGCGAATGTAATATTTTTCATCCGCCGCTTCGCCAAAATCAACGCGCTCAATCGAACCGGGATAAATGACCGGCGGATGTGCGCCTTCATTTAAGTCTTGCGGTTTGTGGATATGCCCCAAAGCCACGTAATCCAGGCGCGGATTTCGAACCAGCGAACCCGGCAGCGCCAGGTCTCCCCCCAACATGACCGTGCGCTCGCCCCCGTAGCAGGCGCCCTGCACTGAAGCGTGCGCGGTCAAGATGACTGGCAGGTCTGGATCGATGGACTCCAGCCAGGTATCCACCAGTTCCCCCAAGCGGGTCTCGATCAATTGGTAGAGCTCTTGCGGTTTTTCCGCGCTTAACCCCAGCGCTGCCAGCATCCCAGAACGCGAGATCCAGGGTAACGCCAGCACTTGCACCGGCAGCCCTTCCAATTCCGCCGGACTCAGCTTTTGGGGGACTGCCAGCACGCGCACATGCGGCACTTGCAGGGTATCGTATTCCTGGAGGGCGTGCGCCCGCCCCGAAGCGGGCGGCAAATCATGGTTGCCAACCAGCAGGAGGGTCAAGATGTTCGCCTGCGACAGGCGGATGATTCGTTTGCCCCACTCGCGCTGAAAGGTCGGGGCGGGGGTGCGGTCTTTGTAGGCGTCGCCCGCAAAGATCACCAGATCCACCCGTTCCTGAACAGCGGCATCGACAATGGTATCCAATGCTTTGAGAAAATCCAATACGCGCACCGGCAGACCACTTTGCGGGTCGTGCCTGCCCTGGGTAGCGATGTCAATATGTGCGTCTGAAAAATGCAACAGTTTGAGCATGAGTCAGGGTTTCACCCCCAGTCGATTGGCTTCATCCAGACAGGGATTGAAGCCCGGATGGTATTTCAGGCAGGCTTTGATGTCTTCGCGCGCGGCAGCATTATCACCCAGGGCGGAGAGGGCGCGCGCGCGCCAGTAGAAGCTCTCTTCCAGATAGAGTGGTTTGCCGGTGCGCTTTGCGCCCATTGTGAGTGTCTCGGTCACCAGGTTCACCACATCACGGTAGCGCCCGGTGTAGTAATAGGCAAAGTAGGGTCCGGTTTGATACCAGGTCATGCGGAACGGCAGGCGGTTGGATTCGAGCGGTAGCGCCGGATATAGTTTCGCCAGCGCTTCGTCGAATGATTTGGCAGCTCCAGCATAATCCTGCATATAGACCAGATTGGTGCCGCGGTTATACCAGGCGAAAAATTGGTCGAGCCCGGTCTGCGAGACAGTCTCGTTGGCAGCCGTGCGGAAGGCAATGCGGTATGCCTCCGCCTCGTCGACATACGCGCCCAGCAGATTAAATAACTGCTTTTCCTTCTCCGGCGGATACACCACCAGGAAGACGTAATTAAAAGCGCGCATTCCGCTTTCCATTTCTTTATACGGCACCGGGTAATCCGGTCGGAAATACGAATCCTGGGTGATAAAGATTTGCTTTTCCTCGTTATAACCGGTAATCACCTGATAATGCCCCATCCAGGTGGTCAATTTGGTCGTCGTTTCCTCGATATATGCGCCGCGCTCAACCAGCACAGGAAAACCACCAGCAACCAGCGACTTGAGCAGCGCCTGGGTTGCGCCGGGGCGCAAGATGACCTTCAGTTTGGTATGTTCTTCCACATAATTTGCCAGTTCATAGGGCATCACATTCTTATCTTCAGGGTACGGCTTCACAACATTGCCGATATCTTCGCGCGTTCCCTTCCAGCCATAAAATGAAAGCGCCATGCCGAGGTTGGCTGGAGCGCAGTAATTCCAGGCGGCATGTTGATCCATGTAGCGCACCCCTTTGAGATTGACTTCTTTTGGCAGCGGGGTGGGGGTGATGGTAGCGGTTGGGCGCGGAGTAGGGGTGGCTGTCGGTTTGTCCGGTTCAGGTGTCTGGGTCATTGTGAGGGTTGCGGTAGGCGCAATTGGCGTGGGGGAGAGAACCGCAGCGGTGAGAGTGGCTGCCACAATTTCATCCACTGCCTCCTGGGGGATGAAGATCTGTCGCTGTGGCGGATATAACACCGCGCGCACCCGCTGCTCCATCCCATCCAGGCGCGCTGCCAGGCGCTCGCGCAAACCCGGCACGACCGCCGCCACCATGCACAGACATAGCACAACCAGAAAAATTACCAATAAATGAAATTTCTTGATTTGCATGTCTTGATTATAACTCACCGTCCCTTTCAAATTTAGCATTTTCAACACCCTTAAGATTGTTATCAGGAAAATATACCCGATTTGTGGTTCCAGATACTCTCAAGAAAAATTTCAATCATCCTGCTTGTCATCCCGTAGCGCAATGACCGGACACGCCAGCGGGAAAATATTGATGCTCAGAAATATGCCTCAAACAGGAAACGATATCTGGTGGAATGAGGGATGAAATTGGATAAAGGTTGTAGAAATTTTACGTGGGTTGCGGTACAATCCTTGACAGGTGATTGAATAATTATGACAGAACATCTTACTTTACCTGTAACCGGCATGACCTGCGCAAACTGCGCCGCCACGATCGAGCGCAATGTGCGCAGGCTGCCCGGTGTTCAACTGGCAAATGTTAACCTTGCGAGTGAGAAACTCACGATCGAGTTTGATCCTGCGCTGCTCAATGAACAGGGTATCATCAGCCGAATCGAAAAAGTGGGATATGGAGTGGCGACGGGCAAAGTTGAACTGCCAGTTTCAGGATTACGTGATCCTTCGGACGCCCAGGTGATCGACAGGCTGGTGGCAAAACAAAAAGGGGTTCTTTCCGCCGCAGTAAGCTTTGAAACCGAACGGCTGTTGATTCAATATATTCCAGGAATGACCAGCATCAGCGAACTGGCAAGCGTGGTGCGCAACGCAGGATTTGACCTGGTGCAGGTGGGGGAAGATGAGACTCTGGAGGATGTGGAATCTCAGGTGCGCGCCGAGGAAGTGAATCGCCAGAAAAGGAACCTTATCATCGGCTTGGTTCTGACACTGCCCCTGATGGCATACAGCATGGCGAGGGATTTTGGGCTGGCAGGTTTTCCGTATGATGAATTGGTCATGCTGTTCCCGGCGACGATTGTCCAGTTCTATGTTGGCTGGCAGTATTATGTCGGCGGGTTCAAAAGCCTGCGCGCGGGCAGCGCTAACATGGATGTGCTGATCGCCCTCGGCTCGTCGATGGCGTATTTTTTCAGCGTCGGGGTAACCTTCGGGTTGATATTTAGCCCGAATGTGTATTATGAAACTGCAGCGGTCATCATTACCCTGGTCATGCTGGGAAAGTTCCTTGAGTCGCGCGCGCGGCGACAGACTTCGCAGGCATTGAAAGCGTTAATGGAATTGCGCGCGCGTACGGCGCGGGTCTGGCGCGACGGGGTCGAGACAGAAATCCCGGTTGAGCAGGTGCGCGTCGGAGATATGTTGATCGTGAGACCAGGGGAAAAAGTGCCAGTCGATGGAATTATCGTTGAGGGGCGTTCAGCGTTTGATGAATCGATGATCTCCGGCGAGTCGATGCCGGTCAGTAAAGGTCCGGGTGATGAGTTGATCGGCGCGACCATCAATAAGGAAGGGCTGGTGCGGTTCGAAGCCACCAAGGTTGGCAAGAACACCACCCTGGCGCAGATTGTGCGCCTGGTGCAGGAAGCCCAGGGCAGCAAAGCGCCTATTCAGAAAATAGCCGATCAGGTCAGCGCGTATTTTGTGCCGGGTGTGGTGGCAATCGCGCTGCTGACCTTTTTGACTTGGATCGCAGTGGCGCGCGCAGACTGGACCGGAGCGCTTATCAATGCTGTCGCCGTGCTGGTCATTGCCTGCCCCTGCGCGCTGGGGCTGGCGACCCCTACTGCGATTATGGTGGGGGCGACCAAAGGCGCTGAAAACGGCATCTTGTTTAAAAACAGCGAAGCGATCGAACGCGCCGGTCGGGTGAAAACCGTGGTATTGGATAAAACCGGCACCATTACCCGCGGCGAGCCGCAGGTGACTGAGATCTTGCCCTTGTTGGACTTCTCCGAAAAGGATGTATTGATTCTGGCAGCCAGTGCTGAGAAAGGATCAGAACACCCATTGGGGAGGGCAATTGTCAAAGCGGCGGAGGAAAAGCAATATTCTCTCACCCAACCCTTGCAGTTTACTGCCGTGAGCGGCTTCGGTATTCGGGCGGTGGTAGAGGCGCAGCAGGTTATCTTGGGCAATCCGCGCATGTTGGTCAATGAGGGAATTTCCATCGACGCGCTGCAAGATGATATCACCCGTCTGCAGGCGATGGGCAGAACGGTCATGATCCTGGCGGTGCGCGCTGAGGAGAGAGAGGAACCTTATCGACTGGCGGGGTTGATTGGTGTGGCAGATACCCTGAAGCCCGATTCGCGCGACGCGGTTGCAAATCTGCGAAAACTTGGGATGGATGTCTGGATGATCACCGGGGATAACCAACGCACGGCTGAAACGATTGCCCGTGAAGTGGGTATCGACCAGGTACTCGCCGAGGTGCCGCCCGGTGGTAAAGCGGCTGAAATAAAAAAGCTGCAGGAAAACCGCCTGGTCGCGATGGTGGGAGACGGCATCAACGATGCGCCTGCCCTGGCGCAGGCGGATGTCGGCATCGCTATTGGCACAGGTTCCGATGTGGCAGTCGCCGCTGCGGGAATCACCCTGATTGGCGGCGATCTGCGCGGGGTGGCGAGGGCTATCTCGCTATCGCGCGGAACACTTCAGATCATTTACCAAAATCTCTTTTGGGCATTTTTTTATAATGTGCTGCTGATTCCGATAGCGGTGATGGGGTTCTTGATGCCAATGGTCGCCGCGGGAGCGATGTCGTTCAGTTCGATTTTTGTGGTCACTAACAGCCTGCGCCTGCGCGGATATAATGTGCGCAGCGTGGCTCCACCTAAACCGCTGGCACGTCAGATATTAGAACTGGTGCCTCAATTGATTGTGCCTGCGGCGGTGTTAGTCGTTTTGATTGCGCTTTCGGTGGGGTGGCTGCAGCCTGCCGCTTCGGTAGAAACTCGAAAAATAAACCGCCCATTGACCACTTTCCGCGTGTTTCTTGATAATCAGAAATCGATCAAGCCCGGCGTTGCCACCCCCCTGGATGTAAAAATCGTGGATCAATTTGGACGACGGTTTGACAACTTTGAGATGGCAAAATGGGGCAGTTATGATACCTACGGGATGCTGGCGGTCGTTTCGCGGGATTTGAGCACCCTGTCAGTCGCTCCTCTGCTCCTCGATCCGCATATACCAGCGCCTGCGGCAGGGAAATCTTCTGGAGGGATGGGCAGCAATATGGCTTCTGGCGGGGCCGCCGCCACGCAAGTAGCCTTTGAAACGCGGGTGATTCAACCCAAAATGACCTTTCCATCCGAGGGTGATTATGTGGCTTTTGTCTCCTTTTATCCGGTTGATGGAGATGAAATTTTGCGGCGCATTTCTTTTCAGGTTGGAACAGCCAGAACGCCGCCTGCGAAACTCTCTTCTACGATTAACGAGCCGGTCGTGATAGGCGACCTGCGTTTCTCTTTGAAAACCGAGGGGAGGTTAAAAGCCAGGCAATATCAATATCTCCAGGTGGATGTCGTCGATAGCAACGGTCAATCTCGCGCTGCAGATATCACCTTGCGAACGGGGAACCAGCTTGGGTTGTACCTGGTAGATGAAGGGGCAACGACCTTTATCGTGCCAGATTTGATCAATCGCAGCAAATTGATTTTTTCGGCTAATTTTCCGAAAGCAGGCATGTATAAAGCCTGGTTCGAATTTTTATCAGGGAATAAAATCCAGCAGGTGCCTTTTGTCGTGGAGGTGGAATGATGCCAGGCATCTGCCACTCTTTCGTGCGTAGGGGAATCAATCAGAGCAGAGGCGCAATACCCGCCTGGAAGATATTATTTGCAGTCGGGTTGGTTTGCCTGGCGCTTTCTTCGTGTTCGGGATCAGGAATCAATTGGCTGGGCAGCAATGCTCCAAACTCAACCACACCGCCGCCCCGCGTGCGGATGGGTGTGGAGGCAGGCACACCGCCGTTTGAAAGCAGCGGGACGGATGGCAGCCAACTGGTCGGGTTTGACATTGACTTGATGAATACGTTGGCTTCACGAGCTGGCTTTGGGGTGGAATATGTGCAGATGGAGTTTAACAACATGCTCAAACTGGTCAGTGAATGCCGGTTAGATGGGGCGATCTCCGCCATACCAATCAAAGAAGACCTGAAACAGCAGATGTGGCTCTCACCGCCGTATGCGACTGCCAGGCACGTGATTGTCGTCAAGCAAGGAAATATCGTGATTAACGGGCGCGAGAGTCTGAACGGCATGGTGGTTGGCTCACAAGGCGGCACATTGAGCGAACTCGAGCTCAGGAAAATTGCCGGGGTTACTCCCAAAATCTATTCATCGTATTATGCGGCGTTTCAAGACCTGATCAATGGATTGATCGATGCAGTGATTGCTGACCAGCCGCGCGCATTGAGCTTTGTTGCGGTCAAACGGAATCGGCTCAAGGTTACAGGAGAGCCGTTTGGAGAGGTGCAGTATGGAATTGCAATATGCATCGACCACAAAGACCTGGCAAAGAAAATTGAGGATCAGCTTCTCGCCATGAAATCCGAAGGTCAAATTGATAAACTGGCGAAGAAGTGGAAACTGAATGAACCATAAGGTGAGGTGAGATGATATATGGCAGAGCAAATGGACAAACCCAAACGAATTGTGATTGAAACCGATGGGAAATATCGAGTCGAGGGTGATATACCGCTGGTACGCAAGGTGCAGGTGGTTTCTGAATTTGGTGAGCCGCTGACATGGCAGAAAGAAGGGACAATTCCCACCGAGGGCACCTATGGATTATGCCGCTGTGGATTTTCGAAGGAGAAGCCCTTTTGCGATGATTCTCACTTTGAGGAGGGTTTTGACGGCACTGAAACAGCAGACACCGCCCCGACTGCAACCCGCCAGGTGACGATCCCCGGCGGAAAGAAGATCATCGTTAAGCGGGATTATTCGCTGTGCATGGAATCGGGTTTCTGCGGCAATCGACTGACGAATGTAGAAGCCATGACGCCGGAAACGGGCGACCCTCAGGTGCGGGCGCAGGTAATGGCGATGATCGAACGCTGTCCATCCGGTTCGTTTGTCTATCTGCTCGAAAATGGCGAGGAAATTGAACCTGACCTGCCTCAACAGATTGCGGTTGTAACTGAAATCACCTCCGAAGGCGCGATTGAGGGGCCGCTTTGGGTGACGGGCGGCATCCCAATCGTGCGGGCGGATGGTCAGCCGTTTGAGACGCGCAACCGGGTAACGCTGTGCAATTGCGGCAAGTCCAAAATCAAGCCGTTGTGCGACGGTACGCACCGCCATGAACCTACTTATGTTAAGGCAGAAGGAGCCGCGTCGCAGTAGTGGTCTTTTACCAGGCGCAGCCAGCCTGGCGGCATGTGCCATAAATCCCAGGAAAGCGCCAGCCTGCTTATGGCGGGAAGCGCCTGTACTGCCTGCAGGTCTGCCTGGATTTGGTTGGCATTCAGGCGGGTGATGCCTGGCAAATCGACCAGCTCGACCCCCGCCAGCAAGGGGCGTTTCACACGATTAAGCCCATTTTTCAGTTCAGCCTGGAGCGCAGTGGAAGAAATTCCGTCGCGCTGTAAGCGCTCCACTGCCGCGGCTGGTGAAATTTGCGCCGTGGCAGCGGAGGGTTCCAGGTATTGCAGCGCCAGCATCTCACTCCTCCAAGGGGAAGCGGCGGACAGCATATTGCGCCCCCGTTTCGGTCAGCCAGTAATCACCACCGCCGCCTTCACGCTGCATCAAACCAAATTCGACCATGTGTCGGCGCAGGCTGGCAGTATCTTCATGAAGCTGAGAGAGGATCTCGTTGACCTGCTTTTCGGAGTAACGTTTATCTGGCTCGAACAGCCGCGTTGCATAGCGTAAGATGACCTGCTCCTTTTTGAGCTGCGCCGGGAACGCTTTCAAACGCCTGTCGGGGGTTAAGAAGGTCTTCAGCACTTTGCGTTCATAAGCATCACCTGATGCGGCGACATCCACCTCAGCCGCGACTGCTGGCAATGTTTCTCGAGCGAGTAAGCGCTGCGACATACTCTCCAGCGTTTTCAACTCCAACTGGTAGATATTGTAATACCCTTGCGCCCGCGCGCTCACCAAGCCAGCTTTCGCAAGTTTTGCCAGATGGTGAGAGACAGTAGATGAATTAAGGCGCAGCATCGCAGCAAGTTGTTCAACGGAGAGCGGCTCTTGCGCCAGTAGCGCTACGATCTTCAGCCGGTTGGCGTCGGATAATGCGCGAAAAAAATCCAATAATTCTTCGATAGGAGCGGAAGTTTCCATTGGTAAACCTCAATATAAATTGATAAAAATCAAATTAATTATACAGACATAGAACCTTTTGTCAAGGTTTTTTTCTGTTCTTTTCCAAATTGTTTGATAATGTCTCTTTCACCAGTCAATCGCGGGTTAAGATGAGTGGCAGGAAAAAAGTGTATCTTATTTTGATCAACCAACGAAACCTCACAGAGTCGTGTACAATTGGGAGTGTTTGGCCAAATTTAATAATCGACCAGTACCTGTTTTAAAAAAGTACCATCGATTTCTTATCTTAAAACCAGTAATATTTCCTCAAAACACAGATTCAGGAGGCACTTATGACATCTACCCCCCGCTTTACCCTTCACCCTGACTTCCAGGTGGGCGCGGTGGACCCGCGCTTATACGGTTCTTTCATCGAGCATCTGGGGCGCGCCGTGTACGGCGGCATCTACGAGCCGGGTCATCCTTCTGCAGATGAAGAGGGTTTTCGCACGGATGTGATCGATTTGATCAAGGAAATCGACGTGCCAGTGGTGCGCTATCCGGGCGGCAATTTTGTTTCGGGCTACAACTGGGAAGACGGCGTGGGTCCCAAAGACCAGCGCCCGCGGCGCGTGGAACTGGCGTGGAAGTCAATCGAGACCAACCAGTTTGGTTTGAACGAATTTGTGCGCTGGTGTCAAAAAGCTGGCACGTCGCCGATGATGGCGATCAATTTGGGCACGCGCGGTGTGGATGAAGCCCGCGCCATTGTGGAATACTGTAATTTTCCGGGTGGATCGTATTGGAGCGATCAGCGAATTGCCCATGGATTCAGACAGCCCCACGATATCAAGTTGTGGTGCCTGGGCAATGAGATGGACGGACCCTGGCAGATTGGTCATAAGACCGCGGATGAATATGGTCGAGTAGCGGCGGAGTCCGCCAAGGTGATGAAATGGATCGACCCCTCGATTGAGCTGGTGGCGTGCAGCAGTTCGCACCGCGGCATGTCCACCTACCCGCTATGGGATATGACGGTGCTTGACCATACCTACGAGCTGGTGGAATACCTCTCCCTTCACACCTATTTTGGCAATCTGGAAGGCGACACAGCGCATTTCCTGGCGCGGTCGGTGGGAATGGACGCGTTTATCCGGGAATGTATCGCCACCTGCGACTATATTAAAGCCAAAAAACGCAGCAAGAAGACTCTCAACCTGTCGTTTGACGAATGGAACGTCTGGTTTCACTCGCGCGACCAGGACCGCAAGCGTGAACCCTGGACGGTAGCGCCGCCGCTGCTGGAAGATTGTTACACCTTTGAAGACGCCCTGGTGGTGGGCTGCATGTTGATTTCGTTGCTCAAACATGCCGACCGGGTTAAAATTGCCTGCATGGCGCAGTTGGTTAACGTGATTGCACCAATTATGACCGAAAATGGCGGTCCTGCCTGGCGGCAGACGATTTACTACCCGTATGCGCACGCTTCGCGGTATGGGCGCGGGACAGTGTTACAAATGAACCTGAACAGCCCTACCTATGCCGATAAAGAGTTTGGCGACGTGCCATATATCGAAGCGGCGGCGGTGCATCATGCGCCCGAAAATCGGCTGGTAATCTTTGCGGTAAACCGCAATCTGGACTCTGCTCTCGAATTGCAGGGCGACCTGCGCGCCTTCGCCGGTTACACGGTCGAGCAAGTGATACAACTCACCCATCCTGACCCGATGGCAGTCAATAGCCGCGACAACCCGCTCAATGTGGTTCCAAAAGCAGGCGGCGAAGTGAAAATCGAGAATGGTCAGTTCAGCGCGCGCCTGGAAAAACTCTCCTGGAATGTCATCCTGCTGAAAGGAGAACCTGTATGACTAATATTCCTCGTCCTGAATATCCTCGTCCGCAATTTGTGCGCCCACAATGGCTCTGCCTGAATGGAGAATGGCAATTCGAGATCGATTGCGGAGACAGCGGGCTAAAGCAAGGCTTTCTGGAACGCGACTTCACCCAGAAGATCATCGTCCCATTTTGCCCCGAATCGACCCTTTCTGGGATCGGCAACGTTGATTTTATGAACGCCGTCTGGTACCGCAAGCGGGCGCAAATACCGCTTGATTGGGCGGGCAAAACAGTTATGCTGCACTTTCAGGCAGTCGATTATGACACCACAGTGTGGGTCAATGGGATTGAAGTTGGGCGGCATCGCGGGGGATTCACTCCCTTTACCTGCTCCCTTGCGGGAGTAGCTCAGCCAGGAGATGAGATCACGATTACCGTGCGCGCGCAAGATTACCGCGACCCGCCACAGCCGCGCGGCAAACAATCCCAGCGCTTCGAGAATTGGGGCTGCATGTACACCCGCACCACCGGTATCTGGCAGACTGTGTGGCTCGAACCGGTGCCGACTCCGGCTTTGCGGCGCCCGCGCATTACGCCCGATGTGGGAAACAGCCGATTTTTGCTCGAACAACCGCTCACTGCCAACCAGCGCGGGATGAAACTGAGCGCCATTTTGAGCGACACGCTGGGTGTGGTATGCAGCGCGTCCTGTGCTGCCGATGCAGACCTCTCCCCAACCCTGGTCTTGGAGATCCCCGCCGACCGGCGGCGTTTGTGGGAGCCGGGAAACCCCTATCTTTACACCTTGACCATTTCTCTGCTGGATGCAGATGGGAACGAGATCGACCGCGCGACCAGCTATGCCGGGCTGCGCGGCATCACCATCGAAGGCAAGGCAATCAAGATCAACGGAAAGCCGGTCTTTCAACGCCTGGTGCTCGATCAGGGCTATTATCCAGACGGCGTCTTGACCGCGCCTAGTGAAGAAGCGTTGATCCGCGATATTACCCTCAGCCTCGAAGCCGGGTTCAACGGCGCACGCCTGCACCAGAAAGTTTTTGAAGAACGCTTCCTTTATCACGCCGACCGCCTGGGTTACCTGGTATGGGGAGAATTTCCGGATTGGGGCTGCCGGGGATATGGTCCTGAGACCGATCATATTAAAGCCAGTGCAACCTATATCACTCAGTGGCTGGAAGCAATAGAACGCGATTACTCGCATCCCAGCATCATCGGCTGGTGTCCACTCAACGAGACCTGGCAGGTGCTGGAGGATAAAATTACCGTGCTGGATGAGGTTACCCGCGGAATGTTCCTGGCGACCAAAGCGATGGATGCCACCCGTCCGGTGCTGGATACTTCTGGCTATTCTCATCGGGTTCCTGAATCTGATGTTTACGACAGCCACAATTACGAGCAGGATCCTGCTAAATTCGCCGAAGCCATGGCGGGACTGGAACAGAACAAACCCTACACCAACGACCGTATGGGGAAGATCATTTCGATTGCTTATCGCGGTCAGCCCTATTTTTGCAGCGAATTTGGCGGAATCTGGTGGAACCCGAACGCTAAACCTGGCGAAGATTCTTGGGGGTACGGCAACCGCCCGCAGAGCATCGAGGAATTTTATGATCGCTTTGAACACCTGTGTCATGTGCTGTTGGATAATCCGCTGATGTTTGGCTACTGCTACACCCAGCTTACCGATGTATTCCAGGAGCAAAACGGCATCTATACGTTTGACCGACAGGTCAAGTTCAACATGGAAAAAATCCGCGGCATCCAGCAGAAACCAGCCGCCATTGAAAAGACCGGATAACCAGGATGGAAGGGTACACAACCTTCCACCAAGGACCGCTTCCGCAATCTCATGCCCGGCGGGTCGAGGTTCTGGAGCGCCTGCTCAACCATCTGCAGCGCACCTATGGTGGGCAGATACTGGCGGCGGCTCTCTATGGGTCAATGGCGCGCGGCGAAGACGGCGATTTTTCGGATATCGAGATGTTTTGTGTGCTCGATATTCCAGAGTACGACCGGGATTACGAATGGGTCTATGGGGCTGGAAAAGCCGAAATCAATGTGTTGGGGCTAGAGACTGCGCGGCGCGCGGCGCGCGAGGTCGATGAATATTGGGCAATCAGCCAGGGGCGGTTCGTCAACGCCCGCTGGTTAATGGGGGATTCTGCCATCCTGGAAGATTTGCGCAAGCAGGTATGTTTGATCTCCCCGGAGGAGATCCGCGGGGTGCTTGGGCGGGTGCTGGTCGAAGAATTATACGAGTGGCTTGGAAAGGCGCGCAATGTGCGCGCCTCCTTTCAAGCGGAAACCTCCAAATGGAATCTACGCTGCGGGCTGCCATGCCTGGCAGTCAAGTACACCGAGATGTGCGCATTGATGATCGGCATGGTAAATCGACACCTTTATCAGACTGGGATGACTATGCTGGAAGAATCGTTAGGTTTAGCCGATCAACCGGCTGGGTATGCCCGGCTGTGTCGTTTGGTGATGGCTGGTGAATTATCCAACTCCCACCAGATTATCCAGGCAGTGGAAGACACCTGGTCAGGTATGCTGAAATGGGCTGTTGAGAAAGGCGTTGATATCCGGTTTACGGATTTTCGCGCTTGATTGACAGCGTCTGTTTTGGGTATAAACCAATGACTAAAAATCTCTCAACAAAATGCCCTCTACGCCAGGGCGGAACTCCCAGGGATAGACAATGTGCGCGTCGGTGATCGCGGCGTAATAATCGGGGCGAGCCGTGCCAAACAGGTTGCGATAGGGGTTGAAGTGCAGCACGCAGGTGTAGGGGATACCCGCCGCAGCGGTGATACGGTTCTTGACAGCGGTAATGGTGCGTCCTGACCCCCAGACATCATCCACCACCAGCCAGCGCTTGCCGCGGATGACCATCTCGTCCGGAAATTGTAAAAATTTTGGCCATGCAATCAGCCGGTTTTTCTCGCGCTGTTTTTCGTTCTCCATTTCCGCCGGGAAATCGACCGAAGCGGTTAACACATCGGTCATTTTTAACGCCTCTGCCAGTAATCCGCCGGGGATAATCCCTCCGCGAGTAATCACGACCATTCCGTCAAATTCAAGCTCAAATTGGGGTACCAGGTGATCGACTAGTTTTTCAACATCTTGCCAGGTCAGAACTTCACGCCGCATGCGATGCAAATCCTTAAATAATAAGATCAAATCAGGGCACTTTTCATTATAGCAGGTTCTACGGATGTGGGGTGTAAAAAGTCTCAATGGTGGAGACAACCTCAACGACGACAACACCTTGTTTATCCGTATTTAGTAAAATCCTTGACAAAAAGAACATTTGTTCTATAATTGAAGTGGATGAACTATCCAAAATTTTACATTCGGAGGGAATGATGATGGAAACACGGATCGTGGAGAAAGGCGAGTTTGTGGTTGTGGGGGCTGCTCAAGCCGGACAGATGGGGGAATTCAATTACAGCGAGATATGGGAGAAGCAGTACATGCCGCTGGATGGGCAGATCAAACCCTTCAGCGTGGACGGCGGGTATTACGGCGTTACATTGATGGAAAATGGACACCTGGTGTACCTGGCGGGCATGGCGGTCGAAGGACTGGCGGAGATACCAGCGGGGGCAGAGAAGCGGGTTGTTCCAGCGGCGCAGTATGCCGTATTTGACTGCACGTTGGGAAATATCAGCGCTACATGGAAAGAAGCTTACGAAGAATGGCTGCCTGCTTCGGATTACGAGGTAGAGCGCAGTGCGATGGATTTTGAGTATTATCCCCCCTTCCCCGGTCAGGGTGACATGCCAGTAGAAATTCACATCCCCGTCAAACCCAAAGCAAAATAACTTCCATTTCCGCTATAATGGAGCAGTGCGAAACCATTGCCGCGGGAGATGGACATGAAGAACATTCTTGCAGGAATTGTGAAAACCGTGCTGGTCGCGCCCGACCCTGGCAGCCTGGTCTCGGAGGCGCGGCAGCAGATCGAGATCAGCCAGGAGGGCGTGGTGGGTGACCGGCATTATGGGCTGTTGATGCGCTCCGACGGACGCACGCCGCGCTACCCACGCGGCACGATCATCCGCAACGCCCGGCAGGTATCGCTGGTGTCTGTTGAAGAGTTACAGCAAGGCGCTGCTGCGCTGGGCATCCCGGAGATACGCGCGGAATGGCTGGGGGCGAACCTGCTGGTGGAAGGCATTGCGGAGTTAACCCGGCTGCCGCCCTCCACCCGCCTCTATTTTGCGGGCGGCGCGACGCTGGTGGTCAATGGCGATAACCTGCCTTGCAAATTCATCGCCAAAGTCATCCAGGAGCAGCACCCAGGGGTAGAGGGGCTGGAGGAGCGCGTGGTGCCAGCGCTGATGGGCTTGCGCGGCTTGGTGGCGTGGGTTGAGAAAGAAGGCGTGATTCAGGCAGGAGAGACCTTCGAAGCGGAATATCGCTTCGCCATTAAAAATGTTCAACAGGAAGGGCAAGGTTAAAAAAATGCGCGAAAATCCCGCGCATTTTTTGACATTTTATTCTCTAACGCCTTCCCTGTGCGCCTTCTGGCGGGCAGGATGTTTCACGTGAAACAGCGGGAAAAATGGGGAAAACCTGTTTCACGTGAAACATGCCTTAGATTTCATCAACATAACGCGAACGATCCAACATCTCTTGCAGTGCATCGGCTTCAGCGCCAGACCGCGCTGGCGGCGCTGCGGTCGATTCCAGTTCCGCCTGCTCAGCGGCGCGCAGTTCTGCCAGGCTGGCACGTTTCACCACTGCCCACTTGCCGCAAAATTCGCAGCGGTCGAATTTTTTGTTGATGCCGGTATTCGGTGCCCACCAGTGCAGCGGGTACGGGCGATGGCAGCGTGGGCAGACAGCCCCCCCGGCTGCGCCGTATTGACGCGGCGCGCCCGCCGCCAACTGCGCCAGCGGTCTTTTACGCATCACCAGCATTTGCACCGCCAGCATCACACCGACCAGTAAAAACAGCCCACCCAACATAGGAATAAGCAGGTTTTGCACGGCGGTAAATTCTTCTTCTGAGGATACAAATTCAAATCGGCGCACGGGGGTAGGAACCATCCGCCCATCCAGCGTGTGCACCTCTGCTGCCAGCTCATGCCAGCCGATGGGGTAGCTGCGCGTCTGGAATTGCAGCCGGAACGGCGGATCAGATACCTGCGCCATCACCTGCCCGTCAATGCGATAGGTGACCGATTGAATCGATTCTGGACCGATCACCGACAGGGTAAACGTTCCGCGAATCTGGCTGCCGCTGCTGAAGCCAAAATTGCGATTCACGTTCAACAGATACTCGCTTTGCTGCGACTGGGCATTGACGGTCGCCACTGGCGCGAAGAGTAAGAGCAAAAGCACAAAACCATGGAGATACAGGCGCACGGAATGTTGGTTCATGCCGCTTCCTCCTCACTCTCTACTTCCAGCGGGTCAGGATTGTCTCGCGTTGGAATAACTCGGCGCCAATGAAGATCAATCCAAAATCGATCGCCAGCAGCGTAACTGCCATAGTCAGCATCAGAAAAAGGTTGACCACGATCAAACCGGCAATCTGGGCAAACATCAGCCCGATCAGCGGGACGATGAATACCATCGAGATCTGCTCGGCAGCGCGTGGATCCGTAACCCGCGAGGAGACGATAATCGCCAGGTTGACCGCAGCAATCGACATCAGCGGACCGACAACCAGCACGGCGATCAGCCAGATGGGTCCCATGATGTACTGCTGCACCACCAGACTGATACCAGTGAGCGGGGTGAGCAGAAGAAAAAGCAGGAAGGCGCCAACCGTCGCCAGGATGGCGGGGATGGCGGCTGCCAGGCATTTCCCAGCTAACAACTCCTCGGTGGTGATGGGGGTTGCCAGCAGCGGCTCCAGGGAGCGGGTGGTCTTTTCACCTACGATGCTATAGGCGGCAATTGCAATCGGGATCGCCAGGGGCATCACCATAAACAGCAGCAAGAACTGATTCATCATAAAGACCTGCATACAGTCTCCCATGCTCATATTCTGGCAGGTGCGCGCAAATTGCGCGGGCATATCGACTCCTTCGCCGCCTTCTACGCTGGAGTTGGTAAAGGTCAGCACCAACAGAGGCATGATGGTAAAAATCAACGGCAGGATGACAATGGTCATAATGACCACTTTGTTCTTAAATACTTCTGCCCATTCTTTTTCAATGATGGTACGAATGCGTTCGAGACTGAGTTCCATTTGATTATGACCTTTCAGCGGGTTGCGTGGTGCGCTGCGATTGTATAAGCTGCAAGTAAATATCTTCCAGATTGTGGCGTAATTCGCCGACAAATTGAATTTCCGCCCCGGCTTCGACTAAGCGGCGCACGATCAGCGGGTTTTGCTCCTCCGGCTGATCTAACGCGACCAGCAGTCTGTTGTCAAACACCTGCGCTTCCTCCACAAAGGGAAACGCGCACACCAGCTCGATCCACGCGGGATGGAGCGCTTTCAGGTGGAATACGATGCGGTGTCCAAACAGTTGTTTGCGCAAGTTGGCTGGAGAATCAACGGTAACCAGCTTACCCTTCATAATGCCAATGCGGTCGCAAAGGCGGTCAGCTTCATCCAGATTGTGGGTGCATAGAAAGATCGTCTTGCCCTGCATGCGCAGTTCTGTAATGAAATCGCGCACCAAACGAGCGGATTCCGGGTCAAGACCGCTGGTGGGCTCATCTAAAAAGAGCACTTTTGGCTCATGCAGCAGCGCGCGGGCAATCGCCAGCTTTTGACGCATGCCTTTTGAAAAGCTGCCCGCTTCGTCAAAACGCCGCTCCCATAAACCCAACATACGCAGATATTTTTCAACCTGCCCGGCGACATCGCTCACATTGTACAGGCGGGCAAACAAGGTCAGGTTTTTCAACGCGCTCAGACGGTCGTACATACCCGGCGTTTCGGTCAGGATACCCACGCAGCGGCGGATTTCCTGATCCTGCCTGCCCAGTTCAAAATTGTTGATCACTGCCCGACCGGAGGTCGGCGCGATCAGACTGGTCAACATACGGACGGTGGTGGTCTTGCCCGCTCCGTTGGGACCGAGAAAGCCGAACACCTCCCCTTCGTTCACCGATAGGGTCAGGCTGTCGACCGCCCGGATCGGCTCCACGTTCTTGCCGCGGTTAAATTCTTTGGTCAACGCTTCAGTGTAGATCATTTTTCCTCTCAAGAAGGATGATTGCAATTGTTCACCAATGTGTCACTTTTCTATGGCTTTTCCTTCTCCCGATGGTAATATGCTTTTGGATTCGCTGCCGATTTCGCCAGAGTCGACCAGGCGAATGGTCTCTGCCAGCGCCTCAGAAAGGCTATATCCCATCCGCGCAGCGCGCTGTAAAAAGGAACGGGTCAGCTCTTCCAGCCCAGTTTTTCGCAATTCACTCATGACTTCTGGGTTCGCTTCTTCCCAAATGTACGTACCGCGTCCGCGCTGAGTGGAGATCAGCCGCGCTTCATCAAGCAGGCGGTAGGCGCGCCCAACGGTGTTGAAGTTGACGCGCAGTTCTGTGGCAAGTTCGCGTACGGTGGGGAGCTGATCGCCTAATTTCAACTCGCCGTGCGCCACCAGCCGCTCCACCTGGCGGGCAATCTGCAGGTAGAGCGGTTCATCCGAGCGAAAGTCAAGCCTGATTTTGCCGGTCAAAGGGTTCACACGGCAATCCTCCCGTTGTAGAATTGGTGCATTGTATTATTGTTGCTTTGTATCATTGTATATTACCAGACTCGATCTGTCAAGAGAGAATCCTGTGGTTCAGACAGCAGATCGGAAATACAATGGTTTATCGTCGCTTGGAAGTTCTAAAAAGACGAGACAAACCCCCACGAGGGCGGGTTGAGAACCCGTCCTTTTTCATTTTCTTCGATTGGGTATGCAGATAACGAGACCTGGTGTGGAAAAAAGGGCGCGCACCACGTCTCGTCCATGACGCAGGAATAATCTATGTCGCAACTGATTTGGTAAATACATGAAACTTCGGTGGTTTTTCCAGGTGTTTTTTTACGGCGCATAACTCGGCAGAGCGCACCAGCGATTCATAATATTTTTCTGGAAAGCTGGGCGGAACCTGAATTTCAAGATCAATTGTCTCGACCATACCGGTCATCGAGCTGCGGTTGACGCGCTCAATAATGCGGATGCCTTCAGTGGGCAGACCGCGCTGACGGCAAAAGCCCAATACGTAAATGCCAGCGCAGGTGCCGATGGATGCCAGGAACAGAGCAAAGGGCGTAGGCGCTGAGTCCTCGCCGCCGCCCGCAGGAGGTTGATCGGTTTTTACCGTGAAACCGCCAAAATGTGCGTCAACTTTTGCTCCGCCGGGAAAATCAATGATCATTTCCATGAAAATCTTCTCCTTGTTCGAGAAAGTTGGTCACATCTTATCCCAATTTTGATTCATTGATCAAGGAAAAGTAACACCTTTTTTCTAATCTCTTGTCCGAATTGGAGTAATACGTCTTAATAATATTTGGATGATATATATCCAATGAATTAAGAACTTCGCCACTACAAAGAGCATGTGTTTTTTTTTAATATTGGATCAATGCTAAAAAGAGAAGTGTTTGACATCAGCCTGTGGCATGGTTTCACCCCTCAACAATTGGATTTGCTGTATGGGATCATGCAAAAGTGTCATTTTACCAAAGGCATGGTAATATTTAATCAAGGCGAAGTTGCGGAATACCTGTACATCCTGTTAACTGGCGAGGTGGTGATCCAGTACAAACCCTACGACGGTCCAGAGCTGGTCGTTGCTCACATTTGCCCCGGCGGTGTCTTTGGCTGGTCGGCAGCACTGGGCAGAGATGAATATACCTCTGGGGCGGTTGCCATGACCGAAGGAACTGCTTTGCGTGTCAATGGAAAAGAATTGCTATGCTTTTGCCAGCGGAACCCAGAAATTGGGGCAGTGTTATTAGACCGCATGGCAGATGTGATCGCCGAACGATTGAGCAATACGCACAGCCAGGTACTCCAGATGCTCAGCCAGCGAATTGATACCGAGAGCGAGTGTTGGAAGAGGTTAAACCACGATGACTGAAAATACAGGAACAAGCCATTCTCCCCAGGAGCGCATGAAAGCGTTGATCGAAACGCTGGATTCGTACATCAGCCATTATCACGGCGGCGGCGTCGAACTGGTAGAATTTACGGGCAATGTAGTCAAGGTTCGCCTGGGCGGCGCCTGCCTTGGTTGCCCGTTATCGCCCACCACCCTGCAGGGTTGGGTCGCTGGGACGATTCGCCAGTTCTTTCCCGATGTGGAGAAAATCGAAGCGGTTGAATAGGGGAGATACGATCAAGTCAGGCGGCGTGTAAGGTATTCCTGATTTTGTGAATGAACTGCTCCAACCACGCCAGCTCATTTTGGAGCTGAGTCAGGCTGTACTCGAAAAGAGCCTGTACGTGAGCGGGCAGTTGATCCGCGCCATCTGCATCCCGCTTTTTTGACACTTTCTCCAGGCGTTCCCTGACCGCGCTGCGCTGCATTTCCAACGCAGTGAGTTGTTCTGAGGCGGGCAGAGCAGGCAGATTTGCCAGCGCCAGCATAAAATCTGCACTGAACTGCCGCGGAGCAGCCAGCCGGGTGCGTACGGCTTCGCGGTAGGCTATTACGCCAAGTGGCGTGAGTTGATAGATTTTGCGCGCCGGGCGGTCCGGCTCCAGATGGGTTTCGCTGCTTAACCAGCCTTCGGCTTCCAGTTTATTAAGCACATAATAGATCGAAGAGAAGGCAATCTCCGTCCACTCGCGCATCCCGCGCTGCTCAATGAGTTGATCGATCTGGTAGCCGTAACGCGGGCTTTCCGCTACCAATCCCAGCACAGCCAGTTCAGTATTGGTCATAATCACTCAAACTTGGTCTATTATTATAGTATTCTAATTATATAATATTTTTCGTGCCTGTCAAATGCTGTAAGTTGAGGGGTTCACTTAAACTCGCATAAATCATCGGGAATGCGGGTTGTCTTATGCTGTTGAGAACGGAGCGCAGCAATTTCTACAATACCTTAGAGGTAGACGCGCCGCAGCAAAAGCGCTTGCGGTTGAAAAGCTATTAATTCCTTTATAATAGAAGTGCGATCAGGATAAGCCGCTTTGTGTAATATTACGAACCTGAACCGAAAAAGACCAGGTCGAAAGACCAGGTCGAAAGACCAGGTCGAAAGACCGGGTCGAAAGACCGGGTCGAAAGACCGGGTAGATCGAAAATTAGTCACGGAGGGAAATAAGATAGTATGAACAGAAATTTACCTTCTCTTATCATCGGGTTGTTCTTAATCATCGGCGGGGGGCTGCTTCTGCTGCAAACTCTGAATGTCATCGCGCTGAATTGGGCGCTGGTCTTTAGCGCCTTGTTTTTGAGCGGGGGACTGATCTTTTTGGGAGTGTATCTATTTAACCGCGACCATTGGTGGGCATTGATTCCGGGTTGCAGCATGTTGGGACTGGGGACGCTGATTGGCAGCAGTACGGTTCTTCCCGGTTATTACGGGAATGTCGGCGCCAGTATCTTTTTGTTCAGCATTGGGCTTTCGTTTTGGCTGATCTATGCCACACGGCGCGAATTTTGGTGGTCAATCATCCCGGCGGGGGTGATGACCTCGGTGGCATTAACCGTGCTCCTGTCGGGATTCAGACATGAAGAGTATGGCGGTGTGGTGATGCTGCTCGGGCTATCCGTCACCTTTTTGCTGGTAGCGGTGCTGCCTTCTCCAGAAGGCTCACGGCGTTGGGCGTTGATCCCGGCAGGAATCCTGTTCGGGGTAGCAATGCTGACTTTTGCAGCCTCCAGCCTGTTATTCAACTACTTTTGGCCGGTTTTGTTAATCCTGGCAGGGATTTACCTGATCGTCCAGCGCAACCGCTAAGCGGAGCTGCTCCATCGACCATGTTCTGCGCTTTGCCCCCGTTGAAACCAGCCTTTCTGCTCTGGGCGGGGCTGCTGCTGGCGCTGGCGGGCTGTTTTGATATGGGTCAGAGCCGCCAGCCGCAAACTGCCAGCGAGGCGGCAGCCGCTCCCGCTGCGTTTCAGTCAACCCCTATGCCCACCGCTACTCCTGCCCTGACGCCCACTGCGGAATCTATTCCCACCCCCCTGCCGCAGCCAACCCCTTTTCCCACCTCTTCTGCCAGCCCTCCGGTTTCCCCGCAGATATGCTCTCCGGTCGAGGGGTTCGGGCGTGATCAGCTCCAAAAATCAATCACCAACCCCTTCAACCCGCCCCGCGCCGGATCGGATGATCCGCATCAGGCAATCGATATCGCCGATATGCTGCCCAACTCGCGGATAGCGGTGGAGGGTCGGGCAGTTCGGTCGATGCTGGCGGGCAAGGCGGCGCTTGCCTCCCGCGATCGATTTCCGTATGGTAACCTGGTGATCATCGAAACCCCTCTCCGGGATTTACCGCCCGCCTGGCTTGAGCAGCTGCAATTGTCCAAGCCGGATTTTAATTTCCGCTCGACCTCCGCCCTCACCTGTCCGGCGCTCACACCCGCCCCAGCCTGGAACCGCGAAGAGTCCTCGCTCTACCTCTTGTATGCGCACCTGAAAGATGCCCCTTCATTGAAAACCGGTGATTCCGTCGGCTGCGGCAGTCCGCTGGGGGCAATCGGCAAGACCGGCAATGCGCTAAATCCTCACCTTCACCTCGAAGCGCGGGTCGGACCCGCCGGAGCGCGCTTTGCGGGCATGGCGCACTATGACGCCAGCGCCTCCGCGCAAGAAATGGCTGCCTATTGCGCCTGGCGGATCAGCGGAGTCTTCGCGCTGGTCAACCCCATGCGCCTGTTGGGGTTATTGCCCTGAGACAGGTTGATTTTTCTTCCACCCAACAAGATTGTACAGCTTTTTTACTGCCTTTTCCCCTCTCCGTCGGTATAATAAAACACGATGAGCGAACAGGGTGAACCGCTGAGTGAGCGTGAGATTGAGATTCTGAGCCTGGTAGCAACCGGGGCAGCCAATAAAGAAATTGCGCTACGCCTTTCCATCAGCCCGAACACGGTCAAGGTGCATTTACGGCGGATTTTTATCAAGATTGGGGTGGCATCGCGCACCGAAGCGACGCTTTACGCCATCCGCAGCGGGATCGTGCCTCGCGAGGCAGCCTTACTAGGTGAGCCGCCGGAATTAGAAGCAGAGGAATCACCTTCCGAATCGACTGCTGCCACTGTGATCAGCCCGCCAACAAAGAAACCCCTGATACAAGACTGGCGCTGGAGAGTAACCGCCGCGCTGGTTTTGTTACTGGTCGCCGCTGGCAGCCTGGCGGCTTTCTTTTTGCGCCCCGCGCCGGTTTTGCCGCCGCCTGCAACACCCGCCGCGCCGCTGGCTGCCTCGCCCCAACGCTGGGCGGCGCTCAACAACCTGGCAACTGCCCGAAAGGGCATGGCGGCAGTCAGCAGTGAAAATGCCTTCTACCTGATCGGCGGCGTCACGCCAAGCGGGATCAGCCAGTCCACCCTGCGATTTCTGCCCCTGGCAAACCGCTGGGAGGAACTGACACCCAAACCCACGCCAACCACCGACATCCAGGCGGCAATCTTAGGAGAGAAAATCTACGTCCCCGGCGGTCAATTGCCCAATGGGGCGGTCAGCAATGTCCTCGAAGTGTTTGATCCGCGCCGCAACCAATGGGAACAACACGCGCCGCTGCCGCAGGCGTTGAGCCAATATGCTCTGGCAGCCTTTGAAGGGCGTCTCTATCTGTTCGGCGGCTGGACTGGTAAAGAATATTCAGCCGAAGTCTATCAATATGACCCATCGCAAGATGTCTGGGAGCGCCGTCAGCCGTTGAAAAGCCCGCGCGCCTTAAGCGCAGCAGTTACCGGTCGCGACCGCATTTACCTGATGGGGGGATATGACGGACAGCAAGCGCTGAACGAGAACCTGTCGTTCTTCCCCACACGCGGGCAAAGCGGCGAGACGGTATGGGAAGAACGCGCGCCATTGCCAAAACCGCGTTACGCGATGGGCGCGGCTATGCTGGCGGACCTGATTTTCCTGGTTGGCGGCGTCAGTAAGCCCGATGCAGGCAAAGAAAACCCAGCCGCTGCCCTGCCCCTGCTGGAATATGTTCCCCCCTCAGATCAATGGCTAACCCTCGATACCCCGCTGCAAGAAGTGGGCAGCCAGCCAGCAGTGGTTACTTTTAGCAATTATTTGCATATATTTGGCGGAGAAGGCAAAAACGGCGCCTCCGCCGGACACCAGACCTATCAAGCCATTTACACCATCGGCATCCCGATTATCAAGGATCAATAACGATGAAATTCAATTATTCCAAAATATTTCTGGTCGGTTTTGGGTCGTTTGGTTTTAGCCTGGTCTGGATTATTTATAATTCGTATGTCCCTCTGTTCCTCGAAAGCCGCTTTCAATTGCCCCCGGCGTTGATCGGTTTCTTTATGACGCTTGATAACATTGCGGCATTGTTGATTCAACCACCCATCGGCGCATTTTCCGACCGGCTGCGCTCTCCGCTGGGGCGGCGGCTGCCATTTATTCTAATCGGCGCGCCGGTAGCCGCGGTGGTGTTTGGGTTGATCCCGCTGGCAGGCGCGCTGCCGCTCTTCGTCGCCTGCACTACCACCCTGTTGCTCAGCATGGCGTTGTGGCGCACGCCGGTGGTAGCCTTAATGGCGGATGTCACCCCGTCAGATAAACGCTCGCAGGCAAATGGCATCACCAATTTTATGGGTGGCATCGGTGGCATTATCGGCGCGCTGGGCGGCTCTGCCTTGTTCCGGGTGAATGAAGCCTATCCTTTCTGGCTGGGTTCGGGATTGATGGTTCTGGCAGCGTTGATGCTGCTCTTGTTCGTTAAAGAACCCAGGGAACATCTTGAAAATCGTGAGGTCATCCCGGGGTTCATTGACACCTTGAAATCGGTGCTGCGCAACCGAGAAAAAAGTGTGCTGTTTATGTTGTGCGCCATCCTGACCGGATACCTGGCATATAACGCAATTGAAGCCTTTTTTACCCTCTATGCGGTCAACCATTTGAAGCTATCGGGAGCAGACGGCGCGAATCTGCTGGGTCAGTTTGTGTTGACCCTGGTCCTATTCGCCATACCTGCCGGTTGGATCGGCAGCCGCATTGGTCGCCGGGTGACGATTATCAGCGGTTTTGCGGTGCTTGCCGCCATTTTGCTGGTCATTTTTTGGCTGCCCGCCGCGCAGCTCAGCATTCCGCTGGCTTCTGCGCCGGCGTTGGGTACGATCCGCGTGGTCGGCACGCTGTTAATGGTGGGTGGCGCTGCCTGGGCGTTGGTAAACGTCAACGTGCTACCGGTGATGGTCGATATGACCGAAGACCGCTCGGTCGGCACCTACACGGGCATTTATTACATTTCGTATACGCTGGCAGCCATCCTCGGACCGAACCTCAACGGCTGGGTGGTGCAGTTCTCCGGCGGAAACTACAACCTGGTGATGTTCACTTCGGCGCTGTTTTTCAGTATTGCCATTTTGTGCATGACCGGCGTCCGGCGCGGGGAAGCAAAACGACAGGGGGGTTAGCGGGAGCTTTTGTTGAGTGCCTGTACCAACAGCACAAGGCTCCACACGGCGACCAGTCCCAAAATCACAGCTACCCATAAGGTCAGGCGGATGCGGATGAGCAATTCGAGTGCGGCGAGCAAACAACCGCCCGCCAGCACGATCCCTAATCTCGCCAGGTGGCGGCGTTGAATGCGGTCGAGGGCTGGCGTCCAGTTCTTTACCGCTTTTAAGTTGCGGTCAAAATACGCGAGATCCCAGGCAGCCAGGCTGGCAGCCACCCCCGCCAGCATGGCTGCCGGGTTCAGCCCAGCCAGCAGCCCCACTCCAGCCGCGATCAGAAAAAAGATGAAGCCGATCGAAGGATACCAGTTCCAGTTGCGCAGTAGCGCCGCCAACCACAGCCCACCCAGCACGGCTACCGCGATTGCCAGCGGAAAAACCCTTGCCAGAATGTAGCCCGCCCCCAGCGCGATAACCGCCAGCGCCAGCGAGGCAAAGAACAGCTTACGGGTCAGGGTCATGTCAGCGCCTCCCACACCAGGCGCGCCGCCGGTCGGCGGTCAGGCGAAATGCGGATCACCTCGCCCAAATCGCGTTCGACTGACCAATCAATCACGCGGATCCCTACCCGGCGCATACGCCGCAGCATTAACTGGCGCTCGATCACTGCCAGGCGCACCGCCAGGCGGGCAATATCCTCCGCCTGGTAAAAAGCCGCCTCAAAATGAACCGGGTCGGGGCTGATCACCAGCACCTCGTACCCATGCGAGCGGATGCGCCCCAGCACTTTGATATCTTCGAGCATCAGCGGGCTGACCAGCACAATTTGCGACTTGGGGGGAAAGAAGCGCACCGGCAGGAAATTAAAACTTTCCAGGGCGAAATTTTCGCCGGTGCGCGCCTCTGCCAACGCCCGGCTGATTCGTTCGCGCTGCATTTTGCCATAGCCAGGAAATACCCGTTCGATGCCGTTGCCATAAATGAGCAAACCCACCCGGTGACCTTCGCGAAGGTAGGCTTCTGCCAGAGAACCCGCCGCGCGCACGCTGTATTCGAAGAGCGAAGTGTGCGGCGCGCGGATATCGGTCTGCTTGCGCGCGTCGAGGATGATACCCACATCAGCAATCCGCTCTTGCTCATATTCGTTGCTATAAAGGTCATCCCCGCTGTGCGCAGCCACATGCCAGTTAATTCGGCGCAGCGGGTCGCCAGGCTGATACTGGCGAACGCCGTAAAAATCGGTGCCGGAACCTGGGATGCGCGCCGGGATCGACCCGGCAAAACCGCGCGTCTGGCGCGGGCGGATTATCGGGCTGCGAATGGAATAAAAGAGGGGCATAACGGTCAACGAGGCTTCAGCCGTCACATTGCTTTCGCTTTGGAAAAAACCAAACGGATCAGCAGCCAGAGCGTGCAATCCCTGGAATTCATACTTTCCGCGCGGCAGAGTGATGAAATATTGGAACTCGAAGGATTCCCCCGGCGGCAGGATGGTGAAATGGCGGATTTCTCCATCCACCACTGCCGGGTGGTGCGGCAGTATGTCCTGCAATATCATCTCCTGCAATTCGCTGCCTTCGTTGCGCACCCGAACGGTGACCAGCACGGCTTTCTTTTCGGATACTTCAGCAGAGTTGAGCAGGCGTTCCGCCGATAAGCGGATTCGCTCCGGCGCCTGGAAAACCGCCGCTGCCAGGTAGAGCGCCAGCGGCATGATCAAGGCAATCAGGTCGCCGCGCAGGCTGAACAGCGCCACGATAAAAAACGCCAGGATAGCCAGGCAAACCAGCCAGAAGCGACCCGTCATGCGACCTCGTCCATTCTAGCGGTTTTTCAATACCGGCACCGCCACCGATTGCGCCACTTCATCGACAACATCCTCGGCGGCACGCCGCACTGTCCACAGATCGGGTTCAAGGATCAGGCGGTGACACAAGACTGGTCGCGCAAACCGTTTGACATCGTCTGGCAGCACAAAAGCGCGCCCCTGAAGCGCCGCCCAGGCGCGTGACAGCTTGAGCAGCGCCAGTGTGCCGCGCGGACTGGCGCCGACCGATACCTGGCGGTGAGAGCGGGTGCGGGTGACTATATCCACGATATAACGCTCAATATCCGCATCGACATAAACTGTCTCAACCGCCCGGCGCATGGCGAGCAGCCCGCCAGCATCGGTGACGGCGGTCAGGTCAACACTGTCCTTTTGACGCTGGCGTCGGCGGCGCAGGATTTCCTGCTCATCTTCCGGGCTGGGATATCCAATCGCCAGCTTCATCATAAAGCGGTCTAACTGCGCCTCGGGCAGCGGAAATGTGCCCTCGTATTCGATCGGGTTTTGAGTCGCCACCACAATGAAAGGCTCCGGCAGGGGCATCGTCTCCCCCTCGATTGTCACCTGATATTCCTGCATAGCTTCGAGCAAAGCCGATTGGGTCTTGGGCGAAGCACGGTTGATTTCATCCGCCAGGACGATATTGGCAAAAACCGGTCCTTTACGCAGCACAAAGCGGTTTTCGGAGCGGTTGTAAATATACCCGCCAGTGATGTCGCCGGGCAGCAGGTCAGGCGTAAACTGGATGCGCTTGAACGCCATTCCCAACGCCGCAGCAAAACTGTTGGCGATCAATGTCTTTGCCAGCCCAGGATAATCCTCCAGCAGGATATGCCCGCCGCTGGAGAGGATGGCAGCCATAAGTTTTTCAAGCTCGCTGCGCTTGCCCACCACCGCCCGCTCCACCTCGCTAATCACCCTGGTTGAAAGCTCGGCTACTTCGCTGATATTCATCATACACAAATCTCCAAATAATAAATTAACTCAGTTCGGGATGGATCGCTTGTTGTCCAACGGCAGTTCTGGCTGACCGGATTGAGCGCGCCGGATCTCCAACTGGTCTTCGAGCAAATCTACCAACCGGCTGACTTCCCGCATATCGAGTCCGGCAGCAGGCTTACGCTTCCAACTCAGCCAGTCTAACAGGCGCTGCCAGACGCCGGGTTGGGGGGCGTAGCATTCTTCAGCCCAGGATTTTGCGTAATTTTCCAATGCGGGCGGAAGCATGATCGCGCCGCTGCGCAGACCTTCTTCCACCTCGCGCGGCGTCAGGTTTTCGCGCTGACCCAGCGTTCCCAGAACCAGTTTTTTTAACTCCAGGTTGAAATAGCGCCGCGAATACTCGCCGCGCGATCCCAGCACCATCTTGGCTGCCCAAAAGGCGACCCGCCCTTTTTCTACAACCTCGAGCCGGTTTTCTGCTGTGCGCGGCAGGCGCGCCGGGCGCAGGCTTAACCCGCGTAGCAGCAGGATCAAAAATACGAATACGGCGGTCAGCCACAAAAAGGACTGGTCGATGCTGTTAATTACCAGGTTTGCCAGCCAAACACCGTAAAGGATAGGCAAAACCACCCCCTGATAAATGAAATCACGGGCAAAAAACACAAATCCCAGGCTGACCAGGATGGTCGTCAGGGTTGCGAGGATCAGCGTCTGGCGGTTCACTGTTCCCCCCGGCAATATTGCACAATGGCTACCAGACTCTGCACTGCCATATATTCCTGCTTTTGCCCAGCCTGCACGCTGCCGTAACGGACTTCTTCGAAAACACGAGTCAGGGTGCGCACCGGTTCGGCTGGCAAACCAAGCTTCACCAGTCGCTCCTCAAATTCGCGGGGAGTGGCTGCCAGTCCCCGCTGAATACCTCGTTCCTGCGCCAGCAGTTCGTTCATTTGATAATAACAGCGAATGACAGTGTCTTTTAAGTCTTTTCCAGATTGCAGCGCATCTACCGCCTGCTGCGCCTTCTGCGCCAGCCGGTCGAGCGATTCACGCCGCTCGATGCCGCGCTCCGAAAGGAAAAAGCGCAGCAACCCCACCACCAGCAGAGTAGTCAGACCGACCAGCACAACTGTCACCACGATCATGATCCAGGGAGAAGCCGAAGCAATAAATTCCTCCGCCTGGGCAAAAGAAACCGGCATCGGTTCGAGACCCGCCTCATTTGCTGCCGGTTCGCGCCCGCCGTTTTCACGCCGGGCAAGGTTGATGAGGATATTTTGTAACCAAAAAATAAACGCCAGCAGCAACACCTGGGTGAGCAGGCGGCGGCGCCCGGCGGGCGTCCAAAGACTGTAAATGATGTAAATGGGTAAAAGAACCAAAACAAACGCCAGCAGCACGCGAAACGTCAGGATGATTGTCTGCCCAGATGATTCCTCACCTTCTGGGGTAAGGGGAGGGCGATCGTTTGGCATCAGATAGAATGGGGTGCCGGGTTGCAGCGCCATATTGTTGATCCCAATGCTCAAGACGATCATGGTGATCAGCGCCGCCAATAAAAAAACAAGCGACCGCACTCTGCCCGAACGATTCATGGTTTGATTGTATCACTTTCGAGATTGTTTCAGCGCAAATGAAACGTGGTGTACACCTTTTCCACCAGTTCCAGTTCAGCCGATACCGGTTTCAAGCTCGATTTCAGCGATATCACGTAGATCCAGCCTTCTTTTTCGATCCAGACATCCCTAAATCGCAGCCAGGGTTCACCCCAGGGGCGCTCATACGACCGCACCAGCGCTTTTCTGCCGTCCATGTTTCCTTCACTGGTCTGATCATTGCGAATTTGATTGGCGATAGCGGTGTACGTCTGAGTGAATTCCTGCCCAAGCGACGACCCTTTGGGCATCTCGCGGCGGGCAACGGTTAGCACGGCATTGTACTGGTCTTGGTACACTTGCACCAGGATTTCCAAATTGAGATTATAGTAATTCCAGGCATTTTTACCACTTGCCAGCGGACCATTTTTCACCTTCCAGCCAGAGGTGATTTCAAACTGGAACAGGTCGTTCTGCACTGTGCCACTGGGAATAAGCTGATTTGGCTTAGAAGGGATGAGGGTTGGCGCAGACGGGGTGAGTCCGGCGGGTGGAAGTGCGCAGGCACAAACCAGGATGAGCAGAGTAAAAACTATCCATCTTTTCATCTTCTACCTCCCAATTTGCGTCGTAGGTGAACAGGCGCTTCGATCAATATCCACCCTTAAGTATGCACGATTTTTGATTTTCGGGGCGGCTGAAGAGGGGTGGAGACCTGTCCAAGACTGGCTGCGGTTTGTTGCTGCGAGCCGCAGTCACCAACCGAAGGCGGTCTTCTTGCAGCGCAGCAATCGATTTCCAGTACAATTAAGCCATGACCAAGCCGTTAATCGACCTGCCCTATGCCATTCTGATCGGTTTAACCCCGTTGATCCCGCTGCCGTTTGTGGATGATTGGGTCGCCTCTCTGCTGATGCGGCGCATGGTCAGCGAACTGGGGCTGGCGTACAAGATCAAGTTGACTCGGGCAGAGATTGACCACCTGATCGCTGGTGAAGCTGTCGGCTGTCTGGGCGGCTGCTTGAGCAGCCTGCTGCTCTATCCGCTGCTCAAGCGCATTCTGCGCGAGGTATTCTTCATCCTGGAGTGGCAGCGGGCAATCAACTTTGTCAGCCAATCCTACTATTACGCCTACCTGCTGGACACCGTGTTTGAAAACGGCTGGTACACCCCCGGCAGTCTGGCGCGGGCTGCCCAGGTGAACGCTGCCATTCACCGGGTGCGAAAGACTGCCAACACCAGCCTGGTGCGGCGGGTGGTAGAATTTCATTTCAACAACAGCAAAAATGCCGTAACCGGCACTGCGCGCTGGCTTTATACACAATTAAAAAATATATCTCTCCAGCGCGCCGGGCAGCGCTTGCGTGGACTATGGAATGGCATTCGGCGCAAAAAGCCAATCCCCTATCCACCGCCTGTGGACACTCCCGACCCGGTAGTTGAAGGGAAAGGGAGCGCGGCAGAAACCTCCCCTACATCCGCACCCGCTGAAGCGACAACGGATGAAGCAGCGGATGCCCCCTCAACAGCCGTCAAAAGAAACGGCTGGCGCGGCTGGTTTACCCGCCGCCGAGAGCAAGGTAAATCAGCGTATAGATCGTCGCCGCGCCAGCCACCGCCCCGCAAGAACCGCCCATTGGATGAAGTGCTGCACATGGAATTTCTTTGGCTGCGAGTTGGCGAGCTGGCTGTCAAGATTCAAGAAGACCTCACCCGCCTGCCGCGCGGTCATTTTGACGAACTGAAGAAACGCCTGGCAGACGAACTGGCTGTCAATCCATCGCCGCCCTTTCAGGAAGGCGATACTCTTCCCATTCGCCGCAGCCGTCGATAGCCCCGGCAGAAAAAAAGAGGCGCTTCCACCGACCAGCGCAGAGAAAGAGGCTGATCGAGGGAAGCGCCCTCGTGTATAAGTCGGTGAAGCGGTTAAATCAGCGGGTCGAGAGACGCGCGCGGCGCACAAAAATGATCACGGCGATCAGCACCAGCGCCATGCCGAACAACATCGGCAGCCCGACATCCTCAGCAAAACCGGTGGTCGGCAGCGCGGTGGCGGTGGGGGTCAAGCCGGTGCCACCCGGCGTACCCTGGGCAGTAGCAGTCAGTTTGCCCTCCGCCGCCTGGGTGAGCAGCGCCGCCACGGTGGCTGTACGCGAATCGGGGGCAGTCGCCTGCGGCGTGGCTGCTGTGGCGGTGGGCTGAGCAACAACGGCGGTGTTAGTCGGCGCTGCCTGGGGTGCCAGAGTGGCGCTGGGCAGCGGAGTGGGGGTGACTGAAGGAGTGCGCCGTAACTGAGCCAGCATGGCAGCCGTGGCTTGCTGCTGTGTGGCTTCTGCCGCAATGAACGCGTTTTGGGTCAGGGTGGCGGCTGCTTTTGCCTCGCTGGCGCGCCGATTTGCCGGAAGGATCACAACCGCCGCAACTACCATTGCGATGATCGCGATCACAAAAATCACACCCAAGACGGCAATCGCCACCACAAAATTGCGATTTCCTCCGCCCGAGCTGCTGGATGGTTGAGAAGGTTCTTCCTCAAAACTGTCTAATTCATTATTGTCGTAATTTGTGGTCATTGATTTGTATCTCCTCAATTAGTTTAGCATAGTTCGCGATTCAGGTCAGCCAATTACCTCAAGATTTGCCAGAGGAATATCGACTTTATCGACATTATCCAAAATCACTTCTGCGACCCGCGTTCTCAATCCATTCGGCAGACGCTTTAGTCCTGGTCGCACCTGTACCAGACGACCTACCCTGCCGGTATAAGGCGCGCCCTGCACTCGCACCGTCTGGTCAGGTTGAAAAAACGCTATCTCCGACGGTGCGTGTCCTTCTGCTGGCAAAGGGATGATCAATTCCGGGCGGTCGCCGGTGAAGGCATCCCAGGCGATGCCGTTGACCGAAACATCCCGTTTTTCACTGCCGCTCAACAGGCGGAATGCGGGGGGCGAAAGCGGAATTTTGCCAAAGCCCTCAATCACCACCACCGGGCAGGAAAGACTGGCAGCCAGCGGGATCAATTCGGCGCTCATACTGCTCAACACCAGTCCGCGCAGTGAGAGATCATTTGCCATGCGCAGCACTTCAGCGCGCTCGCAATATCCCCCCAGCAGAACCGCGCCGCGCATACTCACATCGAGCTGATCGCGGGTCAGCTCACCATCAGGCGCCTTCAACAGCACCAGCAGCAGCCCCAGGTCGATCTTGCCATTGCCCCACATCCCTTGTACAATCGCGCCATCAGTTTCGAGGATGACGCCTCGCTCCGGGATGACTTCCATCACTGTTCCGGGCAGCCCCGCCACCAGATCAAAGGGTTTTCCTGCCAGTTCCAGCAGCACCTGCCCGTTCGACATCATCATAATTTCGCCATCTTGAGGGGCACGCACATAGCGGGCGAAGATGCCAGGCACGCGCGCAATGACATCTCCTTTTTTCAGGCGGTCGCCCACCCGCACTTCAAACAGGCGTTCCACCTCGCTGCTGCGGGGAATGCCCAGCTCGCGGCAAATATCCACCAGCACGTGGCGCGCATCGACTTTGGACTGAGCGATGACATCCGCCGGACCGACCACCTGTCCTTCGCGCACCAGCACATTGCCTTCATTGGGCAACATGCGCGCGCGGCGGATTTTTGCCAGGGGGAGGATGTGAGTAACAGGAGCCAGCATAGTCCTTGATCCTTTAGATAGCTTATCTGTCGGCGTTTTCTTCAACAGCGAGCGCCCAGGTTTTTAGCAGTTCAATGCGCTGATGGGGGTCAGCAGGCAGTTGTATCGGTCTGCCACGCGCATCGACCACCGCGCCTAACGCGCCGCCCACCACTCGAAAACTGGCGCTATCCCGCCACCCTTCGACCCGCGCGCCGCGCAGGGGTGTCATGTGAATCCGCGCCGCCTGTCCGGGTCGGAGCGGCAATCGGCTGATTGATCCTTGTTTGATCTCCAGGCGGGTATCACCGCCGTCTTCATATTCCAGCCGCACGCGCAGCACCGGCGCGCCGCGCCGCGCCCGGCAGTCCAGGTTGATCACACAGCCCAGGTTGGTCAACATGCCAGTCTCAAACATCTGCACCGGCAACAGCGGGTTGATTTCGGCGGCGGCTCCAATGGAGGGCAGCAAACTGTGGGTGTCCAGTACCAGGTTCGATATGCCCAACGGTTGGATTCCGTCCAGCGCCAACAGCAGGCTTTGCCCCAGGGTTGCTGCGCGCGTTAACACCGCGCCGTTGACCAGGATAGGATCAAAGCTGCTGCCCACTACACGCCAGTGCGCCGCGGTTTGGCGCAATGCCAGGCGCAGGATCTCGCGGGCGGTCGCTTGTTCTATCGCCAGATTCTCATCTGTCAGCGGGAGCGCACCTGGCAGCGCACTCTTTTGCCAGAGCGCATTGCGCACATCGCGCTCTTGAGCAGCGAAGGGCAGCCACTGCAAGATTTCCGCCAGGCGCATTTGGGCAAGCGCGGCAGGCAGCCCTTCTCCCATCCCAAAGGGCGAAAGCACGTTTAAGCATTGGGTATGCCCACCCAGGGCTGACGTGATAACGGTTGAACTGCCGCCGAGGTCAACCCCCAGCACGGCGCGTTGAGCGCCATACACGCGGCTCAGGAAGCGCACCATGCGGTTAAAGGCATACGCGGTCGACTTAATCGGCGCGCTGCTGAGTGGGGTAAGCGCTCCCAAACCACCGATCTGTTGGGCGCGGATATCTGCGACTACTTTGGAAAGAACCTCGAGCGGCGCGTTCAGGTCTTCGACATCGATGGTCGGGCGAATATTGGGGGTCAGGTGGACGGTGGTGATGCCCTCTAACCCTTCTTTAATCCGTTTTGCCAGCGCCTGATTGCCCGAATAAACCACCTGCGGACGTCTTTGGGCAGGAAGGATGCGCAGCGCCAATGAAACGAGGTCGACCATTTTCAAGACCGATCGGGATGCGCCGCGCTCGGTGCCGCCCGCCAATAAAATCAGGTCGGGGCGAGCGTGTATCAGCGCATCCACCTGCAATTCGGGCAGTCGGCGGTCGTTCAGGCTCAAGCTCTCTACCACCCTGCCAGAAATACTGTCAGCCAGGCGCTGGATACTTTCCAGCGAAACCCCTGGCAGCAACCCCACGGCTGCCAGGCGCAGCGGAGGACCGGCAGAGATGGTCACCACCAGGCGGTCAACCCCGCTGCCGTCTGGTTGTTCAGGGATGATCAGGCGGCTGGCGGAATCGATCAACACCTGCCCGGTTACTTCCTGCAAGCTCTGGATGGCGTGGTGAATCCCTTCACCAATATCGCAGAAGGGAGCGTTGGCGGTGCTGGGCGCTGAAGCAGAAGCGATCAGGCGGTAGGCATTATCCACCACCGTGAAGAGAGCAACCCGCGTGTTCACCGAACCAATATCGATGGCGAGGATCGAATCATCGTGGAGGGATGCAGGGTTTTCGCTCATAACAGTCCCCCCATTGTCAGAAATTGCCGGACGGTATCGAGCAGGAAGGCTAACCGCTCTAATAAGGCGGTAAGTGCGGCAATATAAACCCCAGCGAAGACCGACCCCAGGGTAATGCCGATGAAGACCTGTCCAATCTTTGCCAGAAATTCGACCCACGCGGGTCGGCTGGCACGCGCCTGGCTTTGGCTGCCGGGGGCGCTGGCAGGCAGCGAGGCGCCGAAATGGAAGTAAACCAGAGTGGTGATGGTGCCTGCCAGCAGCACGCTGCCCTCAAACAGGCGGTAGAGCGGGTCGCCGGGAGGTAAGGAGTTCGAAAAGTCGAAGGGCGTCAGCGCGGCGTTAAATTGACCGAACAACGTACCGGTTACGGCGCCGCCCACCACAACCGCAGCGCCCACCCCCACCAGGTATGCCATCGAGAAGTTCCCCAGGCGGGTGAGGCGGGGTGATAGTTTTGCCAACAGCAGCGCACCCAGCACCAGCGGCGCAAGCATGATCATCAACTCGGTAGCGCTGCTAGTCAATAACGGTTCAAACAAGCGCGGAATCAACAACTGCTGCACCACCTGGGCGGCGGTGTATCCCGCTGCCACGCCGATAAACAGGTAAATCGCTGCGCGGTATAGAAAATTATCGCCCAAGAGGTAACTGAACACCATCAAGGTCAAGATGAAACCTGCCGCCATCCAGATCAAATCCAGTCCCATCGCTATCCTCGCTTTCCTGGGCGGCGTGAAAGGCTTGCCGCAGCCTGTATCAATCCGCCTGCCAGCAGGATCAGGATGCTGAAGATGACGCCCAACTGGTACGCGCCCCAAAAGAGGCTGGCTGGACCGCTTCGTTGCGCCGCCGCCTCATAGGCAGCACTGCCCGCTAACCCAGCGACCAGCCCCTGTACCTGTCCACTGTCGAGATAGGGTAAAACCAGGGGAGCTGCCTGGGCGCTGCTAATCACATAAAACGGCTGCCGTATCCCTCCAGCGTTCCGCTGCATTGGGGTTTGCACCTGTTCAATCCAAGCGCGGGCAGTATCCGGCGAATCGGTCAAGATCAATACCGCCGAAAAATCACGCAGCTGGCTGATTCCCTGCAGGGCTTTTTGCGCCTGGAATGGTTTACCATCCAAAGCAGTTGGAAATACGCGCGGCAGCGGAGAATTAGCCAGTTCCGCCAGCGAGGTAGAACCGCCCGCCAGGTAACCCAGATTGGTAAACTGCTCTGCCAGCGAATAGTTGACGCCGATTTGGGCTAGCTGCACCAGGTCGGCTGCCAGAGCAGGACCAACCGGCAGCGTAGAAAGGCTGACCAGGCGCAGATTTTTTTCCATTAAGTGGCGCACCAAGCTCAACGAAGCCAGGCGCATCTCACCCGAAAGCCCGCCTTCGTATTCCACCGCCAACAGCACCGGCGCGCCGGGCGTCAGGCGGTCGATGCGCTGAAACAGAGTTTGCATTTGCGGCGAGGCAGCGGGCGGTGAGGTAAACTCGAAACCAGATACTGTCCACAGCACGAACGCCAGGATCAACATCAAGCTGATCAGCAGGCGAAACAACATGCGCGGCGCGTCTCCCCGGCGGGTCAAAACCGGGAAGGGACGGGTCTCTTCCGCCATCACCTCTTGCAGCAAGTTCAGGTTTTGCCGCTGGCGGTCACTGAGGTGCAAGTCGCTGCCATACACGCGGGCTTTGGCAGGCGCCGCAGGCATCCCCTGGATCGGCAGCACCCCTTGTAATCCTGCCAGAGGTCCCGATTTTTCCACGCGGTTATCCACCTCGTCAATGGCAAGGCTGCCTGCCGCTCCTGCCTGAGCCGGGCGCATTGCCTCGACCCAGTTGGGCAGTTCAGCCGGAGCCAGTTCCGCCGAAAGATCACCTTCTGCCTGTCCTGCCTGTTCGGGATGAGTCAACCAGTCTGGTAAATCCCCTCCCAACTGGGTAACATCCCCTGGCATTGTTTCACCTTGCAGCGGAGTGGATTCTACGGAGAGCAGGGGCGGCACGGAGATCAGCGAGGATTGATCGGCTGCGCTGGTTTTGATTTTTCGCAGCCATTCCGGCAAATCAGAAGCAGGTTCGGCAAAGGCGCTGGACGGCTCTTCGGCTGTAACTGCCTGCTCCGCAATTGACTCGTCAAAGGCAGGCTCGACAGCGGGCGTGCCAGTTTTCTTGAACTCCGACAGCCAGTCTGGCAATTCCGGCTCGCTGGGTGTAGGTAAAGGTGCCTCAGAAACGGCTTCCGGTTCGGCGGAAGAGGGAGTAGATTGAGGCAGTTCCAGAGCAGGTTGTGCCGCAGCAGATATTTCTTCTGCCGCTGCCATCTGCTGCGGGGCAGGCGGTTCGATGATTGTCGGTGGAACGCTGCTTTCGGTTGGCGCAGATTGGACTTCGCTGGCGAATTGGCTCAGCCAGGCAAGATCGCTTTCAGATGGAATCTCCGGCAACGCTTCACCCGCCGGGCGCGGCATGGCTTTTAGCCAATCGGGCAGCATTTCCGCTGGCTGCGCTTCCGGCTCAATCGATAGATCCTCCGCCAGACTGCTGGAAGGTTCAGCGCCCCAAACTGGAATTTCATTCCCCGGTTGAGTGGGTTTCTGTCCCAATTCATTCAGCCAGTCAGGAAAGTCTGTCTGGGATGTCAAATCCGGTTTGGAAGGTTGAGACTCTTCATGCGAAATAGAAGACAGCCAGTCGAGAGATGCAGGCTCGGCTTCTGTCGGTGTGGGCGGCAGTTCGGCTTCCGGCGCAGGCTGCTCTTCAGCGGCGGAGGTGGCTGCCAAAGAAGACAGCCAGTCGAGAGATGCAGGCTCGGCTTCTGTCGGTGTGGGCGGCAGTTCGGCTTCCGGCGAAGGCTGCTCTTCAGCGGCGGAGGTGGCTGCCAAAGAAGACAGCCAGTCGAGAGATGCAGGCTCGGCTTCTGTCGGCGCAGGCGGCAGTTCGGCTTCCGGTGAAGGCTGCTCTTCAGCGGCAGCAGAGGTGGCTGCGAGAGATGAAAGATCTGCAAGCCATTCGGGGAGGCTTTCACCGCCAATCGCGTCGGCGGGGGATGAAAAGAGGGCATCAGAGAGAGTATCGGAGGCGGCAGGCAATGCTTCTTCTGCAGGCTGTTCGGCGGGCTGGATGCGGCTTAACCAGTCGGGAAATTCTTCGGACTGGCGGCTTGCCTCTGCCTCATCACGGCTGCCCTCACCTGTTGATTCGAACGGAGACGCGCCAGAGCGCAGGCTGCTAAGCCAATCCTCAACATCTCCGCCTGAATCATTCTGACCGGCAGGCGGTGGTTGAGAGGACGGCGCCAGCGGCACCAGGCGCGCCCCGCAAAAGCGGCACAATTCCGCTTCGGAGGGATTGGTCTTGGAACACATTGGACATCGAATATCTGCCATAACGCCTTCTACCCGCTATACGGGCGATCTGCCCCCATGAGAATGCGCAGCCCAGCCGTCAGGCTGCCCAGCGCAATACCAATCAACAAACCTCGGCTGCCCGCCACCGGCAGGCGTTCAATAAATGCGGTCACATCCGCCAGCAGAGAATCACCCTGGCTGGGCAGCAGACCACTGCCAAGCGCAAGGAAAATCACAGCACTGACCAGGAAGACCACGCCCATCCAGCCTTTACGGTGCGAAACGAGCCGGATGCAGGCGAACAGCAGCACCACCGCTGCCAGCCCCATCAGGCTGGCTTCGATTGGCGCCTGGATCATGGTCACAACTTTTTGATACTGGGGATGGGCAGCGCCCAGCCACAGACCAGCGACAAAGGTGACCAGGAATGCCAGCAGGACGAGCAGGCTGTTGTAATCGGGGTTTTGTGAGGCGCTCAATTTGCGCCAATGCACGCCGAGTAAATTGAGGATGGCAACCAGCGTGGCGACGCCCGCCAGGATCACCCCCCACTCGATCAACAGGCTGCGAACTGCTGGCAGGTTGTATGCCTCGAGCGGGAAGAAATACCCCACCAGCACAATCAATCCAACCGAAATCGCAACAGCGGCAGAAACCGGGGCTCTCATAATCCATTAATCCCAAGTAGTTTCAAAGCTGCGCCAGCAATCAACCCTAAGATGATCAACCAGCGCAGGACGTCTTGCGCGCGCAGACTGGCGAAATGCGAAGCGCCGGCTTGCAGGTACGCCGAAACCGCGTAAACCTCCTCGCCGATCAAGGGGGATTTTGCCGCTGCATAGAGCGCCGCCTGGGCGGGGATGGAATCCGCCGCGGCTAATGTGAACGCACTGCGTTGATCACCGGCATCCACCATCAATACTGCCTCCGGACCAAAATTGCCCACCAGGATGTTGGCTGATATATGTTCGTCATGGATCACCGGCAGCGTACCCGCCACGTAGGAAAGCGGGGTAACGCCGGTCAAACGCGCGCGGTCTGGATCGTATAATTCAGGAGCGTGGGCAAGGCGGTAACTGGCTTGCAGTGCATCCTGGCTGAGCAGCGCCAGCGCCCCGTCGCCGGAGGTGGAAATCGGCGGGCGATCACTGATGGAACTCATCTGCGCCACTCGTTCGAGCGCGCTTAACCCCACCAGGGCAGAACCAGCGGTTGGAGCGACCAGGCTGGATTTTCCCAGCGAGACGTGCAAGCGTGCGCCTTCTTCAACCGCCAGCCCCATCGCACGCTGCAATTCATTCATCGCCGCAATCGGGCGCAGCCCAACTTGCACGCGCGCCGGGGTTCGACGGGATGGAGAGCGCATCCGCCGCCGGGCGATCGTAAACACCAGCATGAGCAGGGCGCACAGCAGAACGAGCAAAAAACCTGCCAGCGATTCAAAAGCGATCAACCCTCTCCCTCCTCTCGCAAATAGCCTGCAAACAACCGACTCTCCCGTTGATTTTCCAACAGGGCTGCCAGAGCTTGAAAATGCCCACCTGGCAGTACTGGCTGGAGAAAGGGCTGCCCCAGATACAAGAACTGGGCCAGCAAAAGGTTCAATGGACCTGCCGCCTCCAGCCATGCCGCAGCGAAGTCCCGTAAGGCAAAACGTTGCAACAACTGTGCCCATTCGCGCCAGTACAGATTGTCTTGTTGCATAGCAACAGTATAGCACACATTTTCCAAAGGAATATCTATACGATATAAGCGATTTAAACCACTTACCCGCTTTTCAGCCTTTTTTCTTCTCTCCGCCAGCGGAGCGCCATAAGCGGCTGCCCCCACCTTTCGCCCAATATTGCCGTAAATCAGCCTTCATCGCTTCCTCGTTTGCCCAGAAGGTACTGATTTGCGAGGTATAGGCGGCAACTGCTGCCTGCCAGGCTGCCAGTCCTGCCTCAGATACCGGAAGCGATGCTTCCTCCCATTCGGGCTGGATGCAATCTGCAAGATTCGTCTGGTCGATGACCGCGTAGGGATAATCGGCGTAGTAAAACAAAGGGCGCTGAAGCGATTCAGCGGCTGCCCGCACCACGCGGTGATCTACATGTCCTCCCAGCGTCAGCGGCGCGACCAACTGCGATTCGCCGCCTGGCGGCAGATTATCGGCTCTATATTCGGTAAGGTGTCTGGCAAGCCAATCCGCCAGCCGCGCGACCAGCGGCGCTTCGAACGGATGGACGGGGCTAAACAGGTCATCACGGTTGTGGATCAACCAGCTGCCATCGGGCAAACGGCGGTAGATGCAATCGGGTTCGACCCAATAGCGCGGCACAGCACCCAGGCGGGCACAAGCGCGTTGATCTTCAGCCCGCCGCGCCGCCGCTGCCTCTTGCCCCGTCTGCCAGCGCTCATGATGGAGCTGCGCAAACGGAGAAAGACCGCCGGGGGGCGGGTCACCAGCGAAAATTGTCCATATCTGCACGGGCGAACCATTTTGAATCAGATCATAGATCATCCCGCCGCAAGATAATACCGCGTCATCCAGATGTGGAGAGAGGAAAATCCATGTCATCTCTATGTTTTACCATGAATTGCGCTGCTGATAAAGATTTTTGATTGATTTTCGGACGAGAGTTCGAACGCCCCCAAAGCATTTGAGGTCGTGTGCAGCAACCTCCGCTATGAGGAGATCACTTCCCTACATTCGCGATGACAATTGGCGGTCTGGCGCAACTCTTCCCGTCCGTCAAACTTCCTCGATCGTTCGCTACTGGCTCGAATCCACGGCATCAGCAAAACCTGAATCGCCAACGTACCAAGCCGTGAATTCGGTGAAAGCTCTCACAAATGCAAATGTATCCGTGCCGTCCGCCCTATCCCCACTGCTTAAGCAGGTGGTACAATTAGGCAAAGGGAAATATTTCTCATGGCAACTGCCGAAGAACGCCTGAGGGTCTTGAAGATGATCCAGGATGGCGTCATAAGCGCCGAGCAAGGCGCAAAGTTGTTAGAAGCGCTGGGCGATCACGCTCCGCCAGCTTCGTCTGTGCCCGGCTCATTCCCATCCGTCGAGAGGACTGCACCGCGCCGGGCGGCTCGCTGGCTGCATATCCTGGTATCGCACAGCGGCAAACGGCATGTTGACCTGCGCCTGCCGGTCAGCCTGTTTGGAGCGGGCAAAAAGATCGGCGCGCGCTTTTCCCCCGGCATCGATGACCTGGACTTGAATTCGCTGCAGACGTTAATCGAATCGGGCACCATCGGCAAGGTAATCGACATCCACAAAGAGGATGGTCGGCATGTTGAGATATATCTAGAGTGAAGCAGTCGCTTTAGAGGTATTCTTTCAACTGCCGCGCGCGGCGGGGGTGGCGCAGGCGGCGCAAGGCTTTGCCCTCAATCTGACGGATACGCTCACGGGTTAAGCCAAACTTTTCTCCAACCTCTTCCAATGTATACGCGCGCCCATTATCTAGCCCAAAGCGCAGGCGCAGGATGCGCGCTTCGCGCGGCGGCAGGGTCTCTAACACCGATTGAACGCGTTCGCGCAACAGGTTGGAATAAGCGCTTTGGATGGGAGTGGGAGTCACCTGGTCTTCGACAAACATACCCAGCTCTGAGTCGTCATCCTCATCATTGACCGGGCTCTCCAGCGAGAGCGGAAGCCATGAAACGCGCATCATCCATTCCACCTTGTTTTGACTGACACCGATCTCGTCTGCCAGCTCGTCAGTGGTCGGCACGCGCCCCAGGCGCTGCTCCATTTCGTGAGTCGTGCGGTAGAGCTGGCGGATGCGGTCTACCATATGCACCGGTACGCGGATGGTGCGCCCCTGGTCGGCAATCGAGCGGGTGATGGTCTGGCGGATCCACCAGGTGGCGTAAGTTGAAAAGCGAAAACCGCGCTGGTATTCAAATTTTTCGACCGCTTTCATCAGACCCAGGTTGCCCTCTTGAATCAGGTCAAGGAAAGGCACCCCGCGACCGATATAGCGCTTGGCAATGCTGACCACCAGGCGGGTATTGGCTTTGATCAAATGCTCGCGCGCTTGCTGTCCATCTGCAATTTTTTCCTGGTATGCCTGGATCAGGCTGGCTGGTTGGCGCCCCTTAAGACGCGCTAGTTCTTGTTTCGCCTGTCTGCCGTTTTCGATGCGGCGCGCCAGGCTGAGTTCTTCATCCATCGAGAGCAGCGGCACCCGCGACATCTCCTTAAGGTAAAGCCCCACCGTATCATCGCTGGAGATGCGCTCCAGATTGGTCAACGGATCAAATTCATTGTCCGTCAGTTGTTCTTCGACTTCATAGAGAAATTCATTTTCATCCTGGTCCAGGATATCCACGCCGCGGCGGCGCAGCGCCAACACAATTGCCTCCAGCCTCTCGGCGTCTTCCGAAACATTCGGACAAAATTCCATCAAATCTTCGGTTGTCAAATATCCCTGGACGTCAGCTTTTTCAAGCAGCATACTGAGAATTTGTGTGTTGCGTTTGCGTCTAACTGGATTCATCTTCCTACTCCTCCATCAGACCACCCCTACCGCATCCGCTCCAGGCACATGAAACTGCCAGAAAGAGGTTCCTGTTCATCCCCAGCCTGCGGCGGTCTCGAAACAGGCAGCCATCGGCAGCGGGAACAGGGCAGCGGTTAAGCCGTCGCGATCTATGAACTTAACACATGTTCGCAAGTCTGTAGATTTAAATCTTCTCCACAGACCGCACACAACCCTTTGCAGTCAGGTTTGCAAAGAGGTGATATCGGGATTTCAAGCAAGAAACACTCCCGGACAAGAGGGTCCAGGTCGATATTGCCGTCTTCAGGAAGGATAAGGCTCGATTCGGTGGTTGAGCGATTGTTGAAGGCAAACAGCTCATCAAATTCTGTATGGAGAGGTTGCAAGAATTCCGCCAAGCAGCGCACACATTCGGTTTGCACCTGCGCTGAGAAAGCCGCCTGCACTAAAATACCCTGCGGCGTACGGCTGACGCGGATTCCGCCGTTACAGTGATCGAGGTACAGGTCAGGGGGGAGGCTAACTCTAGGGTATTCGAAGTGGATTTCTCGGTTATACCCAATGGGTTGGTTTAGCAGAAAACCAACGTTGACGCGAAACGGATGGCGAGGAAGGTTCACAAATACTGCGTGTATCTAAGGTATAATAGTTATACGAAGATTATATCATATCGGATTCGAGAAGTCAAGTTTGGTTAATTAATGTTAAAAATATGATAAAAATTGTTAACCAGTTGCTGTTGGCAAGCTCCAACCGCGGCAAATTGCTCGAAATCCGGGCAATTTTGGCGGACCTTCCGGTGCAGATTTTGCTGCCCGGCGAGGTGGGCATTCACCTCGATATTCTCGAAGACGGCGCCACTTACGCCGCAAACGCAGCCAAAAAAGCGCTGGCATATTGCCGCGCCAGCGGGCTGGTGTGCCTGGCAGATGACTCTGGTTTGGAAGTGGAAGCGCTGGGCGGGCAGCCTGGGCTGCATTCCGCCCGCTATGCGCCCTGGCAAAACGCCACCGACGCCGACCGCCGCCGCTACCTGCTGCAAAACCTGGCAGGCATCCCCCAACCCTGGCGGGCACACTTTCACTGCACGGCTGCCGTGGCGGCGCCTGCGGCGCAGACGCAGCAACAGGTACGCCTTTTTGTGGGCGACTGCCCCGGTGAGATCATCCCAGAAGAACGGGGGAGCAACGGTTTTGGCTACGATCCCATCTTTTACTTACCAGAGATGGGACTGACGATGGCGGAACTGACAATGGAGCAGAAAAACGTGCTCAGCCACCGCGCGCGCGCCGTCAACGCCGCCCGCCCGTTTTTGGTCGAGTTGTTCGCTTTGTCATGAAATCTGAAATCAAGGAGTAAATTATGCAATCAAAGAAAACCGATATTCTGATCGTAGGGGGCGGACTGGGCGGGGTGGCAGCCGCCTTAGCGGCTGCCCGCTTGGGTCACAAGGTCATCCTCACCGAAGAAACCGACTGGATCGGCGGTCAGTTGACCGCCCAAGCCGTGCCGCCGGATGAACATCCCTGGATCGAATTCACCGGCTGTACTGCCTCGTACCGCTGGCTGCGTGAAACCATCCGCGCCTATTATCGCAAGTATTATCCTCTGCTGGATCACGCCCGGCGCGATTCGTTCCTCAACCCCGGCAAAGGTTTGGTCAGCCGGTTGTGCCATGAACCGCGTGTCGCGCTGGCAGCAATGGAAGCGCTGCTTGCGCCATACCGCGCCTCGCTGCGGGTCGAAATCCTCACCCACCATGTTGCGCAGGCGGTGGAAACCAGGGGGGATCGGGTGGGAGTGGTTCAATTGCTCAACCGCGAAAACGGACAATTGCTGGAAGTAACAGCCGATTATGTTCTCGACGCCACCGAATTGGGCGATCTGCTGGAGCTGGCAATGGTTGAGCATGTGATTGGCGCTGAGAGCCAATCGCAAACCGGCGAACTACACGCGGTTGTGGGCGCTCCGCAGCCGCTCGACCAGCAGGCAATTAGCTGGTGTTTTGCACTGGATTACATCGAAGGCGCTGATTTTACCATCTCCAAGCCGGTGCAATATGATTTCTGGAAGGGTTATCAGGCAGATTTTTGGCCAGGACCGCAATTGGGCTGGCGGGATGTCGATCCAATGACGCTCGAACCCCGGCAAAAGCCCTTGTTTGGCAGGCTGCGCGAAGGGAAAACCTGGTCTGATTTCAGTTTCTGGCTGTACCGTCGGATTTTTTACAAAGATTTATACCCGGCTGGCTTGTACCCCAGCGACATCACCCTGGTGAACTGGCCGCAAATTGATTACTGGCTGGGTCCGCTGCTGGGGGTTACCCCACAGGAAGCTGCTAAAAACCTTGAAGCCTGCCGCCAGCTAAGCCTTTCCTTTTTATACTGGATGCAAACCGAAGCGCCGCGTGAGGACGGTGGACAGGGATACCGGGGGCTGAGAATCCGTCCGGATATTGTCGGGACAGCCGACGGACTGGCAAAGATGGTCTATATCCGCGAAAGCCGGCGCATCCAGGCGGAATTTACCGTGCTGGAGCAGCATATCGGCGTCGAAGCGCGCGGCGCACAGCGCGGATCTGAAATTTTTCCCGATTCGGTCGGCGTCGGCAGTTACCGCATCGACCTGCACCCCAGCACCGGCGGAAGGACATATATTGACATCTCCAGTTATCCGTTCCAGATTCCTCTGGGGGCGTTGATCCCAGTACGAGTTGAAAACCTCCTGCCAGCATGTAAAAACCTGGGCGTGACGCACATCACCAATGGCTGTTACCGCTTGCACCCGGTGGAATGGAACATCGGCGAGGCAGCCGGAGCGCTGGCGGCATTTTGCCTCGATCGCCGCGTCCTGCCGCGCCAAGTGCGCAATACGCCAGGCTTAATGGAAGATTTCCAAAAATTATTGGCTGATCAACTCGGCTTTGTGCTCGCCTGGCAGGAATACGCCCGCATCACGCCGCGCTGAGGCAGCCATTTTTTCTCAATTCAGGGTAAAATCAAGCCCGCATTGTATCTCCTTTTGTCGAATCGAGCTGGATTTTGTTAAGACATCCCCTGGTCGAGTCCTTGTTGAGTCTGCGCGGCAACGTGCGCGCCTGTGTCTATACCGAGCCGCTGTGGGGCATCCCTTTCAATTTATACGCCCCGTATGTCTCGGTGTATATGCGCGAGCTGGGGTTGATCGACACCCAGATCGGTCTGTTGATCACTCTCGGCTGGATTTTGCAGATATTTACTGCCTTGCTGAGCGGACCGATCACCGACCGACTGGGGCGTAAACGCGCCACCCTGATCTTCGACCTGATTTCATGGAGTGTTCCCACGCTCATCTGGGCGCTGGCTCAAAACTTCTACTGGTTTTTGGCTGCCGCCCTGTTCAACAGCCTGTGGCGCATCACCATGACCTCCTGGAACTGCCTGTTGGTTGAAGACGCAGACCCCCAGCAACTGGTGGACATCTACGCCTGGGTGCATATCGCCGGTCTGCTATCGGCATTTTTTGCCCCGCTTGCCGGGCTGTTGATCAACGCTTTCAGCCTGGTGCCGACCATGAGGGGTTTGTACCTGCTGGCATTTGTGCTGATGACGATTAAGTTCATCTGGCTGAACGCCATCGTCACCGAGACCAAACAGGGCAGAATACGCATGCTGGAGACGAAAACACAATCCCTCTTTTCCATGCTATCCGGTTACCGCGCCGTCTTTGGGCAGGTGCTGCGTACCCCGTCAACGCTTTACACCCTGGGCATCATGCTGGTGATGAGCATCTGCATGATGATCAACTCCACCTTTTGGTCGCTATTGGTCACCGAGCGCCTGCTGATTCCACCGGAGCATATTGCAATCTATCCCTTTGCCAAATCCAGCCTGATGTTGGTGTTCTTCTTTCTTGTATTGCCGCGCTTCCGCGAACTGCCGTTTCGCTATCCCATGCTGCTCGGATTCGCCTGTTTTGTCTTGAGCCAGTTGCTGCTCATTACCATACCCGAAAAAAGTTACCTGCTGCTGCTGGCGGCGACCTTTCTGGAAGCCTGCGGCGCAGCTTCAGTGAATCCACAAATGGATCGCCTGACGGTTGTGACAGTCGATCCCAAAGAGCGCGCGCGCATCACGTCGCTGCTTTACGTCACCGTGATTATGCTCGCCTCCCCCTTCGGTTGGATCGCGGGCAGCCTTTCTTCTATCAACCGCATCCTGCCTTTCTCACTGAATATCATCCTGTTTTTGATCGGCGGATTGTTGGTCTTCCTGGCGGCGCGTTCGGCAGACCGCCTGCGTCAACGGCTGGCAGCCAGCCAATAAAAAAGTTGGAGGGTTCATTCGAATATGGACGAGCAGTTAGGTTTTGAAGTGACTTTGAATCTGCCTTACGCCCAGGCAATCGAGGCAGTGACCGCTGCCCTAAAAACACAGGGGTTTGGCGTGCTGACCCACATCGATGTGCGGGCAACGTTGAAAGAAAAATTAGGCGCTGATTTTCGCCCCTATGTGATTCTGGGCGCCTGCAACCCGCCGCTGGCGCACCGCGCCCTGCAGACCGACCCTACGTTGGGGTTACTGCTGCCCTGCAACGTAACTGTGGAAGAAAGCGGAGAAAACACCAGCCTGGTGCGCCTGACAAACCCCGCCATGATGGTGAATTTCACCAGCGACCCAGCAGCTCTTAAAGAGGTGGCGGAGCAGGCTTCCCAAAAGATCAAAAATGTCGTTCAGGCGTTACAAGACCTGGGGGCTCCCGCCTAGCGATTGCTGGCGGATTTTTCTTTTTGGGCAAACACTGCGGGGTTGACCGTAAATTCGGTCGATTTGCCTGCCAGCATGTCGAGGACATTAACGGCTGCCATCTCAAACCCCTTCACCAGCGCTTCGGTGGTGTAGCCGCCAATGTGAGGCGTGGTAATCACATTCTCCAGCCCATTCAGTTCTGGATCAACAAAACCTTCCACAATTGGCACATCGGTGGCATAACCCGCCAGTTGACCGCTTTTCAGCGCGGCTGCCACCGCTTTTATCTCTACGACCGGTCCGCGCGCCGTGTTGATCAGGTACGCGCCGGGTTTCATCCATGCCAGCGTCTCAGCGCGCACCATGCCGCGCGTCAAAGGCGTCAGCGGGACATGCAGGGTTAAAACATCCGCCTGGCGAAACGCTTCTTCGTGAGAGACAAATGGAATCCCGCGCGGGTCGGCAAAAGCGTGATCCGGCGCAATATCACAGGCGATTACTTTCATCCCATACGCCTGCGCCAGACCTGCCACCAGTTTGCCAATCCGCCCTAAACCGATGATCGAAAGCGTCTTGTCCAACAGTTGAATGCCGGTCAGGCGGTCGTTGCGCCCGTCTTGAAAATAACTGTGTTGAAACACAGCTTTGCGCACCAACATACCCATCAGCGCCATCGCCAGCTCTGCAACCGCGCGGCTGTTGCTGCCCGGCGTGCTGCACACGGCAATTCCGCGGCGGGTAGCTGCCTCGATATCAATATTATTCAAACCAACTCCCACTCTTGAAAGCGCTCTTAATCGCGGGCAGGCAGCCATCACATCGTCAGAGACCTGCTCTAACCCGCCGATGATCGCTCCGTCTGCGTCGCGCAGCAAGCGCATTAAATCTTGAGGGCGCACGGGGGGATACGGCTCGCGATTGATAATCACCTGGCAGCCACGCTCCGCCAGATATTCGGGCGCTGTTGTGCCTTTTTCGACCGGCGGAACAATCACAATCACTGGGGCGTTGGTCGCAGTCACATCTCTCTCCTTCGCGGGTATCAGAAATCAAACCCGATTGATTATTTTTTCTTCAGTAAACGCTGCCAGGGCAGCAACAAGATAAATCCAATTCCAATCATCACCTCGCCCAGCATCACCCCCGTCGCCTGCAGAGGTCCGAAGAAAGGCACTTCTGGCAGCGGATGGCTGCCAAAACCAAAAATATCCGCCATCCCCGCAAATACTGCCAGCACATAGCCAGTTGCAACCAGCCGCAAGCCAATATCGGCTGCGATGCTGGGCGGGGTGTTGCGCCATAATGTCATCAGGTTGATATATCCCCCAATACACATGATGGCTAAACCAATCAAAAATACAGCGATCTGCACAAAACCAATCACCGGGCTGCGATCCAGACCAAAAAAGCCTGGTTTGGCGCCAAGCATGAAGACAATAAAACCCACCAGCACCACAGTCAAACCGATCTGCATGCGGCGCGGGCGCGAGCGTTGAGGGCGGGAGTTCGGTTCTAACGTTGCGGAGCGAGATTCTGCGGGTAATTGATTGGGTGAAACCTTGGTCATGTTGGTCTACCAGGTTATGCGGGAAGGATACCCTGTTCAGCCGCCTGAAGCAGGCGCCGCCAGTTTCCGTTCATAATCCGATCGATATCTTCTTCAGTATAACCGCGCTCTGCCAGCACGGCAACCAGTTTTTGCAGGTCAGCAATGGTATCCAATTCCAACGGCACTGCAGGGTAGCCAAAGCCGCCATCAAAATCGCTTCCGATCGCCACATGCTGCGCATCCCCAGCGATCTGGCAGATATGATCGATATGCGCTGCCAGCGTCTGCAGAGTAACCCGGCGGCGGTCATCGCCGCTCTTCCACCCAATTTCCAGAAAACTATTACAGGGGATAACCCCTATCACCCCGCCCCGTTCAATCAGGCGGCGGATCACCAGGTCTGAGAGGTGCCGTTCATTGGGTGGATCCTTCAGCAGCGCGCGCGCATTGGCATGCGTAGCAACAATTGTTCCAGGATACACATCCAACGCCTGCCGGCAGGATACTTCGTTCATGTGCGAGATGTCCAGGGTTATCCCCAGCGCTGCCATCACTTCCAGTAATTCGTAGCCCTCGCGGGTAAAACCGCCCGGCGCAAGCGTTCCGCCGCAAAACCTGCCGCCTGCCCAGACCGGTCCCGCCAGCCGCACGCCGGCGCGCTGCCATTCTTCCAGGTCCTGAGGTCGGCGGATGCCCTCCAGACCTTCCATCAGCAAGATCAGACCCACCGGGTGGGTTACGCGCGGTGGAACTGCCGCCCCTTCCTCCGGGCTTGCTGGCGCAGGTGGAATAAATGCAGGCGCTGACTGCCATTCCTGCCAGTGACGGGCAAATTCAGCGCGGGTCTTGATCAATCGAAAAAAGGTGGGGTTTTCATCGCATAAGCGGTGATACATATCCACCTGGGTATGGTGCAGCGCATAGGCTTCTGCCGGGCTGGCATACGTAACCTGATCCCAGTTGTGTTTCTGATGAGCTTTGGGAGTCAGATAAATCACGGCAAACACCACCGCCACCTGCCCGCGCTGGTAGTCCTCCCAGCCCAACATGGTTTGACCATTGCGTTCGGGAGCAGGTGTGTCCTCTTCCAGGCGGCGCGTTTGCGCGGCGGCGCGGCGATAATCGCGCCCAAAATTTAACATGTTATAGGCAAGGTCTTGATGCGCATCGATGATCAAGTGCATGATGTTGGTTTTCTCATTTCGCCAGAGGTTGGCAATAAAAATTAAAAGAGCGCACCCCCGACGGTGCGCTCTTGATGTTTTCGTTCATTATGCCGACTGGTCGGCTGGCGAATCCTGGTCCATCTCTTCCATAATCTGTTCCAATTCCTGCCAGTCGAGGTCTGAAAAGGCTTGCGAATCGACCCGCCGCAAGCTTAACCCCACGCGGTGATTCTGAGGATCGATGCGGATGATGCGCAGGGTCACCACATCGCCTTCGTGCAGCACTTCCTTGGGATGCTCAATGCGCTTCTCGCTGATCTCCGAAATATGGATCAGACCTTCCATATCATCATCCAGTTTGGCAAAAGCCCCGTACTTGGTCAGACGGGTAATGGTTGCCTCCACCAGTTGCCCGGGCTGGAATCGCGAAGCCTTGACCACCCAGGGATCCTCTTGCAGCTGGCGGATCGAAAGACCAATCCGGCGCTTATCGCGGTCGATATTGATTACTTTGACCTTGACTTCCTGCCCCACTTTCAACGCCTCGCTGGGATGTTGAATGCGATCCCAGGTGATTTCAGATAAATGAACCAACCCATCTGCGCCACTGATGTTGACAAACGCGCCAAATTCCGCGAGGCTGGTAACCCGACCGGTGCGAATTTCGCCCTCTTTCAACTCATCGATCACGCGTTCTTTCAGGGTCTCGCGCGTTTCGGTACTGGCGGCGCGTTCTGATAGAATCAGGCGACGGCGCTCGCGGTCAACCTCGATCACGCACACGTAAATCTCTTCCCCAATCATTGCGCTCCAGCGCGCTTCTGGGGTGTCGCCGCTCATGCCTGCCCGGCGCGACAGGCTGATCTGCGAGGAAGGGACAAACCCGCGCAGTCCCTCAACCGGTACAATCAAACCACCCTTGTTATAGCCGATGATTTTGCTGTGCACGGCGGTCTTCGATTTCAGCAGCTCTTCTACCTTGTTCCAGCTTGCTTCTTCGCGCGCGCGCACATACGAAAGCACCAGGTTATCATCCTTGTCATCCAGAATGTACACAGGGATCTCCTGGTTGATCTGGAAACTGGCAAGTTCTTCCGCGGGTATTGCTTCCAGCTCTTTGCCGGCAATGATCCCTTCAGACTTGGTGCCTACACTGACCAAGATCTGCGTGGGGTTGATGCTGGCAATTACACCGGTACGGAACTCGCCCTTTTGCGGAAAATCGAGCCCCAAGCCTTCCTGTGCAAGGAGTGACGCCATATTGCCGTTGTTGTCGTGATTGTTATCTGGTGTTGCCTCCTGTCCAGGGCGGACATCCTTCTCATCCATCATCTTATGAACTCCAATAGAAAACGAGATACTCAACATTATAAAGGTGAATCTTTATCTTGACAACCCTGGTTAAAACCGAGGTTTTGGACAGAAGGTGAGATAAATATTGTTTTATCGATGTTTTCCTCGCCTTAGTCGCCCGCCGGGACGACATAACCATAGTTGTCCAATCTTTTGCCTGAAATTCAGCCGAGATACTTGAAACATATTGTATAAAATTGATATAATTTATATAAATAATCAAAATCATTGCCATAGGATGAACTTATCTGAAAGGAGAGAATACCATGCACTTCGTACGAAAAGCCTCAGCGGTTTGGAAAGGCACTTTGAAACAGGGCGGCGGCAGCCTCAAGCTGGAAAGCGGCGCATTTGAGGGTCCTTATAATTTTGTCTCACGCTTTGAGTCAGGAAACACGACCAACCCAGAAGAATTGATCGGCGCAGCACACGCCGGTTGTTTTTCGATGTTCCTGTCGGCAGTGCTGACCGAAGCCGGTTACACCCCCACCAGCATCCATACCACTGCTGAAGTACACCTGGTGGACGGTCCCAAAGTATCGTTGATCGAACTGACCACCGAAGCGGTCGTGCCGGGATTGGATGAAAAAACTTTCCTGGAAGCGGCGGATAAATCCAAAAAGAATTGTCCCATCTCGCTCGCTCTGGCGGCGGTGGAAATAAAACTCAACGCCAGGCTGGTAGGGTAATCTATCCAGTCAGCGGATTTGATTAAGACATAAGTCAGGATGCCGCTCAGCATCCTGACTTTTTTCCTGATACGCTGTTCATGTGCGGCTTTACAAAAAGTTCCGATACACCCCAAAGCGTGGAAACTGACGCGGATCAACCCGCCGCAGCCGTTCACTGGCAGGGCTGATCAGGTAATAGCCGCCGTTGCGGTGCAGCAGCGGAATGCGGCGCTTTTGCTTGCGAAAGTGGTCGCGCATGTCTTGCGAGAGGGCATAATAGCTCTCGTATTCCTCTTCCCACAGAGAAAATAGCGCGTCGTAGGTCTGGATAAATTCCCTGCGGTACACCTGCGAGACGCAATCCAGGTGGCTGATCACCCAACAGGAGGACTCGAACTCCCATTCATACGCCAACCCGATAAAGCGGTCGTTAGAGGTGATGTAGGGGAAGAAAGGGAACTCCCGGCAGCTCAGTGTGCGGAAGGGACGCTGGCAGCTCGCCGGTCCCAGGCAAGCCAGCAACACCAGGTGATCGGGCGCCTGGTCGCGCAGCGCTCCAGGGTTGACCGGCGACTGGGCGCACTCATCCCCGCGCCACTCATGCCACAGGGCGGTCTGTTGCCGCAAATATGCCCATTCCTGGTGAAACGCCACCGGCACCGCTTCACAGATATCGCAGCAAAACGGCTTGCCGCGCGGGTTGTGCAGAGCGCACTTCAGACCGCAGTCGAAGTCGGTCAGCGGCGCGTCAAACTGGTCGTACAGGCGGCGGATATCCAGACGGGGGGCGGTCACAATACCAGCGCCTCCAGGCGGTCGATGTAGCCCGCCAGCGTCTGGAAGGTGCGCTCAATCGGCTCAGGCGTGGTTAGATCTACACCTGCTTTCTTGAGCGCCTGTACCGGGAAGAGCGAATCGCCGGCGCATAGAAAGGAGCGATAGTCATTCACTGCCCCTGGCACACCGCTCAAGATTCGTGCCGACAGCGCGTGCGCCCCGGCGATGCCGGTGGTGTATTGATAAGCGTAGAAGTTGCTATACAGGTGGGTGGAAAATTGCATCCACAGGCAGCCGTCGCGTTGGCGGTCAACTGCCATGTGCGCCCCATAGCCTGCTTCCAGCAGATCTGCCATGATGCCATTGAGGATATCGGCGGTGACGGCTTCACCGCGCTCAACCCGCTGATGCACTGCCAGGTCGAACATCGCCAGCACGGGCATGGTGAAGAAATAGCGGTAGAAGTTCGACATGGCTTCGAGCAGCACCGCCGTCTGAAAATTGCGGTCGGGGTTGGCGCGCAGCAGGTAGTCGCGCGTCATCGCCTGGTGAAAGTTAGAAGCCACTTCTGCGGCAAACAACCCATAGCGCGTGTTGATAAACGGCTGAGTGTGGGTGGAGTAATACGAATGCATCGAATGCCCCAACTCGTGCGCCAGGGTACTCATGCTGTAAATACTGTTATCGTAGCTCATCATAATAAAGGGATGAGTGCCTTTCATTCCTGAAGAGAAAGCCCCAAAACGCTTGCCCTTGTTCATCACGCTATCGACCCAGCGCTCTTGCAGCGCGCCGCGGCGCAGGGTGGCGACATAATCGTCGCCCAGCGGCTGAAGCGCAGCGCTGATCCAATCGACTGCCTGTTCGTAGGGGATATCCAGCTTTTCATTGCTCAGAGCGGCGTAGGTGTCATATACCGCTGCCTTGCGCAGCTTGAGCGCCCGGCGCCGCAAATCCCAATAACGGTGCCAGACCGGCAGGTTGGCTTTGAACGTATCGATCACGTTATAAAATACCTTGACTGGGATGTAATTGCCTTCGAGGGCAGCCTCTACCGATGAAGCATAATTGCGGGCGCGGGCAACCAACCAGTCTTGTTTGTAGCCGGCAGCCAGGCAGTTTGCCTGGGTGTTCTTAAATGCCAGGTGTCCGTCGGCGTAACTTTGCCAGGCGGCGCGGCGCAGCCTGCGATTGGGGGAACTTAACAACTGGCGCATTTTGCTGTGTGTTACTTCGACCGCCTTTGGAGAACCATCAGCGTGTACAGGCTTGAACTTCAGATCGGCGTTGACCAGGATGCCGTGGGTTGCTGAGGCGGTGTGGAATGGATCGATCACCAGGTTCAGAAGTTCCTCCACTTCTGCCGAACGCACATGCGGCGCGCGTTGTTCCAGTTTTTCAAAATAATGCGCATATTCTGCCAGGCGCGGCTCGCTCGCCAGCCACTGGCGCAGGCGGTTAAAACCGATTGCCATAATCTCCGGTTCTTCAAACGCGGCTGCCGCTGCGACACGCGAATATAGCCCGCCTGCCCGGCTGTCTAACGCGGCAGCTGCCTGATCAGTGGCATCCACGGCGTAATTCAGGCGGGCATACAGGTAGATGCGCATTAACTTCTGTCGCAGTGCGCTGACAGTCTCCAACCAATCTGCCAGCACCTGCGGGCTTTCTGCCAGGCGCCCCTCGAAGCGCTTGAGCTGCGGGTAAGCCTCTTCTACTTCACGAAAGGCGGTTTCCCAGTTTTCAATTGTTGAAAATACACTGGCAAGGTCCCAGGTATATTGCGGGTTGACGTCCTTGCGGTCAGGTAGTGCATCCATTTGAAATCTCCATCTGGACAGGGTTGTGAACGACTGGCAGAAATATCCAGCCAGCGCATTCCTCTTTGATTATACCGTTGAGAGCCAAATGGTTTAAGAAATCTCCCCATCGCAGGGGGTAATGGCGAAACCGCCCCCTTTACCAGGCAATTAAAGCCATCACCCCAAACACAAAAATCAAACCGCCGGACAATTTATTCACCCACCTCATCCATGTCCCACTCAACCGATCGCGCAGCAATCCCACCCCGGCGCTCAACGCCAACCACCAGGCAGCCGAGCCCCCAAAAACTCCCGCCACCATCAAACCGGCGCTGAAATAATCTACCGCCGAAGAGAAGGGGGAGGTGGAAGCACCCAAACCCAAACCGGCAAAGACCGCTGCAAAGGAGAGGATGGTCAGCGGATTGGTGAGGGTTAACCCCAGCGTGGAGAAATAATCTGTAAGGAGAGAAGAGCGGCGGCGCTCGCCGACAATTTCAACAGAGCCAGCACCAACTTTTGCGAAAAAAGTGCGCGCCCCCAGGTAGAGCAAAAAACCTCCACCCACCAGGCGCAGCCAGGATTGTTGAGCAATCAGCAGATTGGAGATAAAGGTCAGACCCAAAGCAGCCACCATCCCATAGAAGGCATCTGCTGTGGCTGCCCCCAAACCGGAAAGAAAACCCGAAAGTCTGCCCGATGACAGGGTGCGCCGAATGCATAACACCCCGATCGGTCCTACCGGCGCAGCGATGGAAAAGCCAAGGATGAAACCACGAAGAAAGAAAGATAATTCCAATGGGCACCGCTTTCGATTAACCCGTTTAATCGCAACCTGTTAATATTCTGTCTCGCCATAACGGCTGTCGGTCTTTTTACTTTGGCGCTGGAAGCTTCGTTTGGCGCGCGGAACATCCACTTTGGGAGCATACGCTGGCGCCAGGATATCATACACCTGGCTGCGCCGTTCATCGCGCAGGCGGCTGGCGACCCGTTCATCAAAATCCTCTATTTTTAAAATCGTCGTGATCACGGTTGGCATATCCGCCTGGTAGCGGTAATTTAGAATCTGGAACAGCTTTTCGCGCGCCCAGGGGGTGGCGCTCTGTGAACCCAGGTCATCCAGCACCAGCAGCGGCGCATAACGCACTTCATCGAAAACCTCATCAAATGTGATGCTGCTGGCGGGATTAAAGGTGGCGCGCAAGTGATCGAGCAGGTTGGGTGTTTCGACAAACAAGACCCGCTCTCCCAACCCGGCGCGGTAATTGCCAATCGCCGCTGCCAGATGAGTCTTGCCGCAAAAGGTCGCCCCGCGAAAGACAATCCAACCCTGTGGTTCTTCGGCAAAGCGCTGCGCTGCCTGGTATGCCCGCTCAAGGCTGGTTTGCTGCTCGCGGGATAATTTTTCGTTCTCGCGCAGGTTGAAGTTGCCAAAGGTCTGCTTCCCATGATACTCCAGTGTGGAAATGCTGGGCTGGCTGGAGTCGCGCACCGAGTCGCGGTAATCAGGCGCCTCGATCTTGATCTGCATTACCAGTTCTGAATCAGACAGGCGTGAACGGATTCGCCCATCAATTTCTTCCAGGCGCTGGTTGGTTGTTAATACGGTAGCGAATCGGTTCAAATAGCGGTGATTTAAAATCTGGAACAGCTTTTCCTGCGCCCAGGCTGTGGCATTTTGAGTGCCCAGGTCATCCAGCACCAGCAAGCGGATATTGCGAATTTCCTCGAACCGCTCCTCGAAAGAAGATTCCGGGCTGCCGTAGGCGTAGCGCAGCCAGTCTAACAGGTCCGGGACAGTCAACAACAGGGTTTCCACGCCGTGTTCCACCGCATGATGGGCAATCGAAGCCGCCAGGTGAGTCTTGCCCACGCCATAGCCGCCCACCAGCAGCAGCCAGCCTTTCAACTCCTGGGCAAAATGGAGCGACTGGTTGTAGGCGTTCTGCAGTGAACGGACCTGATGCTCCCCCAACCCCAAACGCCCCTGTACCTTGAATGTGTCAAAACGCAGCGTCTTGAACGCTTCGAGGTTGCTCAGGCGATACAAGGCGCGGTGAGCCGCCTGCAGCATCTCTGCCTGACGGCAGACGCAGACCTCTACCTGCCCAAACTCTGGATGTCCCACCGGCAGGTCGCGGCGCACAAAACCGACTCCCTTGCAGATCGGGCAGGGGGGATCACCCGGCAAGCCTGGCTGTAAGCCTGGCTGTAAGCCTGGCTGTAAGCCGGGATCAGCGCCGGACGAAGCGGGCGAAGTCGCCCTGGGTATATTTCTGCCGGTCTTTCTCAATATCTCTTCGATTGGTTTCATGGCGTCCCTTCTCCTTCCAGGAGCGCAAGATTGCTTCTACATATACCCAGCGGCGGACGTTGTTCAATACCGCCAGCCTGACGGCGTCTTCGATCCAATCCGAGGGGTAGATTTTTTCGGCGTCTTTTAATGCATCCGCCACCAGAGGGGTGAGCGGACCGATATTTTCTTCATATAAACGAAAAACGTTGGGGCGTTCATGTTCGAGCAGTTGCGGCGCGCCTTCTTCACCCGTTGGTCGCCACTTCCCTTCGAGGCTGGCTTTGTGGGCAGCTCTGCCGCGCGGCGTGTTGAGGAAAAAAAGCGCGTCGTCGGCGCTTCTGCCCGGTAAATCCGCGCGCAGCAGCGTACCGCGCCGCACCGCCCTCTCCAGCGCATCCGCCAGAGCGCTTTCCGGCGCACCAGGCTGCCCCGATAGACTCGCCAGCAGGGTCGCATCACTTTTGATCTGGGCAAACGAAAAGTAGCGAACCGGCGATTCGAGCTGATCGAGATACCAGAAGGCATACAGCGTCACCTTCAACTCATCCAGGTGGTCGATTTGTGGCAACACATCAGAAAAAAACTGCGCCGGGATGCGCGTCAGGTGAGTTTTTCCGCCAGCAAATCCAGCAAACTGCGCCATTTCAGGTCCTTAGAATTTATTGATCGTGGCGGCATTATCAAAGCGCGCCAGGTTGCTGAGGAATACCAGTTGAATGCCGCCGTGAGTTGGACCATTGCGATGTTTAGCGACTATGATCTCCGCCAGGTTTTGTTTGGGATTGTCCTTCTCCAGCATTTCCGGGCGGTGGATGAACATCACCACATCAGCGTCCTGCTCCAGGCTGCCGGATTCCCTCAAATCGGATAAGACTGGTCTCTTGTCAGCGCGCTGCTCGACGGCGCGAGAGAGCTGGGCAGCGGTCAACACCGGCACATTTAGCTCACGCGCCAGAACCTTGAGGTTGCGCGAAATAAAAGAAACCTCTTGCACGCGGTTATCGGTGCGCACGTCGCTGTTCATTAACTGCAGGTAATCGACAATCACCAGGTCGAGTTTATATTCCAGGTGCAGGCGGCGGCACTTGGTGCGCAGTTGCAGCGGCGTGATGGCAGGGGTATCATCGAGGAAGATGTGCGTATCCGCCAGCACCTCGATGGCATGGGTGAAGAGCGGCCACTCCTCCTCATTTAGCTTGCCAGTGCGCAAGCGCTGGGTATCGATGCCGGTTTCCTGAGCGATCAGGCGCTGTACCAGCTGTTCATTCGACATTTCGAGTGAAAACATTGCCACATGTTTTTTATGCTTCTGGGCAGCGTTCTTTGCTACCGAGAGCAAGAAGCCCGTTTTGCCCATGCCGGGTCGACCAGCGACAATCAACAGGTCCGAGTTTTGCAAGCCGCCCAACAGCCGGTCGAGGTCGATCAAACCGGTTGGCACGCCGAAGATTTCATCACCGCGCTGCGAGAGCATGTCCACCCGGTCATAGACTGCGCTTAGCACCTGCTGGATGGGCTGCAAATCATGCCGGATGCGCCGCTCGCTGACGTTGAAAATGGCTTTTTCGGCTTCGTCCATCACCGTGTCAATCGAGTTGCGCTGATCATACGCCAGCCGCGCCAAGTCATTCGCCGCCGAAAGCATCCGCCGTCGGATGGCATTTTCTTCAACGATTTTGCCGTAGCTTTCCACGTTGAGCGATGAGGGCGTTTGGTTGATGAGCGTCATCAGGTAGCCCACCCCGCCCACTTCGTTGAGCTGATTCATTTGCTCCAGTTCAGACTGGACAGTGATGTAGTCGATCGAAGAGCGGCGTTCATGCAGGCGACCGAAGGCTTCCCATATCCAGCGGTTGCGCACGATGAAAAAATCATCCGGTTTGAGGAATTGAGCCACGTCAAAATAGGCTTCAGGATTAATCAGCACCGCCCCCAACACCGCTTCTTCCGCCTCACGGCTGTGCGGTTGAGTCTGAATTTGCGGCGATCCACCTGCTTCCGGAAGATCATCACTCATTACTCACCCCATGCTGGTGAAAAAAACCGGGGTAGGTCTGGCTGCCCCGGTCGATTGTGGTGAAAGGTTTATTTCCGACCGCCTTTGGGCTTTCCCTCATCCGGCTCGTCATCCCCCTCGTCCTCCGATTTACCTAAAGTGTCCAGGTCAAGTTTATCCAGGAAATCTTCGAACACCGATAGACGCTCTTCGCCGGGTTCGGGTCCAGCCTCGGCAGAAGGCACGATCGGCGCCGGTTTTTGACCCTGCAGGTCTTCTTCTGGGACAACGCCAGCCACATCTAACACCTCGCGGGCAGCAAAGATCGGCACACGCGTGCGCACCGCTAACGCCAGGGCATCAGAAGGGCGCGAGTCGATATTAATGAGCCGCCCGTTCGATTCAACCACCAGATTACCGTAATACACATCATCGCGCAGCGCCAGGATTTCAACCCGCACCAGCCGCGAACCGAGCGCACCTATCACATTTTTCAACAGGTCGTGCGTTTGGGGACGAGACACTTCGATTTCTTGCAGAGCGATGGTAATCGCTTCCGCCTCGTAGGGACCAATCCAGATCGGCAGGTAGCGGTCTGCGTTTTCTTCACGCAGAATGACCATGCGCTGCTGATTGGTCAGGCTCACTTTGACGCTGTCGATCACCATCTCAACCATTTTCGACATACCACATCCTCCCACAAAGGGATACCACGATTAAACGTTGAGTCTATTTTAACACGGGGACGGGTGGTATGCAACCAGAGTCGTTGATCTTTGACGCCCTAATACTTTTTCAGCCACAAACTTTATGACATTCATGCCTTCAAAATAATGACAAACGACAACCCCACATTGTTGACAAACTTACTCGATTTATGATATTCTCTCGTCAGCAATACTTAATACTTGTTTTTTAAAGAGAGGATTACCTTATGGCAACAACAATCAATCAGGATGAGTGCATTCAGTGCGGCGCTTGCCAGACCGAGTGCCCCGAGGGTGCAATTATCGAAGTGGACGGCAAATTCTTTATCGAGCAGGATAAATGCAAAGATTGCGGCGCCTGCGCTGATGTTTGCCCCACTAGTGCCATTACCCTGGCTGCTTAATCTTTGCAATCTGATCAATTTCCGATGGAACCTCACAGGTGAATAAACCTGTGAGGTTTTTTTAATGCTTTTCTCCCTTTTAAGCAAATGATATAATCTTCACATGAGTATCCTCAACAAAACCAATGCGGTAAAAACAAGCAACAGCTACGCGCTTACCCGCTTGCTGGCAGCCATTGTGCTGATTGCGGCAATCTTTTCTCTTGGTCTGGGAACGGGCTATTATCTGTGGGGCAGACCCGAAGTAACAGCGCAGATCGCCCAGTCCGCCCGCGGCGATGATGGCGGCGCTGCCGCCAAAGCGCAAGAAGCGGATTACCAGAACATCAAGCGCTATAACGTTCCGGTAGATGACGATCCGGCGCTCGGTCCGGAAAACGCAGTCATCACCATTATCGAATTTAGCGATTTTGAATGTGGCTTCTGCCAGCGCTGGTATATCGAAACCTGGCAGCAGATTCAAAAAGCCTATCCTGCCAAGGTGCGGTTGGTTTACCGCGATTTTCCGCTTTATGGCTTGCACAGCAACGCCCAATCAGCTGCCGAAGCTGCTAATTGCGCCCTGGAACAAAATAAATTCTGGGAATATCATGACCGCCTGTTCAGCAGCCGCTTGCCCCTTGGCAGGCAGGGCTACGAAACCTACGCCCAGGAATTAAAGCTGGATATGTCATCTTTTCGAAAATGCCTGGACGAACGGCGCTACGAAAAAGAAGTGCGGGCAGATTATGAATTTGCCTCACAATTGGGGGTGCGTTCTACGCCCACATTCTTTATCAATGGCATTGCTCTGGTCGGCGCGCAGCCTTTTGATGTGTTTAAGCAGATCATTGATCTTGAATTGGCAGGCAAGTTACCCAAAAATTAATCGGGGGAGTTCATGAAAAAATATATTGCCGTCGCTGGCAATATCGGGGTAGGCAAATCAACCCTGGTGCGCCTGTTGTGTGAACAATTGGGCTGGCAGCCTTTTTACGAACCGGTCGCCCAAAACCCCTACCTGGCTGATTTTTACAACGACATGCGCACCTGGGCATTTCATTCCCAGGTGTTTTTTCTTGCTCACCGTCTGCACATCCACCGCCAGATTATGTTATATCCCGGCTCGGTTATCCAGGACCGCAGCGTGTACGAAGATGCTCAGGTGTTCGTGGTCAACCTCTACCAGCAGGGGTATCTCATCCAGCGCGATTATGATACCTACTGCGCGCTCTATCACAGCCTGGTTGATTTTTTGCCCTCGCCCGATCTGCTCATCTACCTGCGAGCCTCAACCTCCACCTTGCATAAACGCATTGCGCGGCGCAACCGCCCGTATGAACAGGAAATAGACCCGCTTTACCTCGAGTCGCTCAACCAACTCTATGAACAGTGGATCGCCGGCTTTTCCTTATGCCCGGTGCTGACCGTGCCTGCCGATGACCTCGATTACGTCTCCGATCCCCGCGTGGTAGACCTGATCACCAGCAAAGTCCAGCAAAAATTGAGCGGCAAGGATGAGGTAATTTTCGAAACAGGCGGATTCTAAATTACCACGTCTGCCCGGCAAAAGGTCAAACCATCAGCGTGGTTCTACCACGATTTTAATGGCAGTGCGCACCTTTCCGTCGATATCCACATCCACAAATTCAGGGATACAGACGATCGAATAGCCATCTTCCGCCAGGTATCCCTTTGCCAGGACAAGCGCTTTAATTGCCTGATTCACCGCGCCTGCTCCAATTGCCTGCACTTCAGCATGTTTATGCTCGCGAATGACCCCCGCAATTGCCCCTGCGACCGCTGCCGTGCGGGAGGTTGCTTTCACTTTGATTACGTCCATTGTTTCTCTCCCTTCATTGCTCGTGGTTAAGGCATTATCAGAACTATGGATAAGGGGGCAATGATTAACATTGTGTAAAAAAATTGTAGCGAATTTTCGTATCAGAATCAAGCGTTTCCTTTATTTTCATTATGATTTATCTGGATTCGTAGTCGTAGTAGAGACTGTGGATATGTGGATAAGTCTGTTTTGATTTGGAAACATCCCTACAAATGGGCATCATTGGGGGAATACCCTCCATATGTGGGGGATGAGGAATAAATAATCTCAATGTAGATAGAGGATAGATGGGGGATAAATTATCCTTATCTTTCCACAATCTTTTCAACAAAGTTATGAACAGGACAGATATCCAAATTTGGTGGAGGCAGCCCCTAGATGTGGGGGTAGTGTTTCGAACTGAAAGCGGTGTATTTCAGAGGATTTTCCCCTTTTATCCACAAAAGATGGGGGTTATCCACAGTTTTTCTGTTTTTATCCACAACTACCGATGGGGATGGTTTTGCAGGTATCCCCCCACATCTGGGGGGGTGTTTTAGATCCCGTTGGCTTTTTCCCACTGGTCGAGGGTCTCTTCGACCAGGTCGAGATAGACATCCAACTGTTCCAGCCGTTCGCTGAACTGGTCAGGGCTGAGGTTTAACGCAGCGCAGGCGCTGTCCCAACTCAGCATGAGGGGGGAATCGGTAGGTAAGTATTGGGCTGCCCGCGACCAGGTGCGGATCAACAGCCAGGCAGCCGCCGCCGGGTGGTCTGCCCACAATGCTTCTGCCGCGCGCTGATAATAGCCAAGCCGGCAGGCGTGCAGGCGCAAAGGACGATCCGTATGACCAGCAGCGATTTTATAGGCTTCGCTCCAGTCTTTTTGCCAGCTTTGCCACTGTTCTGAGGAGATCGGTTGCGAGAAGAACAGACGAATCAACTGCGCCGAGAGGTCGGGATTCTGTAATTGCTGCGCGCGGCTGGGAAAATGAAGTAGAAAGCGGCGTTCGGTGAGCGGTTCTCCCACCAGCAGCGCGGCGGCGTTCGCGGCAGATTCAATCGCCTTGAAATAGGCGGTTATTGCCTCAGGATGAGTGGGAATGGATCCAGTAGACAGCGCAAACCACATTTGACGCGCTTTTTCATGCAACGGACGGGCGCGCTGGATGATGTTTTGCGGCGCGAAAAACTGGGAGAAAATGCTCGCCTGGGTAAAATCAAACCAGTGTCCGGTATCGTGCAAGACCATCGGCTTGGTGCAAATAAAACTTCCAAGCCAGGGTTCCAGCCGCAGGTGGCGCGGCTGCCGGAAGAGCGATTGGGAATAATGGGCGATATCCAGGTGAACATCGTCGGTCAGGCGCACCATCTCGCGCGGCGCAGCCGGTTCGCTGTCGTGGATGAAGATCAGGTCAATATCGGTCGTTCCGCCCAGCAGCGGGTTCTCCAGGTTCAAGGCAGCCGGAGATTGCGCATTGACCGGCGTGGAAGCCAACGACCCGCTCAAATAGATGCAGATCAGGCGGCGGTTAATTCGTACCCGCTGCGCGGCGGTGTCCTGGGCGATTTTGAGCAGGCTTTCGCGGGTGATGCGCATCTTGATTCCTGAGAATACCCTGAAAAATTCGTTATCCTCTGCTTTCCACTTCCAGCGGCAGGGCGGGCTGGAACGGCGCAAGCTGCAATTCCTGGCGGATACGGTTTTCAACCCACTGCAAGTCTGCCGGGTAGCGGACGTAATCCAACGGGTCGGTGTCGATTACCAACACCGGGTAAGGTGTTTGGTTTAAAAACAGGCGGTCATACGCCTTGTTCAGCGCATCGATATAATGGCGTTCCATGTCGCGCTCGTAGGAGCGGTCGCGCAGGGCAATGCGCTGCATGAGGATATCGGTATCTGCTCGCAAATAGACCACCAGGTTAGGTCTGGCAATTTGTTCCGCAAGCGCCTGGTGAACGCGGTAATACATTTCCAGTTCATCACCGTCCAGGTTGATGCTGGCAAACAGGGCGTCTTTTTCGAATACATAATCGGTAATCAGCGGTTTGTCTTCGGCGAGCAGCAGCGGGATCGACTGACGCTGCTGCCGAAAGCGGCTGAGCAGGAAAAACATCTGCGTCTGAAAGGCATAGCGCTGCCGGTCAGCGTAGAATTTGCTTAAAAATGGGTTTTCTTCGAACACTTCCAGCAGCAAATTGCCCTGGAACGCTGGTTGCAGCAGGCGCGCCAGCGTGGTTTTACCCACTCCGATCACTCCCTCAATTGCCAGATACATCCTCACCCCTTTGACTGAATTGAGTTTAACTATACCATAAATTTACCTGAGTTCGGGGTGAGTGGTATTTTTAGGTGTTTTGCGCGGCAATATCGCCGGGAACGCGCTGGGCAGTCAGGCTGCTCTAGCTGCACCGCTCGATCAGGTCGGTTTCGCTGAGTTTCCACTCCCCCGCCGCCTGCCTGAGCAATAGGGTCTTGATCTCAAACGGCGCGAACTCCAGGTCAAAGGACTGTCCCGCCCAGCTAAATTGCACTTTTCGGGCTTGTCCCAGCCCCTCCACCAGGCGCAGAACATACCCCCCGCCTGATTCAGCCGCTTTGAGTGCCGTGAGGTCGATACCCCCAGCTTTTATATCTCCGGCGCATCCGACCGGCGAAAGCGTACCTGGATGAACGTGCTGAGTGATTGCGATGGGTGGCAGGTTGAGTTCGTTCGACCGGCGTTGAATCGATGCGTCTTGCCATGCGCCGCGGTATGGTCGCACCAGCAGGGTAAATTCCTGTATGCCCTGGTCGAGCCAATCGTAGCGCGCCTTGCTGCCGAAGGTGTGCGGTGGATTGTGGTAGGCATACGGCGGGCAGCGCAGCACCGTCTGGCGGTAAGCGCTGCCACAGACATCTCCGCTGTACTTGCCGTCGTTTATTACTGCAACCCCGATCGGTATGCCGGGCTGAGTGGTAGACTCGCCGTTCAGGTTCACCCAAAACTGGGCGGGTCGCTCGCTGCCATCTGCCGGGCGCTCTATCCAGCCAAAGGGGATGTGCTGCAGCGAGCGCACCTCGCGCGCTGCAAGGTCGAAACCCAGTTTCACCGCCTTGAAACGCCCTGTCCAGTTCAGCCAGTTGCGGATCAGCAGATCCGGCTCACCGTGCCGCAAGATTACCTGCTGCTCCCACACGCCGCGTGTGCCGTCTGCCATCTCACAAATGCGCTTGATCAGCAGCGAAGCCTGCAATGTTCCCCGCTCTGCCACGCGGATGGTCGTCTTCTCGAATTTACCGACCAACGCGCCAAAAGCAGTCACGCCGTGCGACCAGGTGTCGCTGTTGTCTTCCAACACCTGCGCTGTGTTCCATTTTCCACTGCCGACCAGTTCGATCCCTTCAGGCAGCAGGCGGCAGGAAATGATCTCTCCGCTCTCTGCGTCGAATTCTGCGCGCAGACAGTCGTTTTGCAGGTGGAGCGGGCTGGCGGATATGCCTTCGGGCGGTTCATTGGAGGATTGGTCTCCCTGATTTGCGCCGGGCGCGAAACGGTACAGGCGGTAGCCAAGCGCCGGAATCTGAGCGCGCCAGAGCAGGCGGCATAACCCGTGCCCGCCGTCTGACCTGGAAAGCGCTTCGTCTGTGCTGATTAACTGGTGTTTTACATGGCTGCCGTGTTCGTCCAACAACGCCCAGCCGTTTGTCTGCCAGGGTTCCCATTCTGTCCAGGGCTCATATTCAATATAGCCGTCATAGGCATCGCCAGCAGGATTGAACAGGATGACTGCGCCGCCGATTGCTCCTCCGCCAGCCGCCAGGGTGTTGACCCGCGCGGCGATCAGGCGCCCGGCTGTGTTGATGATCGTTTTTGCGCTCTGGCTGACTCCATGCAGCGCCTGGATCGCATCATCTGCGGCGGCTTTGATTGTGCATCCACCCAGGATGTCGTGAAACTGGTTGAATCCCAGCGTCCACCACAATTCGTTCAACGCGCCAGCAGGCACAGGCTCGTCCGTCCATAATTTTGCCAGGGCAGCCATTCGTTCAGCTTGCAGCAAGGCGCATTCCGCCTGGCGGTGCGCCCGCTTGAGCTGGCTGTTGGCGGCGTAACAGCCCACTGCGTGATAATATAAATCGCCTGTCACAGCGGGCAGGTTTGCCGACTGGGGAAACACACGCTCAAAAAAGCGCTGCGGCGCGCTGAAGAATATCCTTTGCTCTTCTGCCCGCTCATTTGCCAACGCCAGCATATTCTCGATCTGCGCCTTCGTCGGACCGCCGCCGTGATTGCCCACCCCAAAGAAACACATGGTTTCCGCCATCCAGTCAGGCATGGCTTGCAGCGTCCGGTCAAGGTGGGCAGCCTGGTCAGCAGAACGGGTCGCGTACGCCCCCGCGATCCGAAACGCCAGCACGCGGCTGCCGTCCGGCGAAGTCCACCAAAACAATTGCGCAGGCAATTCCATCTCGTGCGCTCCTGGACGCATAAAGACATACGCGTCGCAGCCGCACTTCTTAAAAATCTGCGGCAGAGTGGCAGCATGCCCGAAACTATCCACGCAGTAGGCGATGCGCGGGTCGACACCCAGGCGCTCCTGCAGATAGCGCTTGCCCAGCAAAAAATGCCGCACAAACGACTCGCCCTGCGGCAGATTCATGTCCGGTTGGACGATCATGCCATTGACCACGTGCCAGCGCTGTTGCTGAACCAACGCCTTGATTTTGGCAAACAATTTCGGATTTTCTTCCTCAACCCAGCGGTAGACCTGGGCTTCGCCGCGCGTGAAATGGAAGCCGGGATATTCTTCCAGCCGGTCAACCGCCGACTGGCTGGTTGCCAGCGCTTCAGCGCGCCCCTCTGTCCAGTTCCACAGCCACACCGGATCGAGATGCGCCTGACCGATCAGGTGAATGGTTTTTTTGTCCATCTATGTACTCCCTGGTGTCATTTGACCAATTCCACCACCCACTCGCCCACCAGCCGCACCCGTTCGATATCGCCATCAGGCGGAATTTCATCAGAGATGCCCAGCACCAGGCGCGGGTAAAACAGCTCCACTACCCGCTGGGTCATCATTTTCAATTCCTCAAGCGGGAAATACGGCAGGAACAAAACTGCTGGGATGCCGTCAACCAAAATGCGCTCTCCCAACGCCTCTTTGATCTCTTCCAGTGTCACATCGCCCTGCGGAATGGGAGTGCATGCTTCAATCGCCGGAAAGGGGCTTTCACGGATTTGGCGGATGAGCGGTCTCATCGCCCCATCGATGTGAATATAACAGGATTTGCCAGCTTCCATCAGTTGATTCACCCGCCTGGTGTAATACGGCAGCAGGTGGCGCCGCCAGATCGAAGGCGAGTCCATGTGGGCGTCGATATTTTCACCGAAATTCAGGATCGGTGTCGGCGACTGGCATAAGACCTGGTAGAGGGCGTCATCTGCGGCGCTGGCAACCTCGACATAGCGCTCGATGATCTCTGGATAATCGGTCATCATAAAAATAGTATTTTCAAATCCCATGTTTTCGATAAATAACCCCTGGATGGGCGAGCGGCGGAAATAGAATTGCGGCGCACCCCGCCCGCCGACCCTCTGGATCGCTTGTTCATATGCCGCCTGATCCCAACTCCAGGTTTCGTGCTGGAGCATATACTCATAAATCTCGAAATCGCGCGGCGTCTTGAGGATATTTTCCGAGTTATAGGCAGAAAGCCCGTATTCGTCGTAGTGAAGAACGTCGGTCAGAATGCCGACCGGCGTGGTGTAGGTGCGCTTAAGGGTTTTTTCATCCAGCCACTGCCTGCCGATGGACACTCCTTCAAATTCATGGCGCAGCGGGTTGACGAAATAGCGCACTGAGGCATGACAGTAATCATATACATCCAGCAGGCTGGCATCGCGCAGGTGTGGCGGCAGCGTGCCGCGTTTCTGGTTAACCTTGTACCAGAACTCCAGGCGCGGCTGCCACAACACTCTGCCGGGGTCTTTCCCTGAAAAAATATCCAGGTTGATCTGAGCAAAATCAACTGGTTGTGTCATTGTTCTTTCCTCCAGGATATGAATGTGCGAATCACCGCCAAAAGGCTGTAAAACCCAACTGCCGCGATTGCCGTTGACAGTAGCGGTGCTGCCAACATCTGCGCGTTATACAGGCTGCCGCCGATCTGTACCTGCGCCATGCTGTTGATTACCACCAGTATACCAGCCGAAAGTCCAAACGGCGCCAAAAATGGAAAAAGCGCAACCAGCCAACCCATACTGCGCTGCCATTGCGCACGGGCAGACAGAGCAAACAAACTGCCGTTGCCTGCCAGTAAAAATGTCGCCAGCGGGGCAAGCGGATAGTACAGATCCGGCTTGGCGTTGACCGTTACCAGGTTGTGGCGTGCCAGCGCATACGCGGCATGGCAAATCATGCCCACTAAACCAATAGTTAATGAAGCGGGTACCCACCGCCAAAGAACTTTCCGTCGCCAGGCGGACAATACCGCGCCGAAGCAGGCAATTCCACCTGCTCCCAAATTGATCAGCACATCGGCGCGGTGGTTTAGAAAGATCAGTGTGTAATCCAGGCTGTCCAGAATGGGATCGCTGATTTGCCACAGCAGCGGTGGTTTCTGGCGAAGTACGAGGGTTAAATCCCCTCCCGCGTGATTGACCAGGATCAGGCGGTCATTGCCCGAAGGCAGCATTTGAGCCCGTGCATTGAAAAACAGGTCGTTATCCGATATCGCTGTCCCATCGAATTCGAGAAACGGGTAATCCGCTCCACCTCTGACTCGTACCGGAATCACACCACGCGGCAGGTTTGAGAAACGCAGTCTGCGTTCCCCGCCGCTTCTTTCATCCACCTGGGGATGAAATAATGGCGCCGGGTTGAGCGCAGAACGTGGATCGCCCAACAGAACATAAAAGGGCAAGGCAGCAAAACTGCGCAGCGCGCCGCGGTTTTGCACCTGCATCACCTGCCCGATGGTGAAATCTGGCGAGGTAAAGCGGAAAGGCAGCCCGTCAAATTCGCCCAACAGGTATCCCTCCAGTGGACTGAATGCAAACCCGGCATACGCCGCAGCGCCCTGGCGGACAAAAGCCAGCGCAATCGACGATTCCACCCAGGGACGCCAGGTCTGGCAGCTCGCCGCGCTGAGCGCCGCTGGCGGCAGCGCTGGGATATCCGCACTGAGAAACGGCAGGTCTTCTGCTAATCTCCAACTCCTGCCGCTGCCGTGTCCGGTAAAGGTCAGGTAATCGGCAGCCTGCAACGCCTGGCGCAGTGAGTCTTTGGTCAAGGGCATCGATCTGGTTATTTCGTTCATCTCCAGGATGCGACCTTCCAGGACACCGGCTGTCGGATACACCGCATTGACCGCGTAAGCGTGCCGGGCGCTCAGCGCCGTCTTGCGCTCCCAAAGGAGGCGGGCTTCATCCAGGCTTTCTGCCGTCAGTATCCCTAATGCCGATTGCAGACCAGCTTGCAGGTGCAGTTTTCCCGCCTTCATCACCGCCTGGTCAGACAACCGCTGAGGTGAGATCACCCAGATCACATGCGTTGCGCCAGGACGAAACGCGCCAGATAAATCTTCCAGCAGATCAAGCTTTTCGCTCGCCGCAATTTCTTGCGCCAGCGGATAGAGCGGATCATCGGGCACACTCACCACCACTGTTTGACTTCCCGTATCGATCTTTTGCGCCGCTGCGGTAATGGCTTTTGCGGGCGCTGCCATCCCATGTCCCCAACCCGTCAACGCGAGGTTCAGGAACAAAAGTCCGATTAACCAGTTTGCACTTCTCTGCGCCACAAACTGATTGTAATCCCGCTGGTGATTAAATGGCAAAAGGATAGCCCCGCCGTCCGTTAAACCAGTGTCATTTATCGCGTTATCGAAGTTTTAGAGATAGATGGGGCTGCCGTTCTCCATCGCGCGATAGGCAGCCAGCACAGCAGCCAGCGGTTTTCGTTCTTCCCTGCCGCTGGTGATGGGTTCGTTTCCGTTCAGGATGCAATCGAGAAAATGCTCGATCTCCAGCCGAAAGGTGTCTTGATCAGGCACATGAAGAGTGTGTTCCATCAATTCCTGGTTAATTTGCCATGCTGGATGCTCGGAGAATATGCGGATGGTGTTCGGTTCTTCGAGAATTATGCTGCCCAACTCGCCATCCAGCCGCAGCGTGTGCACCTCTTTGCCGCTGGCAGTGGTCAGGGTTTTCATGAGAAATGTTTCCACAAAGCTACCGACTGCCCCATTGTGAAAACGCACCGCAGCAATGCTGGTGTCGTCGCCTTCCAGTTCTAGAAAGCGCTGCGGCGCGCGCAAGGCATAAACGTGTTCGATTTCGCCCAATAACATGCGCGCCTTTTCAAAATCATGTACCCCACCCGACATCATTGCACCGCCTGCGGCAGCCCTGGCATTCAGAAACCAGGGGCGCTCATCGATAAACGACCCGCGCAGGTAACATTGGCGGGTGATTTGCAGTAAAGCTACTTTGCCAATCACCCCCTGATCAACCAGTTCTTTGATTTTTATAAGTGCGGGGTCGAAGCGCACATTCTCCGCCACCATCAGGATCACCCTGGCTTGCTGCGCGGCGGCGATCATGGCGTCCGCCTCATCAAGGGTGGCTGCCAGCGGCTTTTCACACAGAATATGCTTTCCCGCCTGCGCGGCGGCGATTGCAGCGGGGGCGTGCAGGTTGTGCGGCAGGCAAATATCTACCGCATCCAAAGTTGGGTCAGCCAGCGCCTCATGATAATCCACGCTGATACGCGCCTCGCTGCCTGATTGCTGGCGCAGAGTGGATGCGCACTCCAGGTTGGTATCCACCAGCCAGCCAATCTCAAACCCGGCTGGTAACGCCCGCACATGCCGGCTGCCTGCCCAACCGCAGCCAATGATGGCGATTGAAAGATTTCGTTTCATATAGAAATCAAACCTGGAGGGCGGTAAGACTTAACCCGGTTCGGTTGATTGACCCGGCGTGTTGGCAGGCGCGTTGAGCGGTTCGAGGGGCGCGATGATCCACAGGATAATATACACCAGGATCATTGGCCAGCCAATCAGTTGCAATACCACAAAGAGCAAGCGCACGACGGTGGGATCGATTTTCAAGTACACCCCTAATCCGCCGCAAACACCGCCGAGCATGGTTTCTTTCTGACTGCGATACAGTTTCTTGTAGTCCATCTTGAAAAATCTCCTTCACAATCATATACGCAGAGGTAGCCGCCGGGTTGCACGGCTTACCGCCGGGGCTGCTCCCTGAAGGGAAATGATACACCGGTTCTGCGCCAGTCGTCGCGAACGGGGTGAAGCGATAACATTTGGTAATCTGGCGCTATTCAGCCGCGGCTGGATAGAGGCGGAAAATTGCGTCTGTTGAGGCAGCAGAACGGGGATCGATATTTTCAGCCGCAAACCACGACGGACAAAGCATTGATCAGTGCCTCCATGTTGTCCGCCATCGACAAGCCGCCTGGTCCGCATCTGTCCACCAGCCGGTCAGGCATCGCTGGCAGCCGGAGACCACTTGCTGGTTTTTGCCCAAATCTCCGCCCCGCTCATGATGATGTCGCAAACTGGATCTTTGACGTCATAATACGCCTGGCTGTCATCAGGATGAAGACGCGCGAGCGCCTGCTTTACCTGGGCATACGCCTGGGCGGCTTCTGGGTGGCTGCGCAGAAAATCGCGAAACAGAATCGGGTAGCGCTGGTTGGCGCGCCCATAGACGCGAATGTGAATATTGGCAGGGCGTTGACCGGGAATTTCGTTATACAGCCATTTCTCCCACTGCGCCGGGTCTGCGGAAGCGCCGGGCGGGACGTGGTCGCAGGAAATATGATGCACCCGGCTGAAGCCCGCGCCATTCATCGCCGACTGAACAGCAGGCTCAAGCCGGGCAACAGTTACCTGGATGTCAATGCGATCCTTGGCAGGCAGATCAGGAACAGAGGTAGAGCCGATGTGGTCTATCCGCAGCGCTAATTCGCCCAAGGCGGCGCGCAGCTGCGCAGCAATCTGGCGGAACTCATCCTTCCAGCCAGGCTGGGGAGCGACAATTTGAATCTTCATGGGCAGTTTTATCCTGGCTTAGAAAGCGGTAAATTCGCGCCGCAGAAAGGGCAATCCGCCGAGCGAGGACTGCTCCAGGAGACCTCGTGCGAGCGGATCGGACCACCGCACTTGGGGCAGGTGATGGGCAACAAGTCCAGGGGGTATTGGGGAGTGGTTGGCGCGGCTGTTTCAACCGCAGCGACCGGCGCGGAGGGGTTTTCAGGTTCTTCCCGCGCAGGTTCGAACTCGGAGCGAAAAGCGTCCGGGTTGACCCGCCGCAAGACCGTCTGGTACAGCAGGCTCAGCCCGATCAACACCAGAATGCCCGGCCACCACCAGCTTTGCCATGCCAGCACCGCAATTCCCAGCAGCCACAACACTGTATGCAGGGTACCCCAGGGCTCGCGCATTTTCGTTTTTCTTTGTGCTTCTTTGCTCATCCGTTTTGTTTTTCCACTTTCACTTAAGGATTATTGACGATTTACCGCCAGTCCCGCTCCATTATATCGGATATTTCTGATGTCCAATGGATTCTATCTGCAGATTGCAGCAAGCCAAAAGAGGTTTTTCCCCGGCGGTCTTCTCCCATCAGAATCATCCACCAGGCGTCTTTCTCGCGCCAGATAAATGGTGCGCCGTGTTTGGCTTCCATCCATGGCTGTTCAGGCAGGGAGATCACTTCACCGATGCTCCAGGAGCGCAGATCATCCGAGGTGGCATACGCCAGATGCTGATTTGCCAATCCTTCGCTGTAAATCATCGTCCATTTTGCATTCGAATTGGTACCGCCGGTGTAAATGACCATGACATTCTCTGAGCCGTCTGGGGCGCGCTCGCTGATTCCCAACAAAGGCTGATCGGGGGTGAGTATCTCCCAGCTCTGCAGCGAAGGGTCCCTGGTGACGGCGTGCCCGACCAGGTTGGCGTGGCGCGGTTTGCTGTTCGCTGCCAGGCTGAAGGGAGCGCTATCGCTGCCCGGCAGGTCGCAGGAACCAACAAAGAAGCAGTGCAGCCAGCCGTCATCGACCACCAAAGAGGGGTCAATACAACGCCGGCGCGAGTTCCAGGACAGGTTGTTCGCCTCGGCAAGAAAGGGAATCGGATCGCTCCAGTGCAGGGCATCCGCAGATTCGCTGAAATACAGCCGGGAGGGATGCAGCGGATATGATTGGTAAGGCAGCACCCAGCGCCCAGCCCAGCGCACCGGGTCGCCTGGCGAGGCAAAACCCTTGGGGGTGAGGTCTCGGTCGCCGAAATACTCGTGAAAATCGGGGGTAAACACCCGCGCCACCGCCCAGTTTTCGGGTTTGCTCCAGTCGCGGTTGGAATAGCGCGAATAAAACAGCCAGTATCCGCCCTCAACCGGCAGCACCGCCGGGTCGCGCAGGTTATCGGAACGGCTCCAGATGGGGTTTTGCCAGGATTGTTGAAGCATGTTGTTATGTCCTTATGAAAAAAATCCGCTTATCTTGAAAGCAGGTGTTCGGATAGCAACGCAATTGATTCTTTCACGCTTTGTGTCCTGCCGCTAAAAGACAGGGCGAGCGCCAGCAAACCGGTGAGGGTATCTTCGGGAGTCGGGCTGAGGCGGTAAGCAGCCGGTTCGCTCTGCTCTCCCTGTCTGCCCTGGCATTTGCCCAGTCGTTTGCAGATGAGGCGGCGCAGCAGAGGAATGCGCTGCACCAACCCGCCAGAAAAGACCAGCCGCTGCCATTCCTGGCGCGGTGAGAGGCGCAGCGCCTGAGTATAAAAATTGTGCGCCATGTTTTCGTAAGCGGCGCGGAAGATATGTCCGGCACTGAAATTATCCTCGCGGATGTTGCGGATCGATCCGCATGTGCCCGCAGTGCTGGCAAAGAAAGACAGATCAATCTCTAAATCGGTCGTCTCGACCTTTTCGGCGGCTTGCAGCAGGTATTCCCAGGTATCAAGGTTAATCCCTTGTGCGCGCGCCACTTCACCGAGCAGGTTTGCCAGCACGGTCAGCGAACGACCAGCCGGGATGTGGGTAATAATTTTCAGATAACGCCCGTCGAAGAAGGGGCGCACCTGGTAATCACCGTACTCCAGGCGGGGAGAGATCATCGTTACCTGCGCTCCGGTCGAGGCATTGATCGACAATTCGCCTTCTTGCAGCAACGCGCCGGTCAAGGCGGTCTGCTGATCACCCAGGGCGGCATAGCAGGGAATGCGCTGTCCCCCACTTTCGAAATAGCCCAGCACCGTTCCTGTTTTGCATACACGCGGGTAGCGAACCCCGCTCAATCCCAGGCGGTCGAGCAGAGGGTAGTGCCAGTCGAGCGTCTCCAGGTTCAAAGCGCAGTGCGCTGAGACATGAGTCGGCTCGATGATTGGTTCTGTTTGACACAGGTTCGCCAGCACGAAATCAGGCAGCGATGAGGCGAAAGCGCCTGGCGGGGGCGAGTTGCCCGATTCAAACAAGGTGAACATGGCGCAAAGCGGCACGCCGGGGCGCAGTTCGTTGCCCAGTTGGCGTATTTCTGCCGGGGTAACTCGCTCCAGCACTCGATCAAAAAAGGTGCCTTTTCCGGAAGGATGAGGCGTCAGAGCGCGTTGGTCGAGCCAATTGATTGCGTTCGAAAAAGGCGTGCCTCGTTCATCGCATAAAACCAGGGTGTGCATCTGGCTGCACATGACCAGCCCGGCGCAGCCTGGCGCGTACGGTAACAGGCTATCGATCAGGCGGCGCGTGGCAGCCAGCACCGCCTGCGGATCGACCTCGTAATGCAGCGGAGGCAGCCCCGGTATGGCAGATGGATAGGGGAAACGCTGGGTATGGAGATAGGTCAACCCATCCAGGTCAAGCACCGCGCCTTTGATAAACGAAGTGCCCAGGTCAATCCCTATGAATGTGGTTGGGGGGATAGGGGACATAAGAGTTGCACAGAGCCAGCGCCGTAGCCTGTCCTGCTAACCTGTCTCAAGAGGCTTTGGTGAGCACGCCTCGCAGCGACAGCTCGGCGGCGCGGTGGCAGGAGACGAAATGTCCCGCGTTGATTTCAACCAGTTCCGGCGTCTGCTGCCGGCAGACATCCTGGGCATAACGGCAGCGCGGGTGGAAGTAGCAGCCGGAGGGGGGGTTGGCGGGATCTGCCACATCGCCCTCAAGGATGATGCGCTGGGCGCGCAGACGCGGGTCAGGCTTGGGCACTGCCGAGAGCAGCGCTTCGGTATAGGGGTGCATTGGCTGATGGAATATCTCGTCGGTCGGCGCCATTTCTACCAGTCTGCCCACATACATCACCGCCACCCGCTCGCTGATGTGCTTGACCACGCTCAGGTCGTGCGCCACAAACAGATAGGTAAGACCTAGCTGCTCCTGCAGTTCGAGCATTAAGTTGAGGATTTGCGCCTGCACCGAGACATCCAGCGCCGAAACCGGCTCATCCGCTACCACCAGTCGCGGGTTGAGCGCCAGGGCGCGCGCAATGCCAATGCGCTGGCGCTGACCGCCGGAAAAGGCGTGCGGAAAGCGGCGCATGAACTCCGGGCGCAGCCCTACCAGCCGCAACAATTCCGCCACCCGTTCCTGGCGCTGGTGGGCGTCTTTCATGCCGCTCATCAACAGCGGCTCGCTGACGATATCCAGCAGGGTCATGCGCGGGTTGAGCGACGAAAAGGGATCCTGAAAGATCATTTGCATCTGGCGACGCAGCGGTTTTAATTGATCGCGCGGCAGAGAGGCGATATCGACCACTTCTCCCCCTTCAACTTTAAACAGAATCTCGCCCGCCGTGGGGGTGAGCGCGCGTAAAATGCAGCGTGAGGTGGTGGTCTTCCCGCACCCGCTCTCACCCACCAGCGAAAGCGTCTCACCCTGATTGATATAAAAGGTCACATCATCCACTGCCCGCACGTGCCCGACCACTTTCTGCCAGAAGCCCTTGCGGATGGGGAAATATTTCTTGAGATGATGGACTTGGAGTAAAACGCGGTCTTGAAGAATGCTCACATTGGCTCCATTCGAAAGGTGTATCACGCCGTCTCAGCGTGGGGTCACTCCTGGTAGAGAAAACAACTGGCTTGCTGGCGTTCGGTGACCGGCAGCAAGCCTGGTTCAGCAACATCACAGCGACCGGGCATAAAGCTCTCACAGCGCGGATGGAAGGGGCAGCCTTGCGGGCGGTTATAGGGGTGGGGAATCGATCCAGTGATGGTCGGCAGCTTGGTGCGCGACTCGGATTCAATCGTAGGGATTGAGCGCAGCAGGGCTTTGGTGTAAGGATGACGGGGCGCGTGGAATATATCATCCACCGGACCCTCTTCCACCACCCGACCCAGATACATCACCACCACCTCCTCGCACATCTCAGCCACCACTCCCAGATTGTGGGTGATCAGCATAATTGCCATGTTGCGCTGTTCCTGGAGCTGGCGCAGCAGGTCGAGAATCTGCGCCTGGGTGGTCACGTCGAGAGCCGTTGTCGGCTCATCTGCAATCAACAGGCGCGGGTCGCAAGCCAAAGCGACCGCGATCATGGCGCGTTGGCGCAAACCACCGCTAAGTTGAAAGGCATACTCATCGATGCGCCGTTCTGGCTTGGGAATGCCTACCTGGCGCAGTCCCTCGATGGCGCGCTGGCGCGCTTCTGCCTGGGTGAGAGGCAGGTGCAGACGGATGGCTTCGGTGATCTGGTCGCCTATCGAATGCACCGGGCTGAATGAGGTCATCGGCTCTTGAAAAATCAAGCCGATTTCTGCGCCGCGGATGTCGCGCATCTCGCGGCTGTTGGGTTTGAGGGCAGTCAATTCCACCTGTTTGCCGTTTGCGCGGGTGAGGGTGATTTTGCCGTCGATTATGCGCCCCGGGTGTTCGACAATGCGCAGGATCGATTGCGCGGTAACGCTTTTGCCGCAGCCGCTTTCTCCTACAATACCAAGGGTGCGTCCCTGGTACACATCAAAGGTGGCGCCATCCACCGCTTTGACTGTCCCCTCGTCCTGGAAAAAGTAGGTTTTCAGATTTCGAACAGATAATAACAATTGTTTATCGGCTTGGTTCATGGGCGGTTTATCCATAAGGATCGGCGGCGTCGCGCAGACCGTCGCCGGTAAAGTTGAACGCCAGCACTGCCACAATCACCGGAAAAACCGGGATCAGAAGCCAGGGAGAAATTGCCAACGCCTGGACGTTCTGCGCATCTTGCAGCAACACCCCCCAACTGATGGCGGGGGGGCGCAGCCCCAGACCGAGAAAACTCAGCGAAGTCTCGCTGATGATCATTGCTGGCAGCGCCAGGGTGGTCGAAGCGATGATGTGGCTGAGGAAAGAAGGCACCATGTGGCGCAGGATAATGCGCATCTGCCCGCAGCCCGCTAATTCGGCTGCCATGACGAAATCTTCCTCGCGCAGCGAGAGGAAGCGCCCGCGCACCACCCGCGCCAGTTCGGTCCAGCCGAGCAGCGAGATGATCACCGTAATCGCAAAATAGACCTGGGTAACGCTCCAACTGGCAGGCAGGGCGGCGGTGAGCCCCATCCACAGCGGGATGGTCGGCACTGAGCGCAGGATCTCCACCAAGCGCTGGATCAGCGTGTCAATCGCGCCGCCATAGTAGCCCGATATACCGCCCAGCAGCACGCCCAGCACCAGGCTGAGCGCCACGCTCACCAACCCAATCGTCAAGGAGGTCTGGGTGCCGTACATCAGCCGCGACCAGATATCGCGTCCCTGCACATCTGTGCCCAACAAAAAGAGCGTCTTTTCGGCATCAGCACCTTCCACGCTGATCAGGTGCAGGTCGGTCTTAAACACCCCCAGAAATTTATAGGAGAAGCCGCTGCCGAAAAAGCGCACAGGGATTTTGGTTTCGGGGTCGGGTTTATAGACCCGCTTAAAGGTGACCGGGTCGCGCGTACCTTTGATGGCATACACATGCGGGCTGAATTTGCCTTCGTCGAAAAAGCGAATGGGTTGTGGCGACATCAACGACAACTGCGCGTCAGAGGCTTCGGGGTCAGAATACGCCAGGAACTCAGCGCTGAGCGCGACCAGGTAAAACAACCCCAGAATGATCGCGCCGATCATCGCCAGGCGGTGTTTGCGGAAACGCCACCACATCAACTGCCATTGGGTCGCTACCGCGATACGCTCTTCTTCGCGGGTAGAGACATACGCCTTATCGTCAACCGGGGGGAGGGGGGGGGGAATTGGACTTGCCATTAATGCCTCCCCAGTCGAATGCGCGGATCGACCCACATCAGCAGCAGGTCAGAGATTAAGGTGCCGATCACGGTCATCACCCCCAGCAGCAGGACGATGGTCCCAGCCAGGAACATATCCTGAGCGATTAATGCTTTGAGCAGCAACGGTCCGACAGTGGGCAGGCTGAGCACCAACGAGACGATGATGCTGCCCGACACAATATATGGGAACAGGTAGCCGATGGTGCTGACAAAAGGATTGAGCGCTACCCGTACCGGATATTTCAAAATCATGCGCGTTTCCGAAAGTCCGCGCGCACGGGCGGTCATCACATAGGGCTTGCGCAGTTCATCCAGGAGATTAGACCGCATGATGCGGATGAGCTGCGCTGTACCGGCGATGCCCAACACAATTGCCGGGATGGGCAGGTGGGTGATCAAATCCCACACCTTCGCCCAACTCCAGGGCGCGTCGGCAAAATCGGGAGAGAATAACCCGCCGATGTTTGCGCCAAAATACTTAAATCCCACATACATCACGATCAGGGCGAGCATAAAGCCTGGCACCGCCAGACCAATAAAACCCAAGAAGGTGAAGAAATAGTCGCCGATCGAATAACGCTTGACAGCAGAATAGATGCCGATGGGCAGCGCCAGCACCCAGGTAAAGATGACCGCTGCCAGTGAGATGATAATCGTCAGGGTCAGGCGGTCGCCGATCACATCGAGCACCGGGCGATTCCATTCCATCGCCATGCCGAAGTTGCCGCGTAAAATCAACCCCATCCATTTAAAGTATTGGATGATGACAGGTTGATCCAGTCCATACTGCTCGCGCAGCGCCTGGGCTTCTGCTTCAGATACTGCGCTGCCTGAGGCGGACATCGACGCGATGTAGGTAGTAATGTAATCTCCCGGCGGCAACTGGATAATCACAAATGACAGCACCGTGATAGCCCAGATCGTCACCACTGCCAGAAGTAAACGCCGAATAATATAGCCAAGCACGGGACGGCACCTCCTGATGGGTTCGGGATAAGTTTTCTATGGATCGCGGGGTTCGCCGCGATCCATGCTGAAGTGATAGACGTTTTTCAGAGCACCCTGCGCATGCCTGCCGCTTCTGCATGTTGCAGCCAGGCATGCCCTGCGCTCCTTGCTGCGACCTCACAGGTCTTGTAAGACCTGTGAGGTCTGTTGGTGTGGCTTTTACTTGAAGAAGAAAGTGGTGGGATGCGAACTGCAGGGTGTGCGGGCGTGTTGGGCGTTTGCCTGACGGGCAGGGATGTTGCCCATGTTGTTCTTGACCACACGGACACCCATGAAGGCAGGCGATTGACCCACCGTGCCGATGCTCCACTGCTGCTCGACGATGATCTTCCAAATTTCTTTGGCAATTTCGATCTGTTCTTTCTCGGGTTTGCCAGGGGCAGAGCGGAACAGGTCAAAAGCGCGCAGCATTTCAGGGTCTTCGGGTTTCTTGCCTTGGGTGCCGTTCGAGGCGAACCACTTGGCGTACGCCATGCCCATGTGACATTCCGCAGCATCAACCGGCAGGACGTGGCGGGCAAACAGGTAAATCATCTCGGAGCCGTCGGTTGCCCAGGTGAGGATCTGGTTTTCGTCGTTGGCTGATTTGGTGAACGCCAGGTTGCGCTCGGTCGCTTTGACATCGACATCAATGCCGATTTTCTTCCACTGCTGCTTGATCATTTCGCCAGCCGGGGTGTAGGGCAAGAATTGCCCGCTGACGGTCGTCATCTCCAGGCGCAGGCGCCCTTTGCCGTCGGTGCGCAGGCGGTAACCTTCGCTGTCTTTCTTATCCAGCCCAATTTTATCGAGCAGCTCGTTGGCGGCTTTCAGATCCAATGTGCACCACTTCTTGCGGTACTCAGGACCCGGGCTGTAAATGGTCGACTCAGCCGGGGCAACCGAGCCAGGCGTGCCGACGCCCAGCCAGAACGACTCGTTTAATTGGTCGCGGTCGATGCCCATCGAGAGCGCGTGGCGGAAGTCTTTGTTCCTGATCCACTTGGCAATTTCAGCGTCGCCTTCGTAGGCGTTGCCCATGTGCAGGGTGATATCGGAGCCATTGAGCGCCGGGTCGAGCCGAACCGTGTAATTGCCTTTCTGCTGATTCTCGAGGAAGACGGGCAGTTTATCCAACCCGATGTGGCGTTCCTGGATGTCATATTCGCCGGCAATGGCGCGCAGGTTGAGCACTTCGAGGTTCTCCGCCAGGGTCATGGTGATTTTGTCGATGTAGGGCAGCTGGTTGCCTTCGGTGTCAGTTGACCAGTAATACGGGTTGCGCTCCATTGTCCAGGTGGGCGTGTTGATGGGGGTAACGGTCTTCCAGGGAGTCATGGTGGGGGTTGCGGGGTTGAGCGCCCAGCTATACTGGTTTTTGAAGAGTGATTTCCAGCTATCGAATCCGGCGTCTTTGGCTTTCTTTTCCAGGTCTGCCAGCGGTGTATATTTGGGCAGGAACTGCTTCAGATAATGGGCGGGAGCATAGCCGCCGCCGTAGGTGCCGAACGCACCGCGGGTGGCATGCCCGGCGCCAATCGCCGTGCTGCCTGCCAGAATCAGCGGGAATTGATAGTTCGGATCGGGGAAAACGAAAGAAATGGTGAAATCATCCACCTTTTTCATGGTGCAGGGCTTGCCGTTGATCTGCATTTCAAAGAACGGCGTGGGCACCAGGTCTTTGTTGTTGTACACATCCTCGAACCAGAACATGAAGTCATTGGCGGTGAGGGGTTGTCCATCCGACCATTTGGCGCCTTTACGCAGACTGATGGTGGTGGTTTTGCCGTCTTCGCTCAATTTCCAATCCTTTGCCAGGCATGGCATGATCTTGGTGCCGGTATAATCAAAGAACAGGATTTTATCGGTCGAATTGATGCGGTTGCCATTTTCGTGGTCTGCCGGACCGGTGAATCCGCGCCGCCAGTTGCCGCCGTATTTGCCAATTTCCTTCAGTGGTTTGATGACCATGATATCCGCTGGATCAGGCAGGCGCTTTTCGACGGGGGGCAGCTTGCCGGCTTTCACCAATTCAGCCAACATCGGGGCTTCGGCATATTTCTTGGGGAACTGCGCCGGGTCGCGCAGCACTTCAGGACCTTCCAGTTTGCCGATCAGAGTATCGCCCAGTTTGGGGGCAGCGGTAGGCGCTTTGGTTGGCTCTGGTGCTTTGGTCGGCGCAGCGGTCGCGGCGGGTGCTTTGGTCGGTTCAGGCGCTTTGGTTGGCTCAGGCGCTTTGGTCGGAACAGCGGTTGCCGCAGGGGCTTTGGTTGGTTCCGGCGTAGGGGTAGGTGCGGTGCAGCTCGCCAGAACAATGCCCATCGCGCTGGCAGCCGTGATCTGCAAAAACTGTCGTCGTGATATTTCTTTTTGGGACATCGAATTTCCTCCTAAGAGATTTTGAATAAAGATTGGACTTGCCTGTTGCTAATGTTTTTGAGGGTTTTATTTTTTCCAGCATCACCTCCAGGGTCGCACAAATTGGAATGGGATGGTTAAAACGAACTATACTGGTAGCCCAGGCAGCGCGAGATTGCGCGGGCTGCCTCCCGAATGCGATTGCCATAAATCGCGAAATCGGATACCGGCAGGCGCGCGGTGGGCAGCGAAATGCTGACTGCCGCTACCACACGTCCGGTTTGATCGAAAATCGGCGCTGCGGTGCACCTGCCGCCTATTTCGTTTTCTTCATTGTCCACCGCGTAACCTAGCTGGCGGGTCTTTTCGAGTTCTTGTAAAAGGATGCGCGGCTCGGTGATGGTGTATTCGGTCAGGGCAGGCAGACCGTGGCAGGCAATGAAGGCGTTTAATTCGGTGGGAGACAGACAAGCCAGCATTGCTTTGCCCAGAGCAGTGCTGTGCGCCAGCGTGCGCCGCCCAATCTCAGAGCTAATGCCCAATGGACGGGTGCCCAGCAGCCGCTCAATATAGACCACGCTGCAGCCATCTAATACCCCCAGGTTAATCGTCTCGTTATATTCGTGATGCAGCGCCTGTAAAAACGGATACGCCACCTGGCGGATTTGCAGGTGGTTGAGCATGACTGAGGCGCGTTCCGCCAGCTTAAAACCCAGCCGGTATTTGCGCGTTTTCATGTTTTGGGTGAGGTAGCCGTTGGCTTCGAGCGTGTACATCAGGCTGGCAACAGTGCTTTTGTGCAGATTCAGCGCGCGGGCAATTTCGGTGGTGCCGAGTTCTTCCGCCTGGTTGTCGAACAGGTTGAGGATATCAATTGCGCGCTGGACCGAGCCAATTAATTTCGAAGCGTGAGCCATTTGTGTCTGAGAAGATCAAAAAATGTGCCGAAGGTTTGACAGGCAAGAACAGGAAAAACAATATACGATAATATCGTATACGTGTTTACTATAGCACGCGAACAAATGCAAGTCAAGCAGGAATTTTTTATTGATGACTATCTATACCTTTTCTCCGCAACGTGTCAGGAAAAGCTTTGATTTCCTTTTTCAACACCCTTAAAAAAATCTGAAGTTCAGACATGAGTTCGGACAGGGTGTTGAACGATGGTGAGAAAAGCTGCAAAAACATCATTGACGATGGAAAGGCACTCAGCTTTCGGGAGAAACCATTTTTGTTTCACCAAGAT